>Ga0208242_100015_pt1 | contig 365879 bp, 337 predicted proteins | sample SubbioAug_CSW13A_FD_184825 | JGI IMG/M metagenome (GOLD analysis project Ga0208242, IMG submission 184825) | Serpentinite rock and fluid subsurface biosphere microbial communities from McLaughlin Reserve, California, USA - CR12Aug_CSW13A (SPAdes) | ecosystem: Environmental > Terrestrial > Deep...
GTCGGGCGTCGCCGCAACACGCGGCTCCGCCGCATCGACTTCCTTGGCTATCGCAATTTTCATGACGCCTCCCGCAGCCGTTCGGCCGCGCATGACTTAATCACCGGCCACGCTGCCGGTACAACGAATTTCAATCAGGTGAGAAAGATCGCCATCAGGGCGACGATGGCGACGACGGCGATCGTGCCGTACTTCGTCATCATGAGAAAACCTTCGTAGGTCTGCTCGTGCGCGGGATAGTCCATGCCATCCGCCGTGGTGTACGCAACTTCGTTGTGGTCGGCCATCGATCCCCTCCAGCGCCATCCTCAATTGTGACGCGAATTAGCCCAATTGCGAGACAAGGGCAACTTTCGTCGTAGGTGCATTCAGGATTAAACACGCCTGCATGCAAGCCATGCAATGGCCCCGCGGAAAATTTCCGCAATGCGGAACGGGAGGGCCTCCACACCGGGCCATTGCTTCAAATAGAGGCTACCCCATCGTCTCCAGCTCGGCGATCAGGCTCTCGATCACCGACAGCCCGCCGTCCCAGAACCTGGGATCCTTGGCATCCAGCCCAAACGGTTGGAGCAATTCGGAATAATGTTTCGTGCCGCCCGCCGAAAGCATGTCGAGATAACGCTCCGCGAAGCCTTCCGAGGCATTCTCGTAGACCGCATAAAGCGAATTCACGAGACAGTCGCCGAAGGCATAGGCGTAAACATAGAAAGGCGAATGGATGAAATGCGGGATGTACATCCAGTACGTCTCGTAGCCCGGCTTGATCTCGATCGCGGGGCCAAGGCTTTCGCCCTGCACGCTGAGCCAGATTTCGCCGATACGCTCGGCGGTGAGCTCGCCGTTGCGTCGCTCGGTGTGGACCGCACGCTCGAACGAGTAGAATGCGATCTGGCGCACAACCGTGTTGATCATGTCCTCGACCTTGCCGGCGAGCAGCGCCTGACGCTCCTTCGCGTTTTTGGTCTGGGCCAAGAGCCGCTTGAAGGTCAGCATCTCGCCGAACACGCTGGCGGTCTCGGCCAGCGTCAGCGGCGTCGGCGCCATCAGCGCGCCCTGCTTGGCAGCAAGCACCTGATGCACGCCATGGCCAAGCTCATGCGCGAGCGTCATGACGTCGCGCGGCTTGCCCTGATAATTCATCAGCACATAGGGATGCGCCGACGGCGTGGTCGGATGCGAGAACGCACCCGGCGCCTTGCCCGGACGCACCGGCGCATCGATCCAGCGATCATCGAAGAAGCGTTCCGCGATGCTCGCCATCTGCGGCGAGAAATCTCCGTAGGCTTTCAGAATCGTGCTCTTGGCGTCATTCCATCCGATCTGGCTTTTCGCAGCGAACGGCAGCGGCGCATTGCGGTCCCAGTAGGGCAACGTCTTCTTTTTGAACCAGCGCGCCTTCATCTTGTAATATCTGTGAGAGAGCCGCGGATACGCCGCGCGCACCGAGGCGACCAGCGCATCGACGACCTCGCGCTCCACCCGGTTCGCAAGATGGCGCGAATCCGCGATGTCCTGAAAGCCGCGCCAGCGGTCGGAGATTTCCTTGTCTTTGGCGAGCGTGTTGGTGATCAGCGCAAAGGTGCGCTCGTTGGCCTTGAAGGTTTTCGCCAGCGCCTGTGCCGCAGCCTTGCGCTTGGCCGGCGCGCGGTCCTGCAACAGCGTCAGCGTGGGCTCGATGGCCAGCTCCTTGCCTGCCACCTTGAAACGCAGGCCTGCGATGGTCTGGTCGAACTGCCTGTTCCACGCGCCATAGGCCGTCTGCGATTTTTCATGGAACAGTTGCTCGACGCGATCCTCGAGCTGGTAAGGCTTGTCCTTGCGCAGGTCCTCGATCCACGGCCGGTAATGATTGAGCGACGGCGTTCCCATCGCGCGCTCGATCACCTCGTCATCGACGCGGTTGAGTTCGAGCGCGAAGAACAGGAGATGGGTCGAAGCTGCAGTGATGCGCTCGGAGATGTCGCCATAGAATTTCGAGATCGCCGCATCGACCGTGTTGCCCGCGTGCGCGAGCCCGGCATAGGACGCCAGCCGCCCGGCGAGATCGTCGATCGCCTCATAGCTTCTGATCGCTTCGGCAAGCCACTCACCGCCGTCCGACGCAGCAACCTGTTCCGCGATCTTGCCCTTATAGGCATTCTCGAACGCCACGCAGTCGGCATCAAGCTTGTCGAGATCGCGTGTCACCTCGGGCGCATCGATCGCCGGATAGAGGTCGGTCAAATTCCACTCGGGCAATTTGGCTGCCTTGCCCGGCGCACCGGACGCCTTCCTGGCAGGAGCTTTGGCCTTGGGAGCAGTTTTCGATTTTGCCGGAGATTTGCGGAGAGCCGATGTGCGCAAAGCCATATTTCAATCCGTGATGTTCAAGATCGTGCGGGACGCGTGACGATTGCAGCAGTTGTGGACAAAGCCAACTCTTAAGAGGTCGTTAATCTGCGTCGGCCAGAGTGCCCCGATTCGAGACATGTTGTTGAGATAGTCCAGAGTTGCGGGGAATGCCATGGTTGCGACTGTTCTGATTGCCGACGACGATGCCGTACAGCGTCGCCTCGTCGAGAACATGGTGCAGCGCTGCGGTTACGACGCCGTGACAGTGGACAGCGGCGATGCCGCCCTTGCCCATCTGATCGATCCCGACACGAAACCCGTCGATGCCCTGGTGCTCGATCTCGTCATGCCCGGCCTCGACGGTATGGGCGTGCTGGCCAAGATTCGTGATCTCGGCCTCGATCTGCCCGTGATCGTGCAGACCGCCCATGGCGGCATCGACAATGTGGTGTCCGCAATGCGGGCCGGGGCGCACGATTTCGTGGTGAAACCGGTCGGCATCGAGCGCCTGCAGGTGTCGCTGCGCAACGCGCTTAACGCCAGTGCGCTGAAAGGCGAACTGCAGCGCATCCGCCACCGCCGCGAAGGCAAGCTCACTTTCGCCGACATCGTTACCCGTTCCGAGACGATGAATCATGTCATCGCGATGGGCAAGAAAGCGGCATCGTCCACGATTCCGGTGCTGATCGAAGGCGAATCCGGCGTCGGCAAGGAACTGATCGCGCGCGCCATCCACGGCTCCTCCAACCGCAGCGCCAAGCCTTTCATCACCGTGAACTGCGGCGCGATCCCGGACAATCTCGTGGAGTCGCTGCTGTTCGGTCACGAGAAGGGGGCGTTCACCGGCGCCACCGAGCGCCATGCCGGAAAATTCGTTGAAGCCAACGGCGGCACGCTGTTCCTCGACGAGATCAGCGAACTGCCGCTGGCGGCGCAGGTGAAATTGCTGCGCGCCTTGCAGCAGGGCGAAGTCGAAGCCGTCGGCGGGCGCAAGCCGGTCAAGGTCGATGTCCGGATCGTATCGGCGACCAATCGCAATCTGCTCAATCAGGTGAAGGCCGGAGCCTTCCGCGAAGACCTGTTTTACCGGCTGCATGTGCTGCCGCTGACGATTCCGCCGTTGCGGACGCGCCGCGAGGACATCCCGCATCTGGTCCGTCACTTCATGGCGCGCATCGCCGCCGAAGAGAACCGGCCGGTCACCGGCGTCAGCGGCGAAGCGATGTCGCTGCTCGGACAGATGCCCTGGCCGGGCAATGTCCGTCAGCTCGAAAACGCCGTGTACCGCGCGGTTGTGATGAGCGATGGCGGCCAACTCGGGCCGGATGACTTTCCCCAGACCGGTGGGGTGCCGGCGGCTCCAATGACCGACGCCGAACCGGTGATCTTGGACAGTCCCCCCTCGTCGCCGACTGATGTTGTTTCCGGTGCCGAAATACCTATCGCTCCTGCTTCTGTGCCCCATCGGTCTATGCCGATCTACGGCACCCTGGCCATGCTGGGCGAGGATGGGGAGGTCCGGCCGCTCGACGACATGGAAGCCGAAACCATCCGGTTCGCCATCGCCCATTACCGCGGACAAATGTCCGAAGTCGCGCGGCGGCTGAAAATCGGACGCTCGACGCTGTACCGGAAAATCGACGAGGCTGCGGCCTCCGGCAGGGAACCCATCGCCCCCTCACGCTAACGCGAATCACGCCCTGACATGGAACGAATGCACGGCTTTTTCGCTTCTCTGTTTGAACCGTTGCGAGCCGGTGACAGACAGAGGAAAAGCGCGCGGCAATGCGCGCAAATCGTTGCAAGAAATGCCGAATTGAAGTCATTTCTTTGGAGTTGACTTCGAGTTGATCCGGCAGCGACTGGCCGCTTCAAGCTGGCGCGTGTACCGTTTCGCAGTGTTTTCAATGCGGGATTGCGTAGCAAAGTCCGATCAAGCCGGCGCTTTTGCAACAGGTACTGACGGAAACCATCATGAGCTGTTCCATGCAGGAGCAGTGTCGTCCAAGGGGTGCGAGAATGCATGACTTTTCGACCGGCCACCGCAAGGGCCTTCAAGGCTTCGACCGGGTCCTGATGGCCGTGGCGGCCACCTTCCTCACGGTTGCCGCAAGCACCGCCGTCGCTCAGTCCGGCCCGTCAAAGAGCCCTGCGGATCTCGCCATCGACGCGGCCGTGCCGCTTCCCGAACCCGCCAACGTGCCGCCGCCGACGGTCAGCGATTTCAAGCTGGACACCGTGACGGCTGCACCGGCCACGACAGCTCCGAAGAAGGAAGAGGCAGCTGCCCCCGCCGCGGCTCCGGTCACCACCGCAACCGTTCCTCCCGCTGCGACAGCGCCGACCGCAACGCCGCCAGCCACCACGCCGCCGGCAGCCGCAGCAGCAGCGCCGGCCGTTGAGCCCGCCAAAGCCGCTCCCGCTGTTGCAGCCGCCGATCAGCCCGTCGCCGACAAGCTGCGCGACCTGATTGCAACCAAGGGTGCGCGCTACTTCGACCGCAAGAACGAGCGCACCGCCGTCGAGAACTTCTACAAGGACCGCAGCTACGCGCCGCTGTGGAGCGAATCCGGAGCAGTCACCGCGCGCGCCAAGAGCGTGATTGCGCGTCTCAAGGATGCGAGCAGCGAAGGCCTGAACCCAGCCGATTATCCGACGCCGGATTTCGCCGCGGCCTCCACACCTGACGCACAGGCCGAGGCCGAACTGCGCCTGACCGAAAGCATGCTCGACTATGCGCGCCACGCCCAGAGCGGCCGCATGCACTGGTCGCGCGTCAGTGCGGATATCTCCTATCCCGAACATCCGGTCGATCCGGTCGAGGTCCTGATCAACGTCTCGACGGCGAAGGATGCCTCGGCGGCACTCGAGGGCTACAACCCGCCGCACAAGGGCTACAAGGCCCTGAAAGCGAAGCTCGCCGATCTGCGCGGCATCACGGAAGACACCTCCAAGCATATCGCCGAAGGTGACGTGCTGAAGTTCGTCAAGCCGACGAAGAAGAATGCGAACCCGGTTGTGATGGAAGACGAGCGCGTGCCGGCCCTGCGCGCGAAACTTCACGTGACGGAAAACGCCGACGACAAGCGTTACGATGCAGCGGTTGCGGATGCGGTCCGCAAGTTCCAGTCGAACAACGATCTGAAGGCGACCGGCGTCCTCGACAACGCCACCGTCCGCGCCATGAACGGCCCGAAGAACGACCGCAAGATCGACATCGTGCGCGCGAACATGGAACGCTGGCGCTGGCTGCCGCGTGAGCTCGGCGCGAAGCAGCTCGGCGATGCCTACGTGATCCTCAATATTCCTGATTACACGCTGAAGCTGATGCACAACGGCAAGCAGGTCTGGACCACGCGCGTTGTCGTCGGCAAGCCGGGCAAGCACGCCACGCCTGAACTGACGGAGACGATGAAGTTCATCACCGTCAACCCGACGTGGAACGTGCCGCCGTCGATCATCTACAACGAGTACCTGCCCGCGCTGGCGCAGGACCCGACCGTGCTCGACCGCATGGGACTCAAGCTCGCGCGCGCCGCCGACGGCAGCGTCCGCATCTCGCAGCCGCCGGGCGAAGCCAATGCACTCGGCCGCATCCGCTTCAACTTCCCGAACAAGTTCCTCGTCTATCAGCACGACACGCCGGACAAGCACCTGTTCGCCAAGGAAGAGCGCGCCTTCAGCCACGGCTGCATGCGCGTGCAGAACCCGGATCAGTACGCAGCGAATCTGCTGAGCATCGCGCTGCCGAAGGAGGGCTACACGCCCGAGAAGATCAAGGCGATGTACGGCCGCAGCGAACTCAACATCAACTTCCCGACGCCGATCCCGGTCAACATCACCTATCAGACGGCGTTCGTTGACGACGCGGGCAAGCTCGAATTCCGCAAGGACATCTACGGCCGCGATGCCCGGGTGATCTCGATGCTCAAGGGCAGCGAAGGCAAGGAGATGGAAATGGCCGTCTCACATGCCCAGCCGAACTATGTCCGCCCCACCAACGTTCGGGTTCCCGGAGACAGCTTCGCCAGCAACAGCGGCATGGGCTTCTTTGAACGCCTGTTCGGGGCGCCGACCCCGCCGCCGGCCCCGGTCCGCGGTCAGCGCCGGGTGGTTCGCTAAGGGCCGGATTTCAGCCAAACGGGGCTGATTTTCCCGGTTTTCCCGGTTCCAGGGCTCCGCTTACGGCGGGGCCCTTTTTGTTAACCATTGCCCACAAAGCATTCCGCCCCGGATCGGCCTACCGGCCCTTTTTTGCCATACTCGCAGCGGCATACTTGGCCCTTCACGGGCCTGTGACAGACTTGGGTAAGATTGACTTGGGCAAGACTGACTAAGACTTGGGATCGCTAAAGACTTGGGCAACTGAAGACTGGGCAAACGAAGACTTGGGCAAACGAAGACTTGGGTAGACCTGACTGCAAGGCGTGGGGATTGGTAAATATCGATTAACCCTCCTGCCTTAGGACTATGTTCATCCTCTCCCGTTGCGTGGGGTAGCGGGGGATCACCTAACAGACTGACGGCTGACGGGATTCTGAGTGGCGGGCGGTTTTCCACGCGGCATTGGCTTTGAATGGCTTTCGCGCACTTCGGTGCGCGTCGGCCTTGCCTCGCTGCTGCTGGTCGCCACCAACGCCCGCTCCGTCCACAACGCCACCGCCGACGGCGACACCCGCACCCTCTCCTTCCACCACACCCATTCCGGCGAAGACCTCACGGTCACCTTCAAGCGCAACGGCCGCTACGACGAAGCCTCGCTGAAGAAACTCAATCACTTCCTGCGCGACTGGCGCAGCCAAGACTCCACCACCATGGACCGCCGGCTGTTCGACATCGTCTGGGAAGTCTACCGCGACGTCGACGGCAAGCAGCCGATCCAGATCATCTCCGCCTATCGCTCGCCCGCCACCAACGCCATGCTCCGCCGCCGCTCCTCGGGAGTGGCGCGCCACAGCCAGCATATGCAGGGCCACGCGATGGATTTCTTCATCCCCGGCGTGCCCCTCGAACAGATCCGCTACGCCGGACTTCGCCTGCAACGTGGCGGCGTCGGCTTCTACCCCACCTCCGGATCGCCGTTCGTGCATCTCGATGTCGGCAGCATCCGCCACTGGCCGCGCATGACCCACGACCAACTCGCGCGCGTGTTCCCCGATGGCCGCACCGTGCATGTGCCGTCCGACGGCAAGCCGCTGAAGAACTATGAGCTTGCGCTGGCCGACATTCAGCGCCGCGGCAACGGCGAGGACATCGCCGCGCCGTCGAAGTCGAAGAGTTTCCTGGCCTCGCTGTTCGGCCGCAAGACGGCGGACGACGAGGAAGAGGTCGGCAACGACGATGTCGCACGTGGCGGCAAGGTTACGCAGGTGGCGATGGCCGCAGCCGACAAGGCCAAGGACGCTGCGCAAGCCACCGTCACCGCCGCCGAGAAGGTTCTCGAACGCGTGCCGTTGCCCCGCTCGAAGCCCGCAGGCGCGACGTCCTATCAGGTTGCGTCCGCCGACACGAAGACCGTCACCGCACCCAAGCAACCTCAACCCGCGCTCAAGCCTGTTCCGTCTGACGAATACGCCCCGCAATCCCCCATCGACATCATCAACGCGCGCGGCTTCTGGGACAATGAACCCGCGCCGAAACCCGCCGCAGCACAGGCCCAGATCGCCGCCCTCAAGGCCCGCGGCGCGGTGGTCGCTTCCGATCCGCAGTTCACCGCCAGCCTGCCGCAGAACGTATCGCAGGCGCTGGCCTATGCGCCCGCGGATGCCCCGCTCGACCGGGCCCAGATCGTCGCCGCCAGCGCGCCCGTTCCGCGCAGCAACCCGCGCCTCGCCGCACTCGCACCCAATCCGATGTCCGGCGCAGAGATCAAGGCCACCCGTCAGGGCCCGGTCGCGACCGCGGCCCGTATCAAGCAGGCCTCCCAGACCAACGACATCTGGATGCGCGCGATGATCCTCGCGCCGAGCGCCAGCACGTCACTGTCCGTTTCGTCGCTCGGCGATCAGGACATGACCGTGATGCGTGTCCACTTCGTCAAGCCGAACGCGGCGGTGGCGATGACGTTCTCCGAAGATCCGCAGATGGGCATCGTCTGCGAGAAGTTCACGGGACCTGCGACCGCGACGCTGTCGACCACATCGTTCGCGATGCGCACCGCCGCGCTGCGGTAAACCGTCATTGCCGGGCAATAGCCGGCGTCGCTTCGCTCGCCTATGACCCGGCAATCCATCTTCTCAAGATCTCTGGATGGATGCGCGGGTCAAGCCCGCGCCTGACAAACAGTATGTGAATGCCTCACAGCATTCCGAGCGCCTGCATGTAGGTCTCCAGGATCGTTTCCTGTTCCTGGCGCTCGTCGGCATCCTGCTTGCGCATGCGGATGATGGTCCGCAGTGCCTTCACATCGAAGCCGTTACCCTTGGCCTCGCCGTAAACGTCCTTGATGTCGTCGCTGATGGCCTTCTTTTCTTCCTCGAGCTTCTCGATCCGCTCGATGATGGCCTTGAGCTGACCCTTGGCGAAGCTATGCGCGGTGTCGTCGTTGTCTTTCTCGGCAGGCATAGCCATCGGAGATACTCCTGAACTCGATATGGGGCTTTAGGAAAGCGTGCGCGGCCGCACGTCATTGGCGGGTCACACTCAAGAGTGGGGGCTGTCCCGTCAAGGCAGAGTCACGGTCATCCACAGTGACCCACAGAAGAAAGAAAAGCCGGCGCTGGCGCGCCGATTTCGCTTGCGTGTTTCAGTGACCGGCGTGGCTCTTCTTCAGCGCCGCCTGCTGCTCCGGTGTCGCGTCGGTCTGATAGGTCGCCTTCCAGGTCTCGTAGGGCATGCCATAGACCGCCTCGCGGCTGTCGTCCTTGCTCAGCGCCACGCCCTTCGCGTCGGCGGCCTCCTTCAGCCAGTTCGACAGGCAATTGCGGCAGAAGCCCGCAAGGTTCATCAGGTCGATATTCTGCACGTCGGTCCGTCCGCGCAGATGCGCGACCAGCCGGCGGAAAACCGCCGCTTCCAACTCTGTCCGGGTCTTGTCATCCATGGCCATGGTCATTTTTCCGCCATTTCATCCGTCATATGAGCCGTCCCATAAGGGCTTCTAACATGGGACCGTATCCGGTGATTTTCCATATGGCGGAAAAAACCAAACCGGCCCGCGCCGCAGCGCGGCAAGTGGCCTATTAATGCCTGCGCACGGTTTGGCGAAACCGCCAAGCCCCCTTATAGTGACGGGACCTGACCGGACATGAAATCTCAGCTTTTTGCCGATCATGGTCAATGTGTTACGCGAAATCAACGAACGGTTGATAGTACCTGGTTAGATGACAGCCCCGATTTCCCGCCGCATGACGCTTTCCCGCACGATTACCGCCGCCCTCACCGGGCTTGTCGCGCTGATCGGACTGTGCGCGTGGAGCGCACCGGCGGCTGCGGATTTCCGGCTCTGCAACAACACCTCGAGCCGGGTCGGCATCGCGCTTGGTTACAAGGACAATGAGGGCTGGGTTACGGAGGGCTGGTGGAACGTGTCGTCGCGGGCCTGCGAAACCCTGCTGCGTGGAACGCTTGTCGCACGATACTATTATATCTACGCCATCGACTATGACCGCGGCGGTGAGTGGTCGGGGCAAGCCTTCATGTGTTCACGCGACAAGGAATTCACCATCAAGGGCACGGAAGACTGTCTGGCACGCGGCTTCGACCGCACCGGCTATTTCGAGGTCGATACCGGCGAACAGCGGGCATGGACCGTGCAACTGACCGAATCCAACGAACAGAACCCGCGTACTCCAGGCCTTCCCGGCATGCCGAATGCGCCGGGGGCTGCACAACCCGGCGCACTTCCCGGTGCAGCTCCTGGAAATCCTAAATGAGACGTCTGCGACGCATCAAGATTCTCGCCACGCTTGGACCGGCATCGTCGGACAGCGCCTCCATCCGCAAGCTGTTCGAGGCCGGCGCGGACGTGTTCCGGATCAACATGAGCCACACGCCGCACGACAAGATGCGCGAGCTTGTGGCGACGATCCGCAATGTGGAAGGCAGCTACGGACGGCCGATCGGCATCCTGGTCGATCTTCAGGGACCGAAGCTGCGGCTGGGCAATTTCGAGAACGGTTTTGTCGAACTCAACAACGGCGCGATGTTCACGCTCGATTCGGATACGACGCCGGGCAACAAGAACCGCGTCCATCTTCCCCATCCGGAAATCCTGAAAGCGCTGCGGCCGGGGCATGCGCTGCTGATCGACGATGGCAAGCTTCGCCTGATCGCGGAGGAAACATCCCCCGATCACGCATTGGTCCGCGTCGTGACAGGCGGCAAGATGTCTGACCGCAAGGGCGTCAGCCTGCCCGACACCGATCTGCCGGTGTCGGCGATGACACCGAAGGACCGCGCCGATCTCGAGGCCGCGTTAGAAACCGGCATCGACTGGGTCGCGTTGTCGTTCGTGCAGCGCGCAGACGACGTCATCGAGGCCAAGAAGCTCGTGCGCGGCCGCGCGGCGATCATGTCGAAGATCGAGAAGCCGCAGGCAATCGACCGTCTTGCCGAAATCATGGAAGCCTCCGACGCGCTGATGGTTGCGCGCGGCGATCTCGGCGTCGAACTGCCGGCCGAACGGGTGCCCGGACTTCAGAAGCAGATGACGCGCATGGCGCGGCGCGCCGGCAAACCGGTGGTGATCGCGACGCAGATGCTCGAATCGATGATCACGTCACCGGTGCCGACACGCGCCGAAGTCTCCGACGTCGCCAACGCCGTATTCGAAGGCGCGGACGCCATCATGCTGTCGGCGGAATCCGCCGCGGGCAAGTTCCCGGTCGAAGCGGTACTGACCATGAACCGCATCGGCGAGGAATGCGAACGCGACCCGACCTATCGCGGCGTCATCGCCGCGCAGCGGCCCGAACCCGAAGCGACCGCCGGCGACGCCATTGCCGACGCGGCGCGGCAGATCGCCGAGACGCTCGATCTTTCAGCCATCGTCTGCTGGACCAGCTCCGGCTCGACCGCGCTGCGCGTTGCGCGCGAACGGCCGAAGCCGCCGGTGGTCGCCATCACACCGAGCGTCAATACCGGCCGGAAATTATCGCTGGTCTGGGGCGTGCATTGCGTGATCGCCGAAGACGCCCACGATCAGGACGACATGATCGACCGTGCGGCGCGTATCTCGTTCCGTGACGGCTTCGCAAAGGCCGGCCAGCGCGTCATCATCGTCGCCGGCGTGCCGCTTGGCACGCCGGGGACGACGAACATGGTGCGCATCGCCTATGTCGGCCCCGAGCGCGACGCCGACATCTGAGGACGATAGCTTCGTCCTACTTCGTCGACTGGCCCACCGTTTCCTGGACCCGCGTCACGGGCGGCGGATTCCATTTCCCGGTCAACGCGTCCGATTGAGGACCGTAGAGACGCATCGTCAGGTTGAATGCACCCTTTGGTGCAGGAAGCCAGTTCGCCTCCTTGTCCGCCCCCGGACTCTCGTTCTGGAAATACAGCGTGAGCGAGCCATCCGGATTGGTCTTGAAGGGCATCCAGCTGCTGACAGCAAACCGGTTAAGAGTGTTGGCAACCTGAAAACCGTCAGGATCATACAGCGTGAACGACCAGAAACCGTTCACCGGCGGCATGCTGCCCTTGTCGAAATTGATCGTATACTTGTGGGCGCCGTCGAGCGGTTTGCCGGTGTCGTCCGCGAGATTGAGCGGATAGATCGCGTCCTCAGGCAGGTTCGCGCCGAGACCCATCTGCGCGACGATGGCTCGCTTGAGATAATAGTTTCCATACACGCCCATCGTGTCGGTGTTCATCGACCAGCCGTTCACAACACGGGCGAGCGTCGGCACCTTCCATTCCATCAGCTTTCGCGCAGCTTCCGGGGCGGATTCGATCGCCTTCCTCACCGCCGGATCAACCCTCGCAATATCGAAACTCTTCCCCGGTTCGATGCCGATCCGCTTCATCTGCGCAATGATCGGCTGGTCGGTGTCGTGGGGCGGGTTGATCTTGAGAATCTCGGACGCGTAAGCGAAGTATTTGCCGGCCGCCATGGTATCGACCTGGGTCTTTGGCGGCGTCTTCATGTCGATAGACGGGTCGATCCTGACCTCGACCGGCTTTGCCGGCTTTCCCCATTCCGACAGCGGCGTGATCTTGTAGCCGGCCTGGATCTTGTGAACCGCGGCATAGTCCGGCGGGCCATCCGTCTTGGTCCGTCCGATGACCCAGACCTGCGGCGTCGGCGCGTGAATGACCTGCGTTTCCTTTGGAAGCTTGAACTCCTCGACCAGCCGGTCCCGCAGATCAGGCCGCCAGTTCGGGGGCACGATCAGGAAGTTTCCGGCTTGCGTTCCCGTGGTGCGCGATCCCGGAGAAGCGAAAACATCCGACCACATGTCGAGCATGGGAAGGAGATAAAAGCGGCCGGCTGTGTCCGGCGCGGAAACGACGACGGGTCCCTTCGTCATGTCCAGATAGCCACTGGAATACAGCGTATCGAAATTCGGACGAACGACGGCCCTCATGTCGGCCGCCGGAAACTCCGGAATGTTGGCAAACGTGTTCGCAGGTCCGCCAATTCCCTTACCCGGCTCCGCGTTCGTCAGTTGCTTACGCGTAACATCCATCGTCACCAGCGGATAGAAATAGATGTAGGCGTCGGTCGCGATCGCGAGGGCTTCCTGCTCGGAAAGCGGCGCGGTCTGTGCCGTTGCGGTGATTGGGATTTGCAATGTTCCTGCCGCGGCCAGCGCAGCGAACAGTCTCAAGCTGAAATGAGCTTTCTTCACGGGAGTAAGCATCACACGTCCTCCGTTCGATTTTCAATTTCCCTTGGCAATACTGAGAGAGAGAGAGAGAGAGAGAGAGAGAGAGCACGGGCATTCGTGCGCTGCATCGGAGAGGGCACTGGCGCAGCCACTCTGAAAAATCGCCCGCATTGAAAATTACTCTACGGTTCCCGATCGAGCAACCGAATGCAATTCGAAAGGTCAGGCTGGATGACCATTCGAGACAACGCGCATCAAATTTGATCGATTAGCGTGATACGCGGCGATACAGCCGAGCCTCACCACACAAGAAGTTTTTGGTGCAGGAGCATTGGCGCGCCCGGCATCTCGTCGGGCGCGTCGTAACGGCTGGGGCGCGGGTGCACGCTGATCTCAGGCAGCCTTGTCGGTATGGATGACCGTATCGCGGATTTCGCGCGCCGTGCGGCTCACATCCTCGACAGTCCCTTGAGTGAGCTTCAGCATGCGCTGTGCTTCCTCACCGTACTGGGTGAAAGCTGTCTGCCAGAATTGAGCATAGACCTGCTGGAGATCCTGCAACGAGCGGCAATCGTGGATCGAGCGGAAGAACTGGGCATCCTCACGGAGCCGCATCCCGACAAACTCGGACCATTCCTTGCCGACCGCCTGCATGTTGGTGCTGACCTGCGCGTTGAACTTCGCGATTTCGTTCAGCATGGTTCCGTTCATCTCGCTGACGCGCGCGAGATCGGGAAACGGAATCGTTTCCGCGACTTTCTTGAAAGCATTGTCATTGTTCGATGGGGTTGTCATGTCCGACCTTCATTCTGCTGGAGCGAGAACAGGACGCGTATAACAATGACACTCGATCACCGATCGATGGCAGCAGTATGATGCTCATCGCATCGTGAATGAAAAGATTCGTGCGCTCCGATGCACATGCATGTTGCGCACGCGAGCCAAACCTGACGAAAGACCTATCCAGCGGCCGCGCGGCGCTCGCTCCGAACCACCAGCCAGCCGAACAGCAGCATATCGCCGAGCAGGACAAACGATCCGATGCCTGCATAAGGCTCACCCGCCTTGTTGCCCGCGTGCAGCATCGCAACACCCACGGTCAACGCGATCGTGCCGACGATCCAGATCCATACCTGCGTCAGCGCGATACGCGAAACTTCCAGCGCCGGATGAAGGCGATAGAAAATCCCGAACAGAAACAACGACACCCAGCCGAGCAGGTTGAGGTGAGCGTGCGCGGGCATGGCGGAATGGTCCTGCGACATCGCCATGACGATGCCCCATGACATGCCGACGAGAACGGCGATGACAGCGGCGAAGAAACTCAAGGACGAAGCTTTCACGGAAATCTCCAATCAAAATCAAAATTGAGAAATGCGGCACGCGCCGCTGCGAAAGACGCCGAACTAGCAATGGCGGGAGCAGAAATCAACGCACCGGTTCCGTTACCACCAAAATTGCTTTCAATTACGTGGTAATTTTTCCCGCCGACGTGTCAGCGCGAGCGGTTCGGAGCGGATCAGTCAGGCTTGCGCGCGGTGGCGGAAAAAGCCTGGGCCTTGGCCGCGATCGCTTCGATCTCGGCAACAATCAGATCTGTTGCATAAACTTGCGGCATGTGGCCGCCGTTCGGCAACACCACGAGTTTGGTCTGTGGCACGGCGGCAGCGAATGGTCGCGAATGAATGTCGGTCGAAACGGTCTTGTCGGCGTCGCCGGTCACAATCGTCACCGGTATCCGGATCGACGGATACTTTGGCGACTGCCTGACCATTTCCGCCTTTAGCGTTGTGAGGTCCCGGGCATTGTCGAGAAACACCTGCGGCCGCAACACCATCCGCACCGCGGTCGCATCGATATAGCCGTCCGGCATCGTCTGCGGCGCGAACACATACCGCGTTCCAGGATCAACCATGAAGAGCCCGAGCGGCAGCGTGACCGTATAGGCGAGCAACTGTCCTATCACCGGAATGGACGCGATCCTGTTGTACCGTCCGACCCCGCCCGGCCACGGATACGCCACCGGCGACAGCATCATGATCGCGGCGACACGCCGCGGATGGTCCAGCGCCATAGTCGGCATCATCGCGCCGGCCCACGAGTGGCCGACCATGATCGCCTGATCGATACCGAGTTTGCCGAGCGCCTCGTCGATCATCCGGGCCTGAATCGCGGGCGTCGAATCTTCGGTGCGGTCGCGCGTGCTCCAGCCGTGGCCCGGCCGGTCGATCAGGAGGACGCGATGATCTTTCGCCAGCCGCTCGCCGAGCGGCTGGCGCATGGTTTGCAAGCTCGAACTCGCGCCATGAATGAGGACGATCGGCAGACCAGGCGCGTAAGTCGGGCCTAATTCCACGACATGAAGCCGCGCACCTTTGACGTCCACGAACCTCCCTTGCGGCGGATAGGCACGTTCAAGCGCAAGAACGCCCGCCTGCGTGATCAGCGCCAGCACCGCCAGCGCGACTACAACAGCCCAAACAATCATGGAAAGAATCCGGGGAACTTTCTGCACGGCGGGAAATACGAACGACCGGTGAATAGGTTTCACGTCAAAACAAACCGGCCGGTATGCCGGTCAGAATACAATGAATGACTGGTTAGATATCGCGGCCTTCAACCTTCTCGGACAGGGTCTTCACGAGATCGGGGACACGTTCAAGGTACGGATTGATGGCGAGCGCCTTGCGGAAGGCGTCCAGCGCATGCTTTTCGTCGCCGGTCTCCTGCATGATCATGCCAAGCCCCGCCAGGGCGCCGAAGTGGCGCGGCTCGCGGATCAGCACCTGCCGGATGTCTTCCATCGAGCGGCTGTAGTCGTTCTGAAGATAATAGATCGTCGCACGCCGGTTCCACGCTTCGATGTAATCGGGGCGCAACTTGATGACCGCATCGAGCAGCTTCAGCGCGACATCGGTGTCTTTACTATCCAGCGCGATCTTGGCCCGCGCCATCAAGAGCGCCGCGGTATCGCTCGGCGTCGCCGTCCACACCGCCCAGATCCGGGCTTCGACGGCCTTGGCGCTCTCCTGATCCGGAGCGGCCTTCAGTGCGCCGAACAGGAAATCGAGATTCTTGGCCTTGTCGCCGATCACGCGCGGGAGCTTCGCGGGCGGCTGCGGCAGTTTCTTTTGCTTGCCGGGCGGTGTGAGCTGCGGAGCCTGTGCCGCGGCGGGGGTCGCAGCGAACGCCACGAGCGTCAGAGCGACGATCGCGAGTTTCAGGACAGCCGTGGTCCATTCCGTCTTGGATGCCATGACGGAAAGTCTAAACGCGGAAAGCGCCGCGTGCAAAGCACAAGCGGCGTCAAACGGCTGTGATATGAGGGAAGTTCTGGGCTAGACCTGCCAGCCGCTGGCGGCTGGCGACATCATCGAACAATCGGGCGACGAATCAGCCCTGGCGCGCCTTGAAGCGGCGCTGAACCTTGTTGATGACATAAACCCGGCCCTTGCGGCGGACCAGACGGTTGTTGCGGTTACGGCCGCGCAGGGACTTCAGCGAATTACGGACCTTCATGGGACAATGCTCTCTGGAAGGCCGCGTTGCAGGCCGAGTATGAAACCGTTGGTTGATGGGCATATCCCGCAGGCCAAGCCGCGCGGGACAGGGCGGTTTCTATGCCATCGGGGGCACAAATGTCAATCCGATCAGGCAAATTCAGGGCCCTACAACCGGGTCAAATTGCCCCGAATGGAACCCTTTTTCGGACTTTCCGGGGCCTAAATCTCTCTCTAATCAGACATCTGAGCCGTTCGCAGCCGCCGTTCTTCATCTTTGGCGGTCCATGCGTTAAACACGGCCTTGGCCCCACCCGGAAGGCAGTTTGGACCCCCGTTGACCGCTGAAATGACTAACAATCGTCCGGCGGCCGCGAAAGCGGTCCCCCTGACCGGCACCGCAGAGCCTGGCTTCTCAGGCCGCCTGCCGCTGCCCGCAGGCGTCAGCCTGAACCGCATCGAGTGGGGCTCAGCCCTCCCTATCCTGTTTTACCATCTGGTGGCGCTGCTGGCGTTCCTTCCCTGGACCTTCAGCTGGACGGGCTTGATCGTCGCTGTGATCGTTGCCCGCCTGAGCGGGCTCCTCGGCATCAATATCGGCTATCACCGTCTGCTCACCCATCGCGGTTTTCGCTGCCCGAAGTGGTTCGAGCATGTGCTCGTGGTCATCGCCATTTGCTGTGTGGAGGACACGCCGGCCCGCTGGGTCGCGGTGCACCGCCGGCATCATCAGCACGCAGACGAGCAGCCCGATCCGCACAGCCCGCTGGTGAACTTCCTGTGGGGGCACATCGGCTGGCTGATCATCAAGAATCCCGAGCTGAATCGCCTCGGCATCTACGACCGCTACGCCAAGGACATCCTGCGCGATCCATTCTATGTCGCGCTCGAGCGCAACTGGCTTCAGCTCAAGATCATTCTCATTCAATGGCTGGTGTTTTTCGGCCTCGGCTTCCTCGCTGAACTGGCGATGGGCGGCACGGCGATGCAGGCGTTGCAGTTCGGGCTGAGCATCCTGATCTGGGGCGTATTCGTGCGCACGGTGTTCGTCTGGCACCAGACATGGGCGGTGAACTCCATCACCCATCTGTGGGGCTACCGGAATTATCAGACCGACGAAGACAGCCGGAACAACGTGTTCATCGGTCTGCTTGCGCACGGCGAAGGCTGGCACAACAATCACCACGCCGATCCGCGTTCGGCGCGTCATGGCCACAAATGGTGGGAATTCGACACCACCTGGCTGACCATTCGCCTGTTCGAGAAGCTTGGACTTGCCACCGACATTGTCGGGCCGAGCCCCTATGTGATGAAGGCCGGGGCCACTGCGGGCCAGACCATCACAACGCATGGTCCCGACGGCACTCCCACTCACTAAGGCGACAACGCCGCGCTTTCTTGCAACCAATCAAAAGCCCGCCCCGGACGATCCCGGAGCGGGCTTTCTGCATTCGGGAAAACGGTCTTTACTGTTGCGGCACGTTGGCGGTCTTCACGACGCCCGCCCACTTGTCCATCTCGGCATCCACGAACCTGGTGAAGTCCGGGCCGGAAAGCTTTCCGGGCTCGACGCCCTGCCCGGCGAACTTCTCGCGCGTCGCGGGCGACGCGAGAATCTCCTTCATCGCCGCAACCAGCTTGGTGTAGGCCGCATTGCCATTCGCGGCAGGCATGTAGAGGCCGAACCACGCGGTCGCCTCGAAACCCTTCACGCCGGCTTCATCGAGCGTCGGCACGTCGGGCAGCGATGCGGCGCGCTCCTTGCTGGTCACCGCAAGCACGCGGATGGTCCCGCCGGAGGCAGCAGGCAGAACCGTCGGCAGCGTGTCGAACATGATCGGAATGTGTCCGCCGATCAGATCGTTCATCGCAGGCGCCGCGCCCTTGTAGGGAACGTGCACGATGTCGACACCGGCCATCTGCTTGAATAACTCGCCCGACAGATGGTTGGCGCCGCCGATACCGGCGGACCCGAACGAATACTTGCCCGGTTCCTTCTTGGCCATTGCAATCAGTTCGCCGACGTTCTTGGCGGGGAAGGATGCGGTGACAACGAGGGCGTTCGGCGCGCTGGCCACCAGAGCGACCGGCGAGAACTCCTTGCGCGGATCGAACGGCAGTTGCTTGTAGAGGCTCGGGTTGATGACGTGGTGGGTTGCGGTCAGCAGCAGCACGCTGCCATCGGCGGGCGATTTCGCCACGACCTCGGAGCCGATGATGCCCGACGCGCCGGCACGGTTCTCGACAATGGTCGTGACGCCGAGCCTCTCGCCGAGATACTGCGCGACAAAACGCGCCAGAATGTCGGTGGTGCCGCCGGCCGGGAACGGCACGATGATCTTCACATTGTTGACGGGAAACTGCTCGCTGGCGCTGCCCGGCGTGGTGACCAGCAGGAACACGGAGCAGATCGCGGCAAATAGTGACTTCATGATTTCAACCTGACTTGAGTTTGTATAGCGAGCATGGTCCTCGCCAGCGGGATTGATCCAGCCTCAGGGCTGGCGCAGCAGCTTGGCGCGCTCGACCAGCGAGCGTTCGGAAAGATAGAACTCACCGGCCCACTGCTGATATTCGCCGGGCGGCTTCTGCCACTGCGTCTGACCCAGGGTCACCAGCAGCTTCTTGTATTCATCGCTGTCGGCCGCGGCCTTGAAGGCCTTGTACAGCCTGTCGACGACGGCGAGCGGCATTCCCTTCGGTCCGACGAGGCCATATGGCGCGGGGTAGACCAGATCATAGCCGAGACTCTTGGCTGTCGGCACGCCGGGCAGCGACGCCATCGGCTGCGGATCGAACGAGAGCAGCACGCGCATCTTTCCCGACTCGACGTAAGGCAAAATGGTGCCGATAGCATCGACCGTCGACATGGTGTGACCGCCGAGAACCGCGGTCACGGCTTCGCTGCTGCCCTTGTATCCGACATGGGTGATCTTCACGTCCGCCATTCCGGCCAGCGCTTCCGCGAGCAGATGCATTGTGGTGCCCGCACCCGCGGTCGCGACCGTGAGAACGTCGGGATTCTTCTTGGCATAGGCTACGAAATCAGCAGGCGTCTTGAGTGGCGAGTCAGCGTTGACCGCGAGCACAAAGGTGTAGCCGCCGAGACCCGCGATCCAGGTGAAGTCCTTGATCGGATCCCAGTCCACTTTCTGCATGTAGGGATAGCGCAGCAGTCCGGCCGTTGCCGCCGCGATGGTGTAGCCATCGGGCGCATCGGTTTTTGCCATCGTCGACGGGGCGAGCGTCGCACCGGCACCCGGCCGGTTTTCAACGATGATCGGCTGACCAAGATCCTTGGAGGCCAGCTCGGCGAGCTTGCGGAATGTCGTGTCGGTCGCACCGCCCGCCGCGAAGCCGACCAGCAGCCTGATCGGCCGCGTCGGATAAGCATCCTGAGCCATGGCGATCTGCGATGTCGCGCCCATCAAGCCAACTGCAACCAATGCCGAGCGCATCACATACAAATACCGCATTTACGTCTCCCTCCTGTTCCGGATTGTTTCCGGTTCTTGATCTGTCGGTTATCGCGAAACGTCAGAAACGCTCCACGATTTCCGGGTGTTCAGCGCATCGACATCGAATCCCGCAAGCTGCTTGTAGCGGCGTTCGACATCCTGCAACTCGGCTTTCGCATCGCCATGCGCTCCGCTGCGCGCCAGCGCGCTCACCCGCGCCATCACATCGCCTGCCTGCCGCCGATTTGCGAGCTGTACTTCGCTCGCAACCGGCCGGCGCTGCGCGTCATAAGCGCGCAATGCGTCATCGGTGGTCGCAGCGGTCGCCAGCTCATAAGCCAGCACCCGCGCATCGAGGATCGCCTGCGACGCACCGTTGGAGCCGAACGGATACATTGCATGAGCGGCATCGCCGAGCAGCGCGCATCGTCCAAAAATCCAGCGCGGCAACGGATCGATATCCGCCATCGGATATTCATAAGACTCGGATGACGATGACACGAGGTGATGCACGTCGAGCCAATCGAAGCGGTAATCTTTTACGAACTCGGCGATCACATTGGTCGGCACCGGAAGATTCCAGTTGCCGAGTTCTGTCTCGGCGCGCGTGGCGTCTTTCGGGCGGACCAGCAACCAGTTGATGACGCCATCCGCGATCGGATAGACCACCACGCGCTGGGTCTCATCCCCGATAATCACCATCGAGCGTCCGGAAAGAAATGGCCCGGCCTTGGTGACGCCGCGGTACATGACCCAGCCGTTCGATGCGAGGGGCGTGACCGCGCCATAAAGACTGTCCCGCGACGGCGAGCGAATTCCGTCGGCGCAGATTGCGACATCGGCCGTATAGGACACCGGACGATCCTCCATCAGATCGGTGGCGGCGATGACGGCCTTGTTATTCGTGCTGCTGATACCCGTCACGCGCTGCGCGACACGGATCGCCGATGGGCCCAGGCGTTCGCGCACGGCGTCGACAAGAAGCCGTTGCAGCGTACCGCGATGAATGGAGTATTGCGGCCAGCGATAGCCCGCGTCGAGGCCGCGCGGTTCAGCCCAGATCAACTGACCTTTCGGTTCGTAGTAGGCCAGCTCCTTGGTCGGAACGCCGACCTTCTCAAGCGCATCGCCAAGGCCGAGTTCGCTCAATTCGCGAACGGCGTGCGGCGGCAAGTTGATGCCGACGCCGACGTCGCGGATTTCACGCGCGGCTTCAAGCAGGAGAATGTCGCCCTGGCCGGCGGCGTGCAAAGACAACGCCGCCGTCAGTCCGCCAACTCCTGCGCCTATGATCGCGACCGACATCGCGCCTCGACTCCGGTCAGGCAGCCGCGGCTGCGCGCGGGAATTCCACCATGGCTTCGCCGACAGCGACCTTTTCGCCGCTCTGGTTCTTCACCAGCACGTCGATCAGCACAAAGCGCGAGTTCTTGGTGGTCTGCTTGGCCTTGATGATGCCCACCGGCTGAATGGTATCGCCCGGCTTCACCGGCTTCACCCAGCGCGTTTCGAGGCGGCGATGAATGGCGCCTGCAGGATAGGCCCAGTCGGTCAGCATCCGGGTAATCAGCCCGAAGTTGTTCATGCCGTGCATGATGATGCCGCCGAAATTGGTCTTGCCGAAATCGCCCTTCATGTAGTTGTCGTCGAGATGCAGCGGGTTGTAGTCGAGCGATGCATCGCAGAACAGGCGGATGGATTCGCGCGAGACCGCGAACTTCGGGCCGTCGATGCTGTCGCCGACCGAGAGGGTTTCGAATGTGGTCGTCATGTTTGAACTCCTCGCGTTACATCGGCCGGATGGTCTGGCCGCGGCCGGAACAGATCACGTCGCCGTGCTGATTGAAGAAGACGTTGTCGTGGACCACGAACAGCCGCTCGCGCTTGATGAACTTGTCGAGCGCGCGAGCCTGCAGCGTAATCGTGTCGCCGGGCCGTGCGGGCTTGTTGTAGCTCCAGGACTGGCCGGCATTCACGGTGCCGGGTGAGCGCATCCAGTCATTGGTTTCCGTGCAGGCAAACATCAGCAGGATGTGAATCGACGGCGGCGCGATGATCCCGCCCCAGGGCGTGGTCTTCGCATAAGCCTCATCGAGATAAAGCGGGTTGGTTTCGCCGACAGCCTTGCAGAGGAGCGCGATGGCTTCCTTGGTCAGCAGGTAGGGAATCGTCTTGCGCGGTTCACCCGGGACGATCTCGTCCCAGACCTTTCGCAAATTTTCGTCCTTCCAGAAGTCGGTCTCGAAAGCTTGTGCTTGCGCCATGGCAATCTCTCATCTATGTTCATCAGGCGAACTTTATACTCACCACACGAACACTATGGTCCGGCTTTCCCAGCATGACAAGCCTGATCTTTCCGAGGATTTCAGAATGCCTAAAGAGAGTGACGGCTTCGTCCGCGCCATCGCGAGAGGATTTTCGGTGGTCGAGGCGTTGGGACGGCCGCCCGGCCGGCACACGTTGTCTGAGACAGCGGCGGCCGCGGGACTGACGCGCGCGACGGCGCGGCGCATGCTCGCAACGCTGGTGGCTCTGAATTACTGCGAAGCCGATGGACGTTACTTCAGCCTGCGTCCGCGTGCGCTTGGCCTCGGATTGTCGTATCTCAACGCGCTGCCCTACTGGGGTTATGCCCAGCGCGCGCTCGAAGACCTGCGCAACGAGATCGGAGAATCCTGCGCGCTGGCGGTGCTCGATGAAACCGAGATCGTCTATGCGCTGCGCCTGCCGGCGCGGCGCATTCTGTCCGCCAATCTCGGCATCGGCAGCCGCCTGCCCGCGCATCTGATCTCGCTCGGCCGCGTGCTGCTCGCAGCACTGCCGCCAGAGCAGCGCACCCAGTATCTCGCCGGCATCGAATTCAAGCAGGTGACCCCCCGTACATTGACCTGCCCGATCAAACTCGGCGAGGAACTCGTGCGCGTGGAGCAGCAGGGTTACGCCTGGATCGACGGCGAACTTGATCCCGCGATTTGCGGCATCGCGGTGCCGGTGCGCGATCAGGCCGGGCATGTCGTGGCCGCTGTCAGCATCAACACCATTTCGGGCACGATAACCGAAGCTGAAGCCAAGAAGAAATTTCTGGTGGCGCTCAAACGCACCGCGCAGGACATCCGGACCCAGACCACTGCGAACGGCTAGCTGGTCGTCGGGTCGCGCAGCACTGCGCCGCAGCGGCAACGGCGATTCCAATATGAATTCGGATGCCTATGAGGCAGCCGGATTCGCGCGCGCCTCACAAGTCTGGTTGCAAAGACATGGCCGCCGCCTGCATGATCGGGGTAGGCAAAAGAGATTGCACCATGGCGGTCATCCACCAGAGCGGAAATCCCGGTCCTACAGGCGCGCCACAGGGCGGACTTGTGCTGTCGCCGCATGCCGAGCGCGATGCCGTGCTCAGCGAACTGCATGCGCGGCCGTTCGAGGCGTTGACCTCGCCATGCCGTGCGATCCGCTTCGCGTTCCTTACCGACGCCGCGCAGATGAGCGTCAACGCTGACTCCCTCGCGCAGTTTTGTGCCGCTCATCATCTGACAGATCTCTCCGCGGCCGCGAAACACCGGCGCATTGCCTTGCCTGGCGCCATCCTGCGCTGGGAGCAGCACAGCGAATTCACCACCTACACCTGGCTGCTGGAAGGGACGGAAGGCGCGAGCGGCGACGCACCGCCCGCAACTGTTGCCGCGGCCATGGCCGAGATCGGCCAGCCTGGCCCGCATCTGGTGTCGATCGATCTGCATGTGGAGAGCGGCGACGCGCCCGATCTCGCGCGGCTGTTCGATCCGGCGTCACTTGCAGCCTCGCAGGTGCTCAACGGCCACGCGACCCTCGCCACGGATTTTCAGGTCAATGCCGGCGGCTTTGTCCGCTTCCTGGTGCACAATCACGGCCTGACACCGGTCGAGGCCGGCGGCCTGGTGCTGCGGATCCTCGAAATCGAGACCTATCGCTGCTTCGCCCTGCTCGGCTTGCCGCTGGCACATCGCATCACGCCGGTGATCCGCAACGCCGAGGATCGATTGACCCACATCATGACCGCGATGACAAAGGACGGCGGCGGACTCGAAATCAACCGCGAACTGCTCGACGAGATCACCTCGCTCGCGGCACGCGTCGAGGCCGAAGCGGCGATCGCCGGCTATCGCTTCGCGGCGAGCGCGGCCTATGACGACATCGTGCGCCAGCGCCTCGAGGTGATCGGCGAAAAGTCGTCCGGCGGCTGGCCGACGCTGGCGGATTTTCTCGGGCGGCGGCTCAACCCGGCGATGCGCACCTGCCAGACGCTCAACACGCGCATGCAGGATCTCAACAAGAAATTGACCCGTGCGGCAAACCTGCTGCGCACACGCATCGACGTCGAGATCGAACAACAGAACCGCGATCTGCTCGCGGCCATGAGCGAGCGCGCACGGATGCAGCTTCGCCTGCAACAGACCGTGGAAGGGCTTTCCGTTGCGGCCATCAGCTACTATGTCGCAAGCCTGCTTCACTACGTGTTCGAATCGGCAGAGCATTACCTGCCGGTCAGCCCCACCGCCGCGACCGGCCTCAGCATTCCCTTCGTCGTGATCGCGTTGACCGTGCTGCTCTGGCGGGTCAAGCGCAGCCACGGTCACGCCTGAGCAGATTACGCCGCCCTGCCGAAGGCCTTGCGCAGTTCGCCTTTCGCGGCGTTGAGCTTTTTCTTTTCTGCTGCGGACAGATTCTTGCCGCCCCGGTTGATGTAAAAATTCAGCATCGACATCGCCGACTGGTACGGGCTGGCCTTGCGGCGATGGCTGCGCTCCGCCGAGCGCTTCAACGAACGCGCGATGGCGGCAGGACTCCGCTGCTTGAACAGATGATGCTTGAGATCGAGCGCATCGCTGGTGGCTGTGACACGGCCCGACCATTTACGGACGGAACGTTTGGCCGACGTATGTCTCTTACCTGCCTTCCTTGCAGATGCTTTCCCTGCAGATAAGGTCCTTCGCGTCCGTCTTGCGGACGATTTGCGCGCGGCTGTGGACATGATAGGTCCTTTCCGAAAATCCGGTATTGCATAGGACAAAGCATGAGCGTCGAAACGGTTCGCGCGTTTTTCGCGAAAAATGCGCCCGATATTACCGTCATTGAATCCGGCAAGAGTTCCGCCACTGTGGCGCTGGCCGCCGAAGCCTTTGGCGTAACACCTGCGGAGATCGCCAAGACATTGTCCCTGCGCGTGGGCGACCGCGTGCTGCTGGTGGTCACCTGCGGCACGGCCCGGCTCGACAACAAGAAGGCGCGCGCGGTGTTCGGCGGCAAGCCGCGCATGCTCAGCGCCGAGGAAGCGCTCGAGGCCACCGGCCATCCGGTCGGCGGCATCTGCCCGTTCGGACTGAAGACGCCGCTGCCGGTCTATTGCGACATTTCACTGAAGGCCTTCAGTGAAGTCGTGCCGGCTGCCGGCTCGATCAACAGCGCCGTTCGCATCTCGCCGGCACGCATGGCCGAACTGACCAGCGCCGAATGGATCGACGTCAGCGAAATCCGGGAGCAGAGCGAAGTGGCATGATGGCGTGAGCGGGCGCTACTCCACCTTGCCGATCTTCTTCACTGCTGCGATCAGCCGCGCGCTGTCGGCTTCCACGAATTTCGTAAACTCCGGGGCATCGAGGTAGGCGACGGGGCTGCCCGCGGTCTCGAATGTTTTCACCACTTCCGGGGCGCGCACCGCTTCGCCCATTGCCGCGCGCAGTTTTGTCATGATCGGCGCGGGTAACGCCGTCTGCGCGAACAACCCCGCCCAGATGTAGAACTCAACGTCCTTGTAACCGAGCTCCTGAAACGTCGGCACGTCGGGGAAACTTGCGACGCGCTTTGCGCCCCATCCGGCCAGCACGCGCATCTTGCCGTCATCAACCTGCGCACGCAGCGTGCCCGGCGCCGACGCCACCGCCTGCACCGTGCCGGTCAGCAATCCGGTGAGTGCGGGACCGGCACCACGAAACGGCACATGCAGCAGCTTGATCCCGGCACTCGCCGCGAACATCTCCATGGCGATGTGCAGCGTGCCGTAGGGCCCGGACGAGCCGTAGGGTATCTGGCCCGGCCGCGCCTTCGCGTCCTCGACGAAATCCTTCACCGTTTTCCACGGCGCGGACGCGGGTACCGCCAGCATGGTCGGATCGGCGAGCACCCGTGCCACCGGCGCAAACTGCGACATCTCATAAGCCACCGGGCGGTCGAACAGCCGGTCGGCTTCCGGCAGCACTGCCAGCGACGAGAGTGTCATCAGCAGCGTGTAGCCGTCAGGCTCGGCGCGCGCAGCCGCAGCATTGCCGACCGAACCGCCGCCGCCGCCGGCGCGGTTGTCGACGATCACGGGTTTTCCCAGAATGCGCTCCAGCGCCAGCGCCACCGGCCGCGCCGCGAGATCGGCCTGCCCGCCCGCGGGAAACGGTACGATCATGGTGATGTTGCGCGACGGCCATGCCGCCTGTGCATTGGCGTTGCCGGACAGCGTGTGCAATGCAACCTGTGACAGCGGCACAACTGCAGCCGCTTTCAGAAGCTCGCGCCGATTCATGATGCCTCCCTGAGAATTTGTTTTTATTCTTTGTCGCCATACCCTGAAGGAAGCTCAGATGACGATCAAGGCCGTTGTGTTCGATGCTTACGGCACGCTCTATGACGTGCAGTCGGTCGCCGCGGTCACCGATGAGGCCTTTCCCGGTTACGGTGAACTCATCACCCAGATCTGGCGCATGAAGCAGCTCGAATACACCTGGCTTCGCTCATTGATGGGGCGCTACGAGGATTTCTCGGTCATCACGCGGCAATCGCTGACGTTCACCCTCAATGCGCTCGGCCTGACGTTCGATGAGAAGGCCTTCGAGCGCATCATGGAGAAGTACGTCCATCTCGATCTTTACCCCGATGCGAAGGAAGCTCTTGCGGCGATGAAAGACCGCAAGCTCGCGATCCTGTCGAACGGCAGCACCGATATGCTGAACGCGCTGGTGCGCAACACCGGCCTCGACACCATTCTCGATGCCACCATCAGCATCGACACGACCAAGATCTTCAAACCGTCGCCGCGCACTTATGACCTGATCGAATCAAGTCTCAGTGTGAAGCCGCATGAGGTGCTGTTCGTCTCCTCCAATCCGTTCGATGCCTGCGGCGCCAAGGCGTTCGGCCTGAACGTGGCCTGGATCGAACGCGTCACACCACGGGCGATGGCTACCGAATTTGTGAAAGCCGACCTCGTGCGGCCGCTGTCGATGTTCAAGGCGATCCGCATGCAGATGGATGAGTTCGGCTGGGAACCGGACTATCGCATTGGTGCGCTGGCGGATTTGCCGAAGCTGCTCGCCGCACACCCCTAATTCGCGGGCAAGCCGCAGTGTTGCCGAATTGATTCGCCGGCACTGTCTTCGCAGTTCAGGCATGCCGCTGGAGATCGAAAAGCCTTCCATCTGGCACGATTGATGCTTCGCATTTCCTCAAGGAGGTGATGTGATGCGATCAGTCATTTTCTTGTTTCTGACAGTGGCACTGCTGATAACCCGCGTCTGCTTCGCGCATGACGCGGATGGACGCCCGAACTGGATCGCCGAAGGGTCCTACAGAGGTTCCGACGGCGTTCACTGTTGCGGACCGAGCGATTGCGAACAGTTGAGTTCCGACGAGGTTCAGGTCCGGCCCGACGGAATCTGGCTGACACGATTCAAGGAACTGGTTCCGTTCGAGCAGGCGACACCGAGCGAAGACGGCAAGACATGGCGATGTCACAACCTCTCGGGTGAGAGGCGGTGCTTTTTCATGAAGTACGGCAATACGTGACAATGCCGATCGCGCGCGGCTGATAGCCGCGCCGGTTGATGTGCCGCCGGGCGCACGACGTGCGCCCGGAACGAGTGCTCAAATGCCGAGCGCCACGCCATCCTTGCGATGGTCGGTGGCGCCGAGCAAGACTCCGCGTTCGTGATCGATCCAGATCGCCTGACAGCCGCCGATGGCGACATCGGCCCACTTCACATCGTGTCCGCGCGCGGCGAGTTCCGTGCCGATCTCTTTGCCAAAGGTTGGCTCCAGCGACAGCACGCCTTCGAATGCGAACGAGCGCGGCGCTTCGGATGCGGCTTGAATATCCATGCCGAGGTCGAACACGTTCGAGAGAAAGTTGCCGTGACCCGTCGCCTGATAATGGCCGCCCATCACGCCGAACGGCATCATGCAGCGTCCGTTCTTCATCACCATGCCTGGAATGATGGTGTGCATCGGCCGCTTGTTCGGTCCGAGCGCATTGGGATGACCGGGTTGAAGCCGAAAGCCCCAGCCGCGATTGTGCAGCAGCACGCCCGACTTCGGCGCATAGATTCCGCTGCCGAACGGCTGGAACAGTGAGTTGATGAACGACACCGCGTTGAGATCGCGGTCCACCACGGTGACGTAAACCGTATCCTTGTGCTCGATGTCGTCCCAGTCGACAGCCGCGCTGGCCCGCGTCATGTCGATCTTGCTGCGGATCGCGCCGATATACGCGTCGGAGAGAAAATGCGCGGCATCGACCTTGCCGTGTGCGGGGTCGCAGAAGAACGCATCGCGCGCCCGATACGCCGCCTTGCTCGCCTCCGCCAAGAGGTGAACGCGATCAACTTCCGAAAGCGACTTGATGTCGTAGCCCGCCAGGGTGCACAGGATCATCAGCGCCGCCAGCCCCTGCCCGTTCGGCGGACATTCGAGAATGTCATGGCCGCCATAGCTTGTGGAAATCGGCGTCACGTCTTCGGGCGTGTTCGCGGCGAAATCCACAACGGTGTGCACACCGCCGAGGCTTTGCAGCACGCTCGCGAGCTCTTGCGCGACCTCGCCCTCATAGAATGCCGCGCGGCCTTCGCGCGCGATGCGGCGCAGCGTCTTGCCGAGTGCCGGCTGGCTGCGCCGGTCGCCGATCGACGGCGCGACGCCGCCGGGGAGATAATGCGCTGTCGCCGCCGGATTGCTTTCGAGCTTCGCACGGTTGCGCGACCAGTCCGACGCCACGCGCGGTGTGATGCGGAAGCCGTTCTCGGCGGCATCGATCGCAGGTGCGAAGATTTCCTCGAGCGATTTGCTGCCGTGCTTCTCAGCAAGCCTGCACCATGCATCGATCGCACCCGGAACGGTGACGCCTTCGATCGAGGTCGGTGTGAGCGCCTTCGCGCCCTTGGCCATCGTGGCAGCGAGATCGGTCTTTGCCGGCGTGCGACCCGATCCATTGAGCGCCACCGGCGTGCCCGCCTTCGGTGAATAGATGACAAAGCAATCGCCGCCGATCCCGGTCATCTGCGGCTCGATCACGCCCTGCAGGGCAACCGCCGCAATGGCGGCGTCCATCGCATTGCCGCCGGCTTTCAGAATGTCGAGTGCGGCGAGAGTCGCCTGCGGGTGCGAGGTCGCGGCCATGCCGCGTTCCCCCACTGCGATGGAGCGGGACGGCGAGATGAAATTGCGCATTCAGGGAAACCTTCGAGGACGGAAATACATTTTAGGCCGACTTATGCCGCCGATCCACCCCTCGGCGGGAATGTGATGCATGCTCTATCGCGCCGCGCGTTTGGCGCGGCCGAGCTTTTCGGCGAGAAAATCCGCCAGCACTTCGACACGCGCGGGGCGCGGGCCGCCTGGCGGCATCACCAGATGCACCGCGCCCTCGGGCTGCTTCCAGTCCTTGAGGATGACCTCAAGTTGTCCCGACGCAATGGCGTCGCCGACGATGAAATCCGGCAGATCCGCGATCCCGAGCCCGGCCAGCAGCGCCGGCATGATGGCTTCGCCGTTGTTGACACGCAGTTGCCCCGACGGCCGCACCGTCGCCTGCTCGCCCGCCGCATTGACGTAGTGCCAGACACCCGGCGTCGAGAGATATGCGTAGCCGAAGCATTTGTGCTGAGCGAGATGCATGGGATGCGTCGGCCGGCCGTACTTCTTCAGGTAGGACGGCGCCGCCACCGTGTAGCGCCGCATGTCGCTCAACCGGCGCGCGACGAGCGATGAATCTGGTAGGCGAGCGATGCGGATGCCGGCGTCGAAGCCGTCGCCGATCAGATCGACCATGGCATCGCTCAGATGCAGGTCGATGGACACTTCAGGATAGGCGCTCAGAAACTCCGGCAGCAGCGGCGCAATGACCCGGACGCCATAGGTCATCGGCACAGCAAAGCGCACCAGACCGCGCGGCGCGGACGATTGCGCCAGCGCTTCGTTCTCCGCCGCCTCGCCGTCCATCAGAAGTCGTGCCGCGCGCTCGGACAGTCTCTGGCCGGCATCGGTCAGCGCCAGTTGCCGCGAGGTGCGGTTGAACAGCCGTGCGCCGAGCCGGTCCTCAAGACGGCTGACGGCCTTGGAAACAGTCGCCTTCGACAGAGCCAGTTCGGTCGCGGCCCCTGCAAACGACCGCATTTCCACGACTTTGGCGAAGATCGCCAGCGCTTCGAAGTCCGGAAGCCTGGGCATGCGAGCCATCCCTCATGTGTCAAATATGGAAACAATGAGTTTCCATAGTTTCTATTTATGCACCATTCGGTAGCGCTTATCCATAACCCATCGAATTCGAGGTTACCCACGGTGCATCACGCACCCGGCGGTCACCTCAAGCACATTCAACGAAGGAATATTCCATGATCGAACTTCGGCCATTCAACAAACTCGGCAGCGCCAATCACGGCTGGCTCAAGGCGAAGCATCACTTTTCGTTCGGCAGCCACTACGACCCGAAAAATATGAATCACGGCAGCCTGCGCGTCTGGAACGACGACGAGATCGCGCCGAACACCGGCTTCCCTGCGCATCCCCATGCCAACATGGAAATCATCACCTTCGTTCGCGAAGGCGCGATCACGCATCAGGACTCGCTCGGCAACAAGGGCCGCACCGAGGCAGGCGATGTGCAAGTGATGAGCGCAGGCTCGGGCATCCGCCACTCCGAGTACAATCTCGAACCGGTGACGACCAAGATCTTCCAGATCTGGATCGAGCCGACGCAGGAAGGCGGACAGCCGTGCTGGGGCGCGAAGCCGTTCCCGAAGGCCGACCGCTCCGGCAAGTTCGTCACCATCGCCAGCGGCTTCAAGGCCGACAACGATGCGCTGCCGATCCGCGCTGACGCTCGCGTGCTGGCGACAACGCTGAAGGCCGGCGAGACCGCTGAGTATGCGCTCGGCGAGACCCGCTACGGCTATCTCGTTCCGGCGGCCGGCAGCATTGAGGTCAACGGCGTGCGCGCCAATGCCCGCGACGGCGTCGCCGTCCAGAAAGAAGCGTCGGTGAAGGTCACCGCGCTCGAAGACACCGAACTCGTTCTCGTGGATGCGGCTTAAGCCGCATCCATTCCCTCTCGCCAATCCCCATTCAACCCTGAAAACTAAGGAGGCCATCATGGCCAAGATTCTCGTTCTCTATTATTCCGCCTACGGACATATCGAAGCGATGGCGAATGCCGTCGCGGAAGGCGCCCGCGAAGCCGGCGCGACCGTCGACATCAAGCGCGTGCCTGAACTGGTGCCGCCCGAGGTCGCGAAGGCTTCGTACTACAAGGTCGATCAGGCCGCGCCAGTCGCCAAGATCGAGGATCTTGTAAACTACGACGCGATCATCGTCGGCACCGGCACCCGCTTTGGCCGCATCTCGTCGCAGATGGCCAACTTTCTCGATCAGGCCGGCGGCTTGTGGGCGAAGGGCGCGTTGCACGGCAAGGTCGGCGGTGCGTTCAGTTCATCCGCCACCCAGCACGGCGGCCAGGAGACCACGCTGTTCTCGATCATCACCAACCTGCTGCACTTCGGCATGGTCGTAGTCGGCCTGAACTACGGTTTCGCCGGACAGATGGGCGTCAAGGAAGTCACCGGCGGCTCGCCCTACGGCGCGACCACCATCACCGACGGCGACGGCAGCCGCCAGCCGAGCGCGAACGAACTTGCGGGCGCCCGCTATCAGGGCAAGACCATCGCGGAAACCGCGAAGAAGCTGCACGGCTGATCGAAGCGGCATAGACACGCAGCAAAGGCGGCGCTGGCAGCAGCGCCGCCTTTTTCATGCTCCGGCATCAAAAACCCGAAAAAGCAAAAAAGGAAAAAACACGATGCGTTTGTCGAAAGCCCGCGTCTCAAAAGGAGGCCAATATGACATTCTCAGGCGTAACAGCAGACTGCCTGGATTTTCCGCGCAAATAACGGCACCCGCTCATGTCATCGAAACAGTGAACGAGCTATCGTATCAAGGGTGCCACCCGATTAGCCGGCTCGTTCTCGGGAAGCTGAAAGGACAAAACGAATATGCCTACGATTAAAACCAAAGACGGCGTTGAGATTTTCTACAAGGACTGGGGCTCGGGACAACCGATCGTTTTCAGTCACGGCTGGCCTCTGTCGTCGGACGACTGGGACACGCAGATGCTGTTTTTCCTCGGCAAGGGCTATCGAGTCATCGCCCACGATCGCCGCGGGCACGGCCGCTCCGCCCAGGTGGCCGACGGCCACGACATGGATCACTACGCTGACGATCTGGCCGCGCTGACCGCGCATCTCGATTTGAAAAACGCGGTGCATGTCGGCCACTCCACCGGCGGCGGTGAAGTGGTGCACTACATCGCACGCCACGGCGAAAGCCGGGTCGCAAAAGCCGCCATCATCGCCGCTGTCCCGCCGTTGATGGTGAAGACGGCATCTAATCCCGGCGGCCTGCCGAAAGACGTGTTCGACGGACTGCAGGCGCAGACGGCGACCAACCGCGCGCAGTTCTATCGCGACCTGCCGGCCGGACCGTTCTACGGGTATAACCGGCCGGGCGCGAAACCATCCGAAGGCATCATCCAGAACTGGTGGCGGCAGGGCATGATGGGCAGCGCCAAGGCTCACTATGACGGCATCGTCGCCTTCTCGCAGACCGACTTCACCGAGGATCTGAAGAAGATCAACGTTCCCGTTCTGGTGATGCACGGCGACGACGATCAGATCGTCCCTTATGCGGATTCAGGACCGCTGTCAGCCAAGCTGCTGAAGAACGGCACGCTGAAAACCTACAAGGGCTTTCCGCACGGCATGCCCACGACGGAAGCCGAGACGATCAACGCCGATCTCCTGGCGTTCATCAAGAGCTGACGCAGACTGCCAATGCAAAAAGGCCCGCTCGTTGAGCGGGCCTTTTCTGTTGTTCGGAGATTATCGCGTCTGCCGACGGAACACATGGCGGGTCAGACAGTTGTCGGTCCATCAGCCCCGGAGAACATGACAATGGACAAGGATCGGATCACTGGCGCCGCGAAAGACGCCGCAGGAAAAATCGAAGGCGCATTCGGGCGCGCAACGGGCGATGCATCCGCGGAGGCTTCGGGGCGTGCACGCGAGGCCGCCGGAACGGTGCAAAATCTGTACGGCCAGGCGAAGGACGCCGCCCGTGACATCGGTGATGCCGCAAGCGGGTATGCGAAGGAAGCTCTCGATACGGGCAGCGATATTTATCGCGACGGCAACAGGGCGGTCGCATCCGCCGTTCGCGAGCAACCGCTCGGCGCATTGCTCGTTGCGGGTGCGGTCGGCTTCGCGCTTGCCTTGATGCTGAACCGTCAGCCGCGCCGGCGATCGCTGCGCAGCTATTACTGACCGCGGACAAGAGAATGCAACGGGCGCGCCGTAACGCGCGCCCGTTGGTGTTTGCGCAAAATGAGAAATGATTGCACTGCACCCTGGACCATCAGGCGCTCGCTTGCGCCCAATGGACGGGCGTGTCCGCGTTGTGCCCTACCTGCGTTCAGGATATATCCAGTCCCATAGCTTTCTGAATTTCATCGGGACGGGGGTCTTGCAATGTTCAGGTTTACTGGATTGACCGCGGCGATCGTTGCGTTCGGAGTTATCATCAGCGCTCCCGTTGCACATGCGGGCACATGGGAAGACGGCCTGAAGGCCTTCGCCCGCAAGGAATACGCCGCCGCGGCGAAATTGTTTCGCCCGCTTGCGGAAAAGGGAAATGCCGTCGCGCAGTATCGCATCGCCCTGATGCACAAAATGGGTCTCGGTGTTTCCAAGGACCGCAAGCAGGCCCAGAAGTGGAGCCGGCTCGCGGCGAAGCAGGGCAATCCGGAGGCGCAGGTGCTGCTCGGAAGCCTGTACTACACGGGCGAGGGCAAGGAATCCGAAGACATCGAGAAGGCGTACATGTGGTACGACGTCGCCGCGATGCAGGGGAATGACGAGGCCAAGAAAGAACTTGCCGCCGTGTCGAGCCAGCTCACGTCACAGCAGATCGCAGAAGCACGTGCGAAAGCACAGAAGTGCGCCTCCTCCGGCTATCAGCAGTGCGATTGAACTGAACGCCAAACAGGCGACGACGTGATTTGTGAAATCAGGCCCGGCCTTGCGCCGGGCTTTTATTTGCCGAGATGCCGGCGCACCGCGGCGACAGACGGACCGACCTCGTCGATCGCAGAGGCGAGATCCTGCGGCGAAACGCTGAGGCGATAAGCCCAGTATCCGGTGGAGGCGTCATCCGTCGTGTCGATCACAGGTGCGGGACGCGCACCGAGATTCGACGACAGCATGGACGCGACTGTCACGAGGCGGAGCATGTCTCAATGCTACCACGGAACCGCCCTGCCCACACGCGATGGCGCACCTCAGCGTTAACGAAGATGAAATTTGCGTGGGCCCGCATCGGGTTCGGTTGCTATAATCGGCGTCCAACGCATCGTCGAGGCATGGCATTGGCTCAACCGTTCATGGTCTCCATCCCCCACAAGCTTGGGAAGGAAGAAGCGACCCGCCGCCTGAAGGCGGGGCTCGGCAGTGTCCGTTCGGAATACGGAAAGATTCTTCAGATCAACGAAGAAATCTGGAGCGGCGATCGCCTTGCGTTCCAGCTGACCGCGCTGAAACAGCAGGTCAGCGGCACGATCGATGTGGCGGAAGATCATGTGAAGCTTGAGGTGATGCTGCCCTGGCTGCTCGCCGGTCTGGCGCACGGCATCCAGGCGACGATCCGTTCCCGCGCAACGCGAATGCTGGAAAAGAAAACCGACGTTTAGTCGCGTTCGCCAACGAACAGAACACACAAGGCCCGTCAAAATTTCCGGGGAGCTCAATCAGTTCGCCTGAGAATTCCACATCCGGTAGACCAGTGAGACGCGTTAGGCTTCATTGACAATGCGGTGCGAACCGCCCGCGCTCGCGAACGCGTTGGTCGTCAGATTTCCAATCGTTCCGCCAAAACCCACGCCGCCGACCGGCGCGTGATTCCAGACATAGGTGTCGCGAAGATACTCGCCGCGCACAAAGAAATTGTCCGAGGGCTTGAACTCCGCACCGACGCCCACCGAACTGCCAAGAATCTGTTCAAGATCAAACTGCCTTGACACAGTCGCAGTGCCCACCAGCGGCGAAACGACGATGCCGCCACCCGACGTACCGAAGCGGCCTGCAACTTCGCCATATGGCGAATTCTGGATCGCGGCTGCGCGTTCGGCGAACGACGAACGATCGGAGGTTTGAGCTGATGCGGGCAGCGCCTAAAAGGCAAGCACCGTGATCGCCAATAAAACGGCTGTTTTGGTCATGAAATCCCCCAGTCCCCGCGGGAACCGTAAGGCGGCGTCTGGGAGAGTTAACAATTCTTGACGAGCCGAACCGCGGATTTGGAAGTCCGCTGTTCCCTGAAAATCACAAGGTTGCGTGTTTTGAGAACAATGGTGGGCGCGACAGGGATCGAACCTGTGACCCCCTCGATGTCAACGAGGTGCTCTCCCGCTGAGCTACGCGCCCTTAAAGACCACTTGTGCCGGGATGCGTCCCTATATCGGCTTGGATCGCCGCAGGCAAGGACGGGAAACCGTGTTTTCGGGCAAATTTGCCCCCGAATCGGCGTCCTCAGGCCGCCAGCATCTTGTTCACTTCGCTGACCAGCTCGCGCAGGTGAACCGGCTTGGACAGGACCTTGGCGTTCTTGGGTGCCTCGGAGTCCGAATTCAGCGCCACGGCGGCAAAGCCGGTGATGAACATGATCTTGATATCGGGATCCAGCTCCGACGCGCGGCGCGCCAGTTCGATCCCGTCCATCTCCGGCATCACGATGTCGGTTAGAAGCATTTCAAAAGGTTCTTCGCGGAGCCTCTGATAGGCTGACAGCCCGTTGTCATAGGACGAGACCTGAAACCCTGCATTCTCCAGCGCTTTGACCAGAAAGCGGCGCATGTCGTTGTCGTCTTCGGCAAGGAGAATTTTGTGCTGCATGGTCCCGGTCGTCTTAATCGCGTGAATGGAGAAGTCCCCTGCCTTCTATTTGCCCGATGGGTAGTAAATTTCGGGTGAAGGCGAACTTCCTCTTGGCAGAACGGTTAGCTTTGCGGACAATGATCCTGAACGAAACATCTGCTTTTCCGGCGAAAATGTGTTGCCCGGGCAGGCATTTCAGCAGCGGCGAGCATAACGCCGCGGGTGAAAATGGCGAGGAAAAGAGGTGGCAATGACCCAGTTCGAGGACGAATTGTCGCCTCCGTTCGAGATCATCGAGCCGCCGGTCTGGCGGGCGCCGATCATCTTCAATTCCCCGCATTCCGGATCGGTCTATCCCCGCGAATTTCTGGCCGCGTCCCGCATCGACGAGTCGGCGCTGCGGCGTTCGGAAGATTCGTTCATGGACGAGATCATCGCGGATCTCACCGGCCGCGGATTTCCAATCATGCGGGTGAATTTTCCGCGCTCCTATGTGGACGTCAATCGCGAGCCGTACGAACTCGATCCGCGCATGTTCGCCGGACGGCTGCCGAGCTTTGCAAATACGCGCTCGATGCGGGTCGCGGGCGGTTTGGGTACGATTCCGCGCGTCGTCGGCGACGGCCAGGAAATCTACTTTGAACGCCTCGATGTCGAGGACGCACTGAACCGGATCGAGGCGCTGTACAAGCCCTATCACCGCGCCTTGCGCCGTCTCATCAACAAGGCGCATCAGGCATTCGGCACGGTCATTCTCGTCGATTGCCATTCGATGCCGTCGGTGGGTGTCACCCGCGATGAACCCAAGCGTCCCGATGTCGTGATCGGCGACCGGTACGGCACAAGCTGCGCCGGCCTGCTGCCCGATGTCGTCGAGGAAACGCTGACCGGGCTCGGATATTCGGTAGGCCGCAACAAGCCCTATGCGGGCGGCTTCATCACCGAGCACTATGGCAACCCGGCCAGCGGACTGCATACCGTCCAGCTTGAACTCAACCGTGCAATCTACATGGACGAACGGCGTCGCGAGCGCGGCCCGCAGTTCCGCAAGGTCGCCGACGATTTCATGATGCTGGCAGAGGCGCTGGCTGCGATTCCACTCGACAGCCTCGGGCCATTCCAGGCGGCGGCGGAGTAGAAGTTACCATCCGCGGGTCCTCGCATGCCGGCGCAAAGAGGCGGCCGCTAGCCGCGCCACCCGCCCAAGAAAAAAGGGCCACTCGCGAAAGCAAGTGGCCCAAGTCTAGGGAGGAAACGCCCAAGGAGGGCAGCAATAACGCGAGGCGTTATCGCACCGCAACAATATGCAGCCGCAACGCACTCAAGGCAAGTATTTTTAAAGATTTAGTCATGCTCCACATGCATGACAGACTTGCGATCACTCCTCCGAAGCAGCAAGAGTTTTTTGTTAAATATCAAAGCCTTATGAAGAATTATGACAATTGTGCACTGCCAAAAAAGCATGAAAATGAACCCAAGAAGTGAATAATAATGTCAATTTATTGGCTGTCAGGCTTTCATTTGCACCTTCACTTTGGAATCTCAAAGTAAAGAATGAACACTCCGGTTAGTGTCCGGCCATCAGAGTTTGCGGCGATTGCTCCGCTCCCCGGACTCTTATAGGGCCGTAACAGGTTCGCACTTACACTCCATCGGCATCGTGGTTGCTCTAAAGGAATCCTCGTGACGGTCATCGACTTCACCGCTTTCATCGGACGACTGGCGACCGCCTCGGGCGACACCATCCTTCCCTTCTTCCGCACCTCGCTCAGCGTCGAGAACAAGAACGCCGGACGCGATCTCGATCCGGTCACCGAAGCCGACCGCGCCGCCGAGGCGGTGATGCGCCGGATGATCAAGGACAGTTTTCCGCTGCACGGCATTGTCGGCGAGGAGTTCGGATCCGAACGCGCCGATGCGGAATATGTCTGGGTGCTGGACCCGATCGACGGGACCAAGTCTTTCATCGCCGGTCTGCCGATCTGGGGCACGCTGATTGCGTTGATGCACAACGGCACCCCGGTGTTCGGCATGATGCATCAACCCTATATCGGCGAACGTTTCAGCGGCGACGGCGGCTCCGCGCGCTACGATGGAGCATCCGGCAAACGAAAACTGCAGGTGCGGCGGTGCGCATCGCTCGCAGAAGCGACGCTGTTCACCACCAGTCCGCGACTGATGCAAGCGCCGGACCGCGCGCAGTTCGAGCGCGTCGAAGCCGGCGTACGATTGTCGCGTTACGGCGGCGATTGCTACGCCTATTGCATGCTCGCCGCAGGACATCTCGATCTCATCATCGAGACCGAGCTGAAGCCGTACGACGTTGCAGCCTTGATTCCGATCGTCACCGGCGCCGGCGGCATCATCACCACCTGGGACGGCAAGCCCGCACAATCCGGCGGACGCATCGTCGCGGCCGGCGACAAGCGCGTCCATGAAGAGGCACTGAAGATTCTGAACGCCTGAGATCTCTCAGGCTTTGGCGTCACAGCTTCGCAAACATCTTCAGATGATCCGCAAGCTGCTGCACCGGCCGCGGCAGCGATTGCCGGCTACGGGTGCAGATCGCGAGCCGGCGGCTGGCCCATGGATCGGTTATCCTGATTGTCCTGATCCGGGTGGAGCGGTAACGGCGCGCCGCAGCCTCCGGAATGATCGCCACGCCGACGCCGGCCTCCACCATCTGGCAGATCGCATCGAAACTCCGGAGCCGCGCCCGCACCCGCATGCGCACACCAAGTTGTGCGGCATGAGTTGCGATGTGACTTTGCAAGGCGCTGACCTCGGTCAGGCCGACGAACTCGCGGGCAGCGATATCGCGGAAACCGGTCTGGCGACGCTGCGCGATCTCGTCTCCAGGCGGCACGATCAACACCAGCCGATCGGCGCAGAACGGAAACCGGTCGAGCCCCTCGGGCAGCATCGCGTCGATCGCCAGACCGATATCGGCTGCGCCCGAGGCCAGCGCGGTGGCAATCTCCACGCTCTCGCGCTCCTCCACGTCGACGCTGATCGCCGGATGTTTCGCCAGAAAAGACGCCAGCGCCTTCGGCAGATGCTCGCTCGCGCCGGACGTGTTGGCGAGCATGTGGATGCGCGCCTTCAGGCCCCGCGCGTACGCGCTGAGTTCGCCCTGCATCGCCGCCATCTGATGCAGCACGATCCGGGCATGATCGAGCAGGCTTTCACCGGCGGCCGTCAGCCTGACGCCGCGCCGCTGCCGCTCCAGCAGCGGTACGCCCAGCGCCGCTTCCATGCCCTTGATGCGTGCGCTGGCCGATGCCAGCGCTAGGGCCGACCGCTCGGCGCCGTGGGTGATGCTGCGCGCCTCGGCGATCGCCACGAACAACCGCATATCCACCAGATCGAAATGCATGGCCATGGCCCTTTACAGTGCCTTCGCCAAAGCCGAAGGCTAGCTCCGTATCCTCCAGATTGTGCAGTTTGCCGCCCTCGGTCAATGTACGCGCCATGTCCAGTTCACTCTCCGATCCCGTTCTCCTGATCATCATTGCCGCAGTCTTCCTGCTGGCAGGCTTCGTCAAAGGCACCATCGGCATGGGTCTGCCGACCGTGGCGATGGGTCTGCTCGCCACGCGAATGCCGCCCGCACACGCGCTGGCTATCGTGATCGTGCCCGCCATCGTCACCAATATCTGGCAGACCTTCGTCGGCCCGTATCTGCGCGACATCGTGCGCCGGTTGTGGCCGCTGATGGCCGGCACGGTGCTCGGCATTCTGTCGGGCGGAGGCCTGATGACAGGCCCCTATGCGCGCTACGGCACCATCGTGCTCGGCATATTGCTGGTGATCTACGCGATCATCGGGCTATCTAAAGTCCGTTTCAGCGTCGAGCGTCGGAACGAGAAATGGCTCGGCGGCATCGTCGGGCTGGTCACCGGCGTGATCTCGGCCGCGACCGGCGTGCAGGTCATTCCCTCGATGCCCTTCATGCAGGCCATCGGCATGGAGAAGGACGAACTGGTCCAGGCGCTCGGCGTATTTTTCACGACCGCGACCGTGGCGCTGGCGTTCAACCTCACTGGCGCGGGGCTGCTGAACGCAACCGTTGCCGTTCCCGGCCTTGTCGCGATGGTCACGGCTTTCGCCGGCATGTATCTCGGACAGCTTCTGCGCTCGCGCATGGATGCCGATACGTTCCGCCGCTGGTTTCTGATCGCGATGCTGCTGCTCGGGATCTATCTCGCCGGTGAAATGCTGGCCCGAATCCACAGCGAGACGGCGGTCCCGGCAACGCACTGACGCGAAAACCGGTGCCGGTTGGCTCTGACCGTGCTAGGCGTGCTGCATGATCCGGGTCACACGCGACATCACGATTGACGAGAAGGACCTCGACATTGCGTTCGTTCGCGCTTCGGGCCCGGGCGGACAGAATGTCAACAAGCTCTCGACCGCGGCGCAACTGCGCTTCGATGTCAGGCGTATCACGCTTGAACCGGATGTGATGACGCGGCTGACAACGCTTGCAGGCCAGCGCATGACCAGGGACGGCGTGATCGTCATTCACGCGCAGCGCTTCCGCACCCAGGAGCGCAACCGCGCCGACGCCATCGACCGGCTGCTGGAGCTGCTGCGCGAAGCCGCTGTCCGTCCGAAACCGCGCCGCGCCACGAAGCCGACCCTCGGCTCCAAGATGCGCCGTCTCGACGGCAAGAAACGCCGCAGCGATATCAAGGCAAGGCGCAACACGCGCAGCTTCGACGATTAGGCACACCCGACAGAAAACTCCGGCCACGGAAGCGGCCGGAGTTCTTGTCTTGGGGAAAAGAGCAGGACCAGCGCACCAGCCTAACGCTTGAGGCCGCCCGCAGCGCCACCGGTGGCGCCAGCCGCGCCGTTGACGGCTCCGCCCGCACCCGACCCGACCGTGCCCTTCGCACCGGTGTGCGTGCCGGCGCCAGCATTGGCACCCGAACTTCCGGCATTGGAATCGACGCCGGCGCCGGTATTGGCGCCACCGGAGATTCCGGCGGGGCCGCTGACACCACCCTGCGCGCCGCCACGAACCCGCGTGTCAGATGAAACGCCCTGTGCCAGCACAGCGCCAGTCAGCATTGCCGAGGTTGCGAGCACAATGGCTGCAGTTTTTACGACCTTCATCCACTTCTCCTTACAATAGCGACGCCCATCCGGTTTCGTTCTGTGCGCCGTCCCCATCTGCCGGATGGATTCGCCGAGATATTTCTCACGAACGACGCGCACGCATGCAAACTGCGTCGTGTGACCATTGTTCAGAGATTTGGGGGCCATTTCGCGGAGATTCCGCCACATGCTGACCGCATATGCGGCCGTTCAAGAGACCTGTGCGAAGCGGTGAAAGCCTGACAAATGAGCCCGGTTGAGGTTCCCTTTGATCAGTCCAACCCGGTAAAATGCGCCCGCCTCATATCGAGTCGCACTGGAACCTCATGCCCGTCCGTCAGCTCCCTATTCAGATCGTCAACCGCATTGCCGCCGGCGAGGTGGTGGAGCGGCCCGCGAGCGCGGTGAAGGAGCTGGTCGAGAACGCCATCGATGCCGGCGCGTCGCGCATCGACATTTTTACCGAGGGTGGCGGACGCCGGCGCATCGCGATCACCGACGACGGCGCGGGCATGACGCGTGACGATCTCGCGCTCTCGGTCGACCGACACGCGACATCGAAGCTCGACGACGAGGATCTGCTGCGCATCCGCACGCTGGGCTTCCGCGGCGAAGCACTGCCGTCGATCGGCGCTGTGTCAAAGCTCAATATTGCCACACGGCATGCCAGCGAGCCTCATGCGTGGACGCTCAATGTCGATGCGGGGGCGAAGTCCGATATCGTGCCAGCGGCATTGGCCGCCGGAACGCGCGTCGAGGTCAGCGATCTGTTCTACGCCACCCCGGCGCGGTTGAAATTCCTCAAGACCGACCGCACCGAAGCCGAAGCCGTCCGCGAAGTGGTGCGGCGCCTGGCCATGGCACGGCCGGACATCGCGTTTTCGCTGTCCGGCGAGGAACGCGCGCCCGTCACATGGGCGGCGGCGCTGCCCGGCGCACCAGGCCGCCTGACACGGCTCGGCGATATTCTGGGGGCGGATTTTCGCGCCAGCGCCATCGAGGTGCGCGCGGAGCGTGATGGCGTTAGCGTCGAAGGCTTTGCCGCAGCACCTTCCCTCACGCGGGCCAACGCACTCGGGCAATATCTGTTCGTCAACGGCCGCCCGGTGCGCGACAAGCTGATCCTCGGCGCCGTGCGTGCGGCCTATGCGGACTATCTGCCGCGCGACCGGCATCCTGTGGTCGCGCTGTTCGTCACCCTCGATACCCAGGAGGTCGATGCCAACGTGCATCCGGCCAAGACCGAGGTGCGTTTCCGCAATGCCGGGCTGGTCCGCGCCCTGATCGTGCATGCGTTGAAAGACGGCCTCGCACGCGAAGGTAAGCGCACGGCGGCGAATTCCGACGGCGCCGCGATCATGGCTTTTCGTCCGGGAAGCATTTCACGCAGCGGTGGATGGGACTGGCGGCGCTCGCCGAATTTCCCCGCGGCTCCTGCCGCGCCGGCTTATGCGAATGCGTTTTCGCCCAATATCTTTGCCGAGACCGCGCAGGCCGCATTCGACACCGGCGCACCGACAGCCGACGTGCGCACTGAGCACGCGCCCGCACATGAACTGATCGACAGCCCGCTCGGCGCGGCGCGCACGCAGATCCATGAAAACTACATCGTCGCCCAGACCCGCGACGGGCTGGTGATCGTGGATCAGCATGCCGCCCACGAACGCATCGTCTATGAGCGGCTGAAGGCCTCGCTTGAACGCAACGGCGTGCAGCGGCAGATCCTGCTGATCCCCGAAATCGTCGAGATGGACGAGGCCACCGTGGAGAGGCTGGTGGCGCGCGCCAGCGAACTGGAAAAATTCGGGCTGAGCATCGAGTCGTTCGGTCCCGGCGCAATCGCCGTGCGCGAAACGCCGTCGCTGCTCGGCAAGACCGATGCGGCCTCATTGCTGCGCGATCTCGCCGAGCACATGGCCGAATGGGACGAGGCATTGCCGCTTGAGCGGCGGCTGATGCATGTTGCGGCCACGATGGCCTGCCACGGCTCGGTGCGCTCGGGGCGCATCCTCAAGCCTGAGGAAATGAACGCGCTGCTGCGCGAGATGGAAGTGACGCCGAATTCCGGCCAGTGCAACCACGGTCGACCGACCTATGTCGAACTGAAACTCGCCGACATCGAGAAGCTATTCGGGCGGCGATAAAGCCGCCAAAATCGTAAAGGCGAAACGGTGACGATCTTCGCTGCAAAAGGCGAAGTGGTGAGCAAATTGCGGCTTCCGGGCGAATTCAGATTCAGTGTCAGAAACGCCGCCGAATTAACTTGACGCACGACGTCTGAATGCAAGTTCAGGCTATCGCAGTGCCACTCGTCCGTAAAAATACAAACTCCGTGTCGTCATAGACGCGGCGCTCGAGTTCTTCAAAACCATCCGGTGCCGAAAATGCCGCGGCCTTCGATTCCTCGACCACCACAAGCGCCTCCGGCGTCAGCCACTTGCCGTCACGCAAGGAAACCAGCGCCTTGTCGGCCAGTCCGCGCCCGTAGGGCGGATCGAGAAACACCAGCGAGAACGGCTCGACCGGATAGGCCGGGCCGAGATTGGTCGCATCGCGGCGATAGACCTTGGTGACGCCGCCGAGCCCCAGCGCTTCGACATTGTTACGGAGCAGCGCCCGCGCCTCCGCGCCGTTGTCCACGAACAGCGTGAATGCCGCGCCGCGCGACACCGCTTCGATGCCGAGCGCGCCGGTGCCGGCGAACAGGTCGAGCACCCGCGCGCCGTCGATCGGGTTCTCGTAGGCATGCATCAGGATATTGAATAGCGACTCGCGCAGACGATCCTGCGTCGGACGGATGTCATTCGACGCGGGCGAGGCGATGTTGCGGCCTCTCAGACGACCACCGACGACGCGCATGCTAGACTCCCAGCATGATCTTATCGGAAAACCGGTTCCCACTTTTCCGGATCATGCATCAGTCTTCCGTGACGCCGTCTTTGGGCTTCAGATCGCGCTTGCCCTTGTAGCCGCGTTGCGGACGGCGCGGCGGGCCGTAGCCGCCGGCTGCTTCCTCGTTGCGCGCACGGGCTTCGTCGCTGCCCGCACGCGTCACCAGGATGCGGCGGCCCTTGCGGTCCGCGATCAGTCCGCTCTTCTTTCCCGCAGGCTTGATGCGGCCCTTGATGCGCGGCGCGTCTTCGTCCTCCGCGACCTGCTTCACCGGCTTGTCGAACTGCGCGCCGGACATCGCGACGATCTTCTCGCCGAGTTGGTCGCGCAGTACCCGTGACTTGATCTCCTCGACCTGGCCTTCCTCGATCTCGCCGAGCTGGAACGGCCCGTAGGAAATGCGGATCAGCCGGTTCACCTCGAGGCCGAGATGCGCCATGACGTTGCGGACTTCGCGGTTCTTGCCTTCGCGGATCGCAAACACGATCCAGACGTTGGCCGCCTTGTCGCGTTCCAGCGTCGCATCGATCGAACCATACTTCACGCCGTCGACCTCGACGCCCTTCTTCAGTTCGTCGAGCTGGGCCTGCGTGACTTCGCCGTGCGCACGGACGCGATAACGCCGCAGCCAGCCGGTGTCCGGCAGTTCCAGCGCGCGGGCGAGCCCGCCGTCATTGGTCAGCAGCAGCAGGCCTTCGGTGTTGAAGTCGAGCCGGCCGATGCTGATAAGACGCGGAAGTCCCTCAGGCAGATTGTCGAACACCGTCGGGCGGCCCTCGGGATCGTCGTGGGTCGTCATCAGGCCGCGCGGCTTGTGATAGAGAAACAGCCGCGTGCGCTCGCGCTCCGGCAACGGCTTGCCGTCGATGGTGACGACATCGTTGTCGGTGATATCGAGCGCCGGCGAGTTGATCACGCGGCCGTTCACCGCAACGCGGCCCTGCACGATCCAGTCCTCGGCGTCGCGGCGCGAACACAGTCCGGCACGCGCGACAATCTTGGCGATGCGTTCGCCGGTCTTTTTCTTTTCCGGTGCGGCGCGCGGCGCGCGCCTGTCGAAATCGGGCTTGCGCTCGCGGTATTCGCCGCGGCCGCCAAACGCCGGCCGCTTGGCGAAAATCTTGCTGTCGTCCTCGTTGTCGCGCCGCGGACGGTCGCGATTCTCGCTGCGCGGATGTTCCTGCCAGTCACTGCGGCCACGCGGCGCGCGGTCCTCACGCGGCTTGTCAAAACGAGGGCGCGAAAACCGCGGGCGCTCACTGGAATCGCGATCGCGGTCACCACGGTCGAAACGGGGCTTGTCGAAACCACCAGCACCTTCACGGCGCGGCGGACGGCTGTCACCGTCGCGCGACGGTCCGCGCTTCTGCCAGGGCTTTTCGTTGCCGCGATCCTCACCTCGGCTGAACTCCCGGCGCGGTCCGCGATCCGGCGCACCACGCGCGGGCCGCTCGTCGCGGTTGAAGCGCGGGCGCTCGTCGCGCTGCGGACGCTCGTCCCGGTTGAAGCGGGCGGGACGGTCATCTCTGCCTTCGCCGCGCGGCGTGTAGGGCCGCTTCTCGCCGAACTTCCTGTCTCCGAATTTTTTATCCTGGAAACGTCCGGCACCGGCGCTGCGTGGTGCGCGGTCGTCGCGATCTCGCGGCTTGAAGGAACGGCCTTCACCACGATCCTCACGCGGCCTGAATGAGCGCCCTTCGCTGCGATCACCACGCGGTTTGAAGGAACGGCCCTCTCCGCGATCCTCACGCGGCTTGAACGAACGTCCTTCGGAATGATCGCCACGTGGCTTGAACGGACGGTCTTCGCCACGATCTTCGCGCGGTTTGAATGAACGCGCTTCGCCCCGATCCCTGGACCCGAAGTCCTTGCGCGGGCCGCGATCCGGTCCGTCCTTGCGGAAATCATCGCGCTTGCCGGCATAGGGCTTCGACCCATGGGGCCGCTTGTCGCCGAACTTGCGGTCGCCGAATTTCTTGTCACCGCCGCGCGGGCCGCCGGATCGTGCCGGCCGCTCGTCGCGCGAACTTCCGCCACTGCGTGAGCCCGCTCCGCTGCGCGAGCCGCCGCCGGGGCCGCCTCTGCCGCCGCCCTTGTAGCCACCGCCTGCGCCGCCTTCACGGCGCGGCGGACGGCCGTTGTTTTTATCGTTGTCGCGGGGCATGAATGATCTCTCAGGCGTTGGGCAGAATATCGGGACTGTCGCACAACGTGAAAATTGGCTGGCGGTACGCGCCCTTTTAAATCAGGGCGCATTTTCGCGCAAAACCGGTTCTCGCGTTTGCTGAAGACGCCGTAGTAACAGAGTTTATCGCCGGAAACGAGGCATGACGGCACGATCTTTCATGGATTTGGCGCTGAAACAGGCGGAAATCGCCGAAACAGCGGGTGAAGTGCCGATCGGCTGCGTCATCGTGCGGGACGGCGCCGTGATCGCGCAGGCGGGCAACCGCACCCTCGCCGACCGCGACCCGACCGCCCATGCCGAGATTCTGGCCATCCGCGAGGCCGCCCGCGTCACGGGCAGCGAGCGTCTGACCGATTGCGATCTCTATGTCACGCTGGAACCCTGCACCATGTGCGCAGGGGCCATTTCCTTCGCCCGCATCCGGCGGCTTTACTATGGCGCGGCTGATCCGAAAGGCGGCGCGGTGGACTCAGGTGTCCGGTTTTTCGCCTCGCCCACCTGCCATCATGTGCCGGAGATTTATCCGTCCGTCGGCGAAAGCGAAGCCGCCACGCTGTTGACGAATTTCTTCAAGGCGCGGCGGTAAGCCAAACCGTCATTGCGAGCGAAGCGAAGCAATCCATTCTCAAGTCAAGGATGGATTGCTTCGTCGCTATCGCTCCTCGCAATGACAACGCTCTTGGCCGTGGCACGAAACCGCAATATTTCAAATCAGATTGATCTTCATGCCCTCATGCGAGGCGTCGAAGCCAAGCCGCGCATAGAAGCGCTGCGCATCGACGCGCCGCTTGTCGGTCGTGAGCTGCAATTGCTTGCAGCCGCGCGCACGTGACTTGGCGATCATCGCCTCCATCATCTGTTCGCCGATGCCGAGCCCCCGCAGCGAACGGTCGACCCGCACACCCTCGACCTTCGCGATCCAGCTGCCATGATAGGACATGCCGGGAATGAAGGTCAGTTGCAGGCACCCCATCGCCGTGCCCTCGTGATCCCACACATAAAGCGTGTTGTTGGGGTCCGCCGCGATGGCGTCGAACGCGGCACAATATGCCGCCATGTTACTGGAGAAATCCTCGCGCCCGCGCGCGATCTCATCATCCGCCAGCATTTCAACAATCCGCCGGATATCCTCTCGCCGTGCCTCACGTAGTGCCATCAATCCTGCCCCTGAAAGAATTCAAGTAATGCGTTGGCCGTTTCCTGCGGATTTTCCTCGGGAAGGAAATGGCCCGCATCAATGGCGTGTCCCCTGACGTTCGTCGCCCAATTACGCCAGGTGTCGAGCGGGCTCGAAGCCGAGGACGCAATGCCCGCCCCGCCCCACAGCGCCAAAAGCGGCACCGTGATCTTGTTGCCGGCTTCAACGTCGGCCTTGTCCTGCTCGAAATCGGCATAGGCCCCGGCGCGATAATCCTCGCACGCGGCATGGATGCGCAGCGGATCGCGAAACGCCGTCAGGTAATGTTCGACCGCACGCGGATCGAATGGACTGGGCGCATCCTTCTTTGCCCAGCTCTTGAAGGTGCGCCCGAAATAATCGTCGGGATTCGTTGCAATCAAGTTTTCCGGCAACGGATGCGGCTGGGCCAGAAACGCCCAGTGATAGATGCGAAGCGCAAAGGCGCGATCCATCTTCAGCCAGTAATCATAGGTCGGCAGAATATCGAGCGTCGCAAAGCGCGACAGCCGCCCGGGATGATCGAGCGCCAGCCGATAGGCGACACGCCCGCCACGATCGTGACCCGCAAGACCGAAATGCACATGACCGAGCTTTTCCATCGCCTCGACCATGACCTGCGCCATCGCCCGCTTGGTGAACGGCGTATGATTCTCGTCGGTCTTCGGAACATCCGACCAGCCGTATCCGGGCAAATCCGGAATCACGAGGGTGAATTTGTCGGCCAGCATCGGCGCGACGCGATGCCACATCACATGGGTCTGCGGATAGCCGTGCAGCAGCAGCAACGGCGGGCCCTTGCCGCCGACGCGGGCGAAAATGCGCCCGCCGCGTGTACTGATCCATTCAGACTGGAAACCGGGAAACAGATCGGCAAGATCGGGCATAAATGACTCCCGTTGATCTTCATCATGGCCGGGCTCGTCCCGGCCATCCACGTCTTGTTCAATCAGCCGACATAGAAGGACGTGGATACCCGGAACAAATCCGGGCATGACGGCACCACGAGTAACTATCCAGTTTTTTCGCTCGCCTCCCGCGCCACCGCCTGCCAGCCGATATCGCGGCGGCAGAAGCCTTCTGGCCACTTGATAAGGCCGATCGCTTCATAGGCCCGGCGCTGCGCCTCGCTCACGGTCTTCGCCGTCGCGGTGATATTCAATACACGGCCGCCATTGGCGAGAATTCTGTCTCCATCGGCTTTGGTGCCGGCATGGAAGATTTCGACGCCTTCCACCCTGGCGGCATCACCAAGACCTTCGATGACCGTGCCTTTGGCATAGTCGCCGGGATAGCCTTTCGCCGCCATCACCACGGTGAGCGCGGGCTCGGGATACCAGCGCAGATCGAAATGCTTCAATTCACCTTCGACAGACGCCAGCAGCGCCGGCACAAGATCCGACATCAGGCGGATCATCAGCACCTGCGTCTCGGGATCGCCGAACCGCGCATTGTATTCGATCAGCTTCGGGCCATCCTTGGTGATCATCAGGCCTGCGAACAGCACACCCTTGTAAGGCATGCCCATCGCCTTCATCGCGTGCAGCGTCGGCAGGATGATCTCGCTCATCGTGCGCTCGCGCACCGCGTCGGTGAATACCGGAGCCGGCGAATAGGCACCCATGCCGCCGGTGTTCGGACCCTTGTCGCCATCGAAAGCGCGCTTGTGATCCTGCGCGGCGGCCAGCGGCAACGCACTGTCGCCATCGCACAGCACGAAGAACGAGGCTTCCTCGCCCTCCATGAATTCCTCGACGACCGCTTCGGCGCCCGCCGCGGTGAACAGCGCATCGATCGCGGCTTCAGCCTCATTCAGCGTCATCGCCACCACGACGCCCTTGCCGGCGGCAAGACCATCCGCCTTCACCACGATCGGCGCGCCCTGCTTGCGGATATAGGCCTTTGCAGCGTCCGCATCACGAAAGCGCTCATAGGCCGCGGTCGGGATGTCGTTCGCCTTGCAGATGTCCTTGGTGAAACCCTTGGAGCTTTCGAGTTGCGACGCAGCCTTGCTGGGACCGAACGCCTTGATGCCGGCTGCGGCGAGATCATCAACGATGCCGGCTGCCAGCGGCGCTTCAGGGCCAACCACCACGAGGTCGACCTTGTTCATCTTGCAGAAATCGATCACCGCCGCATGATTCGCGACATCAAGCGCAACGCATTCGGCCTCGCGGGCGATACCGGCATTGCCCGGCGCGCACCACAGCTTTGTCAGCAGCGGCGAGGCCGCCATTTTCCACGCCAGCGCGTGTTCGCGCCCGCCGGAACCGATCAAAAGGATATTCATGGATAATGGTCGAACCGGCGTTTCTGGGATGATAGAAGGGTTTAACATGGTGTTTGATCACCGCAATAGATTCGAGTCGCGATGAAAGCCACTGCCGCCGAACCGCTGCCCAATTCACCGGAATTTACCGTTTCGGAGCTGTCCTCGGCTCTGAAGCGGACGGTTGAGGACGCCTACGGCCATGTGCGGGTGCGCGGCGAAATCTCCGGCTTTCGCGGGCCGCATTCCTCCGGCCACTGCTATTTCGCCCTGAAAGACGACAGCGCCAAGATCGAGGCGGTGATCTGGAAGGGCGTCCACGGCCGGATGCGGTTCAAGCCGCAGGAAGGCCTCGAAGTCATCGCCACCGGCAAGCTCACCACCTTTCCCGGCTCGTCGAAATACCAGATCGTGATCGAAGCCATTGAGCCGGCCGGCGTCGGCGCACTGATGGCGCTGATGGAAGAACGCAAGAAGAAGCTCGCCGCCGAAGGCCTGTTCGATGAAGCCCGCAAGCAGCTTCTGCCGTGGCTGCCGGAAGTCATCGGCGTGGTGACCTCGCCCACCGGCGCGGTGATCCGCGACATCCTGCACCGGCTGGAAGACCGTTTCCCGCGCCGCGTGCTGGTGTGGCCGGTGCGCGTGCAGGGCGAAGGCTCCGCCGAGCAGATCGCCGCCGCCATTCGCGGCTTCAACGCGTTGGAAGAAGGCGGAAAAATTCCGCGACCTGACTTGCTGATCGTCGCGCGCGGCGGCGGCTCGCTGGAAGACCTGTGGTCGTTCAACGAGGAGATCGTGGTACGCGCGGCCGCGGAGAGCATGATCCCGCTGATCTCGGCGGTCGGCCACGAGACCGACGTCACGCTGATCGACTTCGCCGCCGACAGGCGCGCGCCGACGCCAACAGCGGCCGCCGAAATGGCAGTCCCGGTGCGCGCCGAACTTGCCATCGAGATTTCCAGCCTTGCACGCCGCAGCTTCGCCTGCTGGCAACGCAGCCACGAACACCGCCGTGCCGAACTGCGCAGCGCTGCGCGCGCGCTGCCGAAAGCCGCCGACCTTCTGAACATTCCACGCCAGCGCCTCGACCGCGCCAGCGCGCAGCTGCCGCGCGCACTGCGCGCCAATGCGCATGTCTACGAGCGGCGGCTGTCTGCCATCGGCGGTCGGCTGACGGTGACCGCGTTGCGCACACAGATCGATCGCGGCAAGGAGAAGGTCGCGCGGCTCGCCACAAGCGCGCGGCGCTGCGCCGATCTGCATATCCAGCAACGCGAGACGCGGCTGAAGTATGTCGCGCAGCTTTTGAATGCGCTGTCCTACAAGGGCGTGCTGGATCGCGGCTTCGCGCTGGTGCGCGACGAACACGGTCAGCCGCTGCACGCCGCAGCCAGCGTCGGTTCCGGCCAGCATCTGTCCATCGAGTTCTCTGATGGACGCGTTGGCGCGACAGCGGATGGTGAGGGAACAGCCGCGGCGAAGCCGAAAGCCGCGCCGGCAAAGCCCGCCTCAAAACGAACCACCGATTTCGGCGTCAAAAAGGTCCAGGGCGACCTTTTTTGAACTCCCGAAAAGGGTTTCGCCGCCTCTCCTGTATGCCTATATTTAAGTCCTCTCTCCGGACGACAATCTGCCGGACCCGACAAGGACAGTTATCGTGCTCAATAAATTCGGGCCTTCCGGCCAGGGCGAAGCGCAGGTCGAATATCTCGACGGCGACTTTCGCGTGACCTCTCCCGGCTCCTATGTCCGCTGCGCCATCACCGGCGAACATATTCCGCTGGACGAGCTGAAGTACTGGAGCGTCGACCGGCAGGAAGCTTACGCGACGCCGGAAGCCGTGTTGCAGCGGCACTATCCCGCGCAACTGAAGAAGGCCTGAGAGTTACCGCGCGCGCGCTTTTGCCAGCCGCGCCGTTACGAAATTCCGCAGCATCGTTTCGTCATCGAACGCCAGCGTGACCGCGAGGGTCGCGATGCGGTCCGCATAAGCCTCGAGACGGGCATCGCTGCGGATGCGCGCCATATCCTTTTCGGTGGTCACCAGCTTAAGTGTTTTTGCTGTGGCGTCCGACACCAGCCGCCCGATCTCGTCCGGCGTGAATGGATGGTGATCGGCGAAGGCCCTTTGCTCGATCACGTCCACGCCGCAGGCACGCAGCGTCGCAAAGAATCGCGCCGGATCGCCGATCCCTGCAAACGCCAGCACGCGCTGACCGCGCAGCCTGCCGACTGAAGCCTGATCCGGAACAAGCCGGGCGCGCAGGACAGGCGCCCCGCGCCTGGTCACTTCCGCCGTGATGTCACGTGCCGCATCGCCTTCACCGATCACGATCAGCGCGTTGGTGCGCGCGACCTGCGGTTCAAGCGGCGCCCGCAGCGGTCCGGCCGGGAACACACCGCCGTTTCCGATGCCGCGCGCAGCATCGATCACGATCAACGACGCATCCTTCGCAAGCGCCGGATTCTGAAAGCCGTCGTCCAGCAGCACGACACTCGCACCGGACGTTCGCGCCAGTGACGCGCCGGCGACACGGTCGCGCGATACGATGACGGACACATTTGAGGCCAGCATCAAGGGCTCATCGCCAACATCGGCAGCGGAATGCGACGCCGGATCGACGCGCAGGGGCCCCGGCTGCGTTCCGCCGTAGCCACGGCTGACCACGAACGGCTGCTCGCCCAGCTCTCGCAGAAGTTTCACAAGCGCGAGCGTCGTCGGCGTCTTGCCTGCACCGCCGAGATGATAGTTGCCGACGCAGAAAACCGGAATTCCCGCAGACGCTCCGGCGCGCGACATCCGCCGCGCGGTGATCGCTCCGTAAATCGCGCCAAGCGGCGCAAGCAGTCGCGACAACAACGATGGCGGCCGATACCAGAAGGCCGGCTCACGCATCGGCGCTTCCTCCCTCCAGCCGCAACTGCAGGAGATATGGCTCCAGCGCAGCAAGCGTCTTGTCCAATGCGCCGCCGAGCCGGCCAACAACGGCTTCCGCCGCTCCCACGGAACGCTGCCGGGCAATCGGGTTCACCAGCAAGTGCCCGAGCGACTTCACAAAGTCCTCGCCAGTCTCGGTACGAATGGCGCCGCCGGCCTGATTCAGCGCTTCATAAATGTCATCGAAATTGAACACGTGCGGCCCGTGCAGGATGGCCGCGCCCAGCTTGATGCCTTCGATCGGATTCTGCCCGCCATGCGCCACCAGCGAACCGCCCATGAACACCACCGGCGCCAGACGGTAGAACAATCCCAGTTCACCCATGGTGTCGGCGACGTAGATGTCCGTCTCGGGGCCCGGCAGTTCGTCCTGCGAGCGCAAGGCCACCCGCATGCCACCATCCGTCAGCATGCGCGCAATGGCCGCGCCGCGGTTGGGATGACGCGGCACGATCACGCTCAACAGTTGCGGCATGCGTGCCGCCAGACGCCGATGGGCGTCAAGAATGATTTCGTCCTCGCCCGGATGGGTGGAGGCTGCGAGGAACACCAGCCGGCGCTGCATGGCCTCCCTGAGGCGTTCCAGCTTTCTCACGTCCGCCGGCGGAGCCTCGACATCGAGTTTCAGATTTCCGGACGTGACAACGTTCGGACAGCCCAGCGCCGCAAAGCGCTCGCCGTCGCGATCGGACTGCGCGAGGCAGAGATCGAAACACTCCAGCAGCGTGGAGATCGTGCCGCGCAGTTTCTGCCAGCGCGGAAACGAGCGCGGCGACATGCGGCCATTGATGATGACCATCGGGATGCGCCGCTCGGCGCTCGACAGGATCAAGTTGGGCCAGATGTCGGACTCGATGAACAGCGCGAGGCCCGGCTTCCAGTGATCGAGAAACGCCGACACGAAACGCGGCGAATCGAACGGGATATACTGATGAATGACGTCGGGCGGAAAGCGCCGCGCCACAATGGCCGCCGACGTGACCGTGCCCGAGGTCAGCAGGATGCGGACATTCAGCGCACGCAGCCGCTCGATCAGTCCCGCCGCCGCAAGCACCTCGCCGACACTCGCGCCATGAATCCAGATCAGCGGTCCGGAAGGGCGCTCGATGCTCGCAACACCGCGGCGTTCGCCGAGCCGCTCGGGATCTTCCTTGCCCTGCTTCAGCCGGCGCGCGATCAGCGGCGCTGCGAGCGGCGCGGCAAGAGCCGACAGCCGCCGATACGCCGCAAGCGTCGCAGGCAACGCGCTAGGCATGAAGACCCTCGTCCCGCAGTCCGACCAGTTCATAGGCCCGGCGGGTGACGTCGTTCAACCGCTCTTCGAGCTGCAATCGCAGTGCCTGCATCGTCTCGGTATCCGCGTCGGGCGGCACCCAGATGATCTCGCCCGCGGCAATGACGCCGCGCCCGAATGGCAAATGAATGACGGAGCGATCCCAGTTATTGAGGCGCTTGAACCGGCTGGTGGCGATCGCCACCGGCAGGATCGGCCGTCCGGACTCGCGCGCCAGCATGATGATGCCGAGGCCCGCCTTGCGCGCAACCTTCGGCACATCCGCAGTCAGCGCCATATTGATCTTCTCTTCCAGCGTCCGCAGCATCATTTTGAACGCGCCGACCCCGCCCTTGCGGTGAAATTCCGTTCCATGATCGCCGGAGCCGCGCACGGTCCCGACGTTGAGGCGCTCCGCAGCGATCGCATTGATTTCGCCGTCGCGATGACGCGAGATCAGAACCCTGGCGGAGTACTGCTTGAGTTTCAGAAACGGCATCATGAAGTGCTGGCCGTGCCAGAACGCGATGATGACCGGCATGTCCGGCTCGATGTGCTTGTAGACATTCGGCGGATCGAGAGTGAACCGATTGGTCCACCACACAAAACGCAAAAACTCGGCCGCAGTCACACCCGCAGCACGCTGCACCCAGCTCGAGCGGCCGAGATTTCGAAGGAATCGTTTCAACGGGCGGACTTTGAATCTTGACCGGGATCGAGCAGCCGGTGGAGATGGACGATGAAATAACGCATGTGGGCGTTATCGACGGTCTGCTGGGCCTTGCTCTTCCATGCCGCATAGGCCGTGGCGTAGTTGGGGAACAGACCGACGACCTCAACCTTGTCGAGATCCTTGAAAGTCACGTGATCGAGGTCGAGAAGTTCGCCGCCGATGACGAGGTGAAGCAACTGCGGTTGCACAGTTTCCGACATGAGTGTTTTTCCCAAAAACCAGTGACCGGCTCACGAATTCAAGCAAAAAACGTGCTCGCAATCACCACGGAATCGGATTTTCCCGAAAATGTTTGACAATATGCGCGTGCCGCGCATGCCCCGCCGCCACCAGCAACCCGTGACGAACGTCGGTCTGATTATAGACCAGTCGTTCTCCGGCCAGTGAGGTCATTTCCCCGCCCGCTTCGTGCACGATTAAATCGGCGGCGGCAAGGTCCCAATCGCGGCTGTGCCCGGCCGCAAATGCGGCATCAAGCCGCCCATCCGCGACCCGCACCAGCCGCAAGGCGAGAGATCCGATTCTCGGATGGAGCGTGTCGCCGTCGCGCATCCCGCCAAGACGTTCAACCAGCGGTTTGGGCCCTGCAATCTTCGGAAAATCGATCCCGACGCCGGGCGCCGCTCCGATCCGTGCTCCATTCAGTTGCGCGCCCCGCCCGTGCGTTGCGAAAAAGAACTCGTCACTTGCAGGCGCAAATACCGCGCCGAGGAGCGGCAAGCCGTCCGCAACCAACGCGATAGAGACCGACCAGTCATCCTGCCGTGCCAGATAGGCGCGGGTGCCATCGATCGGATCGACAATCCATGTCAGCGATTTGCCGAGCCGCGACGGATCGTCGGCGCTTTCCTCCGAGAGCCATCCGTAATCCGGTGTCGCGGAACGCAACCGCGTCTCGATCAGATCGTTGACGGCGATGTCGGCCTCGGACACCGGCGACGACTTCCCTTTGATCCAGGTTTTCAATTCGGTGCGAAACAGGTTGAGCGCCAGCGCGCCGGCTTCGCGCACCACGCCCTCAAGCAGTGCAGCGTCACGCGTCAGGGCGGCATCGCTGATCATGTCGGAATCAGCGACCGGCAATCGTCAGCTCCCCGACGCGCACGGTCGGTGCGTTGACGCCGTACTTGAACGTGAGGTCGTTCGCGGGAACCATCGATTTGAAAATCTCGAGCAGGTGACCCGCGATGGTCACCTCGCTGACCGCATAGGTCAGTTGCCCGTTCTCGATCCAGAATCCCGCAGCCCCCCGGCTGTAGTCGCCGGTCACGCCATTGACGCCCGACCCGATCAGGTCGGTAACATAGAAGCCTTCCTTGATGTCGGCCATCAGTTCGGCCGGCGACAGCGATCCGGCCTCGAGATGGAGATTGTAGGGTCCGGGCGACGGTGACGACGAAACGCCGCGATGGGCGTGTCCCGTGGTGGCAAGGCCCAGTTCGCGCGCAGTCGCGGAATCCAGCAGCCAGGTCGTCAACACGCCATCATCGATGATCGCTTGCTTCCTGGTTGCAACACCATCCGAATCGAACGCCTGCGATCGCATCCCGCGCACGCGCAGCGGATCGTCGATGATGCGAACGCCCTTGTCGAACAATTGCTGACCGAGCCGGTCCTTCAGGAAACTGGTCTTGCGGGCAATCGACGTGCCGTTCACCGCGCCGACCAGATGGCCGACCAGCGAGTTCGATACGCGCGGATCGAACACCACCGGCGCCTTGCAGGTTGCAACCTTGCGCGGATTGAGCCGCGCCACGGTGCGCTCGCCCGCGCTCTGCCCCACACCTTCCGGAGATTCGAGATCGGAACCGTAAATCGCTGAGGTGAAATCGTAGTCGCGTTCCATGCCGGTGCCTTCACCCGCAATCGCCACCGCCGAGATGCTGTGGCTCGAGCGCAGATACGATCCGTGAAAGCCGGTCGAGGTCACGAGCACCATGCCGCCGATACCTGCGGATGCGGACGCACCGCCGGACTTCGATACACCCTTGACCCCAAGGGCCGCGGCTTCCGCGTTCAGCGCGCGCCGTTCCAGTTCACTGGCGGAGGGCACCTGCGGATCGAGCAGATCGAGATCGGGAAACTGTCTTGCCAGCAGCGAGGGATCGGCGAGCCCAACATATTCATCGTCGGGCGCGACCTTCGCCATCGCGACCGCACGCTCGGCAAGCCTTGCAACATCGCCGCCGATGTCGCTCGTTGAAACCACTGCCTGCCGTTTTCCGACGAACACACGCAGTCCGACATCGTCGCCTTCGGATCGCTCCGATTCCTCGACCTTGCCGTCGCGAACCTCGATGCTCTGCGACACGCCGCGCACCGCGATGGCGTCAGCGGAGTCCGCGCCCGCGCGCTTCGCTGCTTCCACAAGCCGCTGCGCCAGATCGCTCAACGCGGTCTGATCGAGCAATCCGGATGTCGTTGATTTCGGCGAAGGCGACAATGAAGCGTTTGGTGAAGAGTTCACAAACAATTTCCCGAGGCTTGGATACGAATGCAACGTAACATGAGATGTGCCTGTTTTACGCGGACTTCAAGCATTTTCGAGGTCTGCGGAGCAGATATTTCGAGTGCCCCGGCAAGGTCTCGTCAATCATCCGCGCCAACCTCTCGTCAATCATGAGAACTGAAGCAAACACAGTGAGAGACGATTAACCAGCCTTCTTAAGCGGATTCGGACGCGGCTCTGGCATGCTCCTCCCATCGACCGGGAACATAATTCCGGCGTGGGAGATAAAAGCCGTGAGGCGTCAATTCGGAGTCGGCGGGGTGCAACCCGTCGGGTCGAGCTGCATGTTGCAGCTCGACCCCCATTCTTTGCCGGTCAGCTTTGAGGCGCGCGATGGCCGCGCCGATGGCGGCGTCAGGCATATCGAAATCAACCGCGAACGCGTTACCGTGCGCCGTGCCGTCGGCGGCATCCGCATGGCGATCAATGTCCGCGTCAGTGAATTTCTCGGCATTGCCTGCCGCGAAACCAACGACGGACGCGCGCTCGTTCTGGTTCACAGCGATCCGTCATTGTCGGTTCCGCTGCTCGTCACTGCGGACGATCTTCATCTGGATATGGCCTGGCAGATGTGGGGCGATCTGTTTGCCCTGCCGCAAATCGAGGACGAAACGGGAGACACCCGCGAGCCTTCGCCGCGCCGCCGCCGCCGCAACATCATCAAGGATCGCCGTCCGAAATTTCTCGTGCGCCGCAAGGCTGGCCGTCCTGCCATGGAACGATCCATTCATCGCGGCGAACGCGAGATCATCGCGCGCAATTAAAATCTAGAAACTGCGCAGCACCGCGTCGGCGAGCAATCCGGCGAACAGCAGCAATCCGGCGTTGCGGTTCGACTTGAACAGCCGCAGGCACAGGGCTGAATCATCGATACGGATGGTCCGTACCTGCCAGACCAGATGTGCCGCGAATGCCGCAAGACCAATCCAGGCAAGCCATTGCGAGCCGCCGCGCCACAGCGCGACGCCGATCAGCACGACAGCAATGCTGTAGAAAATCGTCAGCGCCAGCTGCGTCCGTTCCCCGAACAGCAGCGCCGTTGACTTGATGCCGATCAGCACATCGTCCTCGGTGTCCTGATGCGCGTAGATCGTGTCGTAGGCGATCACCCATGCGATCGAGCCTGCGTAGAGGAACAGCGCCGTGGCATCGATCCGCGCCAGAATGACTGCGAACCCCATCAGCGCGCCCCACGAGAACGCGAGACCCAGAAACACCTGCGGCCAGTAGGTGACCCGCTTCATGAAGGGATAGATCGCAACCACCACCAGCGAGCCGATGCCGGTGAGGATCGCAAAGCCGTTGAACTGCAGCAGCACCGCGAGCCCGATCAGCGCCTGCAGCACGAGAAAGGCTGCCGCCTGCCGGACCGTCACCTGACCGGCGGGGATCGGCCGCGACCGGGTGCGCTCAACCTGTGCGTCGAGCTTGCGATCGGTGATGTCGTTCCAGGTGCATCCCGCGCCGCGCATGACCACCGCGCCGATGAAGAAAAGCACGATAACCAGCGGCAGTCCGCGCACGTCATGCGCGATCCCCGCGGCCAAAGCCGCCGACCACCAGCATGGCATCAACAACAGCCACCAGCCTATCGGACGGTCGAAGCGCGACAATCGCAGATAGGGCCGCATCCAGAGCGGCGCATGGGTATCGACCCAGTTGGCGGTGGAGTCGGCGACGGGGGCTGCGGCGTTGCTCATCGCAACCCTCTTCAGTGCGAGCGAGTTAGCGGGTCAGCACGTTGCCGTTCAGCGTATCGAAGGTGCTGCCACCGCGCTTCAAAGGCTTGGCCTCGGGCAGCGTTGCGGAGCCGAGCGCCTCGCTCAGGCTTGGACCTGCCGGTCCGGCCTGCTGCTGCGTCGCAGCCGCACACACCCGCTGTTGCAGCTGGGAGGTATTGGCGTGGCCCTTCTTCATCTGCGCGGCAACCTCGGGCGGTATGCCGCACTTCTGCGCATGGGTTTCCACGAACTTGATCATCTTCGTTTCAGCCTGCGCGAAGTTGCCGATCAGCTTGCAGGCCTCCTGCGGCGGCGCCTTGCGCTTGCCGGCAGCCGCAATGAGCTTGGCCTTGGCTTCGGCATCCGCCCGCAGTGGCAGGAAGCCGTTCTGACATTCCTCCGCACCCGGCGGTGGGCCGGCCTGCGGCGGTGCGCCGAAACCTCCGCCACCAACGGGCGGAGCGCCTGAGGTGAAGGCGCTCGGCGACGGCTGCGGTCTTACCGGCGCAGCGGTGGCGCCGTTCACGGGCGGAAAGGGCGATGCGGCGGGTGCACTGTTGACGGGAGGAAACGGCGACGCGTTGTTCGCGGGAGCCGGTGCCGACTGTCCCGGCAGCGGTGCCGGAAATGCGCCCTGCGCGCGGACACCCGCAGCCTGCAGGACGAAGGTGGCGGCAGCCAGCAATGCGATAGAACGGTAGGCGGTCACGGATTCTCCTCCGGCGGGTTCCGGTGTCCTGAAGCGACTTTTACGATTCTCGCCGCCCCTTAACAACCCGCTGAATCTGGCAGCAGCGCGGCGGCTCGTCATGCAAACGGCTGCCAATCCTGAATCATTCGGCTAGAAGTCTGAAAAATGAATGGATTGGCGTGATGCCCAAACTCGATTTTCGCAGCCCGCGGCTTTTTGTCGATGCACCGCTTGCGGCCGGTACCGGCATCGCGCTCGACCGCGACCAGACCAATTATCTCGGCAATGTGCTGAGGCTCGCCGCAGGCGACACCGTGCTGGTATTCAATGGCCGCGACGGCGAATGGCAGGCCACCCTCGCCGGCCGCAAGCGGCCGGACCGCGCGGAGATCGCCGGGCAGACCAGGGCGCAGGACGGCCTGCCCGATCTGCATTACGTGTTCGCACCGCTGAAGCATGCGCGGCTCGACTACATGGTGCAGAAAGCCATTGAAATGGGGGTTTCGGCGCTGCGGCCGGTGACCACCCGCTTTACGCAGGCCAGCCGCGTCAATGTCGAGCGGATGCGTGCCAATGTCATCGAGGCCGCGGAACAATGCGGCATTCTCAGCCTCGCCGAGGTGCACGATCCCGAACCGCTCGAACGCTGGCTTGGTACCCGCGACGATCAGCGCCTTATGGTGTTCTGCGATGAAGACGCTCCGATCGCCGATCCCATGGCTGCGTTCGCCGGCGCCGACGGCACAAAGGGCACGGACGTGCTGATCGGCCCCGAGGGCGGATTTGCCGAGGAGGAGCGCGCCCTGTTGCTGAAGCAGCCGCACGTGGTGCGACTCGCTCTTGGACCGCGAATCCTGCGTGCCGATACCGCTGCGGTCGCGGCGCTGGCCGTGGTACAGACGGCCCTCGGCGATTGGGGCAAGCCCGATGCACGCTGAGGTTGCATTCCGGAAGACCTCTCATTAAGCCCTTTTCCGGATCGTCGTCGAAACCCGGGTATTCCCGTGTTAAGGGACTGCCGATTCAAGCCTTTTACATCTCGTTGGATACCGAAGAATGAGCCAGACCAGTGCCGCAACCGCGACCGGGTCCGCCGCACAGGCGGAGGCCTTGCTGCAGACTTTTGCGCGGGCTGGCTACACCCATGCGCGTCCGCCGATCCTGCAGCCGGCGGAACCGTTTCTTGATCTGTCCGGCGAAGACATCCGCAAAAGCCTCTATCTGACCACCGACGCCAGCGGCGAGGAACTGTGCCTGCGGCCGGACCTCACCATTCCGGTGGCGCGGGACTATCTCGCCTCATCGCGCGCCGGCGCACCCGCCGGATTTTATTACCTCGGCCCGGTGTTCCGTTATCGCGGTGGCTCAGCCAGCGAATTCAACCAGGCAGGCGTGGAATCCTTCGGCCGTCAGGACCGTGCAGCCGCCGACGCGGAGATGCTCAGTCTCGGGATTGAAGCCGCCGCGGCTTTCGGTGTGACCGGCGTGGATATCCGCACCGGCGACGTCGCCCTGTTCGCCGCGCTGATCGACGCGCTCGACCTGTATCCGGTGTGGAAGCGGCGGCTGATCAAGGACTTCAACCGCAAGATTTCCCTCGCGCAGGATCTGCAGCGCCTGACGCTGGAGACCGGCAAGACCCGTAATGAATATGAAGGCGTGCTCGCAGCGCTCGCAGGCTCCGACCGCAAGGCGGCGCTGGCGCTGGTCACCGATCTGATGTCGATCGCCGGCACCAGCAATGTCGGCGGCCGCACGGTGTCGGAAATCGCCGACCGTTTTCTCGAACAATCGACACTGAAGGGCGGCGCGTTGCCGCGCGACGCGCTGCAACTGATCGAACGTTTCCTCGGCATCGCCGGCGAACCTGATGACGCGGCAGCGCAACTGCGCGCGCTCGCGGCGGACGCGAAACTCGATCTGGGCGCCGCCATCGACCAGTTCGAGAGCCGGACCGGATTCATGGCCACGCGCGGCATAGACACAAAGGCGATCCGCTTCTCCACGGCCTTCGGCCGCGGCCTGGATTACTACACCGGATTCGAGTTCGAACTGCATGCCAGGGGCAACGGGGCAGAGCCGCTGGTCGGCGGTGGACGTTACGACGGGCTGCTGACACGGCTCGGCGCGCGCGAGCCTATTCCAGCCGTGGGCTTTTCAATCTGGATCGAAGCGCTTTCGCAGGGGAGCGCATCATGAGCACGCCGTTCGTCGTCGCCGTTCCGTCCAAGGGACGATTGCAGGAAAACGCCGAGGCCTTCTTCGCGCAGGCCAATCTCACCCTCGCCAAGCCTCGCGGCGCGCGCGAGTATCGCGGCACCATGCCCTGCCTCGACAACGTCGAGATCGCCTATCTGTCGGCCAGCGAGATCGCCGCGCAACTGGCGCGCGGCGCAGTGCACCTCGGCATCACCGGCGAAGATCTGATCCGCGAGAATATTCACGACGCCGACAAACGCGTCATGCTGATCGAAAGTCTCGGCTTCGGCAGCGCCAATGTCGTGGTGGCGGTGCCGCAGGCGTGGATCGATGTCCGCACCATGGCGGACCTCGACGACGTCGCGACCTCGTTCCGCGCCCAGCACAATCACCGCATGCGGGTGGCGACCAAATACATCAATCTGACGCGCAATTTCTTCGCCAGCCACGGCGTCGTCGATTACCGCATTGTGGAAAGTGCCGGCGCCACAGAAGGCGCGCCCGCGGCGGGAACGGCTGAGTTGATCGTCGACATCACCACCACCGGGGCAACCCTTGCCGCCAACGGGCTGAAGGTGCTCGACGACGGCGTGATGCTGCGCAGCCATGCCAATCTCGTGGCCTCGCGCGACGCCGACTGGTCGGACAGCGCGCGCGAAACCGCGCGGGTCATCCTCGATCACATCGCGGCCAGCGCACGCGCCCGCAAGTACAAGGAAGTCCGCACCCGCTTCGCGGCGTGCAACGACGCCTTGCTGGCCGAAGCCCACAACCGGTTCGGCGTGGTGTCACCGTTCGGCGGGCCGACCTCGTCAGGCATGGTGACGCTGCACTGCCCGCCGGCGCAGCTTTACGCGCTCAGCAGCTTCCTGCGCCACCACGGCGCGGAAACGGTGTCGATCGCGTCGCTGGAATATGTGTACGACCGCGACAATCCGCTTTTCGCCAAACTCCAGACATTCCTGGGGCAATAAGGTTTGGCGATTTGCGGCAGCGCACGCTGCTGACGCACCGTGGCGACAGCATCCGGCGACTACCATATGATACTTGAGGACGCGTGATGCCGGATGACATCATGCATCCAAGGATGTTTCAGGAAACCGACCGATGACGCCGAGTGCCGATGTCTCGAACCTGTCAGGCAGCAGCCGCACCCCGGCTGCGCAAGGCCTTTCGATCGTCGTGCCGGCTTACAACGAGGCGGCAGGCCTGGCGCGGCTGCACGAACGTCTCTGCGCCCTCGCCGGGAAGCTCAGGCAGAAGTACGGCATCGCCTGCGAAGTCGTCTATGTCGACGACGGCTCCAGCGACGCAACGCTGAGCATCGCCCGCGGCCTGCCGCCGACTGATCTCGACGTGCAGGTGGTGTCGCTGTCGCGCAATTTCGGCAAGGAAGCCGCGCTGATGGCCGGGCTCGACCACGCCCGCCGCGGTGCCGTGCTGTTCATGGACGGCGACGGCCAGCACGCGCCGGAACTGGTGGAGCGGCTCGTCAGCCACTGGATCGATGACGGCTATGACGTGGTCTACACGGCGAAGGCGCACCGCGACAATGAATCGGTCCTGCGGCGCATGGGCGTGCGCGCCTTCTATACGCTGATCAACTGGGGCTCGCGGCAGAAAATCCCCGAGGACGCCGGCGACTTCCGTCTGCTGTCGCCGCGCGCGGCGGCTGCGCTGCGCCAGCTTCCCGAGCGCAACCGCTTCTTCAAGGGTCTCGCGACCTGGATCGGCTTCAAGCAGATTCGCGTCGACTACGAACCGGATGCGCGTGCGCATGGCGTCACCACCTTCAGTCCGGGCCGTCTGCTCGGTCTGTCCATCGAGGGACTGACGTCGTTCTCGGTTGCGCCGCTGCGCGTGGCGAGCCTGCTCGGGCTGCTGCTCGCGTTCGTTGCCTTCCTGTTCGGCCTGTCGATACTTTGGGAAACGATTGTCGACGGCAAGTCGGTCCCCGGCTATCCCTCGCTGGTGGTTGGCCTGATGACCATCGGCGGCGTGCAGCTCATCATGATCGGTGTGGTCGGCGAATACATCGGCAAGATCCTGTCCGAGATCAAGGCGCGGCCGATCTATTTCGTCGCGGAGCACAGCGTGAAAAGCGCCGACACGTCTGCTGCCGCCGACAAGACACCGCAGACCGCGGCTGAATGAGCGTGGGTTCGCCGCCGCGCCACATCTGGTTGTGCGCCGACGATTACGGCATGAGTCCCGGCGTCAATCGTGCAATCCGCGATCTGATCGTTCAGAAAAGGATCAACGCCACCTCCGTCATGGTGGTCGGCGCCGCCGTGGATCGCACCGAGATCGAAGCCCTGACACAGGCGGTTGCGGCCAATCCCGACTGCGCGATCGGATTGCACGCGACGCTGACTGCGCCGTTTCATCCGCTGACCATGCACTTCAACCCTCTCAATGGCGGACAGTTTCTGCCCCTCGGCAGGCTGCTGCGTGCGAGCCTGCTGCGGCGGCTGGACCCGGAAATCATTCAGGCCGAACTGCTGGCTCAGATCGCCGCCTTCAGACAAATGTTCGGCCGCGCGCCGGACTACGTCGACGGACACCAGCACGTGCAACTGTTTCCGCAAATTCGCGATGCGTTTCTCGTTGCGGTAAAGGAGGCTGCGCCCGGCGCCTGGGTCCGCCAGTGCGGCCGCTCATTGCCGCTGGCCCAGCGGCTCGACAGCCCGAAGGCGCTGCTGCTCGATGTGCTGAGCGAAACGTTTCGCAAGAAGAGCGCGCGCGCTGGCATCGCCTTCAATCCGGGATTTTCCGGCGCGTATGACATGGTCCGTGGCCGCGAATTCGCCGATGCGATGAAAGGCTTTCTCGACGGTCTTCCCGACCGCGGCTTGGTGATGTGCCATCCCGGCTTCGTCGACGAAACGCTTGTCAGCCTCGATGACGTCACGCATCAGCGCGAACGCGAATTCGCGTATCTGAGCAGTGACGATTTCCCCCGCCTGCTGGCGGCAAACAACGTGACGCTGGAACCGCCGACATCCTGAGGAGCGGCGCAACGCGCCGCGTCTCGAAGGGCGACGGCGACATTCGGACAATCATCCTTCGAGGCTGGCCGCGGACGCGGCTCGCACCTCAGGATGACGAGGTTCAATGTGGTCCTTACGGCTTTTTGTCGCACCGCAAGCGCCAACTTTCCTAAATTTAATTCATGCCGGGACTTACCCCGACACAATGCAGCGTTACATCTTTGCGCGCATTCGCATGCCGGATGCTTGAGGAGGGAATCATGACACCGCAGGAACGCCAACTGGTTGACGATCTGTTCGACCGTCTCGCCAAGGTCGAGAATTCACCGCGCGAGCCGGACGCGGAGGCCGCAATCATGCAGGGTTTGCGCCGCGCGCCGAACGCCGTCTACGCCCTCGTGCAAACCGTGCTGGTGCAGGACGAAGCACTCAAACGCGCCGACGCCCGCATTCAGGAACTCGAAGGCAGCGCGCAGCAACCGCAGCCCTCCGGCGGATTTCTCGATTCGATGCGCGATGCGATTCTCGGCCCCGGCCAGGGACGCGGTTCCGTACCGAGCGTTCGTCCCGGTGACGGCGCGCAGCGCGGTCCGGTCTGGAACAGCGGTCAGGCGCTCAATCAGGCCGACGCCCGCATGGGCGGCGACCCGCGCATGAACGATCCGCGGATGAATGATCCAAGGGCCGGCAATCCCGGCGGCGGGATGTTCGGCGGTGGCGGCGGCTCGTTTCTCGGAACGGCGGCGGCGACCGCAGCGGGCGTGATCGGCGGATCGATGCTGATGAACAGCATCCGGGGCATGATGGGCGGCGGCAGCCAGCAGAGTTTTGGCAACACCGCCGAGTCCGGCGGCAGCAAGATGCCATGGGGCAACGATCAATCGTCGGGCAGCCTCGCGCGCGATGCTGGCCTCAACGACGTCGGCAAGAGCGGTAACGACAGCCAGCGCCAGAGTTCCTACGATCAGGCGCAGGCGGACGCCGATCAGGACCAGGATCAGGACCAGGACGACGACGAGGATTACGACGACTTCGATGACGGCGACAGCGATTACGCCTGATTGAACTCGCAGCCAGACAAACGAAAACGGCCGCTGAAACAGCGGCCGTTTTTTTGCGAGTTCGGTTTTGCTCAGATCACGATGACCTTGGTGCCGACATTCACCCGGCCGTAAAGGTCGATGACGTCTTCATTGCGCATCCGGATGCAGCCCGACGACACCGCGGTGCCGATGGTCCATGGTTCATTCGAGCCGTGAATGCGGTACAGCGTCGAGCCGAGATACATTGCGCGGGCGCCGAGCGGATTTTCCGGCCCGCCTTCCATGTGGCGCGGCAGATCGGGACGGCGCTTGAGCATTTCCGGCGGCGGCGTCCATGCCGGCCACTCCTTCTTGGCCGAGATCGTCTTCACGCCCGACCACTCGAAGCCGGGCTTGCCGACACCGATGCCATAGCGCAGCGCCTTGCCGCCGCCCTGCACCAGATAGAGAAATTTGTTCGGCGTATCGATCACCAGCGTTCCCGGCGCATGACGGCCGCTGTACTCGACGACCTGCTTTTCGAACTTCGGGTCCATGCCCGGACGGCCCGGTTCGATGCCGACATCGCCCTGCCGCATGTCGTAGCGGTATTGCGGGTCCATCGGCGGCAGCCCGCCGCGTGACGGCATCTGTTCGTAGCGCTGCTCGTAACGCTGTTCGTAGCGCGGCGCCTGATAATTCGGATCACCCGACTGCCCGCCGCTGAACAGAAACTCGATCAGTCCACCGCCCATGTTGGAGTTGGATCGCTCGTTATAGGCGACGCGGATCGGCATTGGCGGCGTTGACGTCGGCTGCGCATAGATCACGCGCGGCTCGGGGACAGGCATATCGTCATCATATGCGAAGGCCTGTATTGAACTGGCGCCGAAACACACCGCGCCGGCGACGAGCGCGAGGGAAGTTTTTCTGGACATCGACGTACTCTGTACTGTTTCGTCGTTGACGCACGGACAGCGTGCGCCCTGAACACGAACATTTAAGGTTAAAAGCGCCTCGGTTTGGTAAACAAAACCGGCGCTCGGATTCACCACGTCCGTATGCACGGCCTGTTCTTCGCGACAGCGTTTATTTTCGATGAACGCAAGACCTGCATGGTTAACCGTTGGTATGCGCTGCCGGATACTTCATTGAAACAACAGGTTCGCGCGAAACCTCGCGTTAAATTACGCCGGGTTACAACGCCTCATCAGGGATGGGGAAACCAATGGCCGTTCAGCGCAAGCGATTCCGTATTGAAACAATCCAGTCCGTCGGCATGCCGATACTCGATCATGATGAGAGCGAGGTCATTCCGCATCATCATCAGATCATGAGCGAACTTCGCGCCATTCGCGCGCAAATGGCCGCGCATCACCGCGGCCCTGTCGCGGAGCAGGATGAAAATCCATCAGCTCAGGAACTGACGGAAGCCCAGCAGTTGCTGGGAAGCTACCGCGCGCAGATCGAACAGTGCGAAAAGCTGAAAGTCGAACTCGATCTCATTCACGACGCCATCAACCGCACCAAGCAGGAAATCGCCGTGCTTCACGGCAAGAGCTTCAGCGGTGACGAGATGGCGAAGGTCACCGGCGAACTCGGCGCCGTGGTTGGCGGCACCGAGGAAGCCACCCAGCAGATTCTCGAAGCTGCCGAAGCCATCGATCAGGCCGCAAGCGCCCTCGGCAAGACGATGTCGCCGGACCAGCAGGCTCAGCTCAGCGAAGACATTCAGGATCGCGTCGTCGGCATCTTCGAGGCGTGCAACTTCCAGGACCTCACCGGCCAGCGCATCAGCAAGGTGATGACCACGATGAAGTTCATCGAGCATCACATCAATGTCATGATGGAGATCTGGGGCGGCGTCGACGCCATCAAGCAGCACGCGCCCGCGATCGTCGACACCCGCGTCGGCGATGCCCGCCTGCTGAACGGCCCGAAGGGCGTGGATGAAGAAGGCCACGTCTCGCAGGACGACATCGACGCGCTGTTCAACTGAGCGCATTCGATCTCTCGGATTCAAAACCCGGAGGCTTGCCTCCGGGTCTTGTCGTTCAGGACGGCCGCCGCAACAGCGCGAAACAGACCAGCGCCAGCAGCGCGACGCCGATCAGCATTTCCAGCGCCACCTGGCCCGACCAGCGGTCGATCACATAGGCCAGCGCGAACGGCGACAGCGCCTGACAGATTTGCGCCGGGCGCGCGATCCGGCCCACCACGCGACCATAACCGACGGCTCCGAACAATGTCAGCGGCAACGCTCCGCGCGCGATGGTCACGACGCCGTTGGCGGCGCCGAACATCAGCGCAAACACCGTTGCAACGGCGGGCGAGATTCCGGCTGCGACAAGCAGAATGAACGCACACGCCATCAGCACCATCGCGATCCGCACCAGCCAGAGTGGATGCAGCCTGCCGCCCGACATGAAGTCCGCGATGCGCGTCAGGACTTGCGCAGGCCCGAACAGCGCCCCGATCATCACCGCGGTGCCTGCATCGATACCGCCCCGCTGCAGGATCGTCAGCAAATGCGCAAGCGTTCCCGATTGCATGATGGCATGGGCTGCGAACCCCGCAGCGACCAGAAGGAACGGCATGCCGATCGATGGGATGATGGCCGCAGTTTTGACGGGGGCAGCGCCCTCCGCCACCGGCGGCGCCGTATAGATGGCGTTGCGCGGCAGCGCGAACGCATAGAGCGGCGCGACAATGAAAGCCAACACGCCGGCGAACACGAAATAAACGCTGCGCCAGCCGCCATGGGCGATCAGCATCTGGGTTGTCGGCCATGAAAACGTCGAGGCAAGACCGCCGACGAATGTCACCAGCGTGATCGCTCGCCGCGACGACGCGCCGAAAATACGCGTCAGGGCGGTGAACGCAGGATCGTAAAGGTTGCAGGCCATCGCAATGCCAAGCAGCACCCAGCCTGCGAGATAGAGCCAGTATTGATCGGCGAGCGGCAGGATCAGGAGGCCGAGCGCGCCGATCAGCGCCCCACCCGCCATGATGTAGTGCCCGCCATGCCGCTCGATCAGGCTGCAAATGAACGGGGCGGTCAGTCCGGACACACCCAGCCCGATCGAAAATCCGAGAAGGGCTTGCGCCAGCGACCAGCCATGGGCCGCCGCGATGTGGGGCATCGTCAACCCGGGCGGGTAGAACAGCGCGCCCCAGCCCAGGACTTGGGTGATGCAAAGAACGATGACGGCGCGGCTGGGCCCGGAGCGGAGGACTTGCAGCCCGGCCATTGCGCGTTCACGTCCCCGACGTCGAGAATCATCCGTTATCGGGAACAATAAACCAATGCGCTATGCGCGCGGCGCGCAGCGGACATACACCATGGTCCCATAGCGGCTCGATGCGTCCTTGTCGATGAACCGCGTCATCAGCACACGCCCGTCGAACGAGACGATCTCGCGATCCTTGTCCCCGCCGGCAGGACCAGCCGGGCCGATGTAGTTCTTGCCGCTCTGGCTGCCCTTCAGGCGCAATTCCTGCGGGGTAGCTTCGTCCGGCAGGTGCATGATGACGCCGCCGGTGGCGCCCTGCCCGATCACATAGGGATTTTTGCACTGCCCGCGCGCCGCAGCTTCGGTGCGGGTCCGGTCGTCCGGTTTGTGGAATGACGCAAGGCCCCAACGTCCGACGATTTCATCGGCGCGGATGGTGGCTGGGACTTCGGGCGCCACGGCCGGTTCCTGGACCGTGGCCTGTCCGCCACCGAAACCGCTGAACCCGCCGAAGCCGCCGCCGCCGCAGGCACCGAGAAAACCCGAAAGTATTGAAATGGCTGTCAGCGTGACGATCTTGGAGGCTTTGGTACGCTCGCTCACTGTGGTCATGGTGTCTCCCGGCAAGAACACTTGGCTGCCTGCCAGACCGACAGACCCGCCGTCACACTGCGTGAACTGACCCCCGTCATTACGCAGCGTTCCCCTTTATGGTTTCCAGATCATCCTATATTGGCCTCACCAAGGCCTTAAGGGCCTTGCTTGACAGGATCGGCGGCAACCCATATTCCCGACCCCGTCATTAGCACTCTTGGAGCGCGATTGCTAAGGGTAAGGCTTCGTCCCCTCAAGGGGTTAGCTAAACCCATTATCCACGACCCGCGCCCCGCCGCACGTCAAATCTTACCTAACCAACGCCCAAAGGACATCCGATGGCCAAGACAACTTTTCGCCCGCTGCATGATCGTGTCGTCGTCAAGCGCATCGACGCCGAAGAGAAGACCAAAGGCGGCATCATCATTCCAGACAGCGCCAAGGAAAAGCCCTCGCAGGGTCAGGTCGTCGCAGTAGGCCCCGGTGGCCGCGACGAAGCCGGCAAGCTGATCCCGATCGATCTGAAGGCTGGCGATACGGTGCTGTTCGGCAAGTGGTCCGGCACCGAAGTGAAGCTCGACGGTGAGGAGCTCCTCATCATGAAAGAGTCCGACATCATGGGCGTGCTGAAGTAAGCACGGCCACATTCATCCGCCGTCATCCTTCGAGGCTCACGCCTCGGGATGACGGAAACACACATCATCAGGAGTAAACCCCATGGCTGCCAAGGACGTAAAATTTTCCGGAGACGCGCGTGACCGCATGCTGCGCGGCGTCGACACCCTCGCCAACGCCGTCAAGGTGACGTTGGGCCCCAAGGGCAGAAACGTCGTCATCGACAAGAGCTTCGGCGCACCGCGCATCACCAAGGACGGCGTCACCGTCGCCAAGGAAATCGAGCTTGAGGACAAGTTCGAGAACATGGGCGCGCAGATGCTGCGCGAAGTCGCCAGCAAGACCAACGACACCGCGGGCGACGGCACCACCACCGCCACCGTGCTGGCCCAGGCGATCGTGCGTGAAGGCGCCAAGTCGGTTGCCGCCGGCATGAACCCGATGGATCTCAAGCGCGGTATCGACATCGCCGTGACCGCCGTGGTCAAGGACATCGAGAAGCGCGCCAAGCCGGTCGCGTCCTCCGCAGAAGTCGCTCAGGTCGGCACAATTTCGGCCAACGGCGATTCGAACATCGGCTCGATGATCGCCAAGGCGATGCAGAAGGTCGGCAACGAAGGCGTCATCACGGTTGAAGAAGCCAAGTCGCTCGACACCGAAGTGGACATCGTCGAGGGCATGAAGTTCGACCGCGGCTATCTCTCGCCGTACTTCGTGACCAACCCCGAGAAGATGACGGCCGAACTCGAGGATGCCTACATCCTCCTGCACGAGAAGAAGCTGTCCGGCCTTCAGGCGATGCTTCCCGTGCTCGAAGCCGTGGTGCAGACCGGCAAGCCGCTGCTGATCGTCGCCGAAGACATCGAAGGCGAGGCGCTCGCGACTCTCGTCGTGAACCGCCTGCGCGGCGGCCTCAAGGTTGCAGCCGTCAAGGCTCCGGGCTTCGGCGATCGCCGCAAGGCCATGCTGGAAGACATCGCGATCCTGACCGGCGGTCAGCTGATCTCCGATGACCTCGGCATGAAGCTGGAAAGTGTCACCCTGAAGATGCTCGGCCGCGCCAAGAAGGTCGTGATCGACAAGGAAAACACCACCATCGTCAACGGCGCCGGCAAGAAGCCCGACATCGAGGCGCGCGTGAACCAGATCAAGGCGCAGATCGAGGAAACCACCTCGGACTACGACCGCGAGAAGCTTCAGGAGCGTCTGGCCAAGCTCGCAGGCGGCGTCGCGATCATTCGCGTCGGCGGCGCAACCGAGATCGAAGTGAAGGAAAAGAAGGACCGTGTCGAGGACGCGCTCAACGCAACCCGCGCGGCCGTTCAGGAAGGTATCGTTCCTGGCGGCGGCACCGCGCTGCTGCGCGCCAAGAAGGCCGTCGGCCGGATCAACAATGACAACTCCGACGTGCAGGCCGGCATCAACATCGTGCTGAAGGCGCTGGAAGCTCCGATCCGCCAGATCGCCGAGAACGCCGGCGTTGAAGGTTCCATCGTTGTCGGCAAGATCCTCGACAACAAGACCGAGACCTTCGGCTTCGACGCACAGAACGAAGAGTATGTCGATCTCGTCGCCAAGGGCATCATCGATCCGGCCAAGGTGGTTCGCACCGCCCTGCAGGACGCAGCCTCTGTCGCCGGTCTTCTCGTGACCACGGAAGCGATGGTTGCCGATATTCCGAAGGAAGCAGCACCGGCCATGCCGGGCGGCGGAATGGGTGGCATGGGCGGAATGGGCGGTATGGGCTTCTAAGCCACCCGTTCATCTCAACGACATCAAAGGTCGCCTGCGGGCGGCCTTTTTTATTGTCTCATATTCAAGAATCACCGCGACAATCCGGCCCGCTTTTGAGATTGTCCGGTTCCAATTCGACTCAGGATGAGACCTCATGCGCGCATTGATGATTGGCTGCACTCTCGCACTGGCAGGAGCGTTGCCGGTTCAGGCCCAGACCGCCAAGGATGCGAAGGCGGCACCGGCCGCGAGTGAGGTCCGCTACTTCAATTCGCTCGGCGATCTTCTCGGCGACCTGCCGGTCGACGCCTTCATCAAGGAGACGCGCCAGGGCGGGAAGCTGGTCTCGTCCACACTCGACGTCTGCTATTCCGTATCCACCGCCTCGGACCGGAAGGACCGCTTTGTCATCGACCTGAAGGTGGAAGGCGAAAAACTTTCCGGCAGCGGACAGAGCATCGAGAACAAGACACCTGTCACTGTCAGCCTGATCCGCAAGGGCAGCAAATCCGTCTCGTTCGACGGGAAGATCACGGTCGGCAATCATCTCACCTCGGTCTCGTCACCGGACAACGCCGATGTCGATGAGAAGGAATTTCAGCAGTCGCAGGTGGTCGACGACGACCTCAGCGAGGCGCCGAAGGACTTCACGCAGGTGTCGCCGCAATCGGTCGCCGTGCGCGTGAAGCGTGAAAATTTCGTGCCGCTCGTCAAAAGCCTCAAGGGCCAGAACGTCCAGATCGCTCTCGACAGCATCGCAACCGATTGCAACGCGCTGCGCTCCGGCCATCAGGTGCTGCGCCTCTTCATCGATCCCGCCCGCGCGCCGGCCCTGATTGAAAACCTGAAGGCCGCTCCCGGCGTGGTCGCGGCGGGTTGGACCTCCGGCACTTACGACATGGAGCGCGCGGTACGTTTTGCCGCCGGCGACTGGAGCGAGGGCGGCAAACTGAACCGTGACAAATTCACGGCCGCCATCACCAATATCGCCGCGAAAGTGATGGCCGCGAAACCGGCGACGTCCACATGGAACGAGGCCACCGGCGAACTCACCTTCACACTCAAGCGTCCGAGCCAGCTCGCACCTGCGCTCGACCTGACCGAGACGCTGGAAATCACCGCGCTGGTCAGCCCCGACAGGCCAGGCGGCTCGGATCGGCTGATCGCCTGGCTCGGCATTCCCTCAAGCAAGACCACCGACGAAACCGCTGCACCCCAGTTGCAGTTCTCCGAGGATTCCGGCGGCGAGGAAGAAAGTACGTTCAACGACGACGACGGAATGATCAAGGCGATCACCGCCGAACTGAAAGGCCAGCGCTGGGACACCGACAAGGCATCATGGAAATAGCCCGCCGTCCCGCCCGTTACAGGATCCGCTAGCGCATGGCGCGCTACGACGCGGTGATCATTGGCGCGGGCCTTGGCGGCCTCACCAGCGGCGCGATTCTCGCGCGCGAAGGCCGCAAGGTGCTGGTGATCGAGCGCAGCAATTCGGTCGGCGGTGCGGCGTCGAGTTACAAGGTCGGCGACCTGTTCGTCGAAGGCTCATTGCATGAGACCAGCGATCCGCATGATCCGCGCGACCCCAAGCACGGTCCACTGACGCGCGCCGGCGTGCTCGATGCCGTAAAATGGATTCCATCAGGCACCTTCTATGAAGTGCGCGGCGGACCGGTCGGCGCGCCGCTCACCCTGCCCGACAATTTCGATGCCGCCCGACACGCCCTGATCGAGCGGTTTCCGGAGGCCCGCGAGGGCATCGTTCGCCTGCTCGGGGAGATGGAACAGATCGCATCCGCAACGGGGGTGCTGTCGCGCGGAGCGCAGGTTTTTAAGACACCATTGCAAGCCGTCGTTGCACTCCGGGACCTGCTGCCCTCGATCCGGGACTGGAATCTGTCGCTGTCGCAGAAGCTCGACCACGTCTTCGGCAACAATGAAGCGGTCAAGGCCGCGCTGGCTGCGAACCTCTCCTATTACAATGACAATCCGGCGGCGACCTGGTGGATGTTCTTTGCGGCCGCCCAGGGCAGCTACCTGCTCAGCGGCGGGCGCTATGTGCAGGGCGGATCGCAGCGCCTCTCCAGTGCACTGGCGCGGGCCATCAAGGCAGCAGGCAGTGATGTGATCCTGCGGCGGACCGCCAGCAGCATCGGCATCGATGCACATGGGTACATCACAAGCGTCACCCATACGGCCAGGGACGGCAGCGATCCGCAGACCGCGGAGACCGCGCGCGTCATCGGCAACGCCGCACCCGAAACCCTGGCTGCGCTGTTGCCTGAGCCCAGCAGCGCGAAACTCATCGCGGCTTACGGCCATCGCCAGCGGTCGATCTCGCTGTTCATGCTGACACTCGGCCTGTCGCAGCCGCCGCGCGAGGTCGGTGTCAGCAGCTATTCGACCCAGTTGCTGCCCGGCTGGATGACCAGCCTGAACGATTATGCGCAGGCGACCGCCCTGATGGCTGACGAGCCTCTTGAGCGGATGCCGCCGCTCGCCATCGTCGATTATGCCGCAATCGAATCGGGCGTACCGGCGCCGCCGTATGTTTTGTCCGTCGTCGGGCCTGACCAGTTGTCGAACTGGACCGATGGCGATCCCGACAGCTACCGCGCCAAACGCGCACGCTGGCAGGATGCGATCGTAGCCTACCTTGAGGCACACTATCCGGGACTGACGCAAGCGATCACCGCATCGACCTTCAACACCGCGCTGTCGGTGCGCCAGTATCTCGGCGCGCCGCAGGGCGCGGTGTATGGATTCGCACCGACACCGCCGCGCTCGCTGTTCCGCGCATTGAGACAGACACCCGCGACACCGGTGCCGGGACTGTACCTGGCCTCGGCCTATGCTGGATTTGGCGGCTATACCGGCGTGATCCAGTCTGCCGGCGCCTGCGCCGACATGATCCTGCGTGAGCGCTAGAGCGCGCTCAGTTCGTGCTGATGCGAAACCGCAGCGTCGTCGCGCCGATGAACGAAACGAAATCGCCCTGCCGTTTCCAGGTGGCGGCAGCGCCGAGCGCATTGATCAGGGCGTCATCAAGCTGCGCACGCTCCGGCGTGCAGCCGCGATCTTCCATCGCGCCGGGCACGAAGATCACGGTGTCATTGGCAACCGAGAACTGACCCTTGCCGGATTTGCACCACAGATCGAGCTGCGCCTCGCCGTTGTCGCCGATCTCAAGCGTCGGGATTCTCTTCGATCCCGGCTGCGGGCGCGCTTCGAGGGTCATTTCCGCTCCGAACGGAAACTCGCTGGCATGAGCCTGACCGATGACGCCGATGGCAAAAGCAAGACCGGCGAGAGCGTGTCGCAGAACCGTCATGATGACCTCACGAGTTTCAAACCGCGCGCGGTTCTAGACGTTCAGGACTGTTTTTTCCAGTGCGCGCGCTGTTCAAATTGACGCGCATGACGCGGGCGGAAAAGCCAAAGAAAATCCCCGCGGCTTGCGCCGCGGGGATGCTTTCGCGCGTTACAGCAACGATGGGTTACTTCAATACCATCGCCGTGAACGGATAGACGTAGGCCTGCAGCATCACGAGGCCGCCGACGAGACATGCCAGCACGATCGAGTGCCAGAACACATACCGCAGGATAGAGCCTTCGTGGCCGTACCAGTTGGTTGCCGTGGACGCCACCACGATGGACTGGGCGTCGATCATCTTGCCCATCACGCCACCGGATGAGTTCGCAGCCGCCATCAGGATCGGCGACAGCCCGAGCTGTTCCGATGTGATCTTCTGCAGGTTGCCGAACAACACGTTCGAAGCCGTGTCGGAGCCGGTCAGCGCCACACCCAACCAGCCGAGCAAGGTGCCGAAGAACGGATACAGCACGCCGGTCGCTGCAAACGCCAGACCGAGTGTTGCATCGACGCCCGACAGGCGCGTCAATGTACCAATCGCCAGCATCGCCGAGATCGTGATCAGCGAAATCGCGCAGACCTTGATCGTGCGGCCGTATTCTCCGATCAGCCTGGCGGGCGAGAAGCCCATCAGGATGCCCGAGATGATCGCGGCGATCAGCATGCCCGTTCCGGTGAACGACAGATAGGTGAACGAGAACACGGCGCCTTCCGGCGTCGGCTTCGCAGCCACCGGCGGCACCTTGTTGATCATGTTGTGCAGATCGGGAACAGGATAGTTCCAGGTGAAGATCGAGTTCGCCCAGGTCTTGAACGAGCCCGTACCCCAGATCAGCATCACGATGCAGACGATGATCCACGGCAGCAGCGCGCTCCAGAGCTGGGACTGCGTCAGCGGCGTGGTGTCCAGCGGTTTGGCCGGCACCATCGTCGCAGCTGATTCATCATTGCTGCGCAGTGCCGGCGACGTCCAGAGTTCCTTCGGCTGCCAGACCTTGAGGAACAGGATCAGCGCACCCATCGAGATCAAGGACGCGCCGATATCGACGATCCATGGATTGATGAAGTTCGAGATCACGAACTGCGGGACCGCGAACGAGACGGCGGTGACCAAAATGGCCGGCCACACCTGCATCATGCCGCGCCATCCGGCGAAGGCCCAGATCACCCAGAACGGCACCAGCAGCGAGAAGAACGGCAATTGCCGTCCGACCATTGCGCCGAGAACGTATGGGTCGAAGCCCGTTACCGATGCGAGGCCTTGGATCGGGGTGCCGAGCGCGCCGTAAGCAACCGGCGCGGTGTTGGCAATCAGCGACAGGCCCGACGCGGCCAGCGGCGAAAAGCCAAGCCCGATCAGGACCGCACCGGTGATCGCCACCGGTGTACCGAAGCCGGATGCGCCTTCAAAGAAGGCGCCGAACGAGAAGGCGATGAGAAGCAGTTGCAGGCGCCGGTCGGTGGTGACACCGCCGATCGCACGCTGCAGCAGTTCGAAACGGCCGGTCTCGACCGTGATGCGGTAAAGGAAGATGACATTGAGCACGATCCAGCCGATCGGGAAGAACCCGACGACGACACCGAGCAAGGACGCGCGGATCGACATGCCGGCCGGCATGGTGAAGATGGCAATGGCGATGACGTTGGCGACGATCAGCGCAATGATCGCAGCGATGTGGGCCTTGACCTTGCCACTCGCGATCAGCACCAGAAGCGTGACGACGGGGATGGCGGCCGCGATCGTCGACAGCGCGGTATTCCCCAGCGGATTATAGATTTGATTCCACATTGCAGTTTCCTCCCCACGTCATTGTTGGCGACGCCTGACCAGAGCGTGGTTGGTCAACGCGTCTGCAAGCCGGAGAGCACAACCGTGTGATGAAAACCGTAAGCGCGGGCGGAGGCCCCAAAACGCTCACAATGCCAAATGAAACGGGCTCCCCAGCCCTTTCGCCGTCGGCGGCATGCTAGAGTGAATGCCGCACAATGGACAAGATGTCGCAGGCAGGACCTTTTGCGACTTTCGTCTAGTATTTGAGTATTTCTAATATCTTTCAGGGCCTTACGGCCCTCCCAAGGAGAAAAGATCTGTGAATGGGATCGGCTCGACCCTCAAAACGGTGTGGCGGATTGCTGCACCTTATTTCCGCTCCGAAGACAAATGGGCCGGTATCATCCTGCTGACCGCAGTGATCGTGATCGAACTCGCGACCGTCGGCATCAACGTCCTGCTGAATTCATGGAACAACCGGTTTTACAACGCGCTGCAGGAGCGCAACTGGGACAGCTTCGTCTACGAGATCATCTACTTCACGGTCATCGTCACGATCTTCATCATTATCGCGGTCTATCAGCTCTACCTGAACCAGTGGCTGCAGATCCGCTGGCGCAAATGGATGACCGAGCGCTATCTCGGCGAATGGCTCAGCAACGCCAACCATTACCGGATGCAGCTCCAGGGCGACGCCGCCGACAACCCCGACCAGCGCCTCACCGATGACGTCAAGCTGTTCGTCGACCGGACGCTGAACATCGGCATCGGCCTGTTGAACTCGATCGTCACGCTGGCGTCGTTCGTGGTGATCCTCTGGACCTTGTCGAGCGCGGCGCCGTTGCACCTGTTCGGCAGGGACATCGACATTCCGGGCTACATGGTCTGGGGCGCGCTGATCTACGCCGCGCTGGGAACCTGGCTGACCCACCTGATCGGCTGGCCGCTGGTCGGACTGGATTTCAGGCAGCAGAAATACGAGGCGGATTTCCGCTTCAACTTGGTGCGCGTCCGCGAAAATTCCGAACAGATCGCATTGCTCGACGGCGATGCCGCCGAACGCCAACGCCTGCTGACGCGGTTCGGCGCGGTGGTCGAGAACTGGCTCGGGATCATGAGCCGCACCAAGAAGGTGACAGCCTTCACCGCGAGCTACGCGCAGGCCTCGGTGATCTTCCCGTACATCCTGGTCGCGCCGGCTTACTTCGCCAACAAGATGCAACTCGGCGGCATGATGCAGACCGCATCCGCCTTCGGCAGCGTGCAGGGCGCGTTGTCGTTCTTCATCTCGACCTATCGCTCACTGGCAGAGTGGCAGGCTGTGGTCGCCCGCCTGAACGGCTTCGAGGCCGGGATTGACGCGGCGAAGGCGCTCGCGGTGAGCCCGGACTCGATTCAGCCGGTTGCCGCGGAGGGCAATGTCGTCGCGCTCAACGACTTGCTGCTCACTTTGCCGAACGGCAGACCGCTGGTTCAGGCCTCCGGCTTCAGGCTGAAAAGCGGTGAGCGCACGCTGGTCACCGGTCCCTCCGGTTCTGGAAAATCGACAATGTTCCGCGCCATCGCGGGAATCTGGCCGTTCGGCAGGGGCACGATCTCGGTCCCCAAAGGCGCGTCGTTGATGATGCTGCCGCAACGGCCTTACTTCCCGGTCGGCTCGCTGGCGTCGGCGATCACCTATCCCTCGAAGGATGGCACCTACAGCGCGGCGCAGCTCGGCGATGTACTGAAACTCATCGGCCTCCCCGCGCTGGCGGAGCGGCTCGACGAGGAGGGACACTGGAACAGGACGCTGTCGCTCGGCGAACAGCAGCGGCTCGGCATCGCGCGTGCGCTCCTGCACGCGCCGCAGTATCTGTTTCTCGATGAAGCCACCGCGTCGCTGGACGAACCGTCCGAAGAGATGCTCTATCGCTTGATCGTAGCGAAGCTCCCGCAGACCACGATTGTCTCGATCGGGCACCGCAAGACGCTCGAGGCATTCCATCAGCGCGAGGTGTCGCTGGTGCGCTCCGGCGAGCAGTTCACGCTCGGTGAAGGCAAAGGGGTCGCGACAATCTAAAGCCAGCGCTCCGGCCAATCCTGACGCCGGACGCCGCGATGCCAGACGAATGCGAACGCCGCGAGCAGCAATGCTCCGGCGAGAACCGGGGCAACGATGAATGTCCACGGCAGATTGAGCGACACCACAAGCAGCGGATTGATCCCGGCCGGCGGATGAAACGTGCCGGTGAGGAACATCGCAAGGACCGCGAGGCCGACCGCAAGCGCCGCGGCCCATGGCTGCGGGCCCACCGCATGCACCACCATCAGCCCGATTAGTGTCGCCACCAGATGGCCACCGATCAGCGCGCGCGGCTGCGCCGGCGTGGCCTCGGGTGAGCCGATCACCAGAACGATCGATGTCGCGAACGGGATCACGGCCAGTGGATAGGTCAATGCAACCGACAGGAACTCCATCGCGCCAATGGCCAGCGCTGCGCCGAGGCCTGCAATGACCCCTGCCGCCAGCCTGCGCTGTCCCGCTTCATTAAGAAATCCGGACGATCTGTCTCGCCAACTCCTGCTCACGACCCACCTGCTCATCACCGAACAAAAGGGAAAGGGCGGCAGATTTCTCTGCCGCCCTCACATCCTTCAGACGAAGGAGATTACTTCAGAGCGCCAATTACTTCAGTGCACCAAGGGTCACGTCAGCCGAGAGCTTGGCGATGAACTGATCGCCACACCACTTGGAGCCGAAACCACCCGGGTTGATCGCGCTGAACGAACCGGTCTGCTGGGCGGTGTAGTCGCTGGTGAAAGCGTTACAACCAGCCTTTGACAGGTCGGTGCCCGAGTAGCGGAGATCGAGGGTGAACACCTTGTAGGTGAAGCCAACACCGACGTTCCAGGTGTTGTAATCATCGTACTTGATGCCGTTCGGGAACGGACCGGCGAAGCCGGCGGCAACCACGTTGGTGCCGTAGAACGAGTCAGAGGTGCCGAGCCACTGGCGGCCGAATTCACCCGACACATAGGCGCCGACGCCGCTCGAGCCGAACAGGTTGCTCGGTGCGGTGAGCTTGGCGGTGATCGAGGCGTAGGTGCCGTCAGCGCCGGTGTTCAGGAAGTTCGGCGAGTAGAAGACGTTGCCGCCCATCGCGAAGTAGTCGTTAAAGGTGTAGTTCACCTTGCCGTACACTTCGTAGAAGCTGACGTCCTTCTTCATGCCGTTGAAGCTCGGCAGAACGAAGCTGGAGCCGGCGGGGCAAACAGCCGCACCACCCGGACCACCGAAGCTCTCGGTGCACTGCCCGCCTGGATACAGGTAGCCCCAGACACCGAAGTCAAACGCGAAGGCGCCGAAGGTCGGGCGGATACCGGCGTAGACGTCGATTTCAGCAGCCGCACGGTTGGTGAAGGAGATGCTTTCACCGGCGACACCGGCGTAAAGCTGCAGGTTCGGATTGATGTTGTAACGGGGTTCGAAGTAAGCGGAGACCGACGCGTTCTTGTTGGACTGCGTCACACCGCGGAACACGTAGTTGCTCATGACCGCTGCGCCGAACGCGACATCCCAAGGCGAAACCACAACCGGTGCCGGAGCCTTGGTGTAGACCTTACCTAGATCGGCGGCGGAAGCCGAACCCAGACCCATCGCAGCGATCGTAACTGCTGCGACCGACAAACTTACTTTCTTCATGACGATCCCCATCATCGTTTACAATTCAGTCCGATTGCCGAAGGTCCGAGAGACAAGCGTTAATCGACTGCGCGAATTCGTTTCGTGGCATCAATGTGATGGGCAATGCCATTTGCGTGAAGCAAAAAACCCAAGCAACTGCCGCCTTTTTGGGCGTTTTGAGGCTTCGGGGTGATGTTCTGCCGCAGTGTTGCATTCCGACAACAAATTTCAGCCCTAATTTGCCCATCCGGCCGGAATATCCCGGCATTTCCGCCCGGTTTCCCCTCGATATCCCCATAGGGCCTTCTGGATCCGGGTCCGATTCGCGCCCCTGAGCGCACGAAAAAAAAGCCGCAGCGAAACCGCTGCGGCTTTTCCGAAAGGCACCAGCAAACCCGCCGAAGCAGGCCCTGATCTCAGTTGTTGCTGTCGTCGCCGCCGGAGCCGAAGCCCGATGACCAGCTGGGGGTCGAAGCCGGAGCCGGGCTGGACCAGCTCGATTCGGACGCCGGTGCCGGCTCGGCGGCCGGAGCAGCAGCGGGCTTCGGAGCGCGCTTCTTCGCGGCCTTTTTCGGAGCGGCCTTCTTCGGCGCAGCGGCCTTTTTGGCGGAGGATTTTTTCGCCGACTTTTTGGCGGATTTCTTCGCGGATTTTTTGGCCGCCTTCTTGGCGGACTTCTTCACGGCTTTCTTCGCCGACTTCCTGGCGGATTTCTTCGCGGCCTTCTTTGCCGATTTCTTTGCAGCCTTCTTGGCGGTCTTCTTGGCCGCCATCAGCTTTTTAGCTTTCTTGCCCTTGGATTTCTTCTTCTTGCCTTTAGCCATTGTGGTCCTCCTGTTTCCGCCGGCCGCATCTCAGCCGGCGTTCAGGCACTCCCAACGCGGGGGCCCTTCATTGATCTCGTCAATAAATCCGGTCGAGGACCGCCGGTCGCCCAGTCGAGCAGCTCAATCGTATGCACCACAGGGACTGACGTTCCATCGGTACTTTCCACAGAGCCGATCTGCACCATGCAGCCGATGTTGCCGGCAGAGACAACGTCCGGCTTCGTCGATGCGATGTTCGCGATCTTTCGTTCGCGTAGTCGCTTCGCAATGTCGGGCTGGAGGATGTTGTACGTTCCTGCCGAACCGCAACACAGATGACTCTCCGGCACATCTTTCACCACGAATCCGCTCTTGGAAAGCAATTCTTTCGGAAGCTGCGTGATTTTCTGTCCGTGCTGCAACGAACATGCGGAGTGATACGCGACAACGAGATCGTTTTTGCTCTGCGGCCACGCGATGTCGATGCCAGCGAGGTACTCGGTGACGTCCTTCGCAAGGGCCGAGATACGTGCGGCTTTTGCTGCAAACATGCGGTCTTCTCGCAACATGTAGCCATAGTCCTTGATGGTCGTCCCGCATCCCGACGTGGTCACGAGGATGGCGTCGAGACCGTTTCTGTCGATCTCGTTTGTCCACACCTCGATGTTCGCCCGCGCGCGTTTCAGCGCATCATCATCGTGCCCCATGTGATGGGTCAGAGAGCCGCAGCACTGCTCGTCGGCCACCAGCACCACCTCGATGCCCTGACGGGTCAGCATCCGGATCGCGGCCTGATTGATGCCGGGCGACAGAACCTGCTGGGCGCATCCCTGCAGAAGCGCCACGCGGCCGCGCCTCTGGCCCTCTGCGGGAAAGATCTTGCCGCCGGATGGCCCGGGCGCAGGCAGATGCTTCGGTGCAAGTGCGAGCATCGCGCGGAGCCGGTCAAAGAATGTCGGCGTAACCCCATGCTTGGCAGCAGAAGGAAGCAAGGCTGCGAACGGACGGGCGAGACGGGCCCCCATCATGCTGACCCGGAACAGGCCCGGACGCGGCAGGACATAAGCGAGGACGCCGCGCAGAAAGCGTTCCGGCAACGGCCGCGCATACTCTTCCTCGATCTTGACCCGCGCCTGGTCGACGAGGTGCATGTAGTTCACCCCCGAGGGGCAGGTGGTCATGCAGGCAAGGCAGGAGAGGCAGCGATCGATGTGCTTGACCACCTCCTGCGTCGGCTTGCGGTCGTTCTCCAGCATATCCTTGATCAGGTAGATGCGGCCGCGCGGGCTGTCGAGCTCGTCGCCCAGCAGGACGTAGGTCGGGCAGGTCGCGGTGCAGAAGCCGCAATGGACGCAGGCGCGCAGGATCTTGTCGGCTTCCCGGATGTCGGGATCGGCGAGCTGGGCGAGGGAAAATTCGGTCTTCATGGGTTGCCGTTCCGGATCATGTGCGCACCATCCGGCCGCGATTGAGAATGTTTCTGGGGTCGAAGCTCGCCTTGACGCGCTGGCCGAGCGCAGCGACGCCGGCGTCCTGCGGATGGAAGACATCGACCGTATTGCGGACCTGGTCGGCCGCGCGAACGAGCGTGGCGTGGCCGCCGACCGGCTTCAGCCGCTGCCGAAGCAGCGCCGCATGGGCATCGGCCGCAGGCGGCAGCGCCGCCCAGATCAGTCCTCCGCCCCAGTCGTAGATCACGTCGCCGCCGGTGTCGCGCGCCAGCGCCTGACCGAATGCACCGCCGGAAGCCGGCGGACAGACGATACGCCACACCGGCCACGCACCCAGAGATCCCGACGCCGCGAATGGTGTGACGTCGCGAAGTGACGCCCAGACCGCAGCGGAGGCATCGTCCTCGATCATCTCCGCCGCACCGAACGACGCAAGCGCCTTGTTCACCGAGCCAGCACGATGAGGGACCGAAGCGCCGATGCCTTCGAGACGGATCAGGGTCACCGCCTGCTGCGATGATCCCAGACCGGCGAGCCCGCCTCCGGTGTCGCGGAAGACGGATAACGGAAGATGCGCCACACCCGACACGTCGTAGGGCGATCCGAGGGCCGTGGTCATGGCCCGGTTCGCGGCCACGTCGTCAAGACCGCGAAGCACCAGCGTGCGCTCGGTTTCGGCCTTCGGCATCACCTTGAGCGTCACCTCGGTCATCACCGACAACGTGCCCCATGAGCCCGCCAGCAGCTTGCAGAGGTCATAGCCGGTGACGTTCTTCACCACCTTGCCGCCGGTCTTGAACGAGTCCCCGAAGCCCGAAACCGCGTTGGCACCGAGCAGGTGGTCCCGCACGCCCCCGGCCTTGATGCGGCGGGGTCCCGCGAGCCCGGCGCCGATCATGCCGCCGACCGTTCCGGCCCCGCGCGGCGTTCCCAGCAGCACCGAGGTGTCCATCGGATCGAACGCGAATTGCTGGTTCTTGGAATCGATCAGGGACAGCAGATCGGCCATCGGCGCACCGGCCTGCACGGTGACGATCAGCTCATTCGGCTCATAGGACGTCACCGCATTCAGCGCGGATAGATCCAGCACCGCATTGGTGGCCATCGGCAGCCCAATGGCACGCTTGCTGCCGTGCCCGACGATCTCAAGCGGCTGCTCGGCGGCGAGCGCGCTGCGCACGGCCTCCTCCACATCACCGGCATCGCGTACCTTCAACGTATCCACGCCTTATCCTGTCTCGTTTGCATGCGAAGCTGACCCGGCAAGCGGTTCTCTGGATCCCGGATCATCAGCTTAAAATCGCGGAATGTCGGGAAAGGCGAGCTTGCCGCCATGGACGTGGACACGTCCGAGTTCGGCGCAGCGGTGCAGGGTCGGAAACACCTTGCCGGGATTGAGCAGCCCCTGGGTGTCGAACGCGCATTTCAGCCGCTGCTGCTGGGCCAGATCGATATCGCTGAACATCTCCGGCATCAGGTCACGCTTCTCGACACCGACGCCATGCTCGCCGGTCAGCACGCCGCCGAGCTTGACGCAGAGCCGCAGGATGTCGGCGCCGAAGGCTTCCGCCTTGTCCATCTCCTCGGCGATGTTGGCATCGTAGAGAATGAGCGGATGCAGATTGCCATCGCCGGCATGGAAGACGTTGGCGACGCGCAGGCCGTACTTTTCCGACAGGTCGCGAATGCCGGCCAGCGCTTCCGGCAGCTTGCCGCGCGGAATGGTGCCATCCATGCAGAGGTAATCGGGCGACATGCGGCCAACCGCCGGGAACGCGGCTTTGCGTCCGGCCCAGAACAACAGCCGCTCCTGCTCGGAATTCGAAATCTGCAGTGTCGTCTGACCGCATGCGCGCGCGATCTTCTCCACGCGCTCGATCAATTCATCCACTTCAACCGCCGGACCATCCAGTTCGATGATCAGCAGCGCCTCGACATCGAGCGGATAGCCCGCATGGACGAAGGCTTCAGCCGCATGGATGGCATTCCGGTCCATCATCTCCATGCCGCCCGGAATGATCCCCGCGCCGATGATGTTGGCGACGCATTGTCCGGCCGCTTCGATCTCCGCAAAGCCGACCATCAGCGCACGCGCGGTCTCCGGCTTTTGCAGAATGCGAACCGTCACTTCGGTGACGACACCGAGCAGACCTTCGGAGCCGGTGATGATTCCCATCACGTCATAGCCGTCGGTCTCCGGCGCCTTGCCGCCGATCCGCAGGATTTCGCCGGTGATGAGGACGAACTCGCAGCCCAGCACATTGTTGGTAGTCAGTCCGTATTTGAGGCTGTGAACGCCGCCGGAATTCTCCGCGATGTTGCCGCCGATCGAGCAGGCGATCTGCGACGACGGGTCGGGCGCATAGTAAAATCCCTCGTGCGCGACCGCCTGGCTGATGGCGAGATTGGTCACGCCCGGCTCGACCACCGCCACGCGGTTCTCGAAATCGATCTCGCGCACCCGCTTGAACTTGCCGAGCCCGAGCAGCACGCCATCCGCCAGCGGCAGCGAACCGCCGGACAGCGAGGTCCCGGAGCCGCGCGGCACCACCTTGATGCCGTTGTCGTGGCAGTATTTCAGGACCTGCGAGACCTGCTCGGTGGTGTCGGGCAGCACCACCACCATCGGCGGCTGGCGATAGGCCGTCAGCGCATCGGACTCATAAGGCTGCATTTCCCGGGCGCTCGAAATCACGCCTTCACCCGGCACGATTTTTTGCAGGGCCGCGACGATCTCGTCACGGCGGGCGAGTACCGCCTGATCGGCTTCAGGCATCATGATGGACATACGCGCACTCCAAAAAACGGCGCGTCGTATCACGCCTTGCTGTTCTGATATATCAGCATGTCTTGCACCATTTGAACAGTTCCAAACCGGAATAGCGAATCTGAGTTCGCCGCATTTCACATGCTTGGAGACATTCGGGTTCGAGAGAACGTGAGGCTGGATCGGGCGGCGTCTATCCGACCAGAGCACCCAGCTCCCGCCGCGCCGGCATCACCGGCATCACCGCCTGCACCACAAGACCGCGGGCGCGGGCATCGAGCACGCCGACGGCCCGCAGCGCGAACAGCGTGATCGCCTGCACCGAGTCGCGCAGCTTCACCGGGTCGTCGATATCGTCAGGCGCCAGCGGACCCACCAGCGATTCATGGAGCGCCCCAATCAGGGCGGTGGCAGCCAGCGAGATGTCCTGCGCCGGAAGGTGCCCTGCCCGCACCGCCGCCTCAATCCGGGTTTCGACCTCAGCGGCGATCTCCCGGCGGCTGGCAACGCGTGATTCGGTGACATCGACATCCACCGGCTCGGCCAGAATGCCCCAGGCCAGCTTGCGATTCGACACGACATGCACAGCAATGGTGGTGACCGCTGCGGCAAGCGCCGACGAAGGCCCCGGCGCAGCATCGGCGGCGCGCCGGATCGCGGTGAGTTCCGCCCGCGAAACATCGGCGATCAACTCGGAGATCAGATCGGCTTTGGAGGGGAAATAGCGATAGACCGTGCCTGCGGCGACATTCGCGCGGGTGGCCACCGGCGCGATCTGAACCGCCGCCATTCCGCCTTCAGCAGCTGCGTCGCGGGCTGCTGCAAGGATCGCATTGCGGCGTGCCGCAAGGCGTTTCACGACCTGATGAGTTCGCCTGTAAACCATTGATGGCGTTCGTCTCCCAAAAAGAAGTGAACACCAGTTCAAAAGCGGAGACAAGCGTTTCAGTGCACACGGATTCAAATTCGCAGTGCAGCAAAAAAGATACTCCTTTTCCGGATTCGATTCCTTGCCGGAACCGGCCCGTTCTTCCCGGAATCCTCAGCCGCTGAAGCCGAGCGCGCGCGCCAGTGCCGCCACCGCCATTCCGGTGATCACGGCGACGAATTCGTTGCGCCGGATAATCGTGATGGCGATCGCCGCACCGATGGCGAACAGTACGACCGCGCCGCCATTCACCGCGACTGGCAGCGACGCGGCGACGATGATCGAACCAGGCAATGCATCGAGCATCCGGCGCACACGCGGGGTGATGGTGACATAGCCCATCAGCCAGTAGCCGCCGAGACGCGAAGCGACCGTCACCGCCGTCATCACCGCGAATGCGATCATCACATCGGAGCGCATGAGTTCGCTCATGCGGCGCCTCCATGCGCCTTCACATCATCGGTCGAAGGATCGTCCATCAGCCCGGCGCTGATCGCGCCGGAGACCGCGCCGGCAATGATGAACCACCAGCCCGGCATGAGCCAATGCACCGTCAGCGCGACGATACCTGACACCGCCCACGGGATCGCCCGGCGCGGGCCTTTCCAGGCCGGCACCAGCATCGCCGCGTAGAACGCCGGCACCACCAGATCGACGCCGTATTTCTTCGGATCGCTGAGCTGCCCGGCAAGCAGATACCCCGGCAGCGACGACGCGAACCACAGGACGTACAGCACGATGCCCCCGCCGACGAAGAACGACGCATCCGCGCCGCCATGGTTGCGGTAGCGCGTGGCGGCGAGCCAGCCGCCGTCGGTCACCAGCAGCATCGAGGGATACGATTGCCACCACGGCAGCGTGCCGAACCATGGGCGCAGGCTGGCGCTCATCAGCGAGAAACGGATGTTCACGGTCGCCGTCAGCAGCGCCAGCGTCGCGATGGACGACGCCGTCAGCATGTCGGGCCAGGATGAGACCGCGACGAACTGCGACAGCCCGCCGTAAACGAAAGCCATCATCACCTGCACTTCGGTGAGGGTGAAATTCTTCTGCGCGCAGAGCGCGCCGAACGCCATGCCGAAGGCAAGCGTGCCCGGCAGCATCGGCGCAATGGCGACGATGCCCGGCATGATGGCGTTACGCGACCAGTAGGCAGGCGCGTGGAAGTGATCTGGAGGGACTGGGGCCGTCATCGATTCATCCGCAGGAAGATTTTATGCGTGCGGTGAATGCGGCGGAGGGTCAAGCATTTCGGCTGCGACCTGCGGCGAATAAATGTGACGGAAATGCATGCGCGCTATGCGTTTAAGGCCGTAAGACCGGGTCCCGATCGTCGCCCCACTGCAAGTACGCGCGGCGCGCAATCAGCGCCGCAACGATCAGTGCCGCGGCAAGTCCGGTCGGCATGACGACATACGGGAAGACCATCAGCAACACGGTTACAACGCCGAGCGCCGGCAGTTCGTAATCGAGAAACCCGTCCGTAATGCCCATGCGCAGAATCAGCGCCACGGGGATAGCAAGCACCATCATGTCGTACAAATAGAGATATGGCGTTGCCAGCAACGCTCCGGTAGCCAGCGCCGCGGCCTTGATCTCGTAGCTGACGCGACTGCGCCAGAGAATGACGACCGCGAGCGCCACCATCCCGCTCACGCCCCACTGAAGACTGCGGGCGAGCGTATCGCCACCACCAAGAAACCGCACCAGTGACAGGGTGCTTTGCATCTTGCCGAAGGTGGCGGCGCCATCGGACAGGAAGGCTGCCGACGCGCGCGGCAGCCAGTGAAAGAACTCGATCCAAGTTACATTGCCGAACGCCCACCAGGACAATGCCGCGACCGATGCGCCGGTCAGCGCAGCCGACGCGAATGTCTTCCATTGCCCGGCAGCGATCAGCACGAGGGGAAAGATCAGGCCATACTGTGGTTTGTAGGTAAGCAGCCCAAGGCATACGCCGGCGAGCCAGGGCCGCTTGGGCATCAGGTAAAGCGTTCCGCCGATCAACGCCGCCGTGAGGCATCCGTTCTGTCCCATCAGGGCGTTGAACATCACCACGGGAAACGCGCAGGCCAGCAGCCATCCGATGCGATGGTTCGTCAGCGCGCGGATGGTGACAATATAGAACGAGAAGGTGATCGCCGCCCATCCGGCGAACGCGACCGAGTAGGGAAACTTTGCAAGCGATGCCGCAACGAAAAGAAACGGTGGAGGATAATGCCAGCCGAAAAAGTCGGCGAACGTCCGGCCGAGCACCGTCTCCTGAACCAGCTTGTGCGCATCCCAGTCATAGGCCGTAGCCGGGTAGCCATCGAGGACGAGCCGTCCAGCGGCATAGACGTTGGTGAAGTCAGTCGGAATTCCAAGACCCTGAAGATCGAGAATCCATTGACCGGTGATCGCCGATCCGACCAGCGACAATACATTCATGATACACAGCGCGACGCACACCAGCACCACGATTCGGGGAACCGCGGCGTGTTCGGCATCGCCGGATATCGGCGCCGACCTGGTCATCGCGGTCTGCATCAGGCCTGCAACATGGTCGGATTTGCTTCCGGGTGCGGCATCCACGTCGGAAAGTGCCCGGTTTGACTTGATGAACCCTTAAACCCGCGCCGGAAACGGCCAGAATAAAGGCCGCCCCAAGGGCGGCCTTTATGGCAATACCTAAAGGCGCATCACGCCTGCGGCTGCGGCTCGAGACCGGCATCCGGACGCGGACGCGGCTTGCCCGCGGGCGGCACCGCCGAGGTGCGCGGGCCGGTTGGCTCCAGCACCGATTCGCGGTTCGGCTTCTTGCCGGCCAACAGATCGGTGATTTCGTCGCCCGACAGCGTTTCGAATTCGAGCAGGCCCTTCGCCAGGGTTTCGAGGTCGGCGCGCTTCTCGGTGAGAATGCGCGTCGCTTCCTTGTAGCCCTCTTCGACGAAGCGGCGGATTTCCTTGTCAATCTTCTGCACGGTTGCCTCGGAGGCATTCTGCGTGCGTGACACCGACATGCCGAGGAACACCTCGTCCTGGTTCTCGCCGTAGGACACCGTGCCGAGTTCTTCCGACAGACCCCAGCGCGTGACCATCATGCGGGCAAGCCGCGTGGCCTGCTCGATGTCGGACGATGCGCCGGAGGTCACCTTCTCCTTGCCGAAGATCAGTTCTTCCGCCACGCGTCCACCCATCATGATGGCAAGACGCGAGGTCATCTGCTCGAGCGACATCGACAGCTTGTCGCGCTCAGGCAGTTGCATGACCATGCCCAGCGCACGGCCGCGTGGAATGATGGTCGCCTTGTGGATCGGATCGGTCGCAACGACGTTGAGGCCGACGATGGCGTGGCCGCCCTCGTGATAGGCCGTCAGCAACTTCTCTTCCTCGGTCATGACCAGCGACTTGCGCTCGGCACCCATCATCACCTTGTCTTTGGCCTCCTCGAACTCGGCCTGCGTCACCATGCGCTTGTTACGGCGTGCGGCGGTCAGTGCGGCCTCGTTGACGAGGTTCATCAGATCGGCGCCGGAGAAACCGGGTGTGCCGCGTGCGATGGTCTTGAGGTTGATGTCCGGCGCCAGCGGCACCTTGCGGACATGGACCTTGAGAATCTGCTCGCGGCCGACAACGTCCGGATTCGGCACCACGACCTGACGGTCGAAACGGCCGGGACGCAGCAGCGCGGGATCGAGCACGTCGGGACGGTTGGTCGCGGCAATGAGGATCACGCCCTCGTTCGCCTCGAAGCCATCCATCTCGACCAGCAACTGGTTCAGGGTCTGCTCGCGCTCGTCATTGCCGCCGCCAAGGCCGGCGCCGCGATGACGGCCGACCGCGTCGATTTCGTCGATGAAGATGATGCACGGCGCGTTCTTCTTCGCCTGCTCGAACATGTCGCGCACGCGGCTTGCGCCGACGCCGACGAACATTTCGACGAAGTCAGAACCCGAGATCGTGAAGAACGGCACATTGGCTTCGCCGGCGACCGCACGCGCGATCAGCGTTTTGCCGGTGCCCGGAGGGCCGACCAGCAGCACGCCGCGCGGAATGCGTCCGCCGAGGCGCTGGAACTTGCCCGGGTCGCGCAGAAACTCGACGATCTCCTGCAGATCCTGCTTGGCTTCATCGACACCCGCGACGTCCTCGAACGTCACGCGGCCATGGGCCTCCGTGAGCATCTTTGCGCGTGACTTGCCAAAGCCCATCGCCTTGCCCGCGCCGCCCTGCATCTGGCGCGACAGGAAGATCCAAACGCCGATCAGCGCGATGAACGGCAGCCACGACACCAGCAGCGAGACGAACCACGGCACGTTGTCGCCCGGCGGCTTGGCGGTGATCGACACCTTGCCGTCATACAGGCGCTTGATCAGCGTCGGGTCGTTCGGCGCATAGGTGTGGAAGGTCGAACCATTGGTGAAGGTGCCGTTGATGTCCGGCCCCTGGATGACCACGTCGCGAACGCGGTTCTGGTCAACCTCGGTCAGAAGCTGGGAGAACGAAATATCCTGCGAGGCAGCCCGCTGCCCCGGATTCTGGAACAACGTGAATAATGCCAACAGCAGCAAGACGATAATGACCCAGAGGGCGAAATTGCGCAGATTGGCGTTCATTGGGCTTCCTTCGTGGCCGCATGGATCGCGGCCTGATGTCCTTGGGTCTTCAACACGTTTTTCGGTGCGGATTGCTTTACAATCTAGGTGTGGCGCCCCCGGATGCCAAGGGAACCTCTCGGGACTATTTAACGCATCTTAACGTCATTCCGGGTGAAATAAGGGCGGTTTGGCGGGGCTATTTCAACAGTGGTTAAGGCAAACGAGCCGTCTTTTAAGACAGACCAGCCTTGCGCCGGCCCCTCGGAGGTGCGGGAACAATATAGATGCGTCCCTGCCGGATGCTGATGAGGGCCCCGGCCAGCGTCTGCTTCAGTTGAGCGCCCGGACTCGGCTTTTTCCCGGCCGTGGCTCTGTCCATCGCCTGTAACAACGCCTCGACCTTGCCGAGTTCCGCCGGCCCCTCATGACCGGCGCGGTCAATCGCGCGCATCAGCAGCCTCACCCGAATTTCATCGGACAGGGCCGTGAAGGCCGCGAGGTCGAAACTGCCGGCCGCCGCGCCGTTGATGCTGGCCAGATAACGCTCGGCGCCATCGGTCATGACTTCGAGCGCGGCGTTGGCGCGCGCGAGACGCGACGCAAGACGCGCCAGCCCCCGCGCATCGGCGCCCTCCGCCGCCAGCGCAGGCATCAGTGCGCGCAGCCGCGGGCGGGTGAAGCGCGGATCGTGATTGGTCGGGTCATCGGCAAACGCGATTCCGGCCTTCGTGAGCGTCGCAACCAGCCGGGATTTCGGGACATCCAGAAACGGCCGCGCCAGAACCACACCGCCGCGATCCGACTGCCGCGCCATCGCCGCCAGTCCCGCGATTCCGCTGCCGCGCGACAGCCGCATGATCACGGTCTCGGCCTGATCGTCACGGGTGTGCGCGGTGAAGATATGAGACGCCCCGTGGCTCGCCGCGGCGCGCAGCAGCAACCGGTAACGTGCCTCGCGCGCGGCCGAGGGCAATCCGGTTTTCGGCTTCTCGCCGCGCCAACGCAGCGTGCGATGTTCGATATCGAGCGCGCCGGCAAGCTGCTTGACGTCGCGGGCCTCGCGCACGGCCTCCTTGCGCAGGCCATGGTCGACGGTGATCGCAAGAAGACGCGGCCCCTTTTTCAGCGCAAGCCGCCACCGCGCGGCCAGCCACATCAGGGCCATGGAGTCCGGGCCACCGGACACGGCAAGCACCACCGCGGGCGCAGCCTTCCAGTCGGCGAACAGGCGTTTCGCGTCCAGAACTGAAACAGGCGACGTTTCGGCGGAGGGCATAGTGTTCAGAAGCCCGGTTTTTATCCCGACGGGGAAAGAACTGCAGGCATCAGAATAGACGTTCCACCCCGTCATTGCGAGCGAAGCGAAGCAATCCACCTTTAAGGAGAATGGATTGCTTCGTCGCAAGCGCTCCTCGCAATGACGGATTGATACTAGCAGCCGACCCGCTTCTGCTCGCGGGCCACACCCTGCTTCACCCCATTCGAGGCGCGCGGATACTTGCGCGTGACTTCGCCAAAGGCGGCGCAGGCAGCTTCCTTTTCCTTCAGCGCGGCGAGCGACTGACCAAGGCGCAGCAGCGAGTCCGGCGCCTTCGCCGAGGTGTCGAACTTCGTGGTCACGCCGAGAAAGGCTTCCGCAGCGTCGCGGTACTTCTGCCGCTGGTACAGACTCTCGCCAAGCCAGTACTGCGAATCCGGCAGCAGCGCATCGGTCGGATATTTCTGCGCGAAGTTGCGCATCGTCTCTTCGGCCAGCGCATAGTCCTTGCGCTGGATGTAGCCGATGCCGAGATCGAACTCGTCGCGCGGCGTTGCCGACGGCGGCAGGGTGGTCAGCGACGCCGTCGTGTTCGGGGCCTGTGGCACCGGACGCTGCGCCGGCGCGCCGTAAGGATCTCGCGGACCGCCAACATTCGACAGATCGAGCGGCTCGCCTGCGTCACGCCCGCCCGGCGCACCGACCTGACCGCCGGACAAAGGCGCCTGCCCGCCGCCCAGCGCACGCGGCACACCCGGCGCGTTCGGATTCTGGCTCGGATCGAACGCATCGCCGCGTCGGCCGGTGCTGGCGACAGGCGCCGCGATCACCGCAGGCGCTGGACCGGTGGCGGGTGGCGTCTGGTAACCCGGATTTGGCTGGTAGCCGGCATTGGGCTGCGGAGCGACGGCGACGTTCGGCACGGCGGCGCGAGGCGCGGCGGCCTGACCGGGCTGCGCCGGCTGGACGCCCTGCAGGGCCCGCAACTGCTCTTCAAGCTGGCGGTTGCGGTACTGCAATTCCTCGTTCTGGCCGGTCAGCGTGCGAAGCTGGTTTTCCAGCCGCTCGATACGCATTTCGGGATCGAGATCCTGCTGCGCGACCGCGCCGACAGGCAGCCATGCAGGCGCGAATGCGAGCACCGCACAGACGAAAATTTGAAATCTGGATGACATTTTGACCCGAAAAACAGTAAGGGCATCGCTTTTCAAAGCGACCAAGATTGAGCGGTTCAGTACGCCAAAAATATGGCTTCGCACAGCGGCTCGTTGCCTCAGCATGATCTGTGTCGATGACATACCTGCACCCGCTCCAAAACAAAACGGCGCCCGGAGGCGCCGCCTTTAGAAGCTATCGACAACGCCCTTAAGAGCTGGCGTTGAGCACGGTCACAGCGCGGCGGTTCTGCGACCAGCACGAGATGTCGTTACACACCGCGACCGGACGCTCCTTGCCGTAGGAGATCGTCCGCATGCGGCTCGGATCGATGCCGCGCGAGGCGAGGAAGCTGCGAACCGACTGGGCACGCTTCGCGCCGAGCGCGATGTTGTATTCGCGGGTGCCGCGCTCGTCCGCGTGACCTTCGATCGTGAAGGAATAGCGGTTGTACTGCTGGAGCCACTGCGCCTGCTTGTCGAGGGTCGCAATCGCCTGCGGCGACAGTTCGGTCTGGTCGCTCTCGAAGAACACGCGATCACCGACGTTAACGACGAAATCCTGCTGGCTGCCGGGCACCGCCGCGCTCGCCATGGCATCGCCGCCGACTCCGGTCTTGTTGGCGCAGGCGCCCATCGACAGCGCCACAGCCAAAACGGCGGCAAGCTTCAATCCCTGGAGGATACGCATCTGATGTTTCATTCCGGAGCCTCCACGCTCTGGTTCTGATGACTAGGGGTCCGGTCTACAGCGGCTTGGTTAAGCGAACGTTCCGTCAACCTTGATGAGGCGTTGCCGGAGCCACTCAAATGCCTCACATCCAGCAAAACCGATACCCATGGTTAATGCGGTATGAATATGGCGCGACGGTGAATGCGCCAAGCAAAAAGGGCCCCGCCGGCGGCTGGGCCCTTTATTTGTGCGAATTTTTAGCCGTTACGCGACGACAAAGCCTGCTCAGGGCCGCGGCGCGATGGTCGCCTTTGCGAACGGAAACTGCGGCAGGGTCAGAACCGGTACGGACTCCGCAAGCGGCTGGCTGCGCTCGAACAGCTTGCGGCGCTCAAAGAAGCTCGAGCGGAAGTACGGGTAACGGGCAAAGACCCGCTCGCGCATCGCCGGATAGTCGACCGCCATCAGGCAAATCGGCTTGGTGAGGCTCGGATAGTTCCGCGGCTCGCTGATCGACTTGTGCAGGAACACGCGGCGATAGAATGCCTGGTGCTCGGCCCGCACGCTCGCCAATCCGATATCCGCATCGAAGTACTCGCAGGCCATATAGGCAAGGCGCAACGTAATGTACGGCAGTTCGGGGCAACGGGATTCGCGATCGGGATCGGCGACGAACCGCGTCGGATCGATCAGCACCCGGCCCTTGGCGATTTCGGGTTCAAGCAGATCGGAAAAGACTCCGAGCGAGGGACAGGCCGGCGTTTCCGGCGACGAGACCGTGATGCGCAGCGAGCTCATCAGGACGCCGTCGCGGTAGACTCCAAAATTCCAGGAGTTCGGAAGGTCGTCGTACTGGTCCTGAATCATCTGCTGCGAGTTTGGGTCGATGGTCCCCTCGCGCAGATAGGCGCGGTAACGCAGACGATAGAGTTGTTCTTTCTCAGCCTGTGTTTCGGCGAGTTTATAATCAACGGCTTCCAGCGGATAGGCTAACCGTTCCGACGAACGGCCGGTCGTTCGGACAGCAGACACCATTTTCGATGCTCCGAGCGATACGACAGTACCGCGTCACATGAACAGAGGTTAATACCTTCTTAACAAAATCGCAAAGCGTTGCATGAGTTAACCTTAACTCCTGCCGATGCGCGCGCAATCAATTGGCATTGCAGTCATGTCCATTGAGGAGACGACGTTAAAGCCGCGCGCTGTGTCAGCGCAGCGTTTGGCGGAGCGGGATGACGTCCTTGCTGACGGTCCCGTGCGACGCCTTCAGCAGTTCGCGCACCCGCGGCGCCGGAACCGGACGGCTGAACAGGAAGCCCTGCGCCTCGGTGACGGTGCCCTCTGCACTGATGAGCTCAAGCTGCTCGTTGGTCTCGATGCCTTCGACCACAACGGACATGCCGAGATCGGCACTGAGGCGCGCGACACCGCGCAACAGGGTCAGCGGCCGCTGGCTGCTGCCGATATCCTCGAGGAACGAGCGATCGATCTTCACCTTCTGAAGCGGGAAATTGTGCAGGTAGCTCAGGCTCGAATAGCCGGTGCCGAAGTCGTCGAGCGAGATGCGCACGCCGGCCTCGCGCAGTTGCGTCAGCACATCGAGCGTCCATTGCGTGTTGCGCAGCAGGGACGACTCGGTAATTTCGATTTCAAGCCGGTGCGCCGGCAGTCCTGACACCTCAAGCGCATAGCGGACCTCGGTCATCACGTCGCGCTGATGGAATTGCTGCGACGAGAAATTGACCGCGACGCTGACAGGGTCCGGCCACTTCATGCATTCCATGCAGGCCTTGCGCAGGATCCAGCGGCCCAGGTCGACGACGAGTCCCATGTCTTCCACGACCGGAATAATATCGGCCGGAGAAACCGCGCCGCGTGTCGGATGGTTCCAACGCAGCAGCGCTTCGCAGGTCGAGATGCGGCCGGACTTCAGATTGACCAGCGGCTGGTAGTAAAGCTCGAACTCTTCATGCGCGAGCGCGTGGCGCAAATCCAGTTCGAGCACGCGACGCGTCTCGACTGTGTGTGCCATCTCTTCGCGGAAGAAGCAGAAGGTGCCGCGGCCGTCGGCCTTGGCGCGGTAAAGCGCCATGTCTGCATTCTTCAGCAGGGTGTCGACGCTGGCGTCGGGCGAGGTCATCGCAATGCCGATGCTGGCGCCGATCTCAACCAGATGATGATCGATCTCATAGCGTTCGCTGAGGCGGTCGACGATTCTGCGAGCGAGCGCCGCCGCATCTTCGGTGGACTGGATTCCGCGCTGGAACACGACGAATTCGTCTCCGCCGAACCGCGCGACGAAGTCTTCCGGCCGCAGCAACCGCCGCAGCCGTGCCGTCACCGCACAGAGCAGCTTGTCGCCGCTCGGATGACCGAGCGTATCGTTGACCTGCTTGAACTGATCGAGGTCGACAAACAGCAGCGCGGAGAGAGGCGCGCGGCTCGAGGCCAGCATCTGGCCGATTTCGTCGCGGAAGTGCACGCGGTTCGGCAGCCCGGTGAGTTCATCGAACCGCGCCATATGACCGATCTTGGCTTCGGCGTTCCGGCGCGCGGTAATGTCCTCGACCAGCACGACGGTGCCGCCGTCCGCCATCGGCTCGAAGGTCCATGCCAGCGCCCGCTCCTCGGAGCCGGTCGAATAGAGTGTGACGATCTCGGCTTGCTGCTGTCTCGCGGTCTGGGCGATGATCGTATCGGCGTTGGCCGCCGTCAGCGTGCCGGCCGTGAGACAGGCGGCAACGACTTCGGCCGCGGACGCGCCAGAGCCGATCAGATCGGTCTTCAGCCCCATCATGGAATGGAAGCGATAGTTCATCACGGCGAGGCAGCCGTTTGCATCGAACATGCAAAGACCGTGCGGCATGTTGTTCAGCGCAGTGTCGAACTGCGCGGCGATCGACGCCTCGCGCTCGTTCGCCAGCAGCGCCTTCACGAAAATCGAATGCAGGCTCAGGTTGATGTCCTTCAACCCGAGGAAAAACAGCACCAGCAGGCCCGCCAGCCCGATGTGGTAAAGATCGCCATGGATCGCGAGCGCGAGGGACATCGGCCCGCAGGACAGCAGGATGTGAAGCTGGACGATACGCGGGCGACCGTAATTACGCGCAGCACCGCCGCCGGTATAGGCGATGGTCACCGTCGTACAGAGCATATGGGCGATCGGATCGTCGGTACCGAGCAGCACAATCGCGCACCACAGTCCGAGCACTCCGGCGTAGAGCATCGCGCCGAGCATGTAGCGCGGCTCGAAATCGGCGGCCTGTTCAGGGGAAAGAACCGTCGTGCGCTTCTCGTATTTGCGCATCTGGATCGCTCGCGCGATACCGATGGTGATGATCAGCAGCGCGCACGGCCAGATCGGAGCGTAGCCGGTCTTGAGTGCCGTCATCAAAGCCGCGGCCGCGGCGCAGATAGCCCCGAACAGCATCGGCCAGGAATTCTGGCACATGGAATCGACCAGCGCCGCGTAGATCGACGGCGACAGGGTCTCCTCGTCCGGGCTCTTCTTTCGATGAAGCAGTTGCATATGGGCGCGCGCACGTCCTTTTGAACGGCTCAAGCTTTACCCACCGCAGATGAAGTCTTTCTGAGGGAACATCGTTACTTATGTCTTGCCGCGATCAGCGACGAACAAAATCTACCTGCAAATTCAGCAGAATAAACAAATCCTACCGGCGAAACCGAAGAAACCGGGCCAGGATTTTAAGACTTCATTTACGATAGCAGCGGCGACCATGCCGGGTCGGAAGCGAAGCCTGGTGTCGGCACCTTCTGTTCGTTGCGTCCGGAAATATCCACCGTGTACAGCGACGGCCCGCCGCCCGCTTCACGGAAGAACATCACGACACGGCCGTTCGGCGCAAAGGTCGGTCCTTCGTTGTGAAACCCGGAGGTGAGGATGCGTTCGCCCGAGCCGTCCGGCTTCATGATGCCGATCGAGAACTGGCCGCCGCCCTGCTTGGTGAAGGCGATGTAGTCGCCGCGCGGCGACCACACCGGCGTCGAATAGCTGCCCTCGCCGAATGAAATGCGCTGCGCCGCGCCGCCATTCGCGCCCATCACATAGATCTGCGGCTTGCCGCCGCGGTCGGACTCGAAACAGATGCGCCCGCCATCCGGCGCATAGGATGGCGACGTATCGATGGCCGGTGTGTCGGTCAGACGCGTGGTCGACTTCGAGCGCAGGTCCATCACGAACAGGTTCGAGTTGCCGCCCTGCTGCAGGCTCATGATGATGCGCTGGCCATCGGGCGAGAAGCGCGGCGAGAACGACATGCCGGGGAAATTGCCGACGATCTCGCGTTGTCCGGTTTCGACATTGAAGAGATAGACCCGAGGATCGCCCTGGCCGAATTCCATGTAGGTGATTTCCTGCGTGGACGGCGAGAACCGCGGCGTCAGCACGAGATCGGCCCCACGTGTGAGGTAACGCACGTTGGCGCCATCCTGATCCATCATCGCAAGGCGCTTGACGCGGCGATCCTTCGGGCCGGTCTCATCGACGAACACGACGCGGCTGTCGAAGTAGCCCTTTTCGCCGGTGAGGCGTTCATAGATTTGATCGGAGATGATGTGCGCGATGCGGCGCCAGGATTCCGGCGACGTGAAGTACTGCTGACCGGTGAGCTGCTGCGCCTGCGGCACGTCCCACAGGCGGAATTCAGCCTTGAGGCGGCCGTCACCCTGCCGGGTGGCGCGTCCGGTGACCAGCGCTTGAGCATTGATCTGACGCCAGTTCGCAAACTGCGGCGGCACGTCGATGTTGGAAATGCGCTCGATGAAGGCCGCCTGATCGATCGGCGCGAACAGTCCGCTCCGCTTCAGGTTGTTGGTGATGACCTGCGCGATGCCGGCAGCCACCTCGCTGTCGCCTTGGCTACCCGGAACGAAATTCGGAATCGCGATCGGGATCGGCTGGAAGTTGCCTTCGGTCACCGTGACGCGAGCCTGCGCGAGCGCGCGGCGCATCGGTGTCGCGAGCAGCAATCCCGCGGAAGCGGCTCCCGTCATCATCTGGCGGCGGGTCGGGATCATCGGATTCAACTTGGCCTGCAACTCGTCCGAACCTTCGTTATTCAAGTCTCGCATGCTATCCAAACTTCATTCTGGCGATGTCGCCGTTTGTTATATGTCTGGGCATGATCTGATCCGAAAACCGGTTTCCGCTCTTCGGGATCATGCCGTTACGAAAATTTTTCAGTGAATGCGGGCTCGAAAAATTTCCATTCGTCGAAATAGGCAGCAGGCAGGTTATACGGCTGACACTCGATGATCGCGCGCTGCGCGCTCTCCTGATAGACGCGGAAATACGGGCTCGACCCGCCCGGCAGCGGCACCGGCATGGCTTCAAGCGTGCCATCGCGCTTCAGCTTGATGGTGAAAACCGCTTCCACCTTCTGCGCCTCGACGCCGCCGTACGGCTTCTTCCAGCACCGCTCCACCTGCTGGCGGAACATCGCGCCCCAGGTTGCGGAGTTATCAGCCGCCCTTCCCTTGGCCGTGCCAAGCGCGGCCTGCGAGTTCAGCGCTGCGCCAGTGATGGATTCGCGCGAGGGATCGCGCTTGTCGAGCAGAGCGGCGATCTTCGATTGGTCGAAGGTGCGCTCGGTTGGCTGCTTCTGCGGCTGAGGCGGCGCAGCCTTGACCTGCTGCGGCTTCGGCGGCTTCTTGGACTCTTCCTTCTTCAGCGCTTCGGCGATCGGATCGACTTTCGCCTGATCCGGCTTCTTCTCCGCAGGCTTCTGTTCTTCCTTCGGCTTGTTCTCGACCACGGGCTTCGGCGGATCGGGCTTTTTCTCGACCGGCTTTTCCTCGGGCTTGGGCGTGGGCGGCGGGGCCGCCTCGGTCACCACCGGCGGCTTCTTGTCGTCGATCTTGCCCACGGCATCCTCAACCGGAGGCTTGGGCTCGGCAACCTTCTCCACCATCGGCTTCGGGTTTTCCTTCTTGCCGGTTTTCATTCCCTGCATCGCCTTGGCGAACTGCTCGGCGGAAACGATATCGACCGGCACGGAATCTTCCGGCATCGACTCGAAGGCCTTGGTCGAAAACGACACCATGCCCCAGCCGATCACCAGGACATGCAATGCGACAGACGCTGCTAAGGTCTTGTCGATCTTCACGTCAGTTTCCCTGCTCGACCTCGGTCACCAGAGCCACGCGCTTGAACCCTGCGGCAGACAGGCGTCCCATCACGCGCATCACCGTACCGTAATCCACTTTTGTGTCGCCGCGAACAAAGATGCGCTCGTCCATGCCGCCGCGCGCCTGTGTCACTGCCGTCAATTTCGGCACCAGCTCATTCATCGGAATCTCGGTGTTGTTCAGAAACACCTTGCCGCTGAGCTGGACCGAGAGCGTCAGCGGCTCCTTGTCCTGATCGAGGCTCTTGGCCGCGGTCTGCGGCAGATCCAGCGGCACGCCGACGGTCAGGAGCGGCGCGGACACCATGAAGATGATGAGCAGCACCAGCATCACGTCCACCATGGGCGTGACGTTGATTTCGGCCATGACGTTGGCGCGGCGATAGCCGCGGCGTCCGCCGCCGCCCGAACCGCCACCTAAGCTCATGCCCATGACAAGTATCCCAAGCCGTCGTTCAAGCCGTTCATTTTCACGCGCGCTCGTCGATCTGGCGCGACAGGATCGCCGAGAATTCGTCGGCGAAACCTTCAAGCCGCTGGGCCTGCCGGTTCACCTCGGAGGTGAACTTATTGTAGAAAATTGTCGCCGGAATTGCGGCAATCAGGCCGATGGCGGTGGCAAATAGGGCCTCGGCGATGCCGGGAGCGACCACTGCCAGGGAGGTGTTTTTCGACGCCGCGATGGACTGGAAGCTCGACATGATGCCCCAGACCGTGCCGAACAGACCGACGAACGGGCTCGCCGAGCCGACCGTCGCCAGCACCAGCAGCCGGCGGTCCAGCCGCTCGACCTCGCGGGCGATCGACACGCTCATCACCTTGTCGATCCGCATCTGCAGGCCGGCAATCGAGCGCGAATGGCTTTCGAACGAACGCTTCCACTCGCGCATCGCCGCCACGAACAAGGCCGCCATCGACTGCGTCGGCTTGGCGGCCAGCGCGCGGTACAATTCGTCAATGGACTGCCCCGACCAGAATGCCTGCTCGAAGCGGTCCATGGCCTTCTTTGTGCGCGAGTAAAGCAGCATTTTATCGATAGCGATGGCCCAGACCCACACCGAACACGCCAGCAGCCCGAGCATGATCGTTTTCACGACAAAGTGCGCATGCCAGAACAGCGAGATCAGCGACACGTCAGCGGAGGCCAGCGGCAGAGCCGACTGCGCTACGTCTGCTGGATTCATGATCGGTATCCTCTCAAGGCGATTGTCACTTCATTTCACGCGCTAACGCGCTGATCGCGGTCGCCGCAAGGCAATGACCGCCGCAGCGAAAGCGCCAACGCTGCCGATCGCCCCGTCCGGTCTCGTGTCGCGTGGGATGGCCTGTCCCGAGGCCGGGCTCTGAATCCCCTGCTAACGTGTCAAAACGAGGGCTGTCAGCCCATATAACCAAACGCTAATCAGGGTTAAGGCCGGGTTACCGCAGTCCAATCAGGGCCCGAAAATGCCCTGCAAACCATCCCTGTGAGGCAGCACCGGAGCCGGTTCCAGGCCCGGATCATGGCGAGGGCGCGGCAACGCCCCGCAGCCGCCGCACCAGCGGCGTGAGCAGTTGCGGCGACAGGTAAATCGGGAACTGGGCCAACGCGAAGTACAGCCAGGTCAGTCCCGGCAACGCCCCGTCCACGGCGGCCAGCATCAGGCCCATGTTGCGCTGGGACGCCATCAGCCCGAGGGCCAGCGCGCGCTCGAGGCCGGCCCTGCGGAACACCAGCGTGGTCACAGCCAGCAGCGCCGCAAACAGGGCAAAGGCCAGCACCAGAAGACCCAGCACGCGGAGGGGCGCGGCCCAGAAGCTCGCGGCGACCGGTCCCATCACCGCGCTGACGAACACCAGCAGCACCAGAATGTTGACGCCGTCGATCGGCTGCTTGTGGCGGGCGATGGTTTCCGCGCCGGCAAGACGGCGGACGACAGCGGCGACGAGAACGGCGCCAAACAGGATCGCGAACAGCTTCAGCCCGAGCGCCAGCGGCGAGAGCGTGAGCGCGTCTCCGAAGAACAGCCACGCAAACAACGGCGCGCTGAACGGCACCAGCGCGGTCCCGGTCACGAGGGTGATCAGCACCAGCGTCGAGTCAAGCCCCATCAGCGCAACAAGCGCGGGCGAGGCCATCATCGGCGACGCGACCGCCTGAAGCATCAGGCCGAGAAACAGGTCCGGCGCGGACTTATCCAGGCCACCGATCGTGCCGGCGAGGCCGAACAGCAGCGGCACAGCGAAACTGCTCCACAGCGTCGCAGCGATCACCAGCGCCGGCCGGGCGAGATACCCACGCATTGCGGCGACATCGACCCGCATGAACGAAATGCAGAGCAGCAGGAATATCGCTTCGGTGACATAAGGCTTCAGCAAGACGCCGAGCGGCGGAACGGCAATGCCGATGAAAACCAGCGCCGCGATGGCGCGCGCGCCCTGACGGCCAAGCCAGGCGAGCGCCCCCACGGGCATGGCAAATAGATGCTGCATGGTCGTAGGCATGATGACTCCGCAGGCCCAGTAAACCGAGGCCATGGACGACAAGATTGGAAAGGTCGGAGAAAAGCGGCGACGAACGAAGCGTGAGCGCAAGATTGCGCCTGCACGCGATCGCGGGAATCAGCCTACCAGATGCCGCTACACGACACGGCTCGCCACCAGCGGCGGCGCGATGAGATCACGTTCCTGATCATGCTGTATTCAAACCCATCCGGGCTGCGATGGCAATTGGCCCGGCCACGCGTGGCTGCTTTGTTTGTGGCGCAGGATCGGATTTAATCGGCGGATGACATCCACCGTCCCCACAACGACCCGCTCAAGCGCATCCCGGCGCGGCGCGCTCACCTCATCGATCCTGATCCTGTCGAACCTCGTGCCGCTGGCGGGAATTCTGTTCTGGGGTTGGGACACCTTCGTCCTGCTCTGCCTGTACTGGCTGGAAACCGCGGTGATCGGGTTCTGGACCATTCTGCGCGCCGCGACGATGTCCCGCGATCCGGGATCGGCGGCAGGCCGCAGCATCGCCGGCACGCTTGCCCTTGCCGGATTCTTCACCGTGCATGCCGGGCTGTTCATGTCCGTGCACATGCTGTTCATCTACACGCTGTTCGCCGGGCCGTGGACCGGGCGCATTCATGACGCGCGGGATTTCATCCGCCTGATCGTGATCGGCAAGGATTTATGGATCCCGCTGCTGGCGCTGTTCGTGGGTCAAGGCGCGATCTTCGTCAACGACATGGTCAACCGTTTCGTGTTTGCGAAAACGCCGCCGGCCAATGCCGACACCGGCGAAATCATGGGCGGTTTCTATACCCGTATCGTGATCATGCATGTGGCGATCATGGGCGGCGCGTTCGTCGCGCAGGCGATCGGCACAGCAGGACCGCTGATCGTGCTTGTGCTGCTCAAGATCACGATTGAAATCAGGTTTCAGATGGGGGCAACCCGACAAGAGCCTCAGTCGGTGAAAGTGGCATCATGAGCGTTCTTCAGCAGACTAAAAAACGTATCTCATTTCGTGTGCGGCTGCTCCACGCCGATCGCTTGGATTGTTGATCTAACGACGAGACAACATCCGAATCTTCAACCAGTGCTTCGTAAGTAGACGCGCAAAACAAAACCGCCCACCTGATCGACAGGTGGGCGGCTTCGTTAGCCAGTCAGGGAGACGGGGCTTGTCTTATCCCTGCGGCTGATCGTTCGGCGGCGTCGGGCGCTGCTTGTGCTGCGCCATGAAGGCGTCGAACTCTTCCTTGTCCTTGGCGTGACGCAGGCGGTCGAGGAAATCCTTGAACTCGGTCTGCTCTTCTTCGAGACGGCGCAGCGTCTCCATGCGGTAGTCGTCGAAGGCGCGGTTGCCGCTCGAAGGCGCGTAGAAGCCGCGGCCTTCCATCCGGTTGCGCATCCGCTCCATCTTGTACTGCATGCGCTCCATCTTGTCGGCCCAGCGGCCGTGACGATCGTGAGACCAGCAACCCATGTTTCTGCTCCAGAGTGAGTAAGCGAGGGCGGCCAAACCCAGCGGCCACCAGATGATGAAACCGGCAACGATCAGGATGATCCGCCCGGGGTGAAACCGCGGCCAGTCGTGCCGCGAGTCGTAGTTGTCGTGATGCGGTCCGGCCCAATCCGGGCGGCCCCATCGGTCGAGACGTGCAGTGTTGGCGTTTGCGGTGTTCGCCATAGGCGTCCTCCCAGTTTTCACGTTCCCGTGAATGTAAATAACATTTACATAGATAAAACATCCCGGGATTTTGTCAAGCGGGCCCCTCAGGGGAGCGCGCAAATTATTTGGATGGCCGGTGATGGTGGTCGGTCGGGAACCCGAGGCCCTTGAGGTAAATCAGCACGCCCGCTTCCAGCAGGTCCTCCGCCGACATCGGCAGCTTGCGGCGCGCCGCATCGCCGCGTCCGAACAGTGACGCGATGCCGTGCGACATCGACCAGATGTGGAGCGCCATCATCATCGCGGGCGGGCGCGGCACGCCCGGAGGCGCCATTGCCACCAGCCGTTCGGACGCCGCACGGATGATGGCGAACGCGCGCTCGGACGCCACCAGCAGCGCGGGATTGGCCTCGAGCGGCACGCCGGATTCGAACATTGCCGAGTAATATGCAGGGTTTTCGCGCGCGAACGCGAGATAGGCCTTGCCGACGCGCTGGAACGCGGTCGGCGTATCGGGACGGCCATCGTCCCAGGCCGCGGTGAGTTGCGATTCGAATTGTTCGAAGCCCTGCTGCGCCACACTGGCCAGCAACTCGTCGCGATCGCGGAAATGGCGATACGGCGCCGCCGGGCTCACACCGGCCGAGCGCGCGGCCTCGGCGAAGGTGAACCCCGCCGGGCCCTTGTTCGCAATCAGATCGAGCGCGGCCTGCACCAGCGCCTCTTTCAGATTGCCGTGATGGTAGCCGCCTTCGCGGCGGCCGCGGTTCTTCCAACTCATCTTGCGTATCTACTCATGTAAAGTCCTTTTACATGAGTAGGGCCCCGACGTCACTAAACCTTTGTCCCCGAAGGCCCGCAGATCAAATCGACAGTTCCTTTGGCGATGGCTTCCAGCTCCGCGCGCGGCACCCGAGCACGGGACCGGATCGCCAGCGCCTCGACGGTCGATGCGGCGATCTGGGACAGGATCTGCACATTCGCCGTCGCCGGCAGTTCGCCGGTTTCGATCGCAGCCTGAAACCGTTTCGCAAGCGTCCGCTGCGTCGAGCCGAGAGCCCGCTGCACAAGGGGGCGGATTTCCGGGTCGGCCATCGCCTCGGAGGTCGCCGTCATCACGGTGAAGCAGCCGCGCGGACCGTTTTCGCCGGCGAGATAGACATCGAGCGCCGTCGCGTAGATCTTTTCCAGCATCTGACGCAGCGTCAGCCTAGGCGCGAAAGCAGGGGCGAACTTTTCCGCCATCTCGGCGCGATACCGTTCATAGGCCTTCAGAAACAGTTCGCGCTTGTCGCCAAATGTCCCATAGAGGCTCGGCCGGTTGATCCCCATTGCCTCGCTGAGATCGTCCAGCGAGGTTGCTGCGAAGCCGCCATCCCGAAACGTGTCCATGGCTTTGCCGAGCGCGACATCCGGCTCGAAGGCACGCGGGCGACCGCGCTTTTTCGGCGCGCTGGAGGAGGCTTTCGCCGGCTGAGGCTTTTTTTGTACCATATCGCAAATAATTCTCTTGACCGCATTTAATTTATGCGGAACGGTATAAAAATCAAGGACGGACCGGTTTCAACAAGGAGACGCACCATGAAACTCTATTTCTCGCCCCTCGCCTGTTCGATGGCAACCCGCATCGCACTTTATGAGGCCGGCGCCGACGCCCGCTATCTGGAAGTCGATCCGAAATCCAAAAAGGTGCTTCAGGACGAATCCGATTTCTTCTCGGTGAACCCGCTCGGCCTGGTGCCGACCATCAGCACCGATGACGGTCTGGTTCTCACCGAGAACGCGGCGATCCTTCAGTATGTCGCCGATCGCTTTCCCGATGCAGGCATCGGATCGGGTGCTGGCATCGAGCGCAGCCGGTTGCAGCAATGGCTGTGTTTCATCGGCACCGAACTGCACAAGGGGCTGTTCCTGCCGCTGCTCGACCGGAAGGCTCCGGCAGAGATGAAGGGATATGTGCTGGAGAAGTATCTCTCGCGGCTCGATGTCCTGAACAAACATCTGGAAGGCCGTGAATTCCTGCTCGATCATTTCAGCGTCGCCGATGCCTATCTCGGCACCGTGCTGAACTGGACCATGGCGACGCCGCCGATCGACCTGAAGAAGTGGCCCGCGATCAACGATTATCTCTCCCGGTTCAAGACGCGTCCGAGCGTGATGAAGGCTCTCGCCGAGGAGTTCGAGCTCTACAAGGCCGAAATCGCGCGTCACAAGGCGGCGGCGTAACGGAAGACGTCTCGTCATTGCGAGGAGCACTTGCGACGAAGCAATCCATTTTTGCAAGAGTGGATTGCTTCGCTTCGCTCGCAATGACGGACAATCAATCCAGCAACCGCCGCTCCGATTCCTTCAGCGACCGGGAAAACACTTTCGCATCATTGAAGGCGCGCGCCAGCACCAGCGCCCCCTGGATTTCCAGCACCGCATGCTCGGCCTTGCGGCGCGCGGCGCTCTTGTCGTCGCCATAACGCCGCAGTGCCGCGGCGAGCGCATCCACCCATCCGGCGAAATAGACCTTCACCTTTTCGCCGAACAGATCACGCGACGCGCCGAGCGCAACCACGCCGACAAGACAGACCCGCTGTCCCGAGCGGAAATAATCATCCGCCGCGGCATACATGTCCGCGATGCCTTTCACGGGATCGGCGGCTGTCCGCAGCGGCGCATAGATATTGTCGGCGAACCAGCGATCGATCGAGGCGAGCACTTCATCCGCCATCTGCTCTTTTCCGCCGGGAAAGAAATTGTAGAGGCTGCCCTTGCCGAGGCCGGTCGCATCCGAGATCAGCGCAAGTGTCGCACCCTCATAGCCATGCGCGCGGAATACTTCGGCCAGCGAGGCCAAGATGTTTCCGCGTGCAGCTTCGGTCTTTGCCATCGCAGCCCTCGCCGGCTAGCTCACTTCGGAACCGGCGCAAGGCCGGGAACATCCGCAGGCCGCGCGCCCGGCGCGGCCCAGTGAAAGCGGCGCTCGCTGTCCTTGATCGCGACATCGTTGATGCTGGCTTCACGGCGCTTCATCAAGCCGTGTTCGTCGAATTCCCAGTTTTCGTTGCCATAGGACCGGAACCAGTGTCCGGCATCGTCGTGCCATTCGTACTGAAAGCGCACAGAGATAAAATTTCGATCGAACGCCCACAGATCCTTGATCAAACGGTACTCGTGTTCCTTCGCCCACTTGCGCGTGAGGAATTCCACGATCGCCGCGCGGCCCTGAAAGAATTCCGAGCGATTCCGCCAGATGCTGTCTTCGGTGTAGGCGAGCGAGACCTTGACCGGATCGCGCGAATTCCAGGCATCTTCCGCCATCCGCGCCTTCTGCGCGGCGGTTTCTCTTGTAAACGGCGGCAGGGGCGGACGCGACATGGGAGAACTCCTGTTTGTACCGATAGGTACAACTTGTACCAATCAGTACAATCCGTCAAGCGCCAAGCCAAAAGATCGCAATGAAGTGAGGGAAATTCAGGCCGCGTCCTGATCGGCCTTCATGGCGATGCGCAGCGCTTTCGGAATCGGCCGGGCGCGGCCGCCGGACACGAACGCGACCTTGACCCGCGCCTCGACCAGCACGTCGTCGCCGCGCCGGACTTCCTGCGCCAGCGTGATCGACGCGCCCCGGATGTCGGCGGGCACCGTCACGACATCGAGCACGTCGTCCATCCGCGCGGGCTTGAGATATTCGATCTGCATCGAGCGGACCACGAAGGCGAAACCCGGCGCTTCGTTCTGCGCTTCCGCGAACAGCGCGTGCTGGTCGGCGCCGAGCAGCCGCAGATAGTTGGTGCGGCCGCGCTCCATGAAGCGCAGATAATTGGCGTGATAGACGATGCCGGTGAAATCGGTGTCTTCGTAATAGACACGCACCTGCATGACGTGCTTGCCGTCGCGGATCGATCCGTCGAGATGAATGGTCATGTTCCAGCTTTTGCGCAAAACGCCAAGCAGCGCAAGCGCTGGGCGGCGCTATGAGCTCGCCGCAGGCGCGCCCAGCGTCGCGACGCTGTCGCGCGTGATCTTGAGCCGGGCCGGCTCGACGCCGAATCCCTAGGCTGTGGTCGAAGCGCCGAAGGCCCCGAGACCGGCGATGAAACGGAGAAATGTCGGCGCGAGATCATGACCGCTTCATCGTGATGCGTCCCATGCTCATGAATTGGAGCGGAATTACGGTTCCCCGTCGCTCTCGTCTCCATTGAATAGTCCGAACTGCGACGGATCGCGCGACGGCTCGGCGAGGCCGAGATGCCGGAAGGCGTGCGATGTCAGAAGCCGCCCGCGCGGCGTGCGTTGCAGATAGCCGCACTGAATCAGGAACGGCTCGATGATGTCCTCGATGGCGTCGCGCGGCTCCGACAGTGCCGCCGCCAGCGTCTCGACGCCCACCGGCCCGCCGCCGTAATGCATCGCAATGGTTGTGAGGTAACGGCGATCCATCGCATCGAGCCCGGCCTTGTCGACTTCGAGCGCGCCGAGCGCGTTGTCCGCAATCTTGCGATCAATCGCACTGGCATCCGCGGCCGAGGCGAAATCGCGCACCCGGCGCAGCAACCTTCCCGCAATGCGCGGTGTGCCGCGTGCGCGCCGCGCGATCTCGTTGGCGCCATCCGGCGTCATGCCGATGCCGAGCACCCGCGCGCCACGGGTGACGATCTTCTCCAGTTCTTCCTCGGTGTAGAAATTCAGCCGCACCGGAATGCCGAAGCGATCGCGCAGCGGATTGGTCAGCAATCCCGCGCGCGTGGTCGCGCCGACCAGTGTGAACTTCGCCAGATCGATTTTCACCGAGCGCGCCGCCGGTCCCTCGCCGATGATGAGGTCGAGCTGGAAATCCTCCATCGCCGGATAGAGCACCTCCTCCACCTGCGGACTGAGCCGGTGGATCTCGTCGATGAACAGCACATCGCGTTCCTCGAGATTGGTGAGCAGCGCGGCGAGATCGCCCGCCTTGGCAATGACGGGGCCGGAGGTGGCGCGGAAGCCGACGCCGAGTTCACGCGCAACAATCTGCGCCAGCGTGGTCTTGCCAAGACCGGGCGGGCCGACGAACAGCACATGATCGAGCGCCTCGCCGCGCTTGCGCGCCGCATCAATGAACACCTGAAGATTGGCGCGCGCCTGCTGCTGGCCGACGAACTCGGACAGGTTCTGCGGACGCAATGAAGTATCGCCGATGTCGTCGGCGCGGCGCTCGGGAGTGACGATGCGGGGCGAAGTCATGCGGCACTCACTTAGACAGTTCCTTCAAGCCAAGCCGGATGAGCTGCGCCGTCTCGGCCTTCTCCCCAGCGCTGCGCGAGGCTGCGGCAATCGCAGCCGCCGCCTGCGGTTGACCGTAACCGAGATTGACCAGCGCGGAAATCGCATCAGTCACAGGACGCGGCGCGCGGTTCTCGTCGAGCGCGCCGGACAGATGCACCACCGCCGGATCGACCGTGGCGAAGGCCGGAGTCTTGTCCTTGAGTTCGGTCACGATGCGCTCCGCAACCTTCGGCCCGACGCCCGGCGTGCGCGCCACCGCGGCCTTGTCGCGCAGCGCAATCGCATTGGCCAGGTCGGACGGCGGCAATGTGCTGAGCACCGCGAGCGCCACTTTAGCTCCGACACCCTGCACGGTTTGCAGCAGCCGGAACCATTCGCGCTCCATGTCGGTGCGGAAACCGAACAGCTTGATCTGGTCCTCGCGGACATAAGTTTCGATGGAGAGCACTGCCGCATCACCGGGCTGCGGAAGTGCCTGCAGCGTGCGCGCCGAGCAATGCACCTGATAGCCGACGCCTTGCACGTCGAGGATCACATAGTCCTCGCCGTAGGAATCGATCAGACCCTTGAGCTTTCCGATCATGCGCCGGCGACTCTCAGCTTCAGCATCGCGCTCTGGCGGTGATGGGCGTGCGTGATGGCAATCGCCAGCGCGTCGGCGGCGTCCGGCGTTTTCGGATTCGCTTTCGGCAGCAGCACACCGAGCATGACGCGGATCTGGTTCTTGTCGGCGTGCCCTGCCCCGACCACGGTCTTCTTCACCTGGTTGGGGGCGTATTCAGCCACGGCAATGCCGAACATCGCAGGCGCGAGCATGGCGACACCGCGCGCCTGGCCGAGTTTCAGGGTCGACGCGCCATCCTTGTTGACAAAGGTCTGCTCCACGGCGGCCTCCAGCGGCCTGAAATCGCCAAGCACCCGGGCAAGGCCTTCATGAATCGCCAGGAGACGCTCGGCCAACGGCAAGGCCTCGCGGGATTCCACCGAGCCGCAACCGACATAGATCAGCCGGTTGCCGTCGATGTCGATCACGCCCCAGCCGGTCCGGCGCAGGCCGGGATCAATTCCAAGAATGCGAATCGCGGTGGTTGCCATCTGCCGATCATACGCGAAACCGCCCCCTGCGTCCGGGGGTCACAACAGCGTCCCGCGCAGGATCAGCAGCGCGGCGCTGAAATAGATCATCAGTCCGGTGACATCGACGAGGGTCGCAACAAACGGCGCGGATGCGCTGGCCGGGTCGAATCCCAATCTTTGCAACGCAAAGGGCAGCATCGAACCGGTCACCGAACCGAAGGTGACCACACCGACCAGGGCCGCTGCCACGGTCCATCCCACCAGCAGCCAGTGCTCGCCGTAGTTGTAGATGCCGAGCTTCTGCCACGCCACGACCCGCGCAAAGCCAATCGCCCCGAGCAGACCGCCAAGGATGAGACCCGTCGGCAGCTCGCGCAGCATCACCCGCCACCAGTCCGCCAGCTTCACATCATGCAGCGCCAGCGAGCGGATTAGCAGCGATGTCGCCTGCGATCCCGAATTGCCGCCCGAACTCATGATCAGCGGAATGAACAGCGTCAGGACCAGGGCCTTCTCAAGCTCGCCCTCGAAGTGCTGCATCACACTCGCCGTCAGCATCTCGCTGACAAACAGGATTGCCAGCCAGCCGCCGCGCTTGCGGATCATGTCCGGCAGCCGGATCTGCATATAAGGCTCTTCGGTGGCCGACATGCCGCCGAACTTCTGCACGTCCTCGGTGCTTTCCTCGATGATCGCGTCGATGATGTCGTCCACGGTCACGATGCCGAGCAGATGCCCGGTCTTGTCGATCACCGGCACGGCGAGCAGATCGTGCCGGGTGATGACGCGCGCCACCTCCTCACGGTCGATCAGCGGAAATGTCGTGATCGGCTCATGGGTCGGCGCGAGAGTCAGGATATTCGCCGACGGCTCACCCGAGATCAGCCGGCGCAACGTCACCGCGCCGACAAGACGCCGCGTGATGGGGTCGAGCACATAAATCGCATAAACGGTTTCGCGGGAACGCTCGACCTTGCGGATATGCTCAAGCGTCTGTGCGACGGTCCAGTTGCCGGGCACGCTGACGAATTCCGTGGTCATCATCGCGCCGGCGGTGTTCTCCGGATAGGCCAGCAGGCCGACGATGGCGCCGCGGGACACGTCATCGAGCCCGGCCAGCAGCTCCGTCTTTGCAGGCTCATCAAGCTGCTGCACGATATCCGCCGCCATGTCCGCGGACATGCCCGCAAGCAGGGGCGCGGCAACATGACGGGGCAGCGCCTCGATAATCTCGGCGCCGAAGTCCAGCTCGGGCTTGTCGAGAATTTCAATCGCCAGATCGCGCGGCAGCAGCCGCACGACATCCGCGGCATCCGGCGGAGGAAGCTTGTTGAGAATTTCGACGGTGTCGGCGGCATGCTCGCCGATCAGCGTCGCGGCAAGAACGGCCGCATTGAAAGCGCCATCGTGCGCTGCATGGGTATCAGTCATAGCTCACCTTCGGGTTCTGCCGGCAACGGCAGCGATCGGTGAGCTGGAGCGCTCTAGACCACTGGAACCGTTGTCGGCGAAATACGTGGACTGTCGCTTGGCATAGTTGATTGGTTTCCAGTGATGGGCGCCGAACGCGCGCGAACGCACCCCCGCGGCTGACATGATCCTTCAGCAGCGCGGCGTCAAGAAAAAATCTTCAGGGGACCGTTAGAGCTTACGCGCTCATCTTGGCGGCGAGCGCGTCCGACACCTCGAAATTCGCATAGACGTTCTGGACGTCATCATGCTCGTTCAGAAGGTCGAGCAGCTTGAACAGCTTCTCTCCGGTCTCGTCGTCCACGGCGATGGTATTCTGCGGCTTCCAGATCAGCGCCGCCTTGCGCGCTTCACCGAACTTGGCCTCGAGGCCCTTGGCCACTTCGCGGAACGTTTCGGGTGAGGCATAGACCTCATGGCCGTCCTCGCTGGATGCCACGTCGTCGGCGCCGGCTTCGATCGCCGCTTCCAGCATGGCGTCGTCGGAGGCGACCTTGGCGTCGTATTCGATCACGCCGACGCGGTCGAACATGAACGACACCGAGCCGGTTTCGCCGAGGTTGCCGCCGGACTTGGTGAAATAGGAGCGGATGTCGGAGGCCGCGCGGTTGCGGTTGTCGGTGAGCGCCTCGACGATGACGGCGACACCACCGGGGCCGTAGCCCTCGTAGCGCATCTCATCGTAGTTCTCGCCGTCGTTGCCGATGGCCTTCTTGATCGCGCGCTCGATATTGTCCTTCGGCACGTTTTCCGCGCGCGCCGCGGTGATCGCCAGCCGCAGCCGCGGGTTCATCGCGGGGTCCGGGGTTCCCAGCTTGGCGGCGACGGTGATTTCGCGGGCGAGCTTGCCGAACATCTTGGACCGCATGGCGTCCTGTTTGCCCTTGCGGTGCATGATGTTCTTGAATTGGGAATGTCCGGCCATAGGGGTCTCTCGAGAGGATCGGGAATCGCAGGCATCCTTAACGTAAGTGCCCGGCGGCGCGGCGTTATAGGCCCGGATGGGCAAAATTTAAAGGCAGATCGGCCGATTTTGGTACGGCGGTGTGGGATGCCAGCCCATCCGGCAGGCAACAGTTAACCATGAGTTCATGCCGAGGTGCGATACTGCCTACCTATTCATCTCCCATTTCAGAGACCTCTTATGGCGTTCGGACTTTTTCGGAAGCGGCTGCCAGAACAGGCGAGCCCGGATATTGCCCCCGAGCCGGTCGCAACACCGGACCCCACTGCATCGTCCCAGCACGATTCAGCCCGCGAAATCCTCGAATTGCTTGAACTCGAACTGGTCGCGATGATCCGCCAGCTCGAACGCGCGGCCAGTTCGGTGGCCAGCGGCGCCCAGTCCACCGCCAGCACCCTGTCCGCCATCCGGCACCGCGCCGACGCCCTGGCCGACCGCACCAGCGATGCGCAGGCCACCGCCGAGACCTTCTCGCAGGCCGCGGAAAAATTCACCCAGTCCGCCCACGGCATCGGCGCGCAGGTGCGCGATGCCAGCAAGCTCGCCGATGAGGCCAGCGCCGCAGCGCAGGAAGCCAGCCTCAATGTCGAGCGGCTGCGGGAATCCTCCGCCGCCATCGGCAATGTCGTCAACCTGATCGCGACCATCGCCAAGCAGACCACGCTGCTTGCGCTGAACTCCACCATCGAGGCCGCGCGCGCCGGTTCCGCCGGCAAGGGATTCGCGGTCGTCGCCTCCGAGGTGAAGGCGCTGGCGGTCCAGACCCAGAGCGCCACTGAAGAGATCAAGCAGAAGATCGACGCCCTGCAGCAGGACGCCGCGACATCGTTCGACGCAGTCCATCGCATCACGGCAGCTATCGACGCGATCAAGCCGGTGTTCGCGCATGTCAACGGCGCAGTCGCCGAGCAGAACGAAACCACCGGCGAAATCACGCAGAATGCCGCGTCGGCGTCGCAGTTCATCTCATCGGTAGGCACGAGCAGCGCGGAAATCGACAACGCCGCCAGGGAAGCCGAAACCCATGGCGAGAGCGTCGCGCAGGCCGGCAAGGCCGTGACGATGTTTGCCGAAAAGCTGAAAACACGCTGCGCGGTGCTGCTCCGCCAGAACGAGAACGAAGAGCGCAAGGCCGAACGGATGCCGTGCCGCCTTCAGATCGAGATCGACACCGGACGGTCGCCGGTCAAGGCGGAGGTGTTCGAGATTTCCGTCGACGGCATTCTGATTGGCGGCGCAAGCGCGGCGTCCCTGCCGTTGCAGCAGATCATGAAGGCCAAGCTGCAGGACATCGGCCCATGCGGCCTCCGCGTCACCGGCCAGACCAGTGGCGGCGCGCAGGCCGCATTTGTCTCGCCCGATGCCGCGCTCAAGGACCGGATCGAGGACAAGGTCTGGAGCATCCACGACGAGAACACCGAGTTCGTCACCCGCGCCATGGAAGCCGGCGATGCCATTTCCAGAATCTTCGAGAACGCCGTCGCCAAGGGCGACATCAGCATCGACGATCTGTTCGACGAAAACTATGTGAAGATCGAAGGCACCGATCCGGTGCAATACCGCACGCGCTTCCTCGACTGGGCCGATCGCGCGCTGCCTGAAATCCAGGAAGCCATGCTTGCGCGCGATGCGCGGGCCGCCTTCTGCGCCACCATCGACCGCAACGGCTATCTGCCGGTGCACAACAAGATTTACTCGCATCCGCAGCGCGCGGGCGATGTCGCATGGAACACGGCGAACTCACGCAACCGCCGCATCTTCAACGACCCCGCCGGACTGGCCGCAGGCCGCAACATCCGCTCGTATCTGATCCAGAGCTACGCCCGCGACATGGGCAACGGCAAAACGATCATGATGCGCGAGATCGACGTGCCGATCCGCGTCAGGGGCCGCCACTGGGGCGGATTCAGAACGGCTTATAAAATCTAGGTCACCAGAAATCCGGCACCGCGCGTTCCAGCAGCGGGCCGATCCGCACCGCGGCGACGCGCGTGGCGAGACCCGTAACGTCGTCGGTTTCGACCGCAAGGCCGCTAAGCGTCCCGACGCCGTCCGCCGCCTCGAAGCGTCCCGCCGGATAGCCGCGCAGGAAACGTCCCAGCGGTTCATCCTTCTGCATGCCGATCACGGATTCATAATCGCCGGTCATGCCGGCATCGGTCATGTAGGCCGTGCCGCCGGGAAGAATGCGATGGTCGGATGTCGGCACATGGGTATGCGTGCCGACCACGATGCTGGCGCGGCCATCGCAGAAATAACCGATCGACTGTTTCTCGCTGGTCGCCTCGCCATGAAAATCGACGAGCACGGCATCGGCGGCCTCCCGCAGCGGACATGCGCTCAGTTCGCGATCAAGGATGGCGAACGGATCGTCGAACGGCTGCATGAAGACGCGGCCGATGGCATTGATCACCAGCGCGCGCTTGCCGCTTCGTGTATCGATCAGCGCGGCGCCGCGGCCCGGCGTGCCGGGCGGGAAATTCGCCGGACGGATCAGACGCGGCGCGCGATCGATGAACACCAGCGCCTCGCGCTGATCCCACGAATGGTTGCCGAGCGTAATCGCGTCAGCTCCGGCTTCCAGAAATTCGTGATAGATCGCTTCGGTGATGCCGAAGCCGCCCGCCGCGTTCTCGCCGTTCACCACAACGAGATCGAGTTTCCAGTCGCGGATCAGTCCCGGAAGAGTTTCGTTGAGGGCCACGCGGCCGCTGCGCCCCACCACATCGCCGACAAACAGAATTCGCAAAATTATAATCTCCGCAGATCGATCAGTTCGCGTTCCGTTAGCACACAATCGAGTTGCTCGTCGTGCGGAAGTCGCGGCACTGTCTCGATTTCCTGCACTGCAAAAGCGACGCCGATGACGGTGATTTTCTTGATCGCGCGGAGATTTTCCAGCGTGCGGTCATAATAACCCCGGCCATAGCCGATGCGGTGACCGGCGCGGTCGAACGCCGCCATCGGCACCAGCACGATGTCAGGGTCAACCTCATCCGCGTCCGACGACGGCTGAAAGATACCGTAGGGTCCGCGCACCAGTCCCTGCTCCGGCTGCCATTCACGGAAGATCAGGGCGTGATCGCGCGCGATGATCACCGGCAGCGCGAGCACGGCCCCCTTGTCCGCAAGCGCGCGCATCAATGGAAACGGATCGAATTCGCTGTTGATCGGCGAATAGCCTGCAACGATGACGCCCCGCGGCAATTCAACCGGCAGCGGCGCCTCGGCGACAGCACGCGCGGCGTCGGCGCGCGCTTCGGCGCTCAGGGCGTTACGCTGCGCCAGCGCACCGCGCCGGAAATCGTCTTTCAGATTGTCGAGAAAACGGTTTCCATCCAACGCGGCGAGTCCTTGTCGCCTCTCTCATGCGGCAAGAGGGCGGAGGCGAAAAGAAAGTGCGAAGCCACGATGGCCGTTGAAGCACTCGATCCCGGAGCACCTACGAAAGTAGGTGGGCACCATATGATCGGGTCCACGGACCCGGCCAGGGACAGTTCCCTAAAGGATCGATAAGGCCCCGGGGATATATGGCTTCTGACGCGCGACGCAGCCTCGCACGGACAATGTAACCACGATCAGGGCACACCGCTAGTGATCCCGCTCGGGCGTGTGGACGATTGGACGGCGGGGATTAACCGATCGCGATCCCGTTGCGGGCCGGGCGATTCAGCGCCTGGGTCATCTTCTCGATGCGGTCGGACGCCGAATTCAGCGCATTGGCGACCGCTGATTGCGTTGCCCGGGCACGGTCCGCCGCCACGACACGGACATCGCGCAGCGCGTTGAGCTCTTCCTCGAGGGCGCGGATACGCTGCCCGGCATCCACGAGTTCATCAGCCACAGTGAGCGCAGCCATTACGGTCAGGCGTCCATCGCCGATCTCGCCGAACTTGCCGCGCAGGCTGGCGATGCGGGCTTCCAGGCTTTCCGCCAGCCGCAGCAGCCGGCTTTCCTGCCCTGCTTCGCAGGCCATCCGGTACTGGCGGCCGTTGATGGTGACGTTGATATGGCTCATGGAGCTTCTCCGGACTCGATCACCGAACGGATGGTGTCGATGGCGACATCGAGGCGTTCCGCGATCTCGCGGTTGGTCCGCTCCAGCGCGCGCGAGCGCACCAGCGTCCCGTCGAGTTCATTGGCCAGACGCGAGCGGTCGGCGCCCAGCGCCTGGATCCGCGCGCCCAGTTCGTCGTCCGCACGGTCGAATTCCCGCCGCCGCTCAACGGCGCTTTCGAGCGCATCGAGCGCCGCCGCCAGCCGACGGGTCGCGAGTTCGATGTCACTCGCCCCGGATGGGGCAGGTTCTGGATTGGCAAGACCGTTGGCACTGCGATCAGTCATCACGGAACGGACGCCCTTCGAACTCTGGCCCGGCATGAAAAGCAGCGGACCGGCAAGCATTTAGGCGGATAAATTTACGACCCGGAAGAGCCGCGCGCAACGCTGGCCGCAAGCTATGCACACAAAGCGAAAACTCCCGGCGGAAAGGCTGCAATGCCCTTGGACTCAAGGGTTTCGCGATGCTATCCACCCCCTAGAACGCTTCCCCGGCCGTGGCATTTTTGAGACATGCGGCCACTTCCCACACCGAATTTCAGGCGGACATCTCATGACTGTGCGTGTCGACCCTTCCCGTATGGCCAATGCGATTCGCGCACTCGCCATGGATGCCGTGGAAAAGGCGAAATCGGGCCATCCAGGCCTGCCCATGGGCGCCGCGGACATGGCCACCGTGCTGTTCACGCAGTTCCTGAAATTCGACGCCAGCGACCCGGCATGGCCGGATCGCGACCGTTTCGTGCTCTCCGCCGGTCACGGTTCGATGCTGCTGTATGCGCTGCTGTATCTGACCGGCAATTCGTCGATGACCATCGAGCAGATCAAGAATTTCCGCCAGCTCGGATCGATCACGCCGGGCCACCCTGAAAATTTCGTCACGCCGGGGATCGAGACCACCACCGGCCCGCTCGGACAGGGCATTGCCACCGCCGTCGGCATGGCGCTGGCGGAGCGCCACATGGCGGCCGAGTTCGGCGGCGACATCGTCGATCACCATACCTACGTGCTCGCCTCCGACGGCGACCTGATGGAAGGCATCAGCCAGGAAGCCATCGCCTTTGCCGGACATCTCAAGCTCAACAAGCTGATCGTGCTGTTCGACGACAACGGCATTTCCATCGACGGCGCGATCTCACTGTCGGATTCCGTCGATCAGGTGAAACGCTTTGAATCAGCCGGCTGGGCCGCCGAACGCGTCGACGGCCACGATCAGAAGGCGATTGCCGACGCGCTGACGCGCGCGCAGAAGTCCGACCGTCCGACCCTGATTGCATGCAAGACCGTGATCGGCTTCGGCGCGCCCAACAAGGCGGGCTCGGAGAAGTCGCACGGCTCGCCGCTCGGCGCCGATGAAATCGCCGGCGCCCGCAAGAACCTGAACTGGGATTCGGCGCCGTTTGAAGTCCCGCAGGACATTCTCGACGCTTGGCGTGCAGCAGGATCGCGCGGCAAGGATGCGCATGCGGCATGGACCAAGACCCTCGGCGCGAAGGACGCCGCCGCGCGCGCGGAGTTCGAGCGCCGCACGAAGGGCGATCTCCCGGCCAAGGCCCTCGCCGAGGCCGTTGCGAAGATGAAGGCTGCGCTCGCCGCGAGCCCGAAGGACATCGCGACCCGCACCGCCTCCGAGCATGCACTTGAGGTTCTCACCGCAGCCGTGCCGGAAATGATCGGCGGTTCCGCAGACCTCACTGGCTCCAACAACACCCGTGTGAAGGGCATGGTCGCGATCTCCGCCAACAATTACGGCGGCCGCTACGTCAACTACGGCATCCGCGAGCATGGCATGGCAGCTGCCATGAACGGCATGGCTCTGCACGGCGGCCTGATCCCGTATTCGGGCACGTTCCTGGTGTTCTCGGATTACCTGCGTCCGGCGCTCCGCCTCGCGGCCCTGATGGGTGAACGCGTGATCCACGTTCTCACCCACGATTCGATCGGTCTGGGCGAAGACGGGCCGACCCATCAGCCGGTCGAGCATCTGGCGGCGCTGCGCGCGATCCCGAACTGCAACGTATTCCGGCCTTGCGACACCGTCGAAACGCTGGAGTGCTGGCAGCTGGCCCTTGAAGCAAAGGAGCGTCCGAGCGTGCTGGCGCTGACCCGCCAGAATTTGCCGCAATTGCGGCTGGCGAACGACGCCGACAACAAGTGCGCGGCTGGCGCTTATGAAATCTCCAGGGCCGACGGCGAGGCGAAGGTTTCGATCTTCGCGTCCGGCTCCGAGGTCTCGCTGGCCGTCGAGGCACAGAAGCTGCTCGCCGCACGCGGCATTCCGACGCGGGTGGTCTCGGTGCCCTGCATGGACCTGCTGCTGGAACTGCCGAAAGCCCAAAAAGCCGCCATCATCGGCAATGCGCCGGTGAAAATCGCCGTGGAAGCCGCGATTCGTCAGGGTTGGGATGCCGTGATCAGTTCCGACGGCATTTTCGTCGGCATGGACGGCTTCGGCGCCAGCGCCCCCTACAAGGACCTGTACCGGCATTTCGGGATCACCTCGGAGGCGGTCGCGGAAGCGGCGCAGGCTGCCCTGAAGGCCTGATAACCCTTCCCGAACATTCGGGCTTCAGGTGATTGCATCAAAACGTCATTCGGGGCAAAAACCGCCTCGAAAATCGTCATTTCCGAACCGTTGAGGAGAACTTGAGAATGGCAGTCCGTGTCGCGATCAATGGATTTGGCCGTATCGGCCGCAACATCCTGCGGGCCATTTATGAATCCAAGCGCACGGACATCGAGGTGGTCGCCATCAACGACCTCGGGCCGGTCGAAACCAACGCCCATCTGCTGCGCTATGACTCGGTGCACGGCCGGTTCCCTGGCACCGTGACCGTTGAGGGCGACTCGATCAGCCTCGGCAACGGCAAGATCAAGGTGACAGCGGTGCGCGACCCGTCGACCCTGCCCTGGAAGGACCTCGGCATCGACATCGCCATGGAATGCACCGGCATCTTCAGCGCCAAGGCCAAGGCTTCGGCGCATCTGACCGCAGGCGCCAAACGCGTGCTGGTCTCCGCGCCGTCGGACGGCGCGGACGCCACCATCGTCTACGGCGTCAACCACGACAAGCTCAGCAAAGATCATCTCGTCGTCTCCAACGGCTCGTGCACCACCAACTGCCTCGCGCCGGTCGCCAAGGTGCTGAACGACACGGTGGGCATCGAGACCGGCTTCATGACCACGATCCATGCCTATACCGGCGACCAGCCGACCCTCGACACCATGCACAGCGATCTCTATCGCGGCCGTGCGGCCGCGCTGTCGATGATCCCGACCTCGACCGGCGCTGCGAAGGCCATCGGTCTCGTGCTGCCGGAATTGCAGGGCAAGCTCGACGGCGTCGCGATCCGCGTGCCGACGCCGAATGTCTCGGTGATTGATCTCAAGATCGTCGCCAAGAAGGCGACCACCAAGGAAGAGATCAACGACGCGATGAAGCGCGCCGCAGCCCAGGAGCTCAAGGGCATCCTCGGCACCACCAGCCATCCGAACGTATCGATCGACTTCAACCACGACGCTCACTCGTCCACCTTCGCCTTCGACCAGACCAAGGTGCAGGGCGGCAATCTCGTGCGCGTGCTGTCGTGGTATGACAACGAGTGGGGCTTCTCGAACCGCATGGCAGACACCGCCGCGGCGATGAGCAAGCTGATCTGAAAAACAACATCATCCCGAGGCGCGCACTCGCGCGCCTCGCAGGATGACATCGAACAAACTTCCACCCTTCGAGGCTCGCATCGACGACGCTCGTACCCCAGGGTGGCGACGGGGAAGAACGCAAGATCGCAATGTCCGGATTCCGCACCCTCGATGATATCGACGTGAAGGGAAAGCGCGTGCTGCTGCGCGTGGATCTCAACGTGCCGATGGACAATGGACGCGTGTCTGACACCACGCGCCTGCAGCGCATCGCCAAGACCATCATCGAACTGTCGGAAGCCGGCGGCAAAGTCATTATCCTTGCGCATTTCGGCCGACCGAAGGGACCGGACCCGAAGGACTCGCTGAAGCCGGTCGCCGCCGCGCTGGGTTACGTGGTGAAGCACCATGTCGAGTTCGCGCCCGACTGCGTCGGCCCGATCGCCGAACAGGCCGTCGCGGGCCTGAAGAACGGCGAGATCCTTTGTCTCGAGAACACCCGTTTTCATCCCGGTGAAGAAAAGAACGATCCGGCCTTTGTCGCGCAGCTCGCCAAGCTCGGCGACATCTGGGTCAACGACGCTTTCTCGTGCGCGCATCGCGCCCACGCCTCGACCGAAGGCCTTGGCCGCGTGCTGCCGGCCTATGCCGGCCGCACCATGGAAGCCGAACTCGACGCGCTCGGCAAAGCGCTGGAACAGCCGGTCCATCCGGTGATCGCCATTGTCGGCGGCTCGAAGGTTTCGACCAAGATCGATCTTCTGGAGAACCTCGTCAGCAAGGTCGATGCGCTGGTGATCGGCGGCGGCATGGCCAACACCTTCCTGCATGCGCAGGGAGTCGATGTCGGCAAGTCGCTCTGCGAAAAGGATCTCGCCACCACCGCGCTGCGCATTCTCGTGAAGGCGAACTCCACCAACTGCGCGATCATCCTGCCGGTCGATGCGGTGGTTGCTGAAAAGTTCGAAGCCAACGCGCCGTCGCATGCCTACGGCCTCGATGCGATCCCGGCCAACGGCATGATCCTCGATGTCGGCCCGCAGTCGATCAAGCGGATCGATGCCGCGATCGACGACGCCGCGACGCTGGTGTGGAACGGGCCGCTCGGCGCGTTTGAGATGTCGCCATTCGACCGCGGCACGGTTCAGGCCGCCAAATATGCGGCAGCGCGCACCAAAACCGGCAAGCTGGTGTCCGTCGCCGGCGGCGGCGACACCGTTGCGGCGTTGAACCACGCTGGCGTGGGCTCGGATTTCACCTACGTTTCGACCGCCGGCGGCGCCTTTCTGGAGTGGATGGAAGGGAAACCTTTGCCCGGCGTCGAGGTTCTTAGAGTACGCTAGATTTTTTAAATGGATCGGGCGCCCTTGGCGCTGGCCAAGATCACGGAGAACAAGCACACATGGCTCGCATCACGTTGCGTCAATTGCTGGATCATGCTGCTGAGAACAACTACGGCGTGCCGGCATTCAACATCAACAACATGGAGCAGGCGCTGGCGATCATGGAAGCCGCCAACTCCGTCGATGCGCCGGTCATCATCCAGGCCTCGCGCGGCGCGCGCTCCTATGCCAACGATGTGATGCTCAAGCACATGATGGACGCGGTGACGGAAATCTATCCGCACATTCCCGTCTGCGTGCATCTCGATCACGGCAACGAACCCGCCACCTGCATGACCGCGATCCAGGCCGGTTTCACTTCGGTGATGATGGATGGCTCGCTGAAGGCCGACGGCAAAACGCCGGCCGACTGGGATTACAATGTCGGCGTCACCAAGACGGTGACAACGATGGCGCATCTCGGCGGCATTTCGGTGGAAGGCGAACTCGGCGTGCTCGGCTCGCTGGAAAGCGGCGAAGGCGAGAAGGAGGATGGCCACGGTTTCGAAGGCAAGCTGTCGCACGACCAGTTGCTGACCAATCCCGATGAAGCCGTGAAGTTCGTCAAGGAAACCCAGGTCGACGCGCTGGCGATTGCGATGGGCACCTCGCACGGCGCCTACAAATTCACCCGCAAGCCGGACGGCGACATCCTTGCGATGAACGTGATCGAGGAAATCCACCGCAAGCTGCCGAACACGCATCTTGTGATGCACGGCTCGTCGTCGGTGCCGCAGGATCTGCAGGACATCATCAACAAGTTCGGCGGCCAGATGAAGCCGACCTGGGGCGTTCCGGTTTCGGAAATCCAGCGCGGCATCAAGAACGGCGTGCGCAAGATCAACATCGACACCGACAACCGCATGGCGATGACCGGCCAGATCCGCAAGATCCTGAGCGAGCACCCGAGCGAGTTCGATCCGCGCAAGTATCTGAAGCCCGCGATGGAAGCTATGACCAAGCTCTGCAAGCAGCGCCTGGAAGAGTTCAACACCGCGGGGCAGGCCAGCAAGATCAAGAAGGTTCTGACCACCGCCCAGATGGCGCAGCGCTACGCCAAGGGTGAACTCAACCCGAAGATCGCCTGACGTAAGCATATCACCCTTCGAGGCCGTCGCGATGCGACGGCACTTCAGGGTGACGGTTTTGAGTAAGACGTCATCCCGAGATACGAGCCGCTCTTGCGGCGAGCCTCGAAGGATGGCCTGCTACTGAAATGATTTTGAAACAGCGGGACATGGTCCCGCCCCTTTTTTGGCCGCAGTCCGGGGGCATCACACCGCCATCATGGCCACCAAACCTCCCCCGCCGCGCCCCGCGCCTCGTCTCTATCTGGCAACGCCGGTTGTCGCCGACCCGGCCCGGCTTGTCGCCGAACTGCCGGCGTTGCTTGCGGCGGCGGATATCGCCGCCGTCCTGCTGCGGCTGGCGCCCGGCGACGAGCGCAGCATCATTCAACGCGCCAAAGTGCTGGCGCCTGTGGTCCAGAACGCCGGCGCGGCCCTGCTGATCGATCAGCATTTCGGACAGGTGGCGCGCTCCGGCGCGGACGGCGCGAACGTAAGCGGTATCGAGGCAATGCAGGAGGCACTGCCGAGCCTGAAGCCCGACCGCATTCTCGGGGTCGGCGGGCTCATCACGCGGCACGATGCCATGGTCGCCGGTGAAGCCGGCGCGGATTACGTGCTGTTCGGCGAGCCGGATTCAAACGGCGAACGACCTTCGGCGGACGCGATCTGCGAACGGCTGGACTGGTGGGCCGAACTGTTCGAGCCTCCATGCGTGGGCTTTGCCGCGACTCTGGACGAGGCGCAGATGTTCGCAGCGGCCGGCGCGGATTTCGTCTTGGTCGGCGATATCATCTGGCAGGATGCGCGCGGCGCACAGGCTGCTCTGGCCGAGGCCAGTCAGGCCATCGCGCGAGGCTTTGAATCGTCGCTCGCACACTCCACCGTCGCAGGAGAATAAGCCGCGATGACCGCGCCTCGCCGTGCCACACCATTCGCAGCCGCTCATGCAAGACTGCTTGCATCGGTTGCTGCCGGTGTTGTGGCGCTCTCGGCACATGCTTTGGCGCAGGGGGGCCCAAATCCCTTTCCGGAGCCGATCAAACCGGAAGCGGCACGGCCTGCGCCAAAATCCACCGCTCCCAAGGCAGCTCCGCCGAAAGCGGCCGTACCCAAAGCCGACACGCAGAAACAGAAGAAGAGCGCGCCAGAAAAGGCTGCTGCACCTGCGCCCGCCGCTCCCGACAATCCAAACGCCGATCTCGCTTACGGCGCCTACCAGTCGGGCCTGTATCGCACCGCTTTCAATCTTGCACTGAAGCGCGCGCAGGAAACCGGCGATCCGAAATCCATGACGCTGCTGGGTGAGCTTTATTCCAATGCGCTCGGCATCAAGCGCGACGACGCCAAGGCAGCGGAATGGTACAAGCAGGCCGCCGATCGCGGCGACCGCGAAGCCATGTTCGCGCTCGGCATGATGAAGATCGCCGGACGCGACGGTCCTGCCAATCGCAACGAGGGCGCGCGGCTCCTGGCATCGTCCGCCAAGCTCGGCAAGGCCGCGGCCGCCTACAATCTCGGGCTGCTTTATCTCGAAGGGCAGGTCTTCCCGCAGGACATCAAGCGCGCCGCCGAACTGTTTCTTCAGGCCGCCAATGCCGGCAATCCCGAGGCGCAGTACGCCCTCGCGACTTTCTACAAGGAAGGCCGCGGCGTGGAGAAGAATCTCACAGAGGCCGCGCGCTGGATGCGCGCCGCTGCGCAGGCTGACAATCTCGATGCCGAGGTCGAATATGCCATCGCACTCTACAACGGCACCGGCACGCCCAAGGATGTGCCCACCGCGATCGCGCTGCTGACCAGGGCGGCGCGGCAGAACAGTCCGATCGCGCAAAACCGGCTGGCGCGCATTCTGGTCGACGGACTCGGCGCTCCCGTCGACAAGGTCCATGGCTTCAAGTGGCATCTGATCGCGAAGACCGCCGGGAACGGCGATCCCGACCTCGATGCCAAATTTGCGCAGTTATCTCCGATAGAAAAAGCAAAATCCGAAGACCTCGCCAAGAAATGGTTCGGCACGAAATGAGCAATAACCACCGCCATTACTCTTGACGCGCCAGCGCTTATCCCGCAACACCAGCCCCACACTTCATCCAGCAAGCCGAGACAATGATTCATTCAGCGCTCATCAACGTCATGGTCAAGGCCGCGCGCCGCGCCGGCCGCAGCCTCAAGCGCGATCTCGGCGAGATCGAAAACCTTCAGGTGTCGCTGAAGGGTCCGGCCAACTTCGTGTCGCTTGCCGACAAGCGCGCCGAGCAGATGCTCTACGAAGATCTCACCAAGGCGCGTCCGGGCTACGGCTTTCTCGGCGAGGAAGGCGGCACGCGCGAGGGCACCGACAAGTCGAACACATGGATCGTGGATCCGCTCGACGGCACCACCAACTTCCTTCACGGCATTCCGCAGTTCGCGATCTCGATCGGATTACAGCGCGACGGCGTGATCATCGCGGGGGTGATCTACAATCCCGCCAATGACGAACTTTACATTGCCGAACGCGGCAAGGGCGCATTCCTGAACGAGCAGCGCCTGCGCGTCGCCGGCCGCAAACAACTCAGCGAATGCGTGGTCGCCTGCGGCCTGCCGCACATCGGACGCGGCGATCACGAACTCTCCCGCCGCGAGATGGCGGAAATGCAGAATCGCGTCGCAGGCCTGCGCCGCTTCGGCGCGGCCTCCCTCGATCTTGCGTTCGTCGCGGCTGGCCGCCTCGACGGCTACTGGGAGCGCAATCTTCAGCCGTGGGATATTGCGGCAGGATTGATCATGGTGCGCGAAGCCGGCGGTGTCGTCAGCGGCATCGAGGGCGGCGACACCGCAATGGCCACCGGTCATGTCGTCTGCGGCAACGAGACGATCCAGCGCGAGCTCGTTAAGATTCTGAAACCGCTGGGCTGAGCGGAAGAATAATCGACCGCCATTGCGATCACGGCAAAGCAATCCACCTTTCGAGCATGGCTTCCCTACATCGTTTCGTTTCGCTCCGCGCCATCACGCGGACGAGGAGACGCACGCAACCCACCCTGAGTTACCGGTGGGCCGGCTTCATGCATTCACCGACAAGATCGAAGCCGTTGTCACGGCCGATGGTTCCGTAGCTGGGGTCAAATCGGCGATGGTGTCTTTTTTCCCGCCCCCGCTGTGCCATATTGATGCCCGACACGTTCCACGGACAAGGATTGAAGATCCGCCATGGCAAAAGCTCCCGCTTCCAGCACCGCAGCCGACATCAGTGTCACAAAACTGTCGACACCGCGCATCTTCCTGGTCCGGATGCTGGTGTTCCTCGTTCTGTGCAGCCTGTTGCTTGTGGTGCTCTACAAGCAGATCTGGGTGGCGTTTCTCGCCAATCCCGGCCTCAACGCACTGATCGTCGGCGTTCTGGCCATCGGCATCATCCTGGCCTTCCGGCAAGTGATCCGGCTCTATCCTGAAATCTCGTGGGTCAACAGCTTCCGTATTTCCGATCCCGGCCTTGCGGTCGACCGCCGTCCCACACTGCTGGCGCCGATGGCCGCCATGCTCAGTCACCGCACCGGCGGGCGCATGAGCATTTCGCAGCAGACCATGCGCCATATGCTGGATTCGATCGCGACCCGGCTCGATGAAGCGCGCGACCTGTCGCGCTACATGACGGGGCTTCTGGTGTTTCTCGGCCTGCTCGGCACGTTCTGGGGCCTGATCGAAACCGTCGGTTCGGTCGGCAAGGTGATCGAAGGCCTGAAAGTCGGCGGCGATGCCGGCTCGGTGTTCGACACGCTGAAGGAAGGTCTCGCCGCTCCGCTCGGCGGCATGGGCATTTCGTTCTCGTCCTCGCTGTTCGGCCTTGCAGGGTCGCTGATCCTCGGTTTTCTCGATCTGCAATCGAGCCAGGCGCAGAACCGTTTCTACACCGACCTCGAAGACTGGCTGGCGGAAACCGTGCAGGAATATTCCGCCGACGGCCAGGCGGTGAACGGCGATCTCAATCCGGCGCTCGACCGGCTGCGATTGGCCGTCGAGGAAATGGGCTCGAACCGTGCCTCCACCACCGCCATGGCCAATCTCGCCGAAGCGATCCAGGGCCTCGTGCATCACATGCGCACCGAACAACAATTGATCCGCGAATGGGCCGACGGTCAGGGCGAGCAGAACAAGGAAATCAAGGCGCTTCTGGAGCGCCTCGCGCGGCAGCCCGAGACCAACTGAACGGAGACAGCCTATGGCGCTTTCGCGTTCACGCCGCAACGACAGCGGGTTCAATTACTGGCCGGGCTTCGTCGATGCGCTATCGACGCTGGTGCTCGCCATCGTCTTCCTGCTGTCGGTGTTCCTTGTGGTTCAATTCTTTCTCTCACAGGAGGTCACCGGCAAGGACAAGGCACTTGAGCGGCTGAATGCGCAGATCGCACAGCTCAACGATCTCCTTTCGCTGGAAAAACTCGGCAAGCTGAATCTCGACGATCAACTCTCGCAGATGCGCGCGGGGCTTGCATCCGCCGAGGCCGAGCGCGACCGCGTCAAGGGTCTCTATGACGGGCTCGCCGGTGCGGGCGCGAGTGCGCAGGGCCGCGCCACTGAACTTGGCAAGGCGCTCGACTCGGAGAAGCAGGTCTCGGCGCGGGCGCTGGCGCAGATCGAAGTGCTGAACCAGCAGATCAGCGCGCTGCGCCGGCAGCTCGCCGCGCTGGAGGAAGCGCTCGATGCCTCGGAGAAACGCGACAAGGAATCCCAGACCAAGATCGCCGATCTCGGCCAGCGGCTGAACGTGGCGCTGGCGCAGCGGGTGCAGGAACTGTCACGCTATCGCTCCGAATTCTTCGGGCGGCTGCGCGCCATTCTCGGCAACCGCCCGGATGTGCGCATTGTCGGCGACCGCTTCGTGTTCCAGTCCGAGGTGTTCTTCGACACCGGGCAGGCGCTGCTGCTGCCGGAAGGCCGCGCTGAACTCGACAAGCTTGCCACCGCGCTGATCGATCTGGACAAGCAGATTCCCGCTGAGATCGCATGGGTGCTGCGTGTCGACGGCCATACCGACGTGCGGCCGATCAACAGCCCACAGTTCAAGTCGAACTGGGAACTGTCCTCGGCGCGCGCCATCTCGGTAGTGCAATATCTGGTCTCGCTCGGCGTCCCGGCGCAGCGTCTGGTCGCGGCAGGCTTCGCGGAATTCCAGCCGCTCGATGCTGAAAAAACCGAAGAAGCCTACAAGCGCAACCGCCGCATCGAACTGAAACTGACCGAGCGATGAGCCGCGTGCCGCGATCATGAGCGCATCCTTCACGCTGCGGCCCTACAATGCCAGCGACGAGGACGCGGCGATCGACCTGTGGTTTCGCACCTGGAGCCAAGCCTATCCGTCGATCGACTTCGCGCAGCGGTTGGACGGATGGCGCGCGCGCTGGCGCGATGAACTCGTGCCCGCCGCGCAGATTTTCGTTACGGAACAGAACGGCGCAATGACCGGCTTCGTCACGATCGATGCGTCGGGCTATCTCGATCAGCTCGTGGTCGCGCCCGAAGCATGGGGATCGGATCTCGGCAACGTGCTGATCGACAAGGCCAAGGCGATATCGCCGGGCGGCATCACCTTGCTGGTCAACACCGACAATGCCCGCGCCATCCGCTTCTACGAGCGCAACGGCTTCGTCCACACCCACGACGACGTCAATCCGGTGTCGGGACGCAAGGTCTACGGCATGGCGTGGAAGCCGTGAGCGTCAGGCCGCTTCCAATAGCGCCACGGTCCCCTGCCCGCCGTCGGCGCAGATGCTGACAATGGCGCGGCTTCCCTTGGGCATCGCCGCCAGTTCCTTGACAGACTGACTCAATATCCGGGCGCCGGTTGCTCCGAACGGATGTCCGAGCGCGATGCTGCCGCCGTTCGGATTCAGGCGTTCGCGCGGAAACTTGCCAAACTCGGCGTTGACGCCGGCCTTGTCGCGGATGAATTCCGGGCTCTCCAGCGCCTTGATGTGCGCAAGCACCTGCGCAGCAAAGGCCTCATGAATTTCCCAGAGCTGAATGTCGGCGTAGGTCAGCGCATGCCGCGCCAGCAGCCGCGGGATCGCGTAGGGCGGTGCCATCAGCAGGCCTTCGGTGCGAAAATCCACCGACGCGATTTCCCAGTCGATCAGCTTAACACGCGGTGTCTGCGCGGGAAGCTTCTCAAGTCCCTTTTTCGAGGCCACCCAGATGCTCGATGCACCGTCGGTAAGCGGCGACGAATTGCCCGCCGTCAGCGTTCCCTTGCCGCTCTTGCGGTCGAAGGACGGCGGCAACCGCGCCAGCTTCTCGAGCGAGGTATCCTTGCGCGCAATGGTGTCGCGCTTCACGCCGTCGAACGGAATGACGAGGCCATCGAAGAAGCCGCGATCCCATGCGGCCACCGCACGCTGATGGCTCTCCAGCGCGATCTGATCCTGCGCCTCGCGCGAGATGTTCCAGACCTTGGCGGTGATCTCGGTGTGCTCGCCCATGCTCATGCCGGTGGTGCGATTGCTGACCGCCGGAATGTAGAGACGCACATCGCTGAGCTTGAGATCGATCGCGTGGGTGAGTTTTTGTCCCAGCGATCGGGCGGTCTGAAACTGGCGCACCCAGTTGGACAGCGACATGCCGAGACCGAGCTGAACCTGACTGAGGCTGTCGACGCCGCCGACCAGCGCGAGATTGCGCACCTCGCCGTCGATCATGCCCGCGGCTTCGAACACACCCATCATGCTGGTCGAACACGCCATCACGGTGGAATAGGCCGGCACCGTCGGATCGACTCCAGCGTCCATGAGAATTTCGCGTGCGATGTTGCTCCAGGTGAGGTTCGGCACCACGTTGCCCCACACCGCAAAGTCCGGCTTGCCGCCGCCCAGCCGTTCGATCATGTGCTTGACCACCGGCACCGACAACGAGATGGCGTCGACGCCGCCAAGCGGGCCGTCGACCTTCGCAAACGGCGTGCGGACCCCTGCCGCCAGCCAGACATTACCTTTTACAGATTGCGCCATCGATTGCTCCCGGATCGAACGCCGGAACCGGCGCCTTCCGGGACACTATTCGATCCGGCGGAGGGCATACAAGCCGACGGCGGCAGGGCTGCCGTGCCGTAACGATCGGAGGATCAATGCGCCACCAGCAGCGCTGCGTTCTGCAGCCAGCCCGCCATCGCAGCCTGCTTCCAGCTTTCGCAGGGAATCTCGGTGGCCCGATGCAGCGGCTTCTCGAACCGCACCTGCCGCCAGTCGCTCGGCGTGCCTGCGAAGACATAGCCTGCCCTGCGGGCCAGCCCGATCATCTGTTCGTTGTTGCGGAGGGTTTCGCCAAACAGCCGCGACGCCCCGAGCGCCGCCGCGCGGCATTCAAGATTCGACAGCATCGCGGAGCCGATGCCCTGTCCCTGCCAGGCATCGCCGATCGACAATCCGAATTCGGTATCCTGCGTCCTTGCGTCGTAGCTGTAGCGGGACTCGCCGACGATGGTCTCGACGCCGTCGATCTTCATTTCGGCAACCACCGCAAAGCGGCTGCCCTCGCCGACATGAAGCGCCTTGTCGAGCTCTGACGGCGGCAACTCGCTGACGGCGCTCATCAGGCGATTGTAGCGCGACTGTCGCGACAGCGACCGGAAATAGGACGACAGCGCATCCGCGTCCTTCGGTTCGATGAAACGCACCGTCAGCGATCTGCCGTCCTTCAGCCGGACAATATCGGTGTAGCGGCCGAGGTTGCCCAGAACAAAGCGATGATCGGTTTCTGCCAGCATGACACGCTCCATCGGCTGCTATGCGAAAGAAAAAGCGAGCCTGATCCGGGGAGGAGGACGAGACGGATCAGGCTCGCAAGGGCGCCTTACGCACGCCAGAAGGGCTTGCTGGCCTCGTAGGCGAAGTCGCTCCAGCTCGCGCCGACGTCGTGAAAGTCCTTGTCGCTGAGGCGGGCGAGTTCTGCCCGGCGCTGCGAACGCTGCTGCCACGTATGCAGCACGTCGGAAATCGACGAAATCGGGTGATGGAGGAAGTCGTAGTGATGATGATTTGTCATCAACTTGGTGGTGTAAGCAGACATCGTAGCCTCCTGAAATAAATCTGATGGTGCGAATATCTGCTCGCGAACCCCCATTGACAAACGATAGCTTGTCCCCTGTATTATGAGATAATATCATGTATTAGAGGCGCCGATGACCGCCCGACTGCCCTCCCTGAACGGTTTGCGCGCTTTCGAGGCCGCCGCACGGCACCTCAGCTTTACCCATGCCGCGCAGGAGCTGAACGTCACCCAGACCGCCATCAGCCACCAGATCCGGCGGCTAGAGGAAGAACTCGGCATCAAGCTGTTCATCCGGCAAAGCCGCGCGCTGGCGCTGACGCCGCAGGCCGCCGAATACCTGCCGGGCATCCGCGCCGCATTTCAGGACTTGCGCACCGCCACCGACCGCCTGCTGCGAAAAGGGGACGATCGCGTGCTGACAATCAGCACCCTGACATCGCTCGCCGTGAAATGGCTGCTGCCCAGATTGTCGTCCTTTCAGGAACAGCATCCGGAGATCGATGTTCGCATCACCACCTCGACCGAACTGGTGGATTTCCGCACCAGCAATGTCGACGCGGCGATCCGGTACGGACAGGGACGATGGCCGGGGCTGGATGCCGAGTGGCTGATGGCCGAACATCTGTTTCCGGTTTGCAGCCCGAAGCTCCTGACTGGCGAACGCGCGCTGCGGCGGCCGGAAGACCTGGAGCATGCCACGCTGCTGCATACGTCCAGCACCATCGACGACTGGCGCCTTTGGCTCACCGCCGCAGGCCTGCCCGCGCACCTGTCGCAAAACCGCGGGCTGACATTCGATCTGGCCTTCATGACCATTCAGGCCGCCATCGACGGTCTCGGCGTCGCCATGGGTCACACCGCCTATGTCGCGGACGACGTTGCGAACGGACGCTTGGTGGTGCCGTTCAATGTCTCCATGCCGTCGGCGGGCTACTACTTCGTGACGCCGCAAGACAGGCCGGCGACCCCGAAACTCAACCTGTTTCGCGACTGGCTGAGAACCGCGTCGAAGCAGTAACGGTCATGCCCACGAGATGGGCATGCTGCACAGACTCGCATCATTCCGCGTGACGCCGCCCCAGCGCATTCGCTGGAAACTCAAAAAAACATTGCCCGATCAAAGCCAACGGTGTTGGCACGGCGATTGCTCCACTTGCGGAACAGTCAATGACGACTGCGGTCCGAAAAGGAGCTCGGCGCATTCGTCACCATGACTGATCTGCGCATGCGCGTTCCTGTTTCGGCCGACCATCATTGGCAGACAGGACACAATGCATCAGACGGCACGAACGCGCGGACAAACGTTCTCGATACGCGACATCAATGACCGCAAACAGGCGTGCCACATGCGCAGCCTGCGCTGCTGCCGAGTCGCGCGCGACGGCCGTCATCCCGAATCCAGCCCGCGCGATCGACATCGTGCGGTCGAGATAACGCCGCGATCCGTCACGGACGCCGGACGTTTTTGATTTCTACTGCGAACAAAGAGGATCTGTGATGGCCTATCTCGCGCCTTCGGAATTCGTCACCAAGATGGTGGATGCTGGAGAATCCAAAATCTTCATGTCCACTCGAGACACGGTCATTCGTGCCTATATGGCCGGCGCCATCCTGGCGCTGGCGGCGTGGTTCGCCGTCACGATCAATGTGAACACCGGCCAGCCGCTGGTCGGCGCGCTGTTGTTCCCGGTCGGTTTCTGCATCCTCTATTTGTTGGGATTCGATCTGCTGACCGGCGTGTTCGTCCTCGTTCCGCTTGCGCTGATCGACAAGCGTCCGGGCGTGACGCTGGCCGGCGTTTTCAGAAACTGGGGCCTGGTCTTTGCCGGCAATTTCTGCGGCGCGTTCACGGTCGCCTTCCTGATGGCGTTCGTCACGACGTTCGGCTTCTCGCAGGAGCCCGACAAGGTCGGCGCCGCGATCGGCCACGCCGGCGAAGCGCGAACGCTCGGTTATGCGGCGCATGGCGCAGCCGGCATGGCGACGCTGTTCTTCCGCGGCATGCTGTGCAACTGGATGGTCTCGACCGGCGTCGTTGGCGCCATGATCTCGACCACGGTGCCCGGCAAGGTGATCGCGATGTGGATGCCGATCCTGGTGTTCTTCTACATGGTGTTTGAGCATTCCGTGGTGAACATGTTCCTGTTTCCATCGGGACTGCTTCTGGGCGCGAAGTTTTCGTTCCTGGACTATCTGATCTGGAACGAAATCCCGACCGTGATCGGCAATCTTGTCGGCGGCCTCGCATTCACGGGCCTGACCCTTTACGCCACCCATGTCAGGACCGCGCCGAAGCGCGCGGCGGTTCGCGCGGTTTCCTGATCCCACTTGCAAGAAGGAGCCCCGGCCGACAAGTTGGGGCTCCTTTTTTCGGCATCATCCATGTCGCGTGAATTGCAGATATCGGTCGGGCAGCATTCTGATAAAGGTCGCAAGGAGACCAATCAGGACTTTTATGGCGTCCTGATCCCCACCGAGCCGCTGCTTAGCCTGAAAGGCATTGCGATTGCGGTGGCGGACGGCATCAGCAGCAGCACCGTCAGTTCGGTCGCGAGCGAGTCCGCCGTCAAAAGTTTTCTGACCGACTATTACTGCACCTCGGAATCATGGTCGGTCAAAACCTCGGCGCAGCGCGTGGTCGCGGCGACGAATTCATGGCTGCATTCCGCAACACGGCGAAGCCAGTACCGCTACGACAAGGACAAGGGCTACGTCTGCACCCTGAGCGCGATGGTGATCAAATCCACCACCGCGCATATTTTCCATGTCGGCGACTCGCGGATCTACCGTCTCGCCGGGAACACCCTCGAGCAGCTGACCAACGACCACCGTGTGGTCATTTCGTCGGAACAGAATTATCTCAGCCGCGCGCTCGGGATTAATCCGCAGATCGAAATCGACTATCAGGCGCTTCCGATCGAAAAGGGCGATGTGTTCCTGCTGGCGACCGACGGCGCGTATGAACACGTGGGAGACCGCTTCGTCGCCAAAACGGTCCACGACAACGCCGACGATCTGGACCGGGCCGCGAAGCTGATCGTCGAACAGGCTTATCTGCAAGGCAGCAACGATAACCTCACCGTCCAGATCGTGCGCATCGACCAGTTGCCGCGCAGCGAGGCGAGCGACGTCTTCGGGCAGTCGTCCGAACTGCCGCCGGCTCCGCTTCTGGAGGCGCGCATGGTTTTCGACGGCTACCGGATCGTCCGGCAGATTCATGCCAGCAGCCGCAGCCACATCTATCTGGCGGTCGACACCGAAACCGATGAACTGGTCAGCATCAAGATTCCCTCGATCGATCTGCGCGGCGATCCGAGCTACCTGAAACGCTTCATGATGGAAGAGTGGATCGCCCGGCGCATCGACAGCCCGCATGTGCTGAAGCCCTGCCTGCAATCCCGGAAACGAAACTTCCTCTATGTCGCCACCGAATTCATCGACGGCCAGACACTGACCCAGTGGATGATCGACAATCCAAGACCGGATCTCGAGACGGTGCGCGGTATCGTGGAGCAGATCGCCAGGGGCCTGCGCGCCTTCCACCGGATGGAAATGCTGCATCAGGATATCCGGCCGGACAACATCATGATCGACAAGACCGGAACGGTGAAGATCATCGATTTCGGTTCAACGAAAGTGACCGGCGTTGTCGAGGCCGCGCCGTCCACAGACACGGGGATTCTCGGCACCGTGCAATACACCGCACCGGAATATTTCCAGGGCGAAAGCGGCTCGCCGCGCTCCGACATGTTCTCGCTCGGCGTCATCACCTATCAGATGCTGACGGGGAAACTGCCCTATGGCGCGCAAATCGCGAAGGCGCGCACAAAATCGCAATTCAGGAAACTGCGATACAGGTCCGCGCTCGATGACAGCCGCGGCATCCCGGCCTGGATCGACGAAACCCTGAAGCGCGCCGTGCACCCCGACACGCTCAGGCGCTACGAGGCGCTATCGGAATTCACCTTCGATCTTCGCCACCCCAACGCGCGCTATCTGAACGCATCGCCGGCGCCACTGATCGAGCGCGATCCCCTGCTGTTCTGGAAAGGCCTGTCGACGATCCTGGCGATCATCATCGTGGTGCTGCTGGCGATTCAGCATGGACACCGCTAGGCGGTCGAACCCGGGCGCACCAACTGAAACAGGTCCGCCGGACGCGCATACCACCCGCTCCCATGCATGCGGGCGATGAGATCGAGAGCGAGCGTATCGATGTAGCCTTTGCCAGCATCGAGCACGAACTCGTCCGCCACATGAGCGCACACGACCTCACCGATCACGGCAACCTGCCTCGGTCCTGTCTCATGCGTCGAAAGTGTACGACACTCGAATGCGACCGGGCTTTCGGCTATGCGCGGCGGCGAAACCATCTGTGATGGCACTGTCCGCAAGCCGGCCAGCACGAGTTCATCAACTTCGGACGGCGCATCGACACAGGTCGTGTTCATCGCCTCCGCCATCTGGTGCGGCACCAGATGCGCGACGAACTCGCCGGTCGCAAGAATATTCTCCGCCGTGTCCTTTAGTCCCTTTTCGGGATGGCGCAGCAGCCCGAGCACAACCGTCGGCGGCTCGTGCCCCAGCACATTGAAGAAGCTGAACGGAGCCGCGTTTGCGACGCCATCGGGTGAGCGGGTCGTCACCCAGGCGATGGGGCGCGGGGTGACGGTTGCGGTGAGAATCTTGTAGCGGATGTCCGCCGCCAGCTGGCCCATATCGAAGAACATGCTGCTCAGCTCCTCGCCGGCAAAGCCGGGATCGTTGAGACAGCGGACTTCGGCCGGGTATCGACAGTGAGCTGGAACACATCCGGCCGCGAATAGTGCCCTGTTGCATCGAAGTCGTACTTGCCGCGCGCGATGTCATCGAGATCGATGTCGGCATAGAGGATCGTTTCGCCGTCGAAATCCGGTCCGACAAGTACTTTGCCGAGCGGATTGATAATGGCGCTGCCGCCGCGCATCAGCACGGTCTCCGGATCGTCGCCGAGCGAACACTCGTAGTTTTCGGGATACGCCCCGCGCTTGATGTACTGGCAGGCCGTGAGCACAAAACAACGCCCTTCGAGCGCGATGTGCTGCATCGACGGCACCCAGGTGTCGCGATCATCCGCCGTGGGGGCGCAGTAAATGCTGACGCCCTGGCTGTACATGTGCATGCGCAATGCCGGCATGTAGTTTTCCCAGCAGATCACCGCGCCGATGGTGCCGAGCGATGTTTCAAAGGCAGGCATCGTCGAGCCGTCGCCAAAGCCCCAGATCAGCCGTTCACCCGCGGTCGGCATCAGCTTGCGATGCTTGCCCACGAGACCGTTGGCGCCATCGAAGAACAGCACGGTGCAGTACAGCGTGCCGTGTTCGCGCTCGATGCAGCCCATCACGACGAAGAGTCCGGTCGCGGCCGCCGCAGCGGCAATCGTTTCGACTTCAGGGCCATCGAGATCGATCGCCTGTTCCCAGTATGCGCGGAATGCTTCGCGCCCTTCAGGCTTGCGCTGGCCAACCGGCGCACCGAACGAATTGCCCTTCGGGTAGCCCCCGAGGAAGGCTTCCGGGAACACCGCCAGCCTTGCACCGGCCTTCGCGGCTTGTTCGATCAGGCTTGCGGCCTTCTGGGCCGATGCGAGTGTGTCGGTCGGATTCGATGCAGCCTGAATAACGGCGGCCTTGTAGCTGCTGTTCTTTTTTGAAGTCATGACACCTGTCCCGGAAGGCGAAGAGATGACGAAACACGGGCTGCCATGAAGGCAGCCCGTGGATTACGATGTGAGATTTAGTGGTCGGTTTCGAGCTTCGGCTTGTTCGGCAGCACGATTGAGCCGATCACCGCGACGGTGGCGCAGATCACGACCGGATACCAAAGCCCCGCAAACACATCGCCGACTGCCAATGAAAGGTAGGTGGCGAAGAACGGCAGGAAGCCGCCGAAGATGCCCGCGCCGATGTGATACGGGAACGAGAGCGCCGTATACCGGATGTTTGCGGGGAACACCTCGACAAGGAACGACGCGACCGGCCCGTAGATCATCGCCACAATGATGGTCATGACCACCAGCAGGAAGATGATGTAGCCGGACGACACCTTGGCCGGGTCGGCCTTTGCAGGATAACCCGCGTCGGCCAACGCCTTGCGGTAACCTCCCGGATCGTAACCCTTAATCGTGATCCCCCTGACCGTCATCGCTACAGCCTGTCCGTCGACCGGCGGCGCGTAGCTGAAGTTGATACCGCTCGCGATCAACAGCTTCTTGGCCTGGACGCAGGGTTTGGCGTGATCGCCGTGCGTGCTGAGCAGCGCGGCGGCAAGACCGAACCTGCACCCTTCGCTGGACGTATCCGCATGCACCAGAACAGGCGCGCTCTGGGTTGCGGCCACGAGTTGCGGATTGCCCGCTTCCAGCAGCGAGGCGAACATCGGCCGGTAGCACAGAGCCGAGAGAACGAGACCCGCCATCATCAGCCACTTGCGCCCAACCCGGTCGGACAGCCAGCCAAAGAAGATGAAAGCCGGCGCGCCGATCACCAGACCGACAGCCATGAGCGTGTACGAGGTCTGCAGATCGATCTTCGCCACCTGCTGCATGAAGATCATCACGTAGAACTGACCGGTGAAATAGGTCGCCCCCATGCCCGCCGTGGCTCCGAACAGTGCGATCAGCACGAGGCGCAGACTCGACCAGCGGCCGAATGTGTCGCGAACCGGATTCTTTGACAGCCGCCGCTCGGCCTTGAGACGCGCGAACACCGGCGATTCATGCAGCTTGGCGCGCACATAGATCGAGAATGCCAGCATCAGGATCGAGATGATGAAGGGAACGCGCCAGCCCCAGGCCTTGAAATCAGCTTCGCTCATCAGGCTCTGGGTGCCGATGATGACGGCGATCGAGAGCGCGAGACCGACCGATGACGTGATTTGGATCCAGCCCGTCAGCAACCCGCGCCGATGAGGCTGTGAGTGCTCGGCGACATAGATGACGGCACCGCCATATTCTCCGCCGACCGCAAGGCCCTGGATCAGACGGAGCACCACCAGCGAAATCCACGCCGCATGGCCCATGGTCGCATAGGTCGGCAGAAAGCCGATCAGCGCCGTGCTGCCGCCCATCATCACGATCGTGATGAGGAAGGTGTATTTGCGGCCCACAAGATCGCCGATACGTCCGAACAGGACCGCACCAATCGGGCGAATAACGAAACCGGCCGCAAGAGCGCCAAGCGACGCCAGCACGGCCGCCGTGGGGTTATCCGGCGGAAACAGCACCGAACTCATGAACACGGCCAGCGAGCCGTAGATGAAGAAATCGTACCACTCGAACACCGTGCCCAGCGTCGAAGCCAGAACGACCTGCCGCTCTTCGTTGCGCGTGAGATCGTGATCGGCCGCTGCTGCCGTCGCCGTTACCGCATCCATCGTCATTCCCCTGTTTGTAGTTCCGTCAGCCCCGCCCTACGACGCTCGGAACGATCGCCTCATATATAGTCAGATAGATATGATATTATCAAATTAGACAAGCTTGAATGTACGGCGCGCCCAGCCCAATAATACGGCATGGGCTCGAATCAAATAACACCCTGATCTAAAAGGATTTTCAGTGAGGAAGCCGCGCGGAAACCAACCGCCAGAGAGGCCGCTCGCGCCAACATCCGGGCGCTCCGCGACGACCGGAAAGTCGAAATCCGTCAAATTGGAAAAGACGGAACGTGGCGGACGGCGGGGCATCCAGTCGATCGAGATCGGCTTCCGGATCCTTGATTATCTGCGCACCGAACTGCGTCCGGTCCCGCTCAAGATGATCGCCGCCAACACCGGAATGTCGGCAGCCAATGTGCACTATTATCTCGTCAGCTTTCAGGCCGTGGGCATTGTGCGGCAGGAAGCCGATACCGGCTGCTATGCGCTCGGCCCTTACGCGCTGAAACTCGGCATGGCCGCGATCGAGCAGTTCGACGTCTTCACCGCCGCCCGTCCTGCAATGACCGAACTCGCGACGACCATCGGCCACACGGTCTTCCTCGGCGTGTGGGGCAATCGTGGACCAACCATCATCTACCGTGTCGAAGGCGGCGCCAGCCGGCCGATCATCGAACTGCGCGTTGGTAGCGTGCTCAGCCTGCTACGCTCGGCGCTCGGCCGCAATTTCCTTGCGCATCTGCCGCGTTCGATCACCGCGCACATGCTCGATCAGGAACTCAAGGAAGAAGGATCACGGCACGCACGAATCGACGACGCGCCTGCCACGAAGGCCGAGGTGGAGGAGATGGTGGCGGCGATTCAGCGGGACGGCATCAGCCGCTGCCGCGATGCCCTGTTGCCGAACTTCACATCCTTTTCGGCGCCGATCTTCGATCAAACCGGTTTCATGATCGCGGCCATTACCATGATGGGGCCGATCGGCATTCTCGACGACAATCTGAAAGGCTCGACGGCAACGACACTGCTCGCCCACGCGCGCGCGCTGTCGGCGACGGCGGGATGGCAGCCGGAAGCGGTAAGCGACTGAGAGGCGAGTCATTGAACAGGAATGGCGCGCCCGAAGAGATTCGAACTCCTGACCCCCAGATTCGTAGTCTGGTGCTCTATCCAGCTGAGCTACGGGCGCGCATTTCGCGGACTTGAGAGAGGCCGGTGGCCGGGCCGCGAAGGAGCGCCATAGCTACCGGCTCCGGAACGGCTTTGCAAGATCGATAAGACATGGATTTCGGGCCAAAACGGCAGTTTTTCAGGCCCGCGCCCGCGCATCCCGCAGGCTGCGCAGCTCGACGGCCCGATCCGGAATCGTGATTCGGAACGTCGCGCCGATGGTCCCATCCACCAGATTGAGCTCGCCGCCATGGGCCCGGATCAGTTCGGCTGCAATCGCCAACCCCAGCCCGGTGCCGCCATCCCGTGAGGAGCCCTGAAACGCCTCGAAGAGATGTTCGCGGGCCTTTTCGGGAATGCCGGGGCCGGTATCCGAGATTTCAAGGATCGTCACCGCCCCCTCGCGGCGGCCGGTGAAGCGGATTTGCTTGGCAATGGCGTCACCGGACTTGTCGCTCTCCAGCGCCTGCGCGGCATTGCGGGCCAGATTGAGCAGCACCCGGAACAATTGATCGGGATCGGCATCGACGGTCAGGCCACGCTCGATGGCGTTGATCCACTCGATCGAGGTATCGGAGGCCAGCCCGGTCGATTCGCGCACCTCGTTGACCACCGGCTCGATCAGAACGCGGCGGCGGTCAGGCGGCGCCTCCTGCGCCTTGCCGTAGGACAATGTCGACTGGCAGAACGCGATGGCGCGCTCCAGCGAGCGCATCAGCTTCGGCGCAAATCGCTGCACGCGCGGATCGGGCACGCTGGCCAATTGATCGGACAGAAGCTGCGACGACGCCAGCAGGTTGCGCAGATCGTGGTTGATCTTCGAGACCGCGAGCCCGAGCGCGGCGAGATGGTTCTTCTGATGCAGCATCGACACCAGATCGCGCTGCATGTCCGACAGTTCGCGTTCCGCAAGGCCGATCTCGTCGGTGCGTTTCGACGGTTCGATAATGCGCGCAGTGCTTTCCGGATTTTCGTGGAATGCGACGAGATTGGCGGTGACGCGACGCATCGGCCGCACGAACAGATGATGCAGGGCGTAGTAAATCAGGCCTGCAGTGATGCTCGTCATCACCAGCGACAGCAGCAGCACGTTGCGCGAGAAACGGAACATCGCCGCGCGCAGCGGCTTTTCGTCCACCACGACTTCGATGAACTGCCCGCTGCCGGGCGCCGGCCCGATCACGCGCATCACCTCGTCGCCGCTGTCGATCATGACCTGAAACGCGTCGACAATGGCCGACCATGCACTCGTGTCGCGCATGTCGATGTCGTGGTCGATCTTCGCGGGCATATCGGCCGCCGCCAGCAGCCGCCGCTGCGATCCGCTTTTGATGGCTACCGCGCGCGCCCCGATGCTGGCGAGAATCTGCCGCGCCAGCGCATCGGGAACCATGCCGCTCGGGGCCGCATCCAGCACCAGCGCGGCGGTGCTTGCTGCCGCCAGCCGGTCGTTCAGCCGGTTCACCCGGAAGTTGGCGATGGATGGCACATAGATCAGGATTTCGACGATCAGGATCAGGGGAATCGTCAGCAGCAACAGCTTTCCCGACAGCCCGAACCGCAGCCCGGGCCGGAGCTTTTCCATTGTCCGATCAGGTTCCTGGCCGGATACCGCCATTGAGTGATCGCCTGCCCATTTTCATGATTTGCCGCCACAGGATGCGCCTGCCGGCGGCCCGGGTCAAACCCCCGGAACTGTTATGGTTTAAGCCTCTGACCGCGCTCCACAACCTGAGCGCGGTATAAAACCCCAAGATTGACGAAAACAGGCTGCTCCCGTATAAGCCGCGCCAACTGTCCTCGATGGCCCGGCTCGACCGGGCCGGTTCATTTTGGACCGAAATTGGTCCACTTCAGGGCCGGCATCGCAGGATTTCATCTCATTTATCGGCGAATTGCCTCCGACGAGCCGTCGGACGTGCATTTCGGTAGCGGAGAACGACCGTGAAGCGGACTTATCAACCCAGCAAACTGGTGCGCAAGCGCCGTCACGGCTTCCGTGCCCGTCTCGCGACCGCCGGCGGCCGCAAGGTTCTCGCTGCCCGCCGTGCCCGCGGCCGCAAGCGTCTGAGCGCCTGACCGACCTTTATCCCGGGACCTTTTCCCATGCGCCGGTTGGAATCATGGACCGGTTGAAGCAGCGCGCGGATTTCATCGCCGCGGCCAGCGGACCACGCATGGCCAGTCCTGCCTTTGTGGTGCAAACGCGCCGGCGCGACGACGACGGCCCGGTCCGCGTCGGATTTACCGTTACAAAGAAAGTCGGCACCGCGACGGAACGCAACCGCGTCCGCCGCAGGCTTCGCGAACTGGTGAAGCGGCTGGATGTCATATCCATGCGACCCCACCATGATTATGTGATAGTGGGCCGTCGTGCCGCGCTGGACCGCGGCTTTGAAACCATGTTCAACGATCTGCGCTCGGCGCTCAGCCGCCTCGAGCGCCAGACGCCCCGACCGCCAGCGACCTGAAGCCACACACAGTCCTTCCCGAACACGCCCGAGCGCATGACGAGACCTGAACGATGATCGAAAATCGCAATACCATCCTCGCCGTCATCCTGTCGGGCCTTGTGCTGATCGCATGGCAATACCTCTACAACATTCCGCAGATGGAAAAGCAGCGCGCCGCGCAGCAGGCCGAACTGGCGCAGAAGCAGGCCGCCAGTCCGGCGACGCCCGCGACCACTACGCCGAGCGCGAACCAGCCGACGCCCGCCGCTCCCGGCCAGCAGGCCGGTGCACCGGCAACGCCAGCCTCCGCTGCGCCGATCCAGAGCCGCCCCTCCGCGATTGCAGCCGGCCCGCGCGTGAAGATCGACACGCCCAACATCAGCGGCAGCATCGCGCTGACCGGCGCGCGCATCGACGACGTCGCGCTGGTGAAATACCGCGAGACCGTCGATCCGAAATCGCCCGCCATTGAACTGTTCTCGCCGTCGGGCACCAAGGAACCGTTCTACGCCGAATTCGGCTTCGTGCCGGCCGCAGGCGCAACGACGAAGATGCCGACCCGCGACACCGTCTGGACGCAGGAAGGCACCGGCGCGCTGACCCCAAAGACTCCGGTCACGCTGACCTGGAACAACGGCCAGGGCCTGACGTTCAAGCGCACCATTTCGATCGACGACAAGTATCTGTTCACGATCAAGGACGACGTCTCCAACGTCGGCGATGCTCCGGTCACGCTGTATCCGTTCGGCCTGATTTCGCGTCACGGCACGCCGCACGTCTCCGGCTACTACATCCTGCATGAAGGCCTGATCGGCGTTCTCGGCGATCAGGGCCTGCAGGAGTATGGCTACAAGAAAATGGACGATGCCAAGGCGGTGGAGTTCAAGGTGACCAACGCCTGGATGGGCATCACCGACAAGTACTGGGCTGCGACGCTGCTGCCGAGCCCGAAGGCCAACGTGCAGGCGCGCTTCTCGTCCAACCTCGTCGGCACGCTGCGCACCTACCAAACCGACTATCTGCTCGATCCGATGACGATTGCAATCGGCGGCACCGCCAGCACGGCGACCAGCCTGTTCGCCGGCGCCAAGGAAAGCGCCACCGTCGACGCCTACGACAAGCAGCTCGGCCTCAACAAGTTCGACCGCCTGATCGACTGGGGCTGGTTCTACTTCATCACCAAGCCGATGTTCTGGGCGATCGACTGGTTCTTCCACATCTTCGGCAACTTCGGCGTCGCCATCCTGGCGGTGACGGTGCTGGTCAAGCTGATCTTCTTCCCGCTCGCCAACAAGTCCTATGCGTCGATGGCGAAGATGAAGGCCGTCCAGCCGCAGCTTGCCGCGCTGAAGGACAAGTATCCTGACGACAAGATGAAGCAGCAGCAGGAGATGATGGAGATCTACAAGAAGGAGAAGATTAACCCGATCGCGGGCTGTCTTCCGATTCTGATCCAGATCCCGGTGTTCTTCTCGCTCTACAAGGTTCTGTTCGTCACCATCGAAATGCGGCACGCGCCGTTCTTCGGATGGATCAAGGACCTTTCCGCACCCGATCCGACCAACCTGTTCAACCTGTTCGGCCTGTTCGCATTCGACCCGACGCAGCTTCCGGTTCTCGGCTACTACCTGCATCTCGGCATCTGGCCGATCATCATGGGCATCACGATGTGGTTCCAGATGAAGCTGAACCCGACGCCGCCCGATCCGACGCAGAAGATGATCTTCGACTGGATGCCGCTGATCTTCACCTTCATGCTTGCGGGCTTCCCGGCCGGTCTCGTGATCTACTGGGCCTGGAACAACCTGCTGTCGGTGCTGCAGCAGAGCTACATCATGAAGAAGAACGGCGCGAAGATCGAACTGTTCGACAACGTGAAGGCGACCTTCGCCGGCAGCAAGAAAACGACGTAGCGACGGCTCGTTCTCCGAGCGCCGCGCATATCTCTCACCGTCATGCCCGGGCTTGTCCCGGGCATCCACGTCTTGTCAGGCGGTAAGGTAAGGCGTGTATGGCCGGGACAAGCCCGGCTATGAGGAAATATGATGGTCCAGCTCATTGGACAAAACTGGAAGACCTTCGCATGACCGATCAAACCGATGCGGAGCTGATTGAAGCCGGGCGGAAGATCTTCGCCGGCGACTGGCAGTTTTTCTGGGCTTCCCCGTCGATCGAAGCGCTCCCGCCCATGAAGGGCGTCGAAGTCGCGTTCGCCGGCCGCTCCAATGTCGGCAAATCCAGCCTCATCAATGCACTCACGGGCCGCAACGGTCTGGCGCGGACCTCGCACACACCCGGCCGCACCCAGGAACTGATCTTCTTCGAAGGCCCGACGCCAGCGGACGGCAAGGACGCCGGCCTGCGGCTGGTGGACATGCCGGGTTACGGCTACGCCTCCGCGCCCAAGGCCAAGGTCGCGTCATGGACCACACTGATCCACAAATTCCTGCAGGGCCGCGCCAACCTCGCCCGCGTCTATGTGCTGATCGACTCCCGTCACGGCTTCAAAGACGTCGACAACGACGTGCTCAAGACGCTCGACAAGTCCGCCGTCAGCTATCAGGTGGTGCTGACCAAGGCCGACCAGGTCAAGAAGACCGCGCTTGAGGACACCCTCGCCGCAACCAAGGCAGCGCTGGCGAAACACCCCGCGGCGTTTCCCGACGTGCTGGTGACATCGTCGCGCACCGGCGACGGCATGCCCGAGCTGCGCGCCGCCATGATCCGTCTTCTCAGGGAAAGAATCTGATGACCCAGAATGGCGCGCTGCGCCTTGCAGCCATCCTCGCCGGGCTGATGGGCGCGGCCGGTGTCGCGCTGGCGGCGGCGTCTGCCCACCTGCCCGACGCATCGCGTCTGGCCTCCGCCTCATCGATGCTGCTGTTCCACGCCAGCGCCGTCATCGGCGCTGCGCTGCTGACCGGGCACGGCATCGCCAGACGCGGTCTCGGCCTGGCTGCGACCTTCGGCTTCATCGTTGGCGCGGCGCTGTTCGCAGGCGACCTGACCATGCGCCAGTATGCCGGTCATGGATTGTTCACAATGGCCGCGCCGACCGGCGGCACACTCCTTATTCTGAGCTGGCTGGTGCTGGCCATCGCTGCGGCCTGGCCGCGGCGCGCAGGCTGATCCGCGCCGCGGACGCTTTGCACCCTCGCGCCAATCGGCTAAACCCTCGTCCAATCCTTGCCCGCCTGAACGAGATTTCCCCATGATCGATCTGCCGACCAATATCAGCGCACAGGATCAGGCCCGCATCCTGTCGGAAGCGCTGCCGCACATGCAGCAGTACGACGAGGAAACCATCGTCATCAAATACGGCGGCCATGCCATGGGCGAGGAAAACCTGGCCCGGCAATTCGCCCGCGACATCGTCCTGCTCGAGCAGACCGCGATCAACCCGGTTGTGGTTCACGGCGGCGGCCCGCAGATCGCATCCATGCTGGCGCGGCTCGGTATCAAGTCGGAATTCGCGGCGGGGCTGCGCGTGACCGACGCACCGACGATGGAAATCGTCGAGATGGTGCTGGCCGGCTCGATCAACAAATCGATCGTCAGCCACATCAACGAAGCCGGCGGCAAGGCGGTCGGCCTGTGCGGCAAGGACGGCAACATGGTGACCGCCGTCAAGGCGACCCGCACCATGGTCGATCCCGGCTCCAACATCGAGAAGGTGGTCGATCTCGGCTTCGTCGGCGAACCCGACAAGGTCGATCTCACGCTGCTCAACCAGCTGATCGGTTACGAACTCATTCCGGTGCTGGCTCCGCTGGCCTCGTCCGGCGACGGCAAGACCTACAACGTCAACGCCGACACCTTTGCCGGGGCCGTGGCCGGTGCGCTGAAGGCCAAGCGCCTGTTGCTGCTGACCGACGTGCCCGGCGTGCTCGACAAGTCGAAGAAGCTCATTCCCGAACTGTCGATCAAGGACGCCCGCAAGCTGATCGCCGACGGCACCATTTCCGGCGGCATGATCCCGAAGGTCGAGACCTGCATCTATTCGCTGGAAGCCGGTGTCGAAGGCGTGGTCATCATCGACGGCAAGACGCCGCACGCGGTGCTGCTCGAACTGTTCACCAATCAGGGCACGGGAACGCTGATCCACAAGTGATGCCAGCTCAAATCGTCATTGCGAGCGCAGCGAAGCAATCCACACAGATAAAAATGGATTGCTTCGTCGCTGCGCTCCTCGCAATGACAGCCTTGCTTGTTTCCTCCCCCGCCCGCGCCGATCTTAAAATCTGCAATCGCATGAGTTATGTCGTCGAAGCCGCCATCGGCATCGAGGACAAGACCGCGACCGCGACGCGCGGCTGGTTCCGCATCGATCCGGCAACGTGCCGTGTGGTGGCGCAAGGCAACATCACCGCGGAGCGCATCCTGCTGCATGCGCGGTCCCTGCCGGTCTATGGTGCCTCGCCCGCGCCGCAGAACGGCACCGACAATCTTTGCATTGCGCCGAAAGACTTCGTCATCGCCGGACGCCAGTGCCGCGGCGGCCAGACCGCAGCGGCGTTTACCGAAATCAAACCCAGCACCGGCGAAGACGGACATCAGATCGCGTATCTCGCCGAAGGAGCCGAGTACGACGACGAGCAGGCGCGCCTCGCCGCGATCCAGCGGCTGCTGGTGATCGCAGGCTATGACGCCGCCCCCATCGACGGCGTCGACGGCCCGAAAACACAGAACGCCCTCGCCGCATTCCTGAAAGCGCGCGGCCTCAATGCCGATGCAGTCCAGGCGCCCAATTTCTTCGAGACAATGATCGCAGCGGTCGAACAGCCCTCCGCCACCGGCCTCACCTGGTGCAACGACACCCAGTATCGCGTGATGGCCTCCATCGCGACCGATGACGGTAAAACCGTCACCAGCCGCGGCTGGTATCGCATCGAACCCGGCAAGTGCTTACATCCCGACGTGACGGGACAGCCCCGCAGAATCTACAGTTTCGCCGAGGCGGTCGACAGTGACGGCCGCGCCATCAAGATCAACAGCCGCCCGGTGAACTGGGGCGGCACCACCATGCTCTGCACCCGCGAGACGCAGTTCGAATTCACCGAACAGGGCGACTGCGGCGGGCGGGGATTGAACGCCAGCGGCTATGAGCGCGTTGAGATCGGCGCTGGTGCCGGCAAGACACTCAGATTCGGAACGCCATGACCTTGAGTATTAAGATAACGACTCTGACGTTGCTCCAATCGCAATGCGCTCCCTCTCCCGTGGAGAGAGGGTTGGGGTGAGGGCGTAGAATGCAAAAGATGAAATCGAGCCCCCTCACCCGCTCGCTTAGCTCGCGACCTCTCCCCCACGGGGAGAGGTAAAGAAAAAGAACATGACAGACGCTCCAAACGAAAAAATGCCCCGCAGCTTCACCCATGTCGAGACATGGGTGTTCGATCTCGACAACACGCTCTACCCGCATCACGTCAATCTGTGGCAGCAGGTCGATGTGCGAATTCGCGATTTCGTCGCGCAATATCTGAACGTGCCGAAGGACGAGGCCTTCAAAATCCAGAAGGACTATTATCGCCGCTACGGCACCACCATGCGCGGCATGATGACCGAGCATGGGCTGCGCGCCGATGATTTCCTCGCTTATGTCCATGAGATCGACCACTCGCCGCTCGAACCCAATCCGGCAATGGGCGCCGCGATCGAAAAACTCCCCGGCCGCAAGTTGATCCTCACCAACGGCTCGCGCGCGCATGCCGGCAAGGTGCTGGAACGGCTCGGCATCGGCAGTCACTTCGAGGACGTGTTCGACATCGTCGCTGCCGAGTTGGAGCCGAAGCCTGCGCGGCAGACCTACATGAAGTTTCTCAAGCTGCATGGCGTGGATCCCGCCAAGGCCGCGATGTTCGAGGATCTCGCCCGCAATCTGGTGACGCCGCACGATCTCGGCATGACCACAGTTCTGGTGGTGCCGGACGGCACCAAGAACGTGGTCCGCGAGGACTGGGAGCTGGAGGGCCGCGACGCCGCCTATGTCGATCACATTACCGACGATCTGACCGGGTTTTTGGCGGCGATTAGGGCTCAATAGAAATCACCCACCCGACCCGCCTTCGGCCGGCCACCCTCCCCATCAAGGGGAGGGACAAGAAATGCGGCAGCACTGGTTCTTTTTTCTCCCTCCCCCTTGTGGGAAGGGTCGGCACGAAGCGCCGGGGTGGGGCAATCCTCGCAAACATCCCATGCTTATGGCGAGTTCGCCCAGCTTGACTCAACCCCCGCAAAACCCACAAAAGACGTATGCAGATTGTCGGCATAGATACTGACAATCAATAAATCCGATCGCACTCCCCAAGGAACACCGATGTCTCTCTCCGCGCTTGAAAACACGCTGAATGCCGCCTTCGAGGCCCGCGATACCGTCAACGCCAATACCAAGGGCGAGGTGCGCGATGCCGTGGAGTTGGCGCTCAACCTGCTCGACAAGGGCGAGGCGCGCGTGGCGGAGCGGCAGGCCGACGGCAAGTGGCATGTCAACCAGTGGCTGAAGAAGGCGGTGCTGCTGTCCTTCCGTCTCAACGACATGGCCCCGATCACCGGCGGCCCCGGCGGCGCGCAGTGGTGGGACAAGGTGCCGTCGAAGTTCGAGGACTGGGGCGAGAACCGTTTCCGCGATGCCGGCTTCCGCGCTGTGCCGGGCGCGATCGTCCGCCGCTCGGCCTATATCGCCAAGAACGTTGTGCTGATGCCGTCCTTCGTCAATCTCGGCGCCTATGTCGATGAAGCGACCATGGTCGACACCTGGTCCACCGTCGGCTCCTGCGCCCAGATCGGCAAGCGCGTGCACATCTCGGGCGGCGTCGGCATCGGCGGCGTGCTGGAGCCGCTGCAGGCCGGTCCGGTGATCATCGAGGACGACTGCTTTATCGGCGCGCGCTCGGAAGTCGCCGAAGGCGTCATCGTGCGCAAGGGCGCGGTGCTGGCGATGGGCGTGTTCCTCGGCGCATCGACCAAGATCGTTGATCGCGAAACCGGCGAGACCTTCATCGGCGAAGTGCCGGAATATGCCGTGCTCGTTCCCGGCACGCTGCCGGGCAAGCCGCTGAAGAACGGTCAGCCCGGCCCGAACACGGCCTGCGCCGTGATCGTCAAGCGCGTCGATGAGCGCACCCGCTCGAAGACCAGCATCAACGAACTGCTGCGGGACTAGATTAAAGGATAATTTTGAAGGGGGATTTGATGAAAGGAATTCGGAGGCTCGTTATTAAAACAGCAGAAGTGATGATGGTCATACTCGTCATTGTCACGATTCTGGCGGGTGGAATTGTTGGCGCAGCTTCGTTCGGTCCAACTCAAGGACCTGAACTCCGTTTAATTGGCTTCGGCCTCGGAGCACTTGCGGGCCTCATCTCCTCAGCAACTGTTGCATCCCTTTTCTTTCTTGTTCTTGAAATCGCTGAAAACACGCGTCGAATGCTGCGCTACTATGAACCTGATCTGGGTCGGTACTGAGTTTTGATGACTGACGCCCTCTCCATCGCCCGTGATCTGCTGCGCTGTCCCTCCGTGACGCCGGCAGACGCGGGCGCGCTCAGTGTAGTGGAGAAGCTGCTCGGCGATGCCGGGTTCGAGGTGCATCGCGTCACCTTCTCCGAACCCGGCGCGGCCGACATCGACAATCTCTACGCACGCATCGGCACGGAGGCACCGCACATCACCTTCGCAGGCCACACCGACGTGGTGCCCGCAGGCGATGAATCCAAGTGGACCCACGGCGCATTCGCCGGCGACGTCAAGGACGGCATGCTCTATGGCCGCGGCGCGGTGGACATGAAGGGCGGCATCGCTTGCTCTGTCGCCGCCACGCTTGAATACCTCGCCGCGAACGGCGGCAAACTCAAAGGCTCGATCTCGTTTCTGATCACCGGTGACGAGGAAGACATCGCCGTCAACGGCACCGTGAAGCTCCTGAAGTGGGCGGCGGAGCGCGGCGAAAAGTTCGATCACTGCGTGCTGGGTGAGCCCAGCAACGTCAACGAGATGGGCGATACCATCAAGATCGGACGGCGCGGTTCGCAATCCGGCACGATCATTGTCGACGGCGTGCAGGGTCATGTCGCCTATCCGCACCGCGCGTCCAATCCGGTGCCGGACATCGCGGCGCTGATCGCCGCATTGAGCGGCGATCCGCTCGACAAGGGCACCGAACACTTTCAGCCGTCGAACCTCGAGTTCACCTCGGTCGATGTCGGCAATCCGGCCTGGAACGTGATCCCGGCGCAGGCGCGGGCGCGCTTCAACATCCGCTACAACGATTGCCATACCCGCGAAGCCCTCCGCGCGCTGATCGAGGAGCGCGTGACCAAAGCGAGCGGCAACCGCATCAAGGCGCATGTGGTCTGGGAGCCGTCGAACGCCGACGTGTTCCGGACCAGGCCGGGACCGTTCACCGATCTCGTCGTCGCCGCTATCGAAGACATCACCGGCCGCAAGCCCGAGCTTAACACCGGCGGCGGCACCTCGGATGCACGCTTCATCACGCATTATTGCCCGGTGCTGGAATTCGGCCTTGTCGGCCAGACCATGCACCAGATCGACGAACGCACGCCGGTGTCCGATCTCGAAAAGCTCACGAAGATCTATCGCGGCGTGCTCGATCGCTATTTCGCATGAATGACCCGGACATGAGCGGACATATCGTTGTTCTTACCGCCATCGATACCGAACTGAACAAGGCGCGCGCGCCGGAAGGTGTCGAGGTGATCTACACCGGCGTCGGCAAGGTCAATGCGGCGAGCATCGCGACGCTGGCGGTGATGGCGTTACAACCGAAGCTGATCGTCAATTACGGTACCGCCGGCAAGATCGCGCATATCCATAACGGGCTTGTGGAAGTCGCGCACACGGTTCAGCGCGACATGGCGGCGATGCCGCTGGCGCCGCGCGGGCGCACGCCGTTCGCGCCGGAGATGGACCGGCTGTCGTCGGGCCACGGCAGCGTCGTCTGCGGCACCGGCGACAGCTTCGTGACCTCCGTCGATCCGTGGCTGGTCGAGAACAACATCGACATCGTCGACATGGAACTGTTCGCGATTGCCCATGTCTGCCAGCGCCACAACGTGCCGTGGCGGGCGTTCAAGTTCATCACCGACGCCGCCGATGAGAACGCCGCGGATCACTGGAACGAGAATGTCGCCGGTGGCGAAGATCTGTTCTGGGATGTGATGAAAGATATAGCGCAATAGTCGCTTCGTACCGTCATTGCGAGCGAAGCGAAGCAATTCATCTTCTCAGATGTGCCGACAAAGAGTGGATTGCTTCGTCGCTTCGCTCCTCGCAATGACGATTTACCGAGCTAATACTCCACCCGCACCAGATAGAGTCCGTCCGGCGGCGCAACAGGGCCGCAGGCCGTGCGGTCGCGCGCCTCGAGCGCATTACGTAAATCCTGTGCCGTCCAGCGCCCATGCCCCACCCAGACCAGCGAGCCGACCATTGAACGCACCTGGCTGTGCAGGAACGAGCGCGCCGAGGTCTTGATATTCACGTCATCGCCGTCACGCGTCACATCGAGTGCGTCCAGCGTCTTCTCCGGCGACTTCGCCTGACATTCGGTGTCGCGGAATGTCGTGAAGTCGTGCTTGCCGACCAGTACCTGCGCGGCTTCCTGCATCGCCGCGACATCGAGCGGCCGCGGCACGCGCCACGCGTGCCCTGCTTTCAGCGCGAGGTTCGCCCGGTGATTGACGATGCGGTAGATGTAGTGCCGCTTGGTCGCCGAGAACCGCGCATCGAAAGTTTCCGGTACGATCTCCGCCGACAGCACGCCGATCGGATGCGGGCGCAGATGGGCGTTCAGCGCATCGCGCACGCGATCGGCCCTGTAGTCCTTTGCCAGATCGATATGCGCCACCTGCCCGAGCGCATGGACACCGGCATCAGTGCGGCCTGCGCCGTTGACCCGCACATCCTGACCGGTCATCGCCTTCACGGCATCTTCCAGCGCGCCCTGCACCGAGGGGCCCTTGTCCTGATACTGCCACCCCCAGAAGGGAGCGCCGTCATATTCAATGAGGAGCTTGTAGCGGGGCATCAGTTCACGCGCGCCGGAGGCTTGAGGGGCGTGCCGTTGAGAAAGGCCTCGGCCTTCATCGGTGGCTTGCCGGCGCGCTGCAAGTCCAGAATACGGATCGCGCCGGCGCCGCAGGCAATGGTCAGGCGATCGTCGAGCACATCGCCCGGCGCACCGGAGCCCTTGGCCAGCTCGCACCGCAGCACCTTGATGCGCACCGGCTCGCCGTCGACGGCAATCTCGAACCACGCACCGGGAAACGGCGACAAGCCATGAATATGCCGCAGCACCTCGCGCGCTGATTTGGTCCAGTCGATCCGCGCCTCAGCCTTGTCGATTTTGGCGGCGTAGGTGACGCCCTCTTCGCTCTGCTTCGTGAATTGCAGGCCACCGCGCGACAGTCCGCCCATCGCCCGCACCATCAAATCCGCTCCGAGAGGCGCAAGCGCATCGTGCAAATCCTGCGCGGTCATGGCGTCAGTGATCGGCAGCCGCTCCGCCATCGCCACGTCACCGGTGTCGAGCCCAGCGTCCATCCTCATGACCATCACGCCGGACTCGGCATCGCCGGTCATGATCGCGCGCTGGATCGGCGCGGCGCCGCGCCAGCGCGGCAGCAACGACCCGTGCAGATTGAAACAGCCGAGCGGCACGGCATCCAGAATGTTCTGCGGCAGGATCATGCCGTAAGCCACGACAACAGCGGCATCGGCATTGTGCGAACGGAATTCTGCCTCCGCTTCCGGCGTCCGCAGCGTTTTCGGCGTCAGCACCGGAATGCCGAGTTGCCGCGCAGCCTGCTCCACCGGTGTCGCCTGCAGCTTCATGCCGCGGCCAGCCGGCTTCGGCGCGCGCGTATAGACCGCCGCAATCTCATGGCCGTGGTCCGCCAGCGCCAGCAGCGTCGGCACCGCGAAATCCGGCGTGCCCATGAAAATCAGACGAAGCGGCATGAGAAGCTCCGGCTTATTTCGCCGCGAGCTTAGCGGCCTTGGTGAACTTCTTCATCACGCGGTCGCGCTTGAGCTTGGAGAGATAGTCCACGAACAGCACACCGTTGAGGTGATCGATCTCGTGCTGGATGCAGGTGGCGTAAAGTCCCTCCGCATCTTCCTCGCGCATCACGCCTTCGATATCCATGAAGCGCACCCGCACCCGCGCCGGCCGCTCGACCTCCTCATAGTATTCGGGGATCGACAGGCAGCCTTCCTCGTAAACGGACATCTCGTCGGACGACGCCAGAATTTCCGGATTGATGAAGACGCGCGGTTCCTTTTCCCCCTCCTTCTTGGAGAGGTCCATGGTGATCAGGCGCAGCGGCACGGCGACCTGGATCGCGGCCAGGCCGATGCCGGGCGCGTCATACATGGTCTGGAACATGTCGTCGGCCAGCGCCCGGATCTCGGGCGTGATCTTTTCAACCGGCTTGGAGATCAGCCGCAGTTGCTTGTCGGGAAGGATGATGATGTCGCGATTGGCCATGGGCGCGATGTAATGGGAGCGCCAGCCGCGGTCAAACCCGTTGTGGGGTCAGGCGCTTGGCTGGAGGCAAATGCCGTTAACCGACGATTAACCATAAAAAACAAGACGTTATTAACCATAAAATGTTCCCTATTCGTTCGCGTCGAGCACCGAATCGGGTTACAAAGGGGGCATGAACGAGATTCTTTTCATGGCCGGCGATCTGCCGGTTCGCGTAGGCGATGCCCTCATCGCATTCGGCGTGCTTGCGCTGCTGCTGCTGCTGACCATCGCCATCGTCATCGCGCGCTCCGGCCGCAAGGGTGCTGAGGCGGCCATGGCGCAGGCAGTGCGCGCCGACGAGCTTGAAGAGCGGCTCGCGGAGGTCCTGCGCATGCAGAGCGAATCCACCGGCCGGGTCCATGAAATGGGGCAAGCGCTGGTGGGACGCCAGGCGGAGATGGCCCGCGCCGTCAACGAGCGGCTGGATTCGGTGACGCATCGCGTCGGCCAGTCCATGGAACAGACCACGCGCAACACCATGGACTCCTTGCGGGTGCTGCACGAGCGCCTCGGCATCATCGACAATGCGCACAAGAATCTCACCGACCTCACCTCTCAGGTGACGACCCTGCGCGACGTGCTCGCCAACAAGCAGTCACGCGGCGCGTTCGGTCAGGCGCGGATGGAAGCCATCGTGCAGGACGGTATGCCGAAAGACTCCTATGCCTTTCAGCACACGCTCTCGAACCGGACCCGCCCGGACTGCGTGATTTTCCTGCCCGATCAGCGCCCGCTGTGCGTCGATGCAAAATTTCCGCTGGAAGCCTTCACCGCGCTCCGCGATGCGCGCAGCGACGAGGAAAAGAAAGTCGCCACCCAGCGGCTGCGGCAGGACGTGATGAAGCACGTCAACGACATCGCCGAGAAGTATCTCATTCCCGGCGAGACGCAGGATACGGCGCTGATGTTCGTGCCCTCGGAATCGGTCTACGCTGAAATCCACGATGGCTTCGACGATGTGATCCAGAAGGCCTACCGGGCGCGGATCGTGCTGGTGTCGCCCTCGCTTTTGATGCTGGCGATCCAGGTGATGCAGCAGATCCTGAAAGACGCGCGGATGCGCGATGCCGCCGACCAGATCCGCACCGAAGTGATGCACATGTCGGACGATCTCGGCCGTCTGCGCGACCGCGTGCTCAAGCTGCAGAAAGATTTCGGCAACGTAAATGAAGACGTCCGCCAGATCCTGATTTCGGCGGAGAAGATCGAGAAGCGCGCCGGCCGCATCGAGGAACTGGATTTCAGCAAGAGCAGCGAGCCCGCCGACGCGCGCATCGTGACCGGCGGCAGCGATCTGTTCCCGGCCCACCCGCTCCGCAAATTGCAGGCGGGCGAATAATCGTCGCAATCGGGACTTACCCCACCCCGGCGCTTCGCGCCGACCCTCCCCACGGGGGAGGGAGAAGAAAGACTTTGTGCTCGCCACACCTCCTATCCCTCCCCTCGATGGGGAGGGTGGCTGACCAGGTCAGCCGGGTGGGGTGATCGGCCAAGAATCTGCTAACACCATCGCATGACAGCACCCGATAGCGCCGAACCAGTCTCAGCTCCCCGCGCCTCGTGGCGCGAGGCATTTGCAGTCTATCTGCAGAAGCGCGTGCTGATCGTGCTGTTCCTCGGCTTCTCGTCGGGACTGCCGCTGGCACTGTCCGGCTCCACGCTTCTGGTGTGGATGCGGGAGTCCGGCGTCGATCTCGGCACCATCGGCCTGTTCGCTTTGGTCGGCACGCCCTACACGCTGAAATTTCTCTGGGCGCCACTGGTGGACGCGCTGCATGTGCCGCTGCTGACGCGCCTGCTCGGGCGGCGGCGCGGCTGGCTGGTGTTCGCGCAACTGCTTTTGATCGGAGCGATCCTGCTGCTGGCGGTGACCGATCCGGCGCGCTCGCCATTCTATGTTGCGCTCGGTGCGCTGCTTGTCGCGGCCGCGTCGGCAACGCAGGATATCGTGGTCGATGCCTTTCGCGTCGAAAGCCTGCCGGAGAGCGAGCAGGCCGCCGGCATGGCTTCGTACGTCGCCGCCTACCGCGTCGGCATGCTGATCTCCACTGCCGGCGCGCTGTTTCTGGTCAGTGCATTCGAAGGCACCGGCCTGACCAAGCCGATCGCGTGGATGTGGGGCTACATCGCAATGGCCGCGATGGTGCTGATCGGGATGATCGCGGCGCTTGTCGCCACCGAACCCGAACAGTCGCGCCGCGCCGAAGCAGCAACCTCCGGTGAGAACGCGATCTCCCGCGTCGTCAGCGCCGCCGTCGGCGCATTTACCGAATTCCTGACCCGCAAGGACGTCTGGGCGGTGCTCGCCTTCGTGATCCTCTACAAGTTCACGGATTCATTTTCCGGCACCATGACCGCGCCGTTCGTGATCGATCTTGGATTCACGCGCAACGATTATGCCGCCATCGTCAAGGGCGTCGGGCTTGCCGCGACACTGGTCGGCGGCTTTGCCGGAGGCTTTCTCGCGCGCGCATGGTCGCTGGAAGCGTGTCTGTGGATCGGCGGCGTGCTGCAGGCGATTTCGAATCTCGCCTTCGCCTGGCTGGCCTTTGTCGGACACAATCAATGGGCGCTGGCGCTGGCGATCACGGTCGAGAACTTTACCGGCGCCATCGGCACAGTGATCTTCGTCGCCTATCTGTCATCGCTGTGTCAGAGTCCGCTGCACACCGCGACCCAGTACGCACTGCTCACCGCCTTCGCCGCCATCGGCAGAACCTATCTCTCCGCGGGCGCGGGCTATGTCGCGCAGGCCACCGGCTGGCCGGCGTTCTTCGTGCTCAGCGTGCTGGTCGCGGTGCCGAGCTTGATCCTGCTGGCGTGGCTACAGCGGCGCGGGCACTTCAAGACGCTGGCACGGCGCGAAGCCATCGCGGCGTAATGCTCAGGCGGCCTTCTTCTTCGCGGCCTTTGAGACCAGCGCCGCAACCGGCCCGATGGTCTTGCCGACCATCTTTCTGTAGCCCGCCGCATTGAAATGCCCATCCCCGCCGCCGACAATGAGCGCAGGGTTCTTGTGATCCGCCACGTTGTAAACCGGCGGCCGGATCACATAGGTGTCGATCCCCTTCGCCCGCAGGCGGCTGACGATACCGGCGACGTTGGCCTGAACTTCCGCCATGCTGACGCCGCGCTTGATATCGTTGATGCCGATCCAGATCACCACAACGCGCGTGCCTGACGGCACCGCTGAATCCAGTCGTCCCGCAAGGCCCGAACTGGTGTCGCCATTAATGCCGCCATTGCTGACGCTCACATTCAGACCCCGGGCATTGAGCGCGGCCTGAAGCTGGCTCGGGTAATTCTCCGAGGGCGAGATGCCCTTGCCGTAAACGTTGCTGTCGCCGATCACCGCGACCTGCACCTGCGCGCAGGCGGACTGCACAACAGCAGGCGCCGCCAGAAAGAAGACAGCAAGAAAAAAGGAAGCAAACAGGTTTCGCTGCAATGACATGACCCGCCCCAAAACTGATGTCTAAAATCAGCAGACTAGGGCTGGTTTCCAAACACCGTCAAGCGCGTCAATGCTTGGTCACGACGCTCCACTTTGTGACAATGGCATCGCTGAGCTGCCCGGCGGCCTGCGCACAGGCAATCTCGTTGGCCTTGAGCGCAATGCTTTTACCGATAAAGGGCTTCAGCGCCGCAGCTTCTGCATCGCTGTTGGTCACGATCTGAAATGTTTCGGGACCAGTCTCCAGATTGCACATGCCCGACGGCGGCGGCAGCCGGCGCGGCTCGCTGGTGAGCTGGTACGTGATGACGCGCTTCTTCTTCGGTCCCGAACGCATCGCGGTCAGTTCGCCGGACAGGACCTCACCGGTGTTGATCGGCTTGGCTTTCTGCTGCGCCATCGCGCCGGACGATGTGAGAACTGCAAGGCATACGGCCGTGCAGCCAGCGATTAATTTTGCCGGGGCATTCACGGACAGACGGGAGATCATGCGGTTTTCCATTGAGTTTCAGAACAGTGTCCGCTGCCGCATGGCGGCCGACAGCGTTCCTTCGTCGAGATAATCAAGCTCCCCGCCGACCGGCACGCCGTGCGCCAGCCGCGTGACTTTGACGTTGGCCTCCTGCAACAGGTCGGTGATGTAGTGCGCCGTGGTCTGGCCATCGACGGTTGCATTCAGCGCGAGGATGATTTCCGTGACGCGCGGATCGAGCGCGCGCTGCACCAGTGCATCGATGGTCAGATCCTGCGGGCCGACGCCGTCGAGCGGCGACAGTGTGGCGCCAAGCACGTGGTAGAATCCATTTGTGGCATGAGCGCGTTCGAGCGCCCACAAATCCGCAACATCCGCCACCACAACGATAATCGAGGGATCGCGCCGCGTGTCGGTGCAGACCGTGCAGGGATTTTGTGTGTCGATATTCCCGCAGGTGTTGCAGACCTGAATCTTGTCAATCGCCACCTGCAATGCCGCCGACAGCGGCGTCATCAGGGCTTCGCGCTTCTTGATCAGATGCAGCGCCGCGCGCCGCGCCGAGCGCGGGCCGAGCCCCGGCAGCCGCGCCAGCAACTGGATCAGCCGTTCGATTTCCGGACCTGCGACCGAGGAGACCATCAGAGCATTTTCACGTTGAGAAGGCGCATCGCGGCTCTAGCCGAGACCCAGCCCCGGCGGCAGGCCAAGGCCGCCGGTCAGCGCCTGCATCTTTTCCTGCATGGCGGCTTCGGCCTTGCGGCGCGCATCGTTGTGCGCGGTCACCAGCAGGTCTTCGAGAATCTCGCGCTCGTCGGCCTTCATCAGCGACGGATCGATCTTCACGGCCTTCACTTCGCCCTTGGCGGTCATGCGCACATTGACGAGACCGCCACCGGACAGGCCATCGACCTCGATGGTGTCGAGTTCATCCTGCAGCGCCTTCATCTTGGACTGAAGCTGCGCTGCCTGTTTCATCATACCGAGAAAGTCAGCCATGAACGGTCCTTTGTCGTTGATGTCCGGACATGATCTTGTCCGAAAACCGGTTTCCACTTTTCGGGATCATGTCCCTAGAGATCGTCGTCTTCTTCGGCGGCCGCAACCGGTCCGGACTCATCAGCGCCGGAACCGGTATCCGGCGCGATGCGCCGTACTTCCACCAGTTGCGTGCCGGGAAACCGCGACATCACGGCCTGCACGCGCGGATCGGCCTGCACGCCGTCGGTGAGCTTTTCCTTCGCCGCCTGCGCCTGCGCGCGCAGCGTCGGCTGACCTTCCTCGTTGGAGACGATCACGGTCCAGCGCCGTCCGGTCCAGAACTCGAGTTTGCGCGACAGATCGTTGATCACCGAACGCGCAGCGCTGCGCTCGAGCGCGACCTCGAGCCGTCCGTCTTCCATCCGCACCAGCCGCATGTCGGATTCCAGTGCGGACTTGATCTGCAAATCGCGTTTTTCGCCGGCCAGAGCGACAACCTCGGCGAACGTATTCAGCCGCCGCGCGGGCGCCGCTTCCACCGGGGCCGGCGCAGGAACGCTCATCTGCGGACGTGGCGTGGTGTCGAGTGCGGGCCGCGTGCTCGACCCCACCGCGCGAAGTTGCGAGCCGTCATCGCCGCTTGAGGAAAGCGCAGCAGACGGCGCGCGCGGTGCAGCGCCACCGGCACCATTGCCGGCAGGCATCGGCGATGAACCGCCGCCGGCATCGATCATCTTGATCGCCTCGTCGGGCGTCGGCAGATCGGACACATAGGCGATGCGCACCAGCACCATTTCGGCAGCCGCCTGAGGACGCGTCGCGGACTGCACCTCGGCGATGCCCTTGAGCAGCATCTGCCACATCCGCGACAGCACCCGCATCGAAAGCTTGGCGGCGAAATCGCGGCCGCGCGTGCGCTCGGTTTCGCCCAGCGCCAGATTGTCCGCCGTCGCCGGAACGACTTTCACCCGCGTCACGAAATTCACGAATTCCGCAAGATCGCTGAGCACCACCACCGGATCGGCGCCGGTATCGTACTGATCGCGGAATTCCTTGAAGGCCGCCGCGATGTCGCCGCTCGCCAGCGACTGAAACAGATCGATGACGCGGGTGCGATCGGCCAGACCCAGCATCTGCCGCACATCCTCGGCGCGCACCGTGCCAGCGGCATGCGCAATCGCCTGATCGAACAGCGACAGCGAATCGCGCACCGAGCCCTCGGCGGCGCGCGCGATCAGACCCAGCGCCTCGGGTTCGGTCGCAACGCCTTCCTTGTTGGCGATGTTCGCCAGATGCGCCATCAGCACATCCGAATCGACGCGCCGCAGATCGAAGCGCTGGCAGCGCGACAGCACCGTCACCGGCACCTTGCGAATTTCAGTGGTGGCGAACACGAACTTGGCGTGCTCGGGCGGCTCTTCCAGCGTCTTCAGGAAGGCGTTGAACGCCTTCTCCGAGAGCATGTGGACTTCGTCGATGATGTAGACCTTGTAACGCGCGCTCGACGGCGCATAGCGCACGCCGTCGGTAATCTGCCGCACGTCATCGATGCCGGTGTGCGACGCCGCGTCCATTTCGAGAATGTCGATATGCCGGCTTTCCATGATCGCCTGGCAATGCACGCCCATCTTCGGCATGTGGATGGTCGGACCTTTCACCGAGCCATCCGGCAATTCGTAATTGAGAGCGCGGGCGAGGATGCGCGCGGTCGTGGTCTTGCCAACGCCGCGGACACCGGTGAGAATCCAGGCCTGCGGAACGCGCCCCGCCTCGAACGAGTTCGAGATGGTGCGAACCATCGCTTCCTGCCCGATCAGATCCTCGAATGTGCCGGGACGGTATTTGCGGGCGAGCACGCGATAGCCGGACCCCGAACCTGCCGAGGGGGCTGGCGTTCCGCCGAGCTCGAAACCGGGCTGATCGTCCGCAATCGCGCCGGCCATATCAGCACCAGCCATGTCAGCATCGGTCATCAATCGATCCGCGATTGAGCACGCTAGGCACCAGGCGCGCGTTGCGCCGCTGCGGACGCACGAAAAAAGAGAAGTAGGAGACTGACGAGCGACCCGATCCGGACCTCGTTAGGGCTGCTTCCTTCCGGACCTGACCCGGTTGGCGAGTGGCTCGTCCACCGCCAATCTCCCGGTCCCTATTTGGGGCCAAAAGCGCCGGAAAGCAAGCGCGCGGGAAGCCTTCGCACCACGTTGTTTCAGCTTGCAAAATGGCCCGCCTTCCGGCCCCGCGGCCACGGGTCCCGCCCCGGCATGACAAAGGCATGGAAGCCCCGCGCAAAGCCGGGCATGACAGGTGTTGTTTGCAGCACTGCACTCTGCAAAATTGCCGGAACCGCTCGTGTTCCGCATCCGACGTTCAGAAACCCTATGTCCGCCTCCGCCTGGTCGCTCAACTCCACCCTTGAAAAAGACACCATCAACATCGGCGATCTGCCGCTGTCGCGTGTGCTTGTCATCAAGGATGCGAATTATCCGTGGCTGCTGCTGGTGCCGCGCCGCCCGGACACAGTCGAGATCATCGACCTCAGCGAGATCGAACAGGCGCAACTCATGACCGAGATCAACCGCGTGGCCCGGGCGCTGAAAGAGGTCACCAAGCCCGACAAGCTGAACATCGCGGCGCTGGGCAACGTCGTTCCCCAGCTGCATGTTCATATCATTGCACGCCGGACCTCGGATGCCGCATGGCCGCGGCCGGTCTGGGGCGTGGTGCCGCCCCTGGCCCACGATCCGCAGGAAGTCGATACCTTCATCGCAGCGCTTCGCCGCAAGATCTGGCTGAGCTGATTTTCAAAGAGCCGAAATCAATGACAACAAAAGAGAATCCCTTTCCGCTCGGACAGCCCGGCTTCGTGTCGCATCCGATCGACCGCGCCGCTCATATCCGCACCGACGCGGAGAAACTGTTCGCGCTGGAAACCCACCGCGACGCGCGGGCCTATGTGGTTCATCGCGATTCGCTGGTGGTCACCCTGGGTGCCGATGGTCCCCGCGCACTGCTGACGCTGGAGGAAGCGCACAAGTTCGGCGCCAATCCCGGCACCATCTTTCTCGGGCTGCATGAAGGCGCGGCGATATTCGGCATGGGCATCAGCGCCACCGCCGCCGAAAACCTGATGGGCCGGCAGGACGTCGGCGTGGAAAATCTGCGGGCGGTTGCCGCAAGCGGCGCCATACCGGCGCGCGAACTCTCCACCATCGCGATGGCGAAGTCGCTGGTGAGCTGGCACCAGCGCCACGGCTTCTGCGCCAACTGCGGTTCGCGCTCATCGATGGCGGATGGCGGCTGGAAGCGCATTTGCCCAAGCTGCAAGACCGAACACTTTCCGCGTACCGATCCGGTCGTGATCATGCTGGTGACCGCGGGCGACAAATGCCTGATGGGCCGTCAGTCGCAGTTTCCGCCGACCATGTGGTCATGCCTCGCCGGATTCGTCGAAGCCGCCGAGACCATCGAGAACGCCGTGCAGCGCGAGATTCTCGAAGAGGCCGGCATCCACTGCACCGACGTGCGCTATTACATGACGCAGCCGTGGCCCTATCCATCGTCGCTGATGATCGGCTGCACCGCGCGCGCCACCACCACCGACATCGTGGTCGACAAGACCGAACTCGAAGATGCACGATGGTTCAGCCGTGACGAGGCCGTGGCGATGCTCGCCAGGACTCACCCCGAGGGCCTGACGGGCCCTCATCCGGTCGCAATCGCGCACCACCTTCTGGCGAACTGGATCAAGGAAACAGCCTGACCGATTTTTACGGTTCCCTTGAACGGGAACCGCGTGGCGTGTCATCGATTGTCTCAATCACGAGCATTTCCGGCGAGGCGCAGTGTCAGTGAATATCCATCATCAATCACCCAAGACATCCCCACGTATCGTCTGTATCGGGATGCCGGTGCGCGATCTTATTTTCCGCGTGCCGGAAGTGCCCGCGCGCGGCCAGAAAGAATATGCCAGCGAGTTCGTCGAGGTGGCCGGCGGCAATTCGCCCAACGCCGCCATTTCGATTTCGCGGCTCGGCGGGCGTGTTCTGCTGACAGGCCCGATCGGCGGACTGCTGGCGGCGAGCAACGCCATCATCGATGATCAATTCAGAAGTGAGGGGATCGACACCAGCGGCCTCGTGGTCGTCGATGGCGTGGTCACACCGATCTCCAGCGTGCTGATCGATCCGAGCGGTGAGCGCACCATCGCCACCTTCCGCGATCCCAAACTATGGACCGTGACGCTGCCGCCATTGGACACGCTGCTCGCCGACTGCGATGCCATTCTGATCGAAAGCCGCTGCGCGGAATTCGGCACCGATGTGTGCGCGGAAGCCCATCGCCGCGGCATTCCCGTCGTCATTGACGGCGACCGGATCATGTCGATGCGTGAAGGACTGCTGCAGGTCGCCTCGCACATCATCTTTTCGACGGAGGCGCTGCGGGCGACGGCCGGAGAGAGCGACGATATCGCAGCGCTGCGCAGGCTCGCGCAGGTGACCCCCGCGTTTCTCGGCGTGACGTCCGGCGCCCGAGGTGTCGAGTGGCTGGACGAAAGGGGCGAGCCGAAACACATGCCGGCTTTCCCGGTCCATACCGTCGATACGCTGGGTGCGGGCGACGCCTTCCATGGCGCGTTCACGCTGGCCGTGGCGGAAGGACAACCGCTCGAGCAGGCGATGCGATTCGCCTCGGCGACGGCCGCGCTGAAATGCACCCGCTTCGGAGGCGCCTTCGGCTCCCCGGAGCGCGCCGAGGTCGACACCCTTTTGGCCTCCAGCACGGTCGCTCTCCCAGCATAGAGGCCCTCTAAAGCCGGAAATCTGGGCTTGTCAGAGAATGATTTTCTATATATGAGGTATGCAACCCTCAATTATGGAAGAAAGTTCTTCTAATGTCTGACGCTGCTGTAGCAATTATTGATGCTCCGCGCCGCCTTGACGCGATAGATCGCAAGATTCTGACCGTACTCCAGGACGATGCTTCCCTTTCGGTGGCCGAAATCGGCGACCGGGTCGGTCTGTCGTCGACGCCGTGCTGGAAGCGCATCCAGCGCATGGAAGCCGAAGGTATTATCCTGCGCCGTGTCGCGCTGGTCGATCAGAACAAGATCGGCCTCGGGATTTCGGTGTTCGTCTCGGTGGAGAGCGGCGATCACTCCGACGCCTGGCTGAAGAAATTCGCCGACGCCGTCAGCGCCATGCCCGAGGTGATGGAATTCTACCGGATGGCCGGTGATGTCGATTACATGCTGCGCGTGGTCGTCGCCGACATGCAGAGCTACGACATCTTCTACAAGAAGCTCATCAGCGCGGTGGCGCTGAAGAACGTCACGTCACGCTTTGCGATGGAAAAGATCAAGTCGGTGACGGCGCTGCCGGTCCCGGCGCTCTCCGGCGCCTGAGCCGCACGGATTTCACAAAGCCCGCCTGCGGAAACGCCGGCGGGCTTTCTGCGTCCTGAACAATCTATTTTCTCGATTGAATTTACCGATATAATCAGTTTGATTGATCGATAGCGATTTGCGATTTTTCGGCCGAAATAAGGAGTTCGGCCATGACTGCTCAAACACTTGCCGATACGGAAAGCCATCATCAGCGTGTGCCGGTTGCATCGGAGATCATGCCGGGCCTGCTGCTGACCGCGCTCATTACGGCGGCGGCCTTCGGCCTGCGCGAACTGCCCGACGTCAGCACATTCAGCCCGCTGATTCTCGCCATCGTTCTGGGCATGGTCTTTCACAATGCCATCGGCACACCGTTGCGCGCCAAGGCTGGCGTGACCTTTGCTCTCCGCAAGGTTTTGCGCTTCGCTATCATCCTGCTTGGATTGCAACTCACCGCGGCGCAGATCGCGGACGTCGGCCCGGCGGGTATCGCCGTGATCGCACTGACGCTGGTCGCGACATTCGTCTTCACAACCTGGGCCGGACGGCTGCTGGGTGTGGAGAAGAAGCTCACCGAACTGATCGCAGCGGGCACATCGATCTGCGGCGCTTCCGCCGTGATCGCCACCAACACCGTGACCAACGCCGGTGACGAGGATGTCGCCTATGCGGTGGCCTGCGTCACGGTGTTCGGCTCGATCGCGATGTTTGTCTATCCGCTGCTGCCGGCACTGCTGCATCTCGACGCACGCGCCTACGGCCTGTGGAGCGGCGCATCGATCCACGAGATCGCGCAGGTTGTCGCTGCCGCATATCAGGACGGCCGGCAGGCCGGTGAGTTCGGCACCATCGCCAAGCTCTCCCGCGTCGCGATGCTGGCGCCGATGGTCATCGCCCTCGGGCTGATGGCAAACCGCTCCAACCGCAGGGCGGGTGTGACGAGCGCGGGCGGCCGCGCGCCTATGCCGTGGTTCGTGCTGGGCTTCGCCGCGCTGGTCGGGCTCAACAGCATTGTTACGATCCCGCCGGAGGCAAAAAGCATCATCGTCACCGCAACGACCGTCCTGCTTTCGATGGCGCTGGCCGCGATGGGACTCGAAACCGACATCGGCAAACTGCGCGCCAAGGGATTGCGGCCACTGGCGCTCGGCGCCGCGGCCTTCCTCTTCATCGCAGCATTCAGCCTGATGCTCGTGAAGATCACCACATAGGACATCGCATGACACTCGAGCAACTCCGGATTTTTGTCGCGGTCGCTGAACAGGAGCATATGACGCGCGCCGCCGAAGCGCTCCACCTGACGCAGTCGGCCACCAGCGCGGCCATCGCCGCGCTTGAGGAGCGGCACGCCGTGCGGCTGTTCGACCGGGTCGGTCGCAATATCAGGCTGACCACCGCCGGCCGGCTGTTCGTGACCGAAGCGCGCGCCGTGCTGGCGCGCACCGCCGCCGCCGAGGCGATGCTGGCGGATCTTGCCGGACTGAAGCGTGGGTCGCTGTCGCTCGCCGCCAGCCAGACCGTCGGCAATTACTGGCTGCCGCAGGTGATCCACCGCTATCATTCCCTTTATCCCGGCATCACGCTGGATCTGAAGATCGGCAATACCGATCAGGTGACCTCGTGGGTGCAGAACGGCCGCGCGGATCTCGGACTTGTCGAAGGTGCAATCGACGATCCCGCACTATCGGTTCGCGCCGTCGGCGAAGACGAACTGGTGCTGGTGGTGGGCGCATCGCATCCCTGGGCGGGGAAGCGCGCGCCGAAGCTCGCCGAGCTGAAGGCCGTACGCTGGGTCGCGCGCGAGCAAGGCTCCGGCACCCGCAAGATATTCGAAACCGCGCTGGCGAGCCTCGGTCTCGCGGCCCGTGATATCAACATCGTCCTGGAATTGCCGTCCAACGAATCCGTTCGCGGCGCCGTGATCGCCGGCGCAGGAGCAACGATCCTGTCGAAACTGGTGGCAACGAACACCCTGACATCGGGAGCGCTCGTCGCGCTCAAGGTTCCGCTGCCATCCCGTAGCTTCTTCCTGCTGCGCCACAAGGAGCGTCACATGACACAGGCAGAGAAGGAATTTGCGAAGCTGATCGAAGTCATCCGATAGAACACTGGTCCGCTCCGATCGTGACCAGCGCCTGACGTGCGGAGATGACGCTCCGTCAGATCTTCTGATTGTACTCGCCGACTTCCGGATGGGTCCGCAGCACCGAATCCATCGCCTCGAACATGTCGCGCATGCGCTGTTCGGAGACCGGGCTCTCGACCACCACCACAAGCTCCGGCTTGTTGGATGAGGCGCGCACCAGCCCCCAGCTTCCGTCTTCGCAGGTGACGCGTACGCCGTTGACGGTGACCAGATCGCGGATCGGCTGGCCGGCGACCTTGGCGCCCTTCGCCTTCTGATCCTCGAAATGCTTCACCACCTGCGCGACGATTCCGTACTTGGTCTCATCGGAGCAGTGCGGCGACATGGTCGGCGATGACCAGGTCTTCGGCAGCGCGTCCTTGAGGTCCGCCATGGTCTTGCCCGGCGCGTGATCCAGCATTTCGCACACCGCGATCGCGGAGACGAGGCCGTCGTCGTAACCGCGCCCGACCGGCGCGTTGAAGAAGAAGTGGCCGGACTTCTCGAAGCCCGCCAGCGCCTTCAATTCATGGGTGCGGCGCTTCATGTAGGAATGGCCAGTCTTCCAGTACGTGGTGTGGGCGCCCTGCTTCTCCAGCACCGGATCGGTGACGAACAGGCCGGTCGATTTCACGTCGACCACGAACTGCGCATTCTTGTGAATCGCGGACATGTCGCGCGCCAGCATCACGCCGACCTTGTCGGCGAAGATTTCCTCGCCGGTATTGTCCACCACGCCGCAGCGGTCGCCGTCGCCGTCGAAGCCGAGGCCGACATCGGCCTTGTGCTCAAGCACCGCATCGCGGATCGCGTGCAGCATTTCCATGTCTTCGGGATTCGGATTGTACTTCGGGAAGGTGTGATCGAGATCCACATCGAGCGGGATTACCTCGCAGCCGATCGCTTCCATCACCTTCGGCGCGAACGCGCCCGCGGTGCCGTTGCCGCATGCGACAACAACCTTGAGCTTGCGCTTCAGCTTCGGGCGGTTGGTGAGATCGGCGATGTAGCGCGCCGGGAAATTCTCGTGAAACTGATATCCGCCCGCGGGCTTCAGCTTGAAATCGGCGTTGAGCACGATCTCCTTCAGCCGGGTCATTTCGTCCGGCCCGAACGTCAGCGGGCGGTTCGCGCCCATCTTCACACCGGTCCAGCCGTTGTCGTTGTGCGAGGCAGTCACCATCGCGACGCACGGCACGTCGAGATCGAACTGCGCGAAATATGCCATCGGCGTCACCGCGAGGCCGATGTCATGAACCTTGCAGCCGGAGGCCAGAAGGCCAGAGATCAGCGCGTATTTGATCGAGGCGGAGTAGCTGCGGAAATCGTGCGCGGTGACCATCTCCTGCTTCTGGCCCATCTCGCCGATCAGGGTGCCGAGGCCCATGCCGAGGGCCTGAATGCCCATCAGGTTGATTTCCTTGCCGAACAGCCAGCGCGCATCGTATTCGCGGAAGCCCGTGGCCTTCACCATCGGCTCGGATTCATAGGCATAGGTGTTCGGAATCAGTTCGGGCTTTGGCTTCGGAAACATTCAGATGGCCTCGTGACAATGCGGCGGGCGATATCCAGCAGCTTTAGCGAATGCTTGGAACCGTGGAAAGGCGGGAGCCAAGCATTTACGAATGAAATGCGGCATATTGGCAGCAGCCTTAATGCCGCGTCCGGATTGAACACAGCATGAATGACCGCCGCCTTGAGTATCCCGCCACCTTGCGTAACCGCGACGCCATTCTTGAGGTGCTGCGCGGTGTGTTGCCCCCGTCGGGACTCGTGCTTGAGATCGCCAGCGGCTCCGGCGAGCATGTTGTGCATTTCGCCCGGGCGTTTCCGGGCCTGACGTTCCAGCCGTCGGACCCCGAGGACGCCGCCTTGCAAAGCATCGAAGCCTGGACGCAGGACAGCGGTCTTTCCAATGTGCGGTTACCCCTGAAGCTGGATGCATCGTCGGAGCAATGGCCGGTGACCGCCGCCGACGCCATCCTCTGCATCAACATGATCCATATTTCTCCCTGGCAGGCGACGACAGGCCTGATGCGCGGCGCGGCAAAACTGCTGCGCACCGGCGCGCCGCTCTATCTGTACGGACCGTACCGGCGAGCGGATGTGGTCACTGCGCCAAGCAACGAAGCGTTCGATGCCAGTCTCAAGTCCCGGAATCCGGAATGGGGATTGCGCGATCTGGAAGCTGTCGCGGATCTGGCGCGGACTGAGGGATTCTCGGCACCGGCGATCACTGAAATGCCGGCGAACAATCTGAGCGTGGTGTTTCGGCGGATATAGTCGTCATTGCGAGCGAAGCGAAGCAATCCAGAGCGGCAGGCACGAAGCTGGATTGCTTCGTCGTAAGTGCTCCTCGCAATGACGCGATATAGCGAACTATTGCTCCATCACCAGCTTGCCGCCGGCCATTTCAAACCGGCGAAGCTTCGACAGATACGACATGCCGAGCAGATTTTCCGACAGCGCGTCGTCGGGCAGCACCAGCGCATCGACGTCGCGTACCACGAGCCCGCCGACATCGACCATGGCGAGACGGGTGCGTGCGGCCCTGATCGAGCCGTTGGCGGTTGAAACATTCGCGGTGTATTCGCTGGGCCGCGGACGGATTCCGATCAGCGCCGCCGAACTCTCGTTCAGCGCAATCACCGACGCACCGGTATCGACCATGAAACCAAGACGCCGGCCATCGACGCGCGCATCGGTCTGGAAGTGCCCCCGGCTGTCGCGCGAAATGGTGACACTCCGCAGGCCGGCATTGCCCGTGGTTTTCGGCTGCACCGATGCGAAGGCGTTCATGGCCTTCGACTTGTCGACGGCATGGGCCTGCGCCTTTTGCGACGTCATCTGGTCCGCGACTTTCGCCATGGACGTGCCGAACACAATCAGCAGGGCCGCCAGAATCATGATGTTACGCATACGCCTACACCTGCATCACCCGGTCCCGCGCGAACCTTACGCGAACCTCCTGACGGCGGGCGCAAGCATGACCGTCCCAGCGTCCGCAAAGACCGCTTTTTCCGAAATAAGGGTGAGGGAAGCGTTAATTCTCACGTTCCGCGCGGCTTGACCCGGCGGGTTGGCGGCGCGGACGCCGGGTCTTCCGGCCAGGGATGGCGCGGGTAACGCCCCCGCAGATCGGAGCGAACCGCTGCATAGGACCCCCGCCAGAAGCCCGGCAGATCGCGCGTCACCTGTACCGGGCGATGCGCCGGCGACAGCAGTTCCAGCACCAGCGGGATTTTGCCCTTCGCGATCGACGGATGGACATTGAGCCCGAACAATTCCTGCAACCTCACCGCAATGGTCGGCCCCTGCTCGGCCTCATAGTCGATCGGCAGCGAGGTTCCGGTCGGTGCCTCGAAATGCGTCGGCGCTTCGCGATCGAGTCGCGCGCGCATCTCCCACGGCAGCAGATTCATCAGCGCATCGGACAGATCGCCTGCGGAAAAATTTGCCAGCGATGTCTTGTCGAACAGTGCAGGAACCAGCCAATCCGCGTGTGTCTCTATCAATGCGCTATCGGACAAATCCGGCCAGTCTTCTGGAGATGCCGCGCGCAAAAACATCACACGGTCGCGCCACTGCTTCAGTGATTTCGACCAGGGCAGACGATCCAATCCCAATGCGACGAGACCATTGGCCAGCACCCGCCCCGTTTCCGCCGATGGCGACACCGCCAGCGTCTGCTCCGACAGCGTGATAGCGTGAAGTTTCTTCCTGCGCCGGGCACGCAGCGCCATCGCGGCGCGATCGAACGTGATCTCATCGTCAGTCTGGATGTGATCGGCGAACTGCGCCTCGATCTCCCCTTGCGTGATCGGCGCGGCCAAGAGGATACGCCCGTTCGCCGCCGTGCCGGTCAGTTCGGCCACGGCGATATAAGGCGATTTCGCCAATGCCGAAGTCTGCTCAACGCTCGCACCACGCCCGTTGGCCAGCACGAACGAGCCGTTGCCGCGATTGCGCGCAACGCGATCCGGAAACGCGAGTGCGAGCATGAGACCGGTGGAGAGTGAACGATCTGTGACGTCGAACGGTTCACTCGCCGCAACCTGCTTCGCCCAGCGATCCGCCAGTTGCCGCGCGCTTTGCGCCCGCTGCGAGCGGTCGCGGCGAAAGTTATCCAGCCGTGCATCGAGGTCGGCGCTGTCACCGCCAAGGCCGCGTTCGGTGAGAATGGCAGCGATCAGCGCGGCTTCATCGCCAGAGCCGAGCCGATGCGAATCCACGATCATGCGCGCAAGGCGCGGCGGCAGCGCCAGCGCGCGCAGACTGTTGCCCTCGGGCGTGATGCGGCCTGCCTCATCGAGTGCGTTGAGTTCACGTAGCAAGGCACGCGCCTCGGTCAGCGCCGGCAGCGGCGGCGGATCGAGGAAGGCGAGAGCCGAAGGATCGGCCGCGCCCCAGTGCGCGAGGTCGAGCACCAGCGACGACAGATCGGCGGACAAAATCTCGGGCCGTGTATAGGCCTCCAGCGATGCGGTCTGCGGCTCGTCCCACAGCCGGTAGCACACGCCAGGCTCGGTGCGCCCGGCGCGGCCGCGGCGCTGATCGACGGCGGCGCGCGAGGCGCGAATGGTTTCAAGCCGCGTCAGGCCGATGTCGGGTTCATAACGCGGCACCCGCGCCATCCCGGAATCGACCACGATGCGCACGCCCTCGATCGTCAGCGATGTCTCGGCAATCGAGGTGGCCAGCACCACCTTGCGTTGCCCCTTCGGCGGCGGCGAAATCGCGCGATCCTGCACGCCGGCATCGAGCGCGCCGAACAGCGGCACGATCTCGGTGTTGGGATCGCTGACACGCTCGCTGAGAAAATTCTGGGTGCGGCGGATTTCGGCGGCGCCGGGCAGGAACGCCAGCACCGAACCGCTATCTGCACGCAGCGCCGTGGCGATGGCCTCCGCCATCTGCCGTTCGATCTGCACATCCGGCTTGCGGCCGAGATAGCGTGTGTCGACCGGAAACGCGCGGCCTTCGCTGGCGATCACCGGACAATCGCCGAGCAGCTTCGCGACCCGCGCGCCATCGAGCGTCGCCGACATCACCAGAATACGCAGATCCTCGCGCAGGCCGGTCTGCGCATCGCGCGCCAACGCGAGGCCGAGGTCGGCATCGAGCGAGCGCTCATGAAATTCGTCGAACAGCACGGCGGCGACGCCGCACAACTCGGGATCGTCGAGAATCTGCCGGGTGAAGATCCCCTCGGTGACCACCTCGATCCGGGTTGCACGAGAAATCTTCGAGCCGAACCGCACGCGGTAGCCGACCGTCTCGCCAACCTTCTCGCCCAAGGTCTGCGCCATGCGCTCGGCGGCGGCACGCGCGGCGATCCGGCGCGGCTCCAGCACGATGATCTTCTTCTTGCCGGCCCAGCCCGCATCCAGCAGCGCCAGCGGCACGCGCGTGGTCTTGCCCGCGCCCGGCGGCGCGACCAGCACGGCAGTGCTGCTGCGCGCGAGCGTCGACGTCAGGTCATCGAGAACAGCATCGATGGGAAGAGGGGTGGAGAAGTTCATCATCGGGACAAGATATATCCGTCATTGCGAGCGAAGCGAAGCAATCCACACTAAGGAAAGCTGGATTGCTTCGTCGCAAGTGCTCCTCGCAATGACGCCGGGGCCTACACCGCCCCGCGCCCGACGCTTTCATAGGTAAAGCCCAGCGCTTCCATCTCGTCGCGGCGGTAGATGTTGCGCAGATCGACCATCACCGGATTGGCCATTTCGCGCTTCAGCCGCTTCAGATCGAGCGCGCGGAACTGCCGCCACTCGGTGACAATCACCAGCGCATCGGCATCCTTGGCAACGGCATAGGGATCCTCGCAATAGGTGATATCCGGCAGCTCGCTCTTCGCCTGCTCCATCCCGGCGGGATCGTAGGCGCGCACTTTCGCACCGAGATCGAGCAGACCCGTCACCAGCGGAATCGACGGCGCTTCGCGCATGTCGTCGGTGTCCGGCTTGAACGTCAACCCAAGAAGACCGATGGTCTTGCCGCGCAGATTGCCGCCGAGCGCGGTTGAGACCTTGCGCGCCATGGCGCGCTTGCGATTGTCATTCACCGCAAGCACCGCCTCGACGATCCGCAGCGGTACATCATGGTCCAGCGCGGTCTTGACCAGCGCGCGGGTGTCCTTCGGAAAGCACGAGCCGCCGAAGCCGGGACCGGCGTTGAGAAACTTGGGGCCGATGCGGTTGTCGAGACCGATGCCGCGCGCAACCTCCTGCACGTCCGCGCCGACTTTCTCCGACAGATCCGCCATCTCGTTGATGAAGGTGATCTTGGTCGCAAGAAATGCGTTGGCAGCGTACTTGATCAGCTCCGCCGTACGGCGCTCGGTGTACATGATCGGCGCCTGGTTGAGATAGAGCGGCCGGTAGACTTCGCCGAGCACCTTGCGTGCGCGCTCGTCATCAGTGCCAACCACAATGCGGTCGGGATGCTTGAAGTCGCGGATCGCCGCGCCCTCGCGCAGGAATTCAGGATTGGACGCCACCGCCACGTCGGCCTGCGGATTGGTTTCGCGGATGATGCGTTCGACCTCGTCGCCGGTGCCGACCGGCACGGTGGATTTGGTGACCACGACGGTGAAGCCCTGCAAGGCTTTCGCGATATCGCGGGCGGCGGCGTGCACATAGGTCAGGTCGGCATGGCCGTCGCCGCGCCGTGACGGCGTGCCGACCGCGATGAACACCGCGTCCGCCTTGCCCACGGGCCCGACGATATCGGTGGTGAAATCGAGCCGCCCCGCCTTGACGGACGCCTCGACCAGCCGGTCCAGATCGGGCTCGAAGATCGGAATTTCGCCCCGGTTAAGCGCATCGATCTTCCCCGCGTCGGTGTCGACGCAGGTCACGCGATGGCCGAAGTCCGCGAAGCAGGCCCCCGAAACCAGCCCTACATAGCCCGTGCCGATCATGGCAATCCGCATGTACCACCCGCTCCAAAACCCATTAACAATGTTTCGTTTCGCGGGGCTTTTAGCGCAATTCGGCGTGAATGGGGCACAACATTTGTATGAATAAAGGAGAATGAAACCCATGCGCCCCAGGATGGCGCGCCACTGGACCGAAACGGGACATCATGAGCAGCAACGGCACATCCGGCGCGCGCCCGTCGCCCGCCTCCGAGCGGATCGACTGGGTCGATTATGCCAAGGGCATCTGCATTGTCATGGTGGTGATGATGCACTCGACCCTGGGCGTCGAGGCCGCCGCGGGCAAACAGGGCTTCATGCATCTGCTGGTCGAGTTCGCAAAACCGTTCCGGATGCCGGATTTCTTCCTGATTTCGGGGCTGTTCCTGGCGCGGGTGATCAACCGCGACTGGCGCACCTATCTGGACCGCAAGGTGGTCCACTTCGCCTACTTCTACGTGCTGTGGGTGAGCATCCAGTTCGCCTTCAAGGCCCCCGCGTTCGCCGCCGAGCAGGGCTGGACCCATGTCGGTGTCATGTATCTGCAATCTTTCATCGAGCCGTTCGGCACGCTGTGGTTCATCTATCTGCTGCCGATCTTCTTTGTGGTGACCAAGGCCACCCTTCGCGTGCCTGCAATCGTGATCTGGCTTGCCGCCGCCGCGCTTGAAACCGCCCATGTCGCCACCGGCTGGACCGTGATCGACGAGTTCGCCGCGCGCTTTGTCTACTTCTACTCCGGCTATCTGTTTGCGAACTATGTCTTCGTGCTGGCGGACCGTGCGCGCGAGAAGCCCGGCACCGCGCTGATCGCCCTTGCGGCGTGGAGTGTTGCCAACGGCGTTCTGGTGTTCGCGGGCTACGGCGACCGGCCGGTGATTTCGCTCGCGCTCGGGTTCGCCGGCGCCTGCGCCATCATCGTCACCGGAACGCTGCTGGCCCGCGCCAACTGGCTCGGCTTCCTGCGCTACTGTGGCGAGCATTCCATCGTGATCTATCTGGCCTTCTTCCTGCCGATGGCGATCGTGCGGGTGGTACTGCTCAAGACCGGCATCGTGCCCGACATCGGGCTCGTCTCGCTGATCGACACCATCGCGGGTGTGGTCGGTGCGCTCCTGATGTGGTGGGGCGCCAAACGCGCCGGGCTCAATTTCCTGTTCGAGCGGCCTGCCATGTTCTGGATCGCGCCGAAGCAAGCACACCCCACATTGCAGGCGGCGGAGTAAATCCACCCACGATGTCGTCCCCGCGCAGGCAGGGACCCATACTCCCTCAGCAAGCGGTTCCTGTCGCGATTTTCCTGACCTTCAGTGGTTATGGGTCCCGGCTTGCGCGGGGACGACGCGATTTGTGAGCGCAACATCGAAATTTCCAGTGCGCATCTGTCCCGTGGAGGGGTGTTATTCGCAGCCAAAATCCTTAAGTTGCGGCCATGCCGAAAAAGCCCGCAACGCCCGCAACGTCATCCGCCGCAAAGGCTGAAAAGCCTGCCGCCACGAAACCCGCCGCCAGCGCGCCAGCCGCAAAGACCCCCGCCAAGGGCGATCATGTCTTTCTGGTGGACGGCTCGGGCTACATCTTCCGCGCCTATCACGCGCTGCCGCCGCTGAACCGCAAGTCCGACGGCTTGCAGGTCAACGCCGTGCTCGGTTTCTGCAACATGCTGTGGAAGCTGATGCGCGACATGCCGCCGGACAACCGGCCGACGCATCTGGCCATCATCTTCGACAAGTCGGAAGTCACGTTCCGCAACGAGCTCTATCCAGAATACAAGGCGCAGCGCGCCCCGGCCCCCGACGATCTCATTCCGCAGTTCGGGCTGATCCGAGAAGCCGTGCGCGCCTTCGACCTACCCTGCCTCGAACAATCCGGCTATGAGGCCGATGACCTGATCGCGACCTATGTGCGCGAAGCGTGCGAGCGCGGCGCGACCGCGACCATCGTCTCGTCCGACAAGGACCTGATGCAGCTCGTGACTGACTGCGTGTCGATGTACGACACTATGAAGGATCGCCGCATCGGCATTTCCGAAGTGATCGAGAAATTCGGCGTGCCGCCCGAGAAGGTGGTCGAGGTGCAGGCGCTGGCAGGCGACTCGGTCGATAACGTCCCCGGTGTGCCGGGCATCGGCATCAAGACCGCGGCCCAGCTCATCAACGAATATGGCGATCTCGAAACGCTGCTCAAGCGCGCCCCCGAGATCAAGCAGCCGAAGCGGCGCGAGGCACTGATCGAGAACGCGGACAAGGCACGCATCTCGAAGAAGCTCGTCCAGCTCGATGACCGCGTGAAGCTCGACGTGCCGCTGGACGATCTTGCGGTGCACGAGCCGGATTCGCGCAAGCTGATCGCCTTCCTGAAAGCGATGGAATTTTCCACGCTGACGCGGCGTGTTGCAGAGTATTCGCAGATTGATCCGTCGGACGTCGAAGCCGACGCCAGCATGAAAAGCTCGTTCGCGCCCGTCGATGTCGCAGCCGATTCACCCAAGACGCCGCCGCTCGGCGGCGAGCCTGATCTGTTCGCGCGCGGGACGGCCGAGAAAACGTCCAACGCCGGACAGTGGAGCGGGTCGCAGCCGAAGCAGGCCGCGGCATCCGCCAATGGCCCTCAGACGCCGAAAGCGCTGGCCGATGCGCGCGCCGAGGAAGCGCGCAGCGCGAAGTTCAATCGCGCCAAATACGCGACCATCAAGACCGTGGACGAATTGCAGCGCTGGGTCGCGCGCGCCTTCGACATCGGTCAGGTCGCCATCACCGTCGAAACATCGACCGCCGACCCAATGCAGGCGGAAATCTGCGGCATCTCGCTGGCCACCGGGATCAACGAGGCCTGTTACGTGCCGCTTGCGCACACCAAGCCCGGCGACGGCTCGGGTCTCTTTGCGGGCGGACTTGCGCCGGACCAGATCAAGGCGGCCGATGCGCTGGCTGCGCTCAAACCGCTGCTCACCAACGCGGGCGTTCTCAAGATCGGCCACGATCTGAAGTTCGATAGCGTGGTGCTGGCGCAGCACGGCATCGAGATGGCGCCGCTCGAAGACTCCATCCTGATTTCCTATGTGCTCGACGCCGGCCGCGCCAAGCACGATTACGAGTCACTGGCCGAAAGCTGGTTCGGCCACAAGGCCATCGGTTTCGGCGAATTGATCGGCAGCGGCAAGAACCGCATCAGCTACGATCAGGTGCCGGTCGACAAGGCGACGGAATACGCCGCAGAGCGCGCCGACATCGTGCTGCGGTTGTGGCGTGTGCTGAAACCGCGCCTGATGGCCTATCGCGTCAACACTGTCTACGAGACGCTGGAGCGGCCGCTGGTGTCGGTGCTCGCGCGCATGGAGCGGCGCGGCATTTCCATCGACAGACAGGTCTTGTCGCGCCTGTCCGGCGAGTTCGCGCAGACCGCTGCGCGGGTCGAAGCCGACATCCAGAAAATGGCCGGCGAGCCGATCAATCCGGGGAGCCCCAAGCAGCTCGGCGACATCATGTTCGGCAAGATGGGCCTGCCGGGGGGCGCGAAAACCAAGACCGGCGCATGGTCGACCTCCGCGCAGATTCTCGATGAACTGGCCGAAGCCGGACACGAATTTCCGGCGCGCGTTCTTGAGTGGCGGCAGGTCACCAAGCTGAAATCGACCTACACGGATTCACTGCCCGAATACGTCAATCCGCAAACCCAGCGCGTGCACACGACCTACGCGCTGGCCGCGACCACCACCGGACGGCTGTCGTCCAACGAGCCGAATCTCCAGAACATCCCGGTGCGCACCGAGGACGGCCGCAAGATCCGCAAGGCCTTCATCGCCACCAAGGGCCACAAGCTCGTCTCGGCGGATTACTCCCAGATCGAACTGCGCTTGCTAGCAGAGATCGCGGATATTCCGTCGCTGAAGCAGGCGTTTCACGACAAGCTCGACATCCATGCCATGACCGCGTCCGAAATGTTCGGCGTGCCGATCAAGGACATGCCCGCAGAAGTGCGCCGCCGCGCCAAGGCGATCAACTTCGGCATCATCTACGGGATCTCGGCGTTCGGCCTCGCCAACCAGCTCGGCATTCCGCGCGAGGAAGCCGGCGCTTACATCAAGAAGTATTTCGAGCGCTTCCCAGGCATCCGCGCCTACATGGATGCGACGCGCGATTTCTGCCGCGAGCATGGCTACGTGGAAACCATCTTCGGCCGCAAATGCCACTACCCGGACATCAAGGCGAGCAATCCCTCGATCCGCTCGTTCAACGAGCGCGCCGCGATCAACGCGCGGCTGCAGGGCTCAGCCGCCGATATCATCCGCCGCGCCATGATCCGGATGGAAGACGCACTCGCCGAGAAAAAGCTCTCTGCGCAGATGCTGCTGCAGGTCCACGACGAACTGATCTTCGAGGTGCCCGAGGACGAGGTGGCCAGGACGCTGCCGGTGATCCAGCATGTGATGCAGGACGCGCCATTCCCGGCGGTTTCGCTCTCGGTGCCATTGCAGGTCGATGCACGCGCCGCCAGCAACTGGGACGAGGCGCATTGATGGCCGGCGCGAGGTCATAGCGATTGTCCACATCCCTGCTCGCCTTCGCGCTGACATGCTTTGTCATCGAGATCACGCCCGGCCCGAACATGGCCTATCTTGCGGCGCTGTCGCTCTCGCAAGGCGTGCGGGCAGGCATCGCAGCCGTTGCCGGAATTGCACTCGGGCTCTCGGTTTATGGCGTAGCGGCCTCGCTCGGCCTCAGCGCGGTCATCGACAATTCGGCATTTCTCTATGAGACGCTACGCTGGGGCGGTGTCGCTTATCTGCTCTGGCTTGCATGGGATGCGTGGGCGGCCGAGCGCGACGTCGCGCCGGAAGCCGTCGAGGGCGGGATAGGTCCGTGGACCGCGTTCCGGCGCGGACTGATCACCAACCTTCTCAATCCGAAGGCCGCGGTCTTCTATGTCGCCGTGCTGCCGGACTTCATCCAGATCGGCAAAGGCTCGGTGGCGGCGCAGACACTGATGCTGTCGGCGATCTACGTCGGCATCGCCACCGCGATCCATCTCATCATCGTTCTGCTGGCCTCGCAGCTCCAGAGTGTGATCGCCACACCCGGGCTGCGCCGTACGGTTCGCCGCGTCCTCGCCGTGCTGCTGGCTGCCATCGCCGTCTGGTTCGCGCTGAGCACCAGCCGCTGAGATCTATCCCAGCTTCACCTCAAAGCCGCGCTTGACCCCCGGCCGCGCCATCATCGCCGCATACCAGCGCTTCACGTTCGGAAAATCCTCGAGCGCGACCTTGTGACGCTCATGCCGCCATGCCCAGCCGATGATCGCAAAGTCGGCGACCGAAATCCTGTCCGCGACAAATTCGCGCCCCTCGAGCCGGCGATCCAGCACGCCATAAAGCCGGCGTGTTTCCTTTGAAAATCGCTCGAGGCCGTAGCGCCGATCCTGCTCGTTTTCGAGTGCGATGAAATGATGCACCTGGCCGGGCATTGGCCCGAAGCCGCCCATCTGCCACATCAGCCATTCCAGCACCGGAATGCGCTCGCCCAGATCCTTCGGCAGGAACCGTCCGGTCTTCTCGCCGAGATACAGCAGGATCGCGCCCGACTCGAAGATGCTGACCGGCCTGCCGTGCGGGCCGTCCGGATCGATGATGGCAGGAATCTTGTTGTTCGGGCTGATCTTGAGGAAATCCGGCGCGAACTGCTCGTCCCTGGAGATGTTGATGGGGTGCACCTTGTAGGGCAGACCCATTTCCTCGAGTGCAACGCTGATCTTGCGGCCGTTCGGCGTATTCCAGGCATAAAAGTCGATGGTCATTTGCCGCCTTTTGTTGGTCTTGCGCTGTTGACGGTGAGCGATCCGCTGTGGAATGTCCACGCCGCAAGCCGTAAAATCCGCGAAATTCCCCTTAGCTTGAAGAGATTGCCTTGTCCAAATCAGCGTCCCGCGCCCGCCTCGCCGACATCATCCGCAAGCGCTCGTTCGGGCGCGGGGAAATCACGCTGGCCTCCGGCCGCAAGAGCGATTTCTACTTCAACCTGAAGCCCACCATGCTCGACCCCGAAGGCGCGGCGCTGCTCGCCGAACTGTCGCTGGATGCGCTGAAGGACGACAAGATCGATTACATCGGCGGGCTTGAAATGGGCGCGGTGCCGATCGCAGGCGCGATCGCGCAGCTGTCATGGCTGAAAGGAAATCCGATCGCCGCGTTCTTCGTGCGCAAGAAGCCGAAGGAACATGGCGCGCGACTCGCGGTCGAAGGCCTCGCCAAGGATGAAAGCCTCGCCGGCAAGCGCATTGTCATTGTCGAGGACGTCACCACCACCGGCGGCTCGGCGATCAAGGCGGTGGATGCGGTGAAGGATTCCGGCGGCGAGGTGGTGCTGGTGTTCACCATGGTCGACCGGGACGAAGGCGCAACCGAAGCATTCGCCGAAGCCGGCATTCCGTTCCGCGCGCTCTACAAGGCGGGCGAATTTCTCAAGAGCTGACATCTGCGCCCTCGCCCTGCCTGCGGGAGCGAGGGCGACGAGGAGGTATTTTTGACTGACACCAATGCGCGCCTGCCACGGGCTATCACCCGCCGCGCCCGCTTCGGGTTTGCTGCCGCCGCCCTCGCCCTTGCTCTGTTCCCCGCGCCGGCCTTCGCCGCCGAAGGGCTGAATGGCGCGAAGCTCTCGGTCCTCTGGGCGCTGCCGTTCGTCGGCATTCTTTTGTGTATTGCCACGGGTCCGGTGTTCTACCCCCACGTCTGGGAGCATCACTACGGCAAGTTCACCGCGCTGTGGGCGGCGCTGATCGTCGTTCCACTGTTCGCCACCGCCGATGTTCACACCGTCATGACGACACTCGCGCACACGGCGCTGCTTGAATACATGCCCTTCATCCTGCTGCTGCTGGCGCTGTTCGTCGTCGCGGGCGGCATCTATCTCGAAGGCAACCTGCACGACAGCGTGTTCACCAACACCGTATTGCTCGCCGTCGGCGGGCTGATGGCCAGCATCGTCGGCACGACAGGTGCCGCGATGATCCTGATCCGCCCCCTGATCCGCGCCAACGATGACCGGCGATACAACGCGCATGTCGTGGTGTTCTTTATTTTCCTCGTCGCCAATATCGGCGGCGCGCTGTCGCCGCTCGGCGACCCGCCGCTGTTTATCGGCTTCCTCAAGGGCGTCGATTTCTTCTGGACCACGAAACACCTGTGGCAGGAGACCTTGGTGGTCGGCGGGATCGTGCTCGCGATTTTCATGGTGATCGATCTTTACGTGCATCACCGCGAGGGCCGGTTCACCAAACTGAAAGACCCGACGCCGGACTCGCCGCTCAGGCTTCACGGCAAGATCAACCTCGTACTGATCGCGGTCATCATCGCCGCCATCCTGATGAGCGCACAGTGGAAGCCCGGAATCTCCTTCCACATCGCCGGCGTCGATCTCGAAATTCAGGACCTGCTGCGCGATGCGATCTTCGTCGTGGTTGCGATTGCCTCCATGGCGCTGACGCAAAAGTCGGACCGCGAGGCCAACGGGTTTTCGTGGGGACCGATCCAGGAAGTGGCGATCCTGTTCGCCGGCATTTTCATCTGCATCGTGCCGGTGATGGCGATGCTGCAGGCCGGGGCGCAAGGCCCGTTCGCCGCGCTGCTCGGCCTCGTCACCAACGCCGACGGCAGCAACAACGCCGCCGCCTATTTCTGGCTGACCGGTATCCTGTCGTCGTTCCTCGACAATGCGCCGACCTATCTGGTGTTCTTCCAGCTCGCCGGCGGAGATCCGCAGGTTTTGATGGGAGTAAAGGCCGCGACACTGGCCGCGATTTCGTCCGGCGCGGTCTACATGGGCGCCAACACCTATATCGGCAACGCACCGAACTTCATGGTCTATGCCATCGCGCGGCAGGCCGGCGTGAAAATGCCGAGCTTTTTCGGCTATATGGTGTGGTCGATGCTGGTGCTGGTGCCGACTTTCGTGCTGGCGACGTTCCTGTTTTTCAGGCCGTGAGCGCGACCACCGTCTGCACAATTGTTCGGCGCAAAGCCGCTCCCTAACTCGGCGTTTACCATCACGCATTAAGGTCGTTGACGCTGCGGCATGAAGTTGCCGCAGGCGTCAGCGTTGCGTGAGTGGGGCAGTCCGTGTTGCGTACAGAGTTGCGTATTTCGCGCGTGCGGCGCCGCATGACGCTTGTTCTCACTGTCATGCTGGCAATGCCCGTGGCGCTTGCGCCCCACGCGGCCTCCGCCGGCATTTTCGATTTCCTGTTCGGCGGTGACAAGCCGCAGCGGCAGGAGCCTCAGCAGCAACAGCCGCCGAGCAATGCCTTCGCCGATCCGTTCGGCCTGTCCACTCCGAATCCTGCACCCGCACCGTCGGCTTCACCCGGCGGACGCTTCACCACCTATTGCGTGCGGACCTGCGACGGCCGTTATTTTCCGCTGACCTCGCGCGGCGGCGGCACGCCCGCGCAGATGTGCCAGTCGTTCTGCCCGGCAAGCGCAACCAAGGTCTATTCCGGCAACAGCATCGACTACGCCGTCGGCAACATGGGCGAGCGCTATGTCGATACGCCCAACGCCTTCGCCTACCGCAAGGCGCTGAAGGCCGACTGCACCTGCAACGGCCGCGATCCCGCGGGTCTCGCGCCGGTCGATCTGTCGCTCGACACCACATTGCGCCCCGGCGACATTGTCGCAACCTCGAACGGTCTTGTGGCCTACTCCGGCACCAGTTCCGCCAACGGCCAGATCGCGCAGTTCACGCCGGTGAACAATTATCCGGGCCTGACATCGGAGTTGCGCGCGCGGCTCGGGGAAATGAAAGTCGCGCCGGTCGCAGCTGAAATTCCGGAAGACACATACTCGTCACAGGATGTCACCGGATCGGTGCCTGAACCGAAATATGCCCAACCGATGGCGCCGGACGCCGTCATGCCGAAAGTCGCGCCGAAGCCTCGCGCGCGGATGTAAAAGAACTCACCGCCCGACAATGACGCCGATCACATTCGGCGCAGCGAGATACTTCTCTTCCATCTCCATCCGCGCCCGCGCCTTGATCTCTGGCGTCAGCAGGCCGCGATGTTCGGCTAGAATCATCCAGCAATAGCCCCACCAGTCGGCGAGAATGCCGGTGTCATCGACCAGATCGTAGCCGTGTTCGGCGGCGAAGATGCGCGCCCGTGCCTCGTCCAGCGTGTCGAGAAATTCATGATCCTTCAGCGAGAACAGATCGTCGCTGAAATCGTCGGTGGTGTAGCCCCACACCGACATGCAGACCGCGTTGAACTCGCGGTCGATATGATCGTCGTCCACCAGCCGCGTGCGGGCGGCGGCATGAAGACGGGAAAGCGTCCGGGCGAAGTCCGCGATGCGCGTCAGCGCCGTGTTGTCGAAAGCGATATTGGACATGTAGTCCTCAAGACCGATGACAGACCCTAGATGTGGTGGCCCGCAGGGACCGAATCACAATGATATATCAATGACTTGCTAAAGTGTTCTTAATTTGTTCCGGGATTGCAGTTTCCTCCGGGGAGATGATTTTCCGGGAACCCGACCAGCGCTACTATCGCACCGCTGATTCAGCGAAAGGGCGTCGACCATGTTCAGAAGCCTGATCCTTGTCGTTCTGCTGACGTTTGCCTCCACCACGGCGTCGAATGCCCAGATCGTTGCGCTCGGCGCCAGCAACACCGCCGGATACGGCGTCGGCGCGTCGTCGGCCTTTCCAGCCGTCCTGCAGGAACTTCTGCGCGCGAAGGGCCGGCCGATGTCGGTGAGCAACGCGGGCATCAGCGGCGATACGACCGGCGGCATGCTGGCGCGATTGTCGAGCGCGGCGCCGGACGGAACCAGGATCGTCATCCTTCAGATCGGCGGCAACGATCGCCGGAAGGGTATCAGCGAAGCGGAAGCTGCTGCCAACAGGTCTGAAATCCGAAAGCGGCTGCATGCCCGCAGCATCCGCATTATCGAGGCTGACAGCTATGTATGGTCGGCTCTTCGCAGCGGGCTGCGGCAACCCGACGGAATTCATCTGACGGCAGATGGCCATCGCAAGGTCGCACAACAACTCGCTGCGTCCATCCGCTGACCGGCGATCCCCTCTTAAGGCACAACCATGATGGGGATCGAAGCGAGTTCATGAGAGAGCTTGCGCACGGCTTTTTCGGCTTCAGCCGGAAGCTGCTCCGGGCTGCAGCAGAATGGCACCTCCAGCCCCAATGACTTGCTGGCGTCGCTTTCCCACACCAATCCGACAAACGACTTCTTCGTCACGAAGTCGTGCGTGAGATTGGCGATCTTGATGCCGTCGATATCCGCCATCTGAACCTCCCGTTTTGAAGTCAGAATAGCACGCCTTGCGACTGGGTTATATTATGACGGCTCGGGCCTGAGTCCCTCTAGCGCCCGCCGTTACCTCCCACGTCATTGAATCGCGCGGCAATCCTGTGAACACTTCCGGCAGCAAAGCTGGGAGCCCTCGATGCTTGAGAAGACGCCTGAGACAACCGCCAATAAAACTTCGAACGCTATCCATCCTTTCGACCGCGCCACGCAGGCCATCAATATGGACGGCCGCTGGCGCGGCACCGCGAGCGAGGATTACTTCGCATTCGTCGGCCCGTTTGGCGGCACCACCGCCGCGACCATGTTGCGCGCGGTCATGGCGCAGCCGGAATGCACCGGCGATCCGCTGTCGGTGACGGTGAACCTGTGCGCGCCGGTGGCGCGCGGCACATTCGACCTGACTGCGCGGCTGATGAAAGCGACCCGCTCGACCCAGCACTGGATGATCGAGCTGTCGCAGGGCGGCGAGGTCGCGGCGTTCATGACCGCGGTGTTCGCGGTCCGTCGTCCGTCATGGTCGCACCAGCCCGCGCAGATGCCGCCCGCACCACCGTTCGACACGATCGAACCGTTGCCGGACAGCGGCATCTCACCGTGGGTGCGGCAATACCGGTTTCGTTTCGTCGAAGGCACGCCGGGCTACGGCAAGGGGCTGCGCGAGCCCCTCGGCAGCCCCTATTCGCGAATGTGGCTCAGCGACGCGCTGCCCCGGCGCATCGACTTTTTGTCGCTGCTGTCGATGTGCGACACCTTCTTCGCGCGAATCTTTCATGTCCGCGGCGAGATCGTGCCGATCGGCACGGTGACCATGACGACCATGTTTCACGCCGATGCGGCGGATCTCGCGGCCGAAGACACCACCGTGGTGCTCGGCGCCGCCGACGCGAGGAGTTTTCACAAGAGTTTCAGCGACCAGACCGGCGAGCTGTGGAGCCCGGGCGGACGCCTGCTCGCGACCACGTCGCAGACCGTCTACTTCAAGGCGTAAGCATCAGCGCGGATAGACCGGCGCGCAGACCGTCTGCCCGCCGGCCAGCCGCTCCACCGTGACATCGACACCGTACACGGCCTTGAGCCGTGCGGCGGTGAGCACTTCAAGCGGCGTTCCCTGCGCAACGATCACACCGTCCTGCATCAGCGCCACGCGGCTCGCCACCGCGAAGGCCTGATCGGGGTCGTGGGTGGAGAGAATGATCCCGGTGCCGCGCGCCGTGAGTTTGCGGATTTCAGCCAGCACCGCGACCTGATTGCCGAAGTCGAGACTGGCGGTCGGCTCATCCATCACGATCAGGGGCGCGGCCTGCGCCATCGCCCGCGCCACGATCACAAGCTGGCGCTGCCCGCCGGACAGTGTCGTCACCTCGCGCGACGCAAGCTCGGCGATGCCGAGTTCGGCAAGCGAGTCCTGTGCGATTTTCCGGTCTTCCTTCGTCGGCGCCGCGAACACGCCGCGATGCGCGACCCGGCCCATCAGCACCAGATCGGACGCGGTGTAGGGAAACGCCGTGTCCTGCGCCTGCGGCACATAGGCGATGCGGCGCGCAATCTCCGCACGCGGCAGATCTGACAGCGCATCGTCGCCAAGTGACACGCGGCCGCCCTGTGCACGCAGCAGCCCGAGCAAGGTCTTGAACAGCGTGGTCTTGCCGCAGCCGTTCGGTCCGAGCAGACACAGCACCTCACCGGTCTCGACGGTCAGATTCAAATTCCGGCCAACAGGCCGCTCGGGATAACCGAATGCGAGATCGCGGGCGATGAGACGCATCACGACCACCCGTGCCGGCCGCGCCACAGCAGCCACAGGAAGAACGGCGCGCCGACGACTGCGGTGAGGATGCCAAGCGGCACTTCAATGCGTCCCAGCGACCGCGCCAGCGTATCGACCAGCACGAGATAGCTCGCGCCCATCAGCATCACCGCGGGCAGCAGCCGCTCGAAGTTTGGGCCGACCAGCATGCGCGCGATGTGTGGGATCACCAGACCGACCCAGCCGATCACGCCCGAGATCGCCACCACACTCGCGGTGATCAGTGTCGCTGCTGCGATGACGATGACGCGCAACCGGCCGGATTCGACACCGAGCGACTTGGCCTCCTCGTCACCGAGGGACAGCACGTTGATCTGCCAGCGCAGCAGCACCAGCGGCACGAGGCCGATCGCGACCGCCGGCATGACATTCCACAGATCGCCCCCGCGCACGCTGGCGAGGCTGCCGAGCAGCCAGAAGGTAATCGCAGGAAGCTGATCGTAAGGGTCGGCCAGAATTTTCAGCAGCGAGATCGCCGCGCCTGCCAGCGCGCCGACCACCACGCCGCCGAGCACAAGCACCAGAGTGGGATCGCGGCCGCGCACAGCCACCGCGATCAGATAGACGAGCCCCACCGTCGCTAGGCCGCCGCCGAAGGCAAGCATCTGGATCGCGAACACCGGCAGCGACAGGAAAATGCCGATCACCGCGCCGAGGCCCGCGCCTGCCGAGACGCCGAGCACATCGGGCGAGACCAGCGGATTGCGAAACAGCCCCTGATAGACGACGCCCGCGCCTGCGAGCGAAGCCCCGACGATCAGGCCTGCCAGCACGCGCGGGCCGCGAATGCCGAACAGCACGCGCTGCTCGGCGGTCTGTGGCAGATCGCCCGACCATGCGTTCGATAGCGCGCGGAAAAAGCCGTCGAGCGTGACAGGAAATGCGCCGACGGTCAGACCGATCGCAGCGGCAGCAACGGCCAGCACTGCGAGACCGGGAATGATCCAAGAGACTCGCGATGCCGTCCGCTGTGCCGTCATCGGCGCGCCGGGATTGAGGGCGGCTTGCCGTCCGCCCATGCAATCAATGTATCGAGATCGTGATCAGTGACATCGACATGATAGAAAAGCTTGTAGAACGCGCGCGTGTCCTGCCGGATATCGAACGGAAAGCGCGGGCCGTGAAACAGATTGGCAAGCCAGCGCAGCCCGATCAGCCGGTTGATCGACGGCGGCCGGTCGATCCAGCCGAACGGCGCGGTCGGCGCTAGATAGACGCGGCCCTCTTTCACCGCCTTGAGGCCCTGCCACAGCGGATCGCCGCCCTTGGCGATCTTGTCGTGGAAGTTGCGATCCCATGTGATGATGACGTCCGGATTCCACGCGAGAATCTGTTCGGACGACACATTGGCAATCCCGCGCCGCTGATCCTGCGCATCGGCGACGTTGCGCCCGCCGGCCCGTTCGATGATCTCGGTGTTGATCGAGCCGCGAAGTCCTGTCTCCAGCCCATCCGGCCCGCGCGCGAGATAGACACGCGGACGCTGATCCTCGGGAATTCCCGCAAGCGTCGTATAGAGACTCTTGAACAAATCGTCAGAATACTTTGCAAGCGCCTCGCCGCGCTCCGGCATGCCAAAGATAGTGCCGAGCAGCCGGAACGAGGATGCCGTCGATTCAAAGCGCCCGTCGACCAGCACATAGGGAATGCCGGTGCGCTGCTGCACGCTGTCGGCCAGCGATGCAAAAGTCTGCCGCACCGAACCGTAGTCCACGATCAGATCCGGCCTGATCTTCAGCACGGTCTCGACATTGGCGGTGTCGCCGCGTCCGGTGAGCAAACCGACCTCCGGCAGATCGCGCTGTGCTGGTGCAATGAACGGACGCTCCTCGGCGCGAAGCGCGCGCGGCCAGCCCACCATGGTTTCGGCCCGCATCGCATAGACCACCACCGAGGCCGGGCCGCCGGCCGCAAACACCTTGTCGATACGATCCGGCAATTCGACGCTTCGACCGGCGGAATCCGTCACCGTGCGCGCGGCGCGCGCCGGCCGCGCCAGCAGCATCAGGCTGGCGCCGGCCACGAACGATCGCCGCTCGATGCGGATCATGGCTGCCTCAGTCGATGCCCACCATGACGTCGCTCGCCTTGACGATGGCGTAGGCCTGCTTGCCGACTTCGAGCTTCAACTCCTCAACCGAGGTCCTGGTGATGGCCGATGTCACGATAACGCCGCCGCCAATGTCGATCTTCACATGGCTGGTGGTGACGCCGTGATCGATGGCGACGACCTTGCCCTTGAGCTGATTGCGCGCGCTGATCTTCATTCCGTGATCTCCGTGTGACGGGGCAACAAAAAGGGCGGCCCGTGAGCCGCCCTTTTATATGTTCAAAACCGGTATGAAGGAACTCACTCCGCGGCGAGCTTGACCTCGGGAGCGGCGGCGCGGACGTCCGCGTCGACCTGCTTTTCGAACTGCTCGAAGTTCTTCTGGAACATGCCGACCAGCGCGCGCGCGGTCTTGTCGAACTCGGCCTTGTCCTTCCAGGTGTTGACCGGATCGAGAATGTCGGTCGGCACGCCTTCCAGCGCGGTCGGGACCGCGAAGCCGAAATACTTGTCGGTGCGGAACTGGGCGTTGCGCAGCGAGCCGTTCAGCGCTGCGGTCAGCAACGCACGGGTCACCTTGATCGGCATGCGGCTGCCGACGCCGTACTTGCCGCCGGTCCAGCCGGTGTTGACCACCCAGCAATCGACGTTGTGCTTGGCGATCAGTTCCTTCAGCAGCTTGCCGTATTCGGCGGGATCGCGCGGCAGGAACGGCGAGCCGAAGCAGGCCGAGAATTCCGGCACCGGCTCGTTGCCGAGGCCGCGCTCGGTGCCCGCGACCTTCGCGGTGTAGCCCGAGAGGAAGTGATACATCGCCTGCGCCGGGGTCAGCTTGGCGATCGGCGGCATCACGCCGAACGCGTCGGCGGCGAGCATCACCAGATTCTTCGGATGACCGGCGCGGCCGGTGCGCGAGGCATTCGGGATCGCCTCGAGCGGATAGGCCGAACGGGTGTTCTCGGTCTTGGAGCCGTCGTCGAAGTCAGGCTCGCGGGTGAGCGGATCGAGCACGACGTTTTCGAGCACGGCGCCGAAGCAGATGCTGGCGTCATAGATCGCAGGCTCGGCCTCGCGCGACAGCTTGATGGTCTTGGCGTAGCAGCCGCCTTCGAAATTGAAGATTCCGTCCGGACCCCAGCCGGTCTCGTCGTCGCCGATCAGCGTGCGGTTTGGATCAGCGGAGAGCGTGGTCTTGCCGGTGCCGGAAAGGCCGAAGAAAATCGCGCTGTCGCCGTTCGGGCCGACGTTGGCCGAGCAGTGCATCGGCATCACGCCCTGCGCAGGCAGGAAGTAGTTCAGCGTAGTGAACACCGACTTCTTCATTTCGCCGGCATACTGGCTGCCCGCGATCAGAACGATCTTGCGGGTGAAGTCGATGGCGACGACGTTCTCGGACTTGCAGCCGTGGCGCTTCGGATCGGCGCGGAAGCTCGGAAGGTCGATGATGGTGAGTTCCGGCACGAAGCTGGCAAGCTCAGCCGTTTCAGGGCGGCGCAGCAGCGTGCGGATGAACAGCGAGTGCCACGCCATTTCGGTGAACACGCGCGTCTTGATCTGGAATTTCGGATCGGCGCCGCCGTAGAGATCCTGCGCGAAGAGGGTCATGCCTTCGCAGTGCTTGAGGAAGTCCTGATACAGGGCTTCGAACTGTTCTGAGGTGATCGACTGGTTGCCGCCCCACCACATGGTCTTGTCGGTGAGCGCATCGCGCACCGTGAACTTGTCTTTCGGCGAGCGCCCGGTGAAGACGCCGGTTTCCGCGACAAGCGCGCCGCCGGCGGACAGCTCGGCTTCATTGTTGCGCAGCGAGTGCTCGTAGAGCGGCGCTGTGCCGAGATTCCAGTTCACCTGTTTGAGATTTTTGAAACCGAATTTGTCGGCGCCGAAGGCACCGTTGCGCACACCCGTCTCTTGCACTTTAAGAATCTCCCACAAAGACCGCGTATCGTTTCGCGCGGCTGTCGCCAAACGCCCCTGTCGCGGATGCCGGGGATCATAACTCCCGGGCCTCAATCCGGCGACTTATTAGTGGCCAACGCACAGCTTGCCAAGTCGATCCGTCATATTGCGGTAAAGATCGCCGGGCCCTGCCGAAAACAGGTTGAATTTCACGGGCTTGCGAGGGGCGTGACGCGGCGGGACAGGTATTCCGCGAGCCTGCCGCAGTGCGGCAGAGCGCAGACGGCGCGGCGCGATGCCGCTGGAGGGCGACCTTGTTCCCATCCCTGCGCGCCGGAGGTCGCGCGGCTGCCGCTGGATGCGAAGGTGGAGATTTCCGCCATCGCGGTACATCCGTAAATAACTGCGCCAGACCGCGCGAGCAGGCCGCTCGTTACACGCCTGCCCGCGCCCGGTCGGCCAACACCTTCAGCATTTGCCGCAGCGCGCCTGGCGTGGTGATCCGCTGCGGGAAATCGAGCCGGAGGGTGCGCCGGTCATCCTGCATGTCGAGGCCCTCGGGATCGCAGCCGGTGCAGCGCCATGCGCCCGCGCCGGCATCAAGCAGCTTCGTTGCATAGAGATTCATCGTGTCGGCGTGATCGGCATTCAGGTGCGCGACGATGTCCGGCTCAGCTTCGAGCATGGCCTCGGCACCGGTGAGATCGGTCAGGAAATCCTTCGGTGCGATATCGACGATGCGGCCGAAGCCCGCCACCAGATGCACGTCCTTAGGCACAATGCGGAAAAACGAAAAGTCCTTGAAGCCGACGAAATCCTCAGCCGAGGGATGAGCCGCGAGATAGCGCCACCGTGCCAGCTCAGCGTCGTCGCCCTGCACTTCCTCGGCGACCCCGGCGAGCATGATGCGTGCGCCCTCCAGGGGATCGCCGGGCACGCGTTCGTCCAGCATCAGCGAAACCCGCGGATCGTTCAGAATATTCATGGTGTGGATCGCAAGCCGCGAGATCAGCAGGACCGGAGACCCGTCCGGCATTGATGCGACATTGACCAGCGAGCAATAGGGATCGCCGCTCCCGGGCATCAACGTCGCCAGCGCCCCCTGACGGCTGCGGCCGAGCAGCGAACGGGTCAGACGGGCCGGTTTGACGTGTACGGAGGGGTCCATGGATGGCCTGAATTCATTGGTTAACGGGGCTTTTTTCCGGCGATAAGGGGTTATTTCGGTGGGTTCCAAGTTTATATAGGGGCTCACGGTTCGCAATTCGTGCGCGCTGGGAACTCGGTCACATTTCAGCCCAGCTTGCATTGCTCGTTGGCACCCAAGCGAACGCCTTATTTCACGGCGTCCGGTCTTGTCCGGTCAGTAAACAGTCGCCACGCCCGAAACTATCGATTTGGAAAGCAGGTCCATGCCCACAATCGCCCTGGTCGATGACGACCGCAACATTCTCACGTCGGTCTCGATCGCGCTGGAAGCCGAAGGCTACCGGATCATGACCTATACCGATGGCGCATCGGCGCTCGACGGCTTCAAGACAAGCCCGCCGGACCTTGCCATCCTCGACATCAAGATGCCGCGCATGGACGGCATGGAAACGCTGCGCCGGCTGCGCCAGAAGTCGGACCTGCCGGTGATTTTCCTCACCTCCAAGGACGAGGAAATCGACGAGCTGTTCGGCCTCAAGATGGGCGCCGACGATTTCATCCGCAAACCGTTCTCCCAGCGCCTGCTGGTCGAGCGCGTCAAGGCGGTGCTGCGCCGCGCGGTGCCGAAAGACGCCGCCGCCGCGCCGAAGGAAATGGACGCCAAGGCGCTCGAGCGCGGGCTGCTGCGCATGGACCCCGAACGCCACACCTGCACCTGGAAGAATGAACCGGTGACGCTCACCGTCACCGAATTCCTGATTCTTCAGGCGCTGGCGACGCGGCCCGGTGTGGTGAAGAGCCGCAACGCGCTCATGGATGCGGCCTATGACGATCAGGTCTATGTCGACGACCGCACCATCGACAGCCACATCAAGCGCCTGCGCAAGAAGTTCAAGGCCGCCGACGACGATTTCGAGATGATCGAAACCCTGTACGGCGTCGGCTATCGCTTCAAGGAAACCTGATCGTTCCGGCATGCGCCACGGACGGAACTGATCCGGCGACCGCGCCGTGTGACGGGTCGCTCGCATGCCGGTTGATTGCTATAATTGGCCGATCTCGAACCGAACAATCGGGCGTCTAGCCATTGCTTGATCGAACGCAGCATGACCGCGACGACGATGACGAAGCCGGTGCTCCGCCGCTTGCTCCGGTCGTCGACGCGCCTGCCGAATCGGCGGCCGAGACGACGAGCCGCGGCTGGCGCAGCCCGCTCGATCTGATCAAGCGCGCCGGGCGCTATTTCGCGGCGCTGACCTTCTCGAGCCTCACCCGCCGCATCGTCTCGCTCAACCTGATCGGCCTGTGCGCGATGCTGGCCGGCATCCTCTATCTGTCGCAATTCCGCGCCGGCCTGATCGACGCGCGCGCGCAGAGTCTCCTTGTGCAGGCCGAAATCATCTCGGGCGCGATAGCCGCCTCGGCCACGGTCGAGACCAACGCCATCACCGTCGACCCGGAACGTCTGCTGGATCTGAAGCCCGGCGAGACCTACGGCCCGAGCGACGAAACGCTGAGCAACATCGATTTCCCGATCAACCCCGAGCGTGTCGCGCCGGTGCTGCGGCGGCTGATTTCGCCGACCAAGACCCGCGCCCGCATTTATGATCGCGACGGCGTGCTGGTGCTCGACAGCCGCAACCTTTACGGCCGAGGCGACGTCATGCGCTTCGAACTGGCGCCGCCGAATGCCGAAAAGCCGGGCTTCGCCGAAAAGACCATGATCGCGATCCGCACCTGGCTCAACCGCGGCGACCTGCCGCTGTACCGCGAACTCGGACCGGAAAACGGCAACGGCTATCAGGAAGTCCAGCAGGCGCTCGACGGCCGCAAGGGCAGCATGGTGCGAATCAACGACCGCGGCGAAGTGATCGTCTCGGTGTCGGTGCCGGTGCAGCGTTTCCGCGCGGTCCACGGCGCGCTGATGCTCTCGACCCAGGGCGACGACATCGACCAGCTCGTGACCGCAGAGCGCCTCGCCATCCTCAAGGTGTTCGGCATCGCGGCAGGCGTGATGATCCTGCTGTCGCTGCTGCTCGCCTCGACCATTGCCGGTCCGATGCGCCGTCTCGCCGACAGCGCCGAGCGCGTCCGCCGCCGCATCAAGACCCGCGTCGAGATTCCGGACTTCACCTCGCGCGGCGACGAGATCGGCCATCTGTCGCGCGCACTGCGCGACATGACCGATGCGCTCTACAACCGCATCGAGGGCATCGAGCGCTTCGCCGCTGATGTCGCGCACGAACTGAAGAACCCACTGACATCGATGCGCTCGGCAGTCGAGACGCTGCCGCTGGCGCGATCCGACGACAGCCGTTCGCGGCTCTTGGCTGTGATCGAACACGATGTGCGCAGGCTCGACCGCCTGATCTCCGACATTTCCGACGCCAGCCGTCTCGATGCCGAGTTGCAGCGGCAGGATGTCGAGCCGGTCGATATGCGCCGTCTGCTCAACACGCTGGTCTCGGTCGCCAACGAAACCCAGCACGGCACCGAGGTCACCGTCGAAGCGCGCTTCGAGGGCAAGCCCACCGACAGCTTCTCGGTGCCGGGACACGACTCGCGGCTCGGTCAGGTGATTTCGAATCTCCTGAGCAACGCGCAATCGTTCTCGCGTCCGGGCAGCAAGGTCCGCATCGTCTGCCGCCGCCTCAAATCCGAGATCGAGATCGTGATCGACGATGACGGCACCGGCATCCGGCCCGGCGCGCTCGAGAAAATCTTCGAGCGCTTCTACACCGACCGGCCGCATCAGGGCTTCGGCCAGAACTCCGGCCTCGGGCTGTCGATCTCCAAACAGATCGTGGAAGCCCATGGCGGACGCATCTGGGCGGAAAACCGCGCCGGTCCGCTCGATGCCGAAGGCGATGCCCGCATTGCCGGCGCCCGCTTCACGGTCCGGCTGCCCGCCATATGACGACGGGCGCCGATGCAAGCATCCATGCCTCCGCGGTGCTGGTCGGCGACCGCGCCGTCCTGATTCGCGGACCCTCAGGCTCCGGCAAGTCCCGGCTGGCGTTCGATCTGATTCTGGCCGGGCGCGCGGGACAGCTGCCCCTTACCACCCTGATCGGCGATGACCGGGTTCGCCTGACGGACCACGGCGGCCAATTGATTGTCCGCGGTGTGCCGGAACTGGCTGGAATGATCGAAATCCGCGGCCTCGGGATCAGGACCATCGGCTTTGCGGCCGAAGGCCGCGTCGGGCTGGTGGTGGATCTCGACGCCGCCGACGCCGAGCGCCTGCCGCCGCCGGAAGCCCTGAAAACACGGGTTTCCGGGCTGGAAATCGCGCGAATCCCGGTGGCGGGAGGGTATAGCGCCCTCCCCCTGGTGGTGGCGTTCCTTACGACAGTTTAAGGTTTCAAAAGCGAACTCGCGACCTTCTGCTGATTGCTGGCACCCCTTTGGTCGCCATATAAGCCTTACCCTCGCCACTGACGACGGCCAGCGCGGACACCCTTTTTAAGGGGGTACGCGGCAAGATCCCCCCTTGCGCCGGGGCTCTGGATGGTCAACATGTGGCCCTTTCGTGCGGTGCATCAAAGCGCCCGCGAGGAGTTCTGAATGATTGGTCTAGTACTGGTGACCCACGGGCGTCTTGCCGACGAGTTCAAGGCCGCGCTTGAGCACGTGATGGGTCCGCAAAAACAAATCGAAGCGATCACGATTGGCGCCGAAGACGATGCCGATCTGTGTCGCAGCGATATTATCGAAGCCGTCAAGCGCGTGGACAGCGGCGATGGCGTTGCGATTCTCACCGACATGTTCGGCGGCACGCCGTCGAACCTCGCGATCTCCTGTATGAGCCGTCCGAAGGTCGAAGTGCTGGCCGGCATCAACTTGCCGATGCTGGTCAAGCTCGCCAAGGTGCGCGACGACAAGCCGCTGCCCGACGCGATCGCCGCCGCTCAGGAAGCCGGCCGCAAGTACGTGACGATCGCCAGCAGAGTGCTCGCCGGGAAATGAGCACCGCGCCGGAGCATACGTCCTCGTCTGCCGGCGTTATCGTCCGAGAACTTCCCATCATTAACAAGCGCGGCCTTCACGCGCGCGCTTCAGCGAAATTCGTCCAGACGGCGGAAAAGTTCGACGCCGAGCTGACCGTGACGCGCAACGGCGAAAGCGTCGGCGGCACCTCGATCATGGGCCTGATGATGCTCTCGGCCGGGATCGGCACCACGATCACCGTCGCCGCCAAGGGCCGCGAAGCCGAGGCCGCGATGAACGCCATCACCGAACTGCTCGCCAACAAGTTCGGCGAGGAAGAAGCAGGCTAGCTCTCGCACTTCTTCGTCATTGCGAGCCAACGGGTCCGGCTTCACCGGCCCGATGACAGGCTTCGCGAAGCAATCCATCTTTCAAGAAAACTGGATTGCTTCGTCGCCATAGCGCGTCGAAGGCGCGCGTAAACGCGCTAATGGCTCCTCGCAATGACGGAATCAGATTGGCGATCTACTGATCGTCCTCTTCGTCCGGCCGTTCCGGAGCCACGATCCAGATCTTCCATTTCACCGCCGGACCCGCCTTGCCGTGGAAATAGCGCCGTGAGGTAAGATCGACGCGCTCCGCGTTCGGTGCGTTCTCGGCCATCCATGCCTCGCACTTGTGAAGCTCGAGATCCTTGGTGTCGCAGATGCCGATGAAGCCGAGCCGCTTTGCCGCGTCGAGACTGGTGAGGCCCGAGCCCCAGACCTCGCGCGGCGTCAGCGGCGCCGGATGGTCGGGGCTGTAGAATGTCAGCGGCTCGCCGATTTCAGTGGTGCCCGCAACCACGGCCCAGCGTTTGTTGAAGCGCGCGCGCCACGCCTCGGTCAGTTGCAGCGCGAACTCGGATTTCGGCGCGAACGGAACGCCAGCATCGCCATCGCGCCGCACGGTCTGCGCCGCGATGATCGGCGAGATCAGCAGCATGACGAGGGTGAACGACAGCCACATCAGCATCAGCCGGATCAGCGCCATCTGCGTGACGCGCAGCGCAGGCAGCGCGACCAGCGCCAGCGGCACCAGGAAGAACAGCGAAATCCCCCAGTCGGTCTTCATGTAGATGCCGAACACCACGGCGGCGACCGGCGGCACCAGGGCGACGATGATCTGGATGATCCAGATGTTGCGCGCCTGCGTCAGGTACACGCCGGAATTGGGCCCCCGCATCCACGGGCGAACCGCTGAATCGGCGAACTCGCGAAAGACGCCCTTGGTGCGGATCGATTTCCACCATTGCAGCTTCCACGCCAGCGCGATGGCGGCGAACGCCACCGGCAGCAGCAGCAGGCCGAGATTGTGCACCAGATAGATCGACGCCAGCCGCAGCGTGGTGCCGAATGTACGCCCGCTATAGACATCGTCGGCGTAGATCAGCGGCGCAAAATCCACCTGCTTCAGCCACCACAGATGCGGCAGCATGCCCACGAAGCACGCGGCGAATGCCACCCACGGCGCCGGCGAGCGCAAGAAGCGCATCCGGTCCGGATGAATCAGCGCCGCCAGACCGGCGGCGCCGATCATGGTCAGCACCCAGTATTTGGTCATCAGCGCCAGCGCGGCGGCGAGTCCGAGCCAGATGCCCGACATCACCGTGCGCTTCTGGAACGCCTCGAGATAGGCCAGCACGAACAGCGGCAGCGTCACGAGCTGCAACAGGTCCGGATTGTACTTGAAGCCCTTGAAGGTGAAGATCGGATAGAGCGCCAGCATCGCCACCGTGAACATCGCGCGGCGATGATCGACCACGCGCACCGCGATCAGCCAGCAGAGTACAAGACCGATGCCGGTCACCGTCATCGCCAGCGCATAGGTCGCCCAGTCGGTGACGGGGAAAATCCGGAACCAGACGCCCGCGATCCATCCCGCCAGCGGCGGATGCTTGCCGTAGCCGAGCAGGAATTTCTGGCCCCAGGCATACGCCTCGGCGACATCCATGTGGACGTCCTGCGCGGCCTTCAGGGCGGTGAGGATGATGGTCCAGAGCAGCGCATGGGCCACCGCGAAGCCGATGACGAACTTGAGCGAGGTCGCCGGATCGTGGGCGGCGGCCGCGATCCAGGCCGCCACGCGGCGCGTGACCGGCACATGGCGCAACCGTGCCTTCTGGCGGGATCGCAGTCCGGTGCGCGGGCCGGGATTTTTTCCGGTTCGGCGGCCTATCTCGGTCGAAGAAGCATCGGACATTCCAGTGACCCGTGTCGGCTGTGATTGCTGGTGTTTGCTAGCAGCGCCAAGCCCGCGACGGCAACAGCAAATCATTGCGATTTCTGCGGAAGTACGCCGCGGAACAGCCCAATTTTGTTGCCGCTTTGCAGCCCGGATGCTATCCCGCGCCCATGACAACGAGCCCTATTTCCAACGTCCGCAACTTCTCCATCGTCGCCCATATCGACCATGGCAAGTCCACCCTCGCCGACCGGCTGATCCAGACCACCGGCGGACTGGAGGCGCGCGAGATGAAGGAGCAGGTGCTCGATTCCATGGACATCGAGCGCGAGCGCGGCATCACCATCAAGGCGCAGACCGTCCGCCTCAACTACAAGGCCAAGGACGGCAAAACCTACATCTTCAACCTGATGGACACGCCCGGCCACGTCGACTTCGCCTATGAGGTCTCGCGCTCGCTGGCGGCATGCGAAGGCGCGCTGCTGGTGGTCGACGCCTCGCAGGGCGTCGAAGCGCAGACGCTTGCCAACGTCTATCACGCGCTCGACGCCAATCTCGAAATCGTGCCGGTGCTGAACAAGGTCGACCTTCCCGCCGCCGAGCCCGAACAGGTCAAGCAGCAGATCGAGGACGTGATCGGCATCGACGCTTCCGAAGCGGTGATGATCTCGGCGAAGACCGGCCTCGGCATTCCCGACGTGCTGGAAGCCATCGTCACCCGCCTGCCGCCGCCGAAGGGCGACCGCGACGCGACGCTGAAGGCGCTGCTGGTCGACTCTTGGTACGACGTCTATCTCGGCGTCGTGGTTCTGGTCCGCGTTGTCGACGGCGTCCTGAAGAAGGGCCAGCGCGTGCGCATGATGGGCACGGGCGCCGCCTACGACGTCGAGCGCGTCGGCTACTTCACACCGAAGATGGTCAATGTCGACGAACTCGGCCCCGGCGAGATCGGTTTCATCACCGCGGCGATCAAGGAAGTTGCCGATACCCGCGTCGGCGACACCATCACCGACGACCGCAAGCCGATCACCGAAATGCTGCCGGGCTTCAAGCCCGCCGTGCCGGTGGTGTTCTGCGGCCTGTTTCCGGTCGACGCCGACGATTTCGAGACGCTGCGCGCCGCCATGGGCAAGCTGCGGCTCAATGACGCAAGCTTCTCGTTCGAAATGGAGACCAGCGCTGCATTGGGCTTCGGCTTCCGCTGCGGCTTCCTCGGCCTGCTGCATCTGGAAATCATTCAGGAGCGCCTCTCCCGCGAGTTCAATCTCAACCTGATCGCGACGGCGCCCAGCGTCATCTACAAGATGCACCTCAACAACGGCACCGAGATCGAGATTCACAATCCGATCGACATGCCGGATGTGACGCAGATCAAGGAAATCGAGGAGCCGTGGATCGAAGCCACCATCCTCACGCCAGATGAATATCTCGGCAGCGTGCTCAAGCTCTGTCAGGAGCGCCGCGGCAACCAGAAGGAGCTGACCTACGTCGGCGCCCGCGCCATGGTGAAATACGAACTGCCGCTCAATGAAGTGGTGTTCGATTTCTACGATCGCCTGAAATCGGTCTCGAAGGGCTATGCCTCGTTCGACTATCACCTGACCGACTACAAGCCGGCGGATCTCGTGAAGATGCAGATCCTCGTCAACAACGAGCCGGTGGACGCGCTCTCCATGCTGGTCCATCGCACCCGCGCCGAAGGCCGCGGCCGCGCCATGGTCGAGAAAATGAAGGAGCTGATCCCGCCGCACATGTTCCAGATTCCGATCCAGGCGGCGATCGGCGGCAAGGTGATCGCGCGTGAGACCGTGCGCGCGCTGCGCAAGGACGTCACCGCGAAGTGCTACGGCGGCGACATCACGCGCAAACGCAAGCTTCTGGAGAAGCAGAAGGAAGGCAAGAAGAAGATGCGGCAGTTCGGCAAGGTCGACATCCCGCAGGAAGCCTTCATTGCCGCGCTGAAGGTGGATAGCTGAAGTTCTACGATCCGTCTTCTGACGAACCGTCCCTATGGGCTCTCGTCCTAAGAGCTTCGGCTTCTGTAGTGAGTTGATTTCTGACGATTTCGCGGGCGAGTAAGAAAATCTCTACGCTCTCATCCAATTCACGCTGGCTCAGCAAATCATAGTCGCCTCGATGCCAAACCTCCGATTCTCGCTCTTTAGACGAGGCATCAATTCGAGGAAAGAAAAGTACCTCGGCTGGGGACTGCTGATAGTCCGTCAGAGAAAGGAACGAGTCTTCATAGACCGTCATCAAAAGCCGGCGCTGCCGAAGCGTTAATGCGAGGGCGCTCCAACCGCACATAAAGATCGGAACAAACTTCTTATGTTCTCTAATGATCGAAAGCGGCGCGACCGGAACGACGACACCTCTCGAAATTCTGAATGCCCCGTTTTCGAACCCAATAGGATTCTGGGTCGCATAGTTCCGCTCACGCGCATAACGCAAAAAAGCGCGGATCAAAGCTTCATTGTGCGCCCTGCCAATGGGAGAACATTTAGCAAGCGCGACTTGGATAGCAGCTTCGTCACTGATCCCCCACTCAATCCTATCTTTTGCAGCCCTGTATGCCCCTTGATAAGTGAACGGCGGAATTCCAAAAAGAAAAGCGAGAATCGCTTTTGCGGTTCGAATAGGATCATCGTGAATGAACCGAACCCAGTTGGGTCCCGAGGGTGGACGATCCAACTTCCTGAGTAACTTTGCGTAGTCTTTAGCCATTAATGCCTCGCAGCAGCCCGGTGGCATGCCAGAATCATCTCATCGGAGATTCGCATTGACGCTTGCCCCTTTGTACCTTGATTCCACACTTGATCCCACGGCCCTCCCGGAACATGCGACATGGTAACGAGCGTGCTTGCAGACAACCTTACATAACGACTGGCAACAGGCTCCAAGAAAGACTTGTCTTCGTTAGATAATTCATAACTGCAGACTTCTCGCTCGCCTGATTCGGGATTGATTCGGTGTGCACGCCCCAAAATCGGCTGGTCGCCAAATGATTTGAACTCGCGATAGAGTTCACGAAATACTGGGCCGTATTCCCAAGCCTCAATTTTTGCAGAGACCAGCGGCTTTCTAAATTCCAATAAATAGTAAGAATGCAAAAAGAAAACGACTTTGTTCATGCTCAGATTCGATACGGTCCTGCCTTCTCGATCCGCAATGTCGAGCACGTAATTTGAAATTGATCGAACATCGTAAGACATGACGACCTCGAATCAGGTCAGGGCGTAAGTTAGTGCTAATTCGTTAGTTGCATCGGCGCCACGCAAATATGTTTGACTTTGACCTCTATCTGATTATATTCCTATCACATCCTCCCGCGCTCATGACGCGGAGGGATGAGCACCGCAGCCGCCCCCCATCATGTCGGGGTGCGGATGGTGGAGCGCCGGGAGGCGCAGCGTCCGCGCGGTGGGCTTCGCAACCCCATCGATGTTGTGACGCGCGCGCCTCGCGAGACGGACTCGCAATCCGTTCTCGTCACGGCACGCGGACGAGCCTCTCGCAAAGGCTCGTCAAGAGGGGTCTCGCACACCCCTGGCGCCTCCCGGCGCTCCATTTCTTCTTCAAAAGTAAATGAAAACGGGACCGGGTCGTCCGCGCCCTCAGGTGAAGCGGATGTCACTGCGTGCCTTCGCGGGTAGACCACCCTGTCGTGAAGACAGAAAGTCTCAGGCGCCGTTCTCGCTCTGTCGTCATTGCGAGCGGAGCGAAGCAATCCACTCCTTTGAAGGAAACATGGATTGCTTCGTCGCTTCGCTCCTCGCAATGACGAGCGCACGATCTCTCCTCGCGATAGCTCGTTGCAATCTCTGAGAATAATCGCGCGAGCGACGAATTGTGACACCGCGCATGACTCCCGCTTGCGCGGTCGCCACTCACCGTTCATCGCCCGTTCAAGTCGAATCTGTTGGGTGCGCGATGGGGAGAAAAGCGCGAGCCGCGCTTGACTCTTCGCAACCGTCCATCGACGGTGCGCATGACTCGAATTTTCAACCATCGGAGACAGTGATGGCAGCATCCTACAAGTTTGAAATCTACAAGGACAAATCCGGCGAATTCCGCTTTCGCTTCCGCGCGCCGAACGGCGAGAAGATGTTCGCCTCGGAAGGCTATTCCAACAAGGCATCCGCCAAGAGCACGATCAAGTCGATCGTGAAGCATGTCGCCAAGGCCGAAATCGACGACGTCTCGAAGGTGAAAGCCGCGCCGAAGGCCAAGCCTGCGAAGAAAAAGAAGAAGTCCAAGAAGAAGTGATTTTTCTGCGATCGATCATCGCAAAGAAAAACCCCGGCTCAGCACCGGGGTTTTTTATTGGAAGTGCCGACAGGCTGCGTCATGCCACGCGCGCGCTGGCAGTCGCGTTGCGCTGGGCCTGCAGCAGCGCGGTGATCTCCACATTCGGCCGGGCGCGGCTGAACAGGAAGCCTTGTCCCTCGTGACAGCCTTCCGCGCGCAGGCAGGCCAATTCGCATTCGGTCTCGACGCCTTCCGCGGTGATGGTCACGCCAAGACCCATGCCGAGCGAGATGATCGAGCGGACGATGGCCTGCGCATCCTGATTGGAGCCGAGATCGCGCACGAACGAGCGGTCGATCTTGATCTTGTCGAACGGGAAGCTGCGCAGATAGCTCAGTGACGAGTATCCGGTGCCGAAATCGTCCATCGAAATCCGCACGCCGAGCGCGCGCAGCGCATGCAGCGTCGCCAGCACCTGATCGCTTTTTTCCAGCAACAGGGTTTCGGTGATTTCGAGTTCAAGCCGCTTCGGCGACAGGCCGGATGTTTTCAGCGCATCCATCACCACCGACAGAAGATTGCCGACGCGGAACTGCAGCGGCGACAGGTTGACGGCGACACGGACATCATCCGGCCAGCGCGCCGCGTCCATGCAGGCACGGCGCAGCATCAGCCCGCCAACCGCGTTGATGAGGCCGGTTTCTTCCGCGACCGGAATGAACTCCACCGGCGGAATCATGCCGCGCTCCGGATCGGGCCAGCGCACCAGCGCCTCGAAGCCGGTGATGCGCCCGGTCTTGAGATCGACCAGCGGCTGATAATGCGGCTGCAGAACGTTGTTCTCGATCGCCGCGCGCAGATCGATTTCGATGCGGCGGCGCGATTGCGCACGGGCATCCATTTCTGACTCGAAGAAGCTGAATGTGCCGTGGCCTTCGCTCTTGGCGCGCGACAGCGCCATGTCGGCGTTCTTGAGCAGCTTCTCGGCGTCGTCGCCGTCGCCGGGCGCGATCGCGATGCCGATGCAGGCGCCGCTGATGATGGTGTGGCCCTCGAACAGATAGGGCTCACTGATGGCGTCGATCAGGCGCCGCGCCAGGAATGCCACTTCCTCGGGACGGTTCACGCCGGCCTGAACGATGGCGAATTCGTCGGAGCCGAGGCGCGCGATCGCGTCTTCCTCGCGCAGCGAGGAGCGCAGGCGCTTGGTCACGCCTTTCAGGAGCTTGTCGCCGATCGCATGACCCAGCGCGTCGTTGATGGCCTTGAAGTTGTCGAGATCGAGAAACAGCACCGCGACCTTGTCGCCGCTGCGGCGGGTGTGCGCCAGCAGTTCATCCAGCCGCTGCCGCAGCAGCATGCGATTCGGCAGTCCGGTCAGGCCGTCGTGCTGCGCCATGAAGGCGAGCCGCGCCTCGGCGCGCTTGCGCTCGGTGATGTCCATCAGCGCCAGCAGTACCGCGGATTGCCCCTCGAACACCAGCGCGCGCGAATAGATCGCCACGTCGATCAGCGCGCCGTCGGCCTTCACGTGTTTCCAGGTCCGCGCGGCGCGTTCCTCGGTGGTCTGCTCGCCGGTCCAGGGTGAGGCCTGATCGAAGGCCTGAATGTCCGAGACCTTCAGCTTCTCGAAGTCTTCGCGCGCGTAGCCGTAATGCGCGACCGCGGCGTCATTGACGCTGATGATGCGCTCGCTGTCCTGTGCGCAAACGATCATCGGCACGGGATTGCCATCGAACAGCAGACGGAACGAGGCTTCGCGCTGTTTCAGTTCGGTGATGTCGACGCGCAGCCCGATCACGCCGCCGTCGCCGGTGAGGCGCTCCTCGATCAGGATGCAGCGGCCGTCGGACAGAGTTTGTTCGTGGCGATGACCGGGATGATAAAGCTTCTCGAGCCGCTCGTTGATCCATTCATCCTCGCGCCCGATCGCATCCGGATAGTCGCCGCGCGCCACGCCCTCCTTCAGGGTATCACGCAACATCGCGCCCTCTTCAAAGAGGTCGGCGCTCTTGTTGTAGATCTCTGCGTACTTCTTGTTCCAGAGGATGTAACGCCCCTCGGCATCGAGAAACACGATGCCCTGCGGAAGAATATCGATCGCCTCGCGCAGACGCGCGTTGGAGCGCGCCGCATCAGCGATCGCCGCCTCGGCTTCCGCGCGCTTGCGTACGATCTCGCTGATCTCGGAGATCTTGCGACCCTTGGGCGACAGCTTCGGCGCGGCCTTGGGCCGGCGGACCGATAATCTTCCCCTTGTGAGCGCTGACTTGCCGGTCCTGTTTTTTGGTTTTGGCCGATTGATCGGCATTGCCCCGCATCCCTTGCATTCTGCGGGCAGCAGTTTTGCTATAAGTGTCTGAAAAATTGGTATCCTTTGGCGGGCTGGCCGACTTTCAGTGGACGCCGCGTCTGCACCGGTCTGCAAGGGTGCTCAATTGCGAGGCGTGATCCAGGTTTAAACGACAGGACAGAACGCCCATTACAGCGGGCGCAATCGCTTTTCGCCCGCGATCGCGGTCATACCTCGGTTCCAATGCGCCATCTGCCCAACGAATATCCGCGCGGGTGGCATTGCGCATCAATTTGCGTCAGTCTCCGGCATGGCTAATGCCGGGTTAAGAATCGCGCCTCCTCGTCGCCGGGCCCGCCTTCCGCTATAAGAGAATCATGATGCGATTCCGTATGATTGCCGCGCTCGCTCTGATGTCGGCCGCTCTCGTGGTAACAGGTCCGGCACAGGCGCAGGACAAGGGCAGCGTCAATCCCAAGCCGCTTCCGCCGCTGGCCAATCCCAACGATCCCAACATCGCCGCCAAGGAATTGTTTGGCCGCAAGCTGGCGCCGGCTGCGCTCGCGCCGCAAGCCATCGGCTTTTACGCCAAAGGATGTATCGCGGGCGCGGTCGCGTTGCCGATCAACGGATCGGCGTGGCAAGTCATGCGGCTGTCGCGCAATCGAAACTGGGGGCATCCCGATCTCATCGCCCTGCTCGAACGCGTGGCGATCAAAGCGCAGAAGACGGCCGGCTGGCCGGGGCTTCTGGTCGGCGACATGTCCCAGCCGCGCGGCGGGCCGATGTTCACCGGGCACGCAAGCCACCAGATCGGACTCGATGCCGACATCTGGCTGACGCCGATGCCGAACCGTCAGTTCTCCCGCGAGGAGCGCGAAGAAACATCCGCCGTCATGATGGTGCGGAAAGATCGACTCGATATCGATCCCAGCACCTGGACGCCGACACATCTTACGGTCATTCGCGCCGCTGCGCAGGAGCCGCAGGTCGAGCGCATCTTTGTCAACGCCGCGATCAAGAAAGCGCTGTGCCGGGAGGCGAAAGGCGACCGGAGCTGGCTGTCCAAAGTGCGCCCGATGTACGGGCACGACTACCATTTTCATATCCGCATGAAATGCCCTCCGGGCAGCGCCAACTGCGAGGCACAGACGCCACCGGCCGACGGTGAGGGTTGCAGCGCAGGCGACCTCGCCTACTGGTTCAGCGACGCGGTGCTGCATCCCAAGCCGCCGCCGAAGCCGCCCAAACCGAAGCCGCCGCTCACGCTCGCAAACCTGCCGTCCGAATGCCGGCAGGTTCTTCAGGCCCCGGACGCAAAATAGCCTGAGTTCGTAACCGGGTAGCGATCCGGGACTTTACGCAGCGACCACGCCTGATATTGTCCGGGCGAACGATGCTCCAGCATGCTGCGCGCTGCCGGGGTTGCCGGAACGGCGCTTCCGCTTGTCGTCAGATGAATTGATCAAAGCCGGCTTGCGCGCGCTATTGCGCGCGTCCCGCTATGGAGCGCCCAATGACCTTTATGTCCCGTTTTCTCGTTGTGACCGCGCTTGTCTGCGCGCCGCTGTTCTCGATGGCTTATGCGCGGGACGCGAAGCCGGCGGGCGCACCACCGGCGGCCGTGCAGGGCAAGACCCTGACCGTGTTCGCCGCGGCCTCGATGAAGAATGCGTTGGATGAAGCCAATGCCGCTTACACCGCCAAGACCGGCGTCAAAGTGATCTCAAGTTATGCTGCAAGCTCCGCGCTCGCCAAGCAGCTCGAGCAGGGCGCGCCGGCGGATATCTTCATCTCGGCCGACACCGACTGGATGGATTACTCCGCGGGAAAGAAGACCATCAGCGAACCGAGCCGCGTCAATCTGCTCGGCAACAAGATCGTGCTGATCGTTCCGAACGATTCCAAGCTCACGACGGTCACGATCGGACAGGGCTTCGATCTCGCCAAGCTCGCGGGCGACGGCAGGATCGCCACCGGCGACGTCAAGGCCGTGCCGGTCGGCAAATACGCCAAGGCGGCGCTGGAGAAGCTCGGGTCGTGGCAGGCGGCCGAGCCAAAATTTGCCATGGCGGAGAGCGTGCGCGCGGCACTCGCATTGGTGGCGCGCGGCGAAGCCAATCTCGGCATCGTGTATGAGACCGACGCCAAGGTCGAACCCGGCGTGAAGATCATCGGCGCCTTCCCGGCGGACTCGCATCCGGCGATCATCTATCCGGTCGCTGCGACTGCGAGTGCAAAACCTGACGCAACGCCTTATCTCGCGTTCCTTCGTTCGGCGGCGGCGAAGTCGATCTTCGAGAAGTACGGCTTCACCTTTCTGATCAAGCCGACATCGTAACAAGCCGCTGTGTCCGAAATCTCCGCCGAAGAATGGACGGCGATCCTGCTCTCATTGCGGGTCGCCGCCGTTGCGACACTTGTCGCCACGCCCCTCGGCATCGCCGTGGCGTGGCTTCTGGCGCGGCGGAACTTCTGGGGCAAGGCGGCGCTTGATGCGCTGATCTATCTGCCGCTGGTGCTGCCGCCTGTCGTCACCGGCTATCTGCTGCTGCTGACCTTCGGACGTAAAGGCCTGGTCGGCGCGTGGCTTGCCGACACACTCGGTATCGTGTTCGCATTCCGCTGGACCGGCGCGGCGCTTGCCTGCGGCGTGATGTCGTTTCCGTTGCTGGTACGGCCCATACGGCTGTCCATCGAGGCGGTGGACCGCAAGCTCGAACAGGCGGCCAGCACGCTCGGCGCCGCGCCCTGGCGCGTGTTCCTGACTGTCACACTGCCGCTTGCGTTGCCGGGAATCCTGGCCGGCATGGTGCTCGGCTTCGCCAAAGCCATCGGCGAATTCGGCGCGACGATTACATTCGTCTCCAACATTCCCGGCGAAACGCAAACCATCTCGGCGGCGATCTATTCGCTGACCCAGACCCCGGACGGCGATACGGCTGCGCTGCGGCTTGTGATCGTATCGATCGCAATTGCCATGGCCGCACTGATCGCGTCTGAAATTCTTGCGCGTCGCGCGACGGCGCGGCTGCACGGTTATTGATATGCTGCTCGTCGACATTGAAAAGCAGCTTGGCGATTTCAGGCTTGAAACATCCTTCACAAGCGATGGGCTGGTGACCGGGCTGTTCGGCAATTCCGGCGCCGGCAAGACCTCGATCATCAACATGATCGCCGGGCTGGTGACGCCCGATCGCGGCCGCATCGTGCTCGACGGGGAAACGCTCGACGATACGGCTTTGCACCTGCACATTCCTCCGCACCGGCGGCGGATCGGTTACGTCTTTCAGGATGCAAGGCTGTTTCCGCATCTCAGCGTCCGGCAGAATCTCGATTACGGGCGGCGCATGAACCAGCTCGATCCGGATGCCGCCGCCGAAAAACATACCGTCGACCTTCTCGACATCGGACACCTGCTTAATCGGCGCCCCGCCCAACTCTCCGGCGGTGAGCGCCAGCGTGTGGCGCTCGGCCGCGCCCTGCTCGCGAAACCGCGCCTGCTGCTGCTCGACGAACCGCTCGGCTCGCTCGACGAGGAGCGGAAAGCGGAGATCCTTCCCTACTTCGTCCGGCTGCGCGATGAAGCCAGCGTGCCGATGGTGTTTGTCAGCCACGATGCCGGCGAGATGCGGCGGCTGGCGACCAATGTGGTCATCCTGAAGCGCGGCAAGATCGCCGCGAGCGGCGGTATCGAGGTTCTGCCAGCGGCGGTCTGAGGTCGTTACTTCAGCGTCTTGATCGCCGTCGCCAGATAGTCGAGCCCTTGCAATAGCGGCGGTCCGCCGCACAGCGTATAGCGCTCGGGGAGATCGATCCGCCGGTTCGCGCCATACCGCGCCAGCAGCGCCGGATGGGTGATGAACAGCGCGCCCTGATCCTGCGCCTCGCGCGGCGGGTCCTGCAAAACCAGCACGTCGGGTCCGTCAGTGAGCAGGTGCTCAAGTGATACGAAGCCGCCCTGCTGCGCCGACATGAAACCGCCCGCTCCTGCCGATTCGCGTTGCGGTGGCCGCAATCCGGCGATCGACAGCATGCCCGATGCCAGACTGGCCGGACCTTCCCGGTATCCTTCGCGCTGAATCACCAGCGCCGTCAGCGGCGGCTTCAACGCGACTGCCGACAGCCTCGCCTCGGCCTGTTCGATTTGCCGCGCCAGTGCCTCGCCACGCTCGGGATGACCGACAAGCTTTCCGACCTCGATGGCCTGGCGGCGTGCATCGGCGAGATTGCGGATCAGTTCGACATCCACCACGCGAATGCCCATCGCGCTCAGCATGGCATGGATCGGGCGATGGCTGGGTCCGCCCAGCACAAGATCGGGCTTGAGATTCACGACCGACTCCGCGTCCCAATCCAGACGGGGAAACGCCGCGGCCTTGTCCGTCATGACCGACAGAAGCGGATTGACAGCATAGGGCGATAATCCCGCGATCTGGGCGGGGTCGGCCAGCGCGAGCAGCAACTGATCGGCGCAGAGATTGAAGGACACAATGCGCTTCGGAGAGCCCTCCGCACGCACATCCTGCACGCTGCCGCAGAACGCCGCAAAAACGACCCAAACAAGCAGGCCCGCGAAGATGGTTTTCTTGATCATGACAGCCTGTTATGCCACGCCAATCGTATTGCGTCAGCGGCCCTTCTGCCGTGGAGATATGCCGGAACACAATGAAGAGCGATAGCCGAGGCGATATTCAGGGATCCCTGCTGACCGCGACGCTCGCCGTTCTGGTGGCGGTGCTGTTCGTGCTGTCGCTGATGACCGGGCCTGCATCCTTTTCGCCGCGTACGGTCATCGCATCATTGTTTTCCGATCAGGGCGTAGCGTCGATTATCGTCCGCGACATTCGTTTGCCGAGGACTCTCCTGGCCATGCTGATCGGCGCCACGTTCGGGCTGGCCGGTGCGTCGTTGCAGGGCCTGCTGCGCAATCCTCTCGCCGAACCGTCGCTGTTCGGCGCGCCGCAGGCGGCAGCGGCTGCGGCAGCGGCGATCATGGCCTTCGGGCTGGCCAACGCGCTGTCGCTGGCGGTGCCGCTGGCTGGCATCGCGGGCGCACTGCTCTCGGTCGGCGCACTGGTCGCCATTGCCGGACGCCGCGCCTCGCTGACAGTGACGCTGCTGGCGGGCCTCGCGCTCGCCAGTCTGGCGGGCGCAGCCATAGCCCTGATCCTCAATCTCGCGCCCAATCCATATATCGCGCTTGAGATTGCATTCTGGCTGCTCGGCTCGCTGCGCGATCGCAGCATGGAGCACGTCTGGCTTGCCGCACCCTTCATGATCGTGAGCTGGTTCGTGCTGGCGTATAACGCGACAGCCTTTCGCGCGCTCACGCTCGGTGAAGACGCCGCGGCCTCGCTCGGCATCAATGTCGAGCGCACGCGCGTGCTGGTGGTGATCGGTGTCGCGCTCGGCGTCGGCGCCGCCGTCTCGGTCGCTGGCGCCATCTCCTTCGTGGGGCTGGTCGCGCCGCATCTGGTGCGGCGGTTCTATGGATCGGAACCTGCGCGCGTGCTGCTGCCGGCATCACTGGCGGGCGCGGCGCTGCTGATGGCGGCGGATATCGCGGTGCGTCTGATCCCCGCCGTGATCGAGATCAAGATCGGCGTGGTGACGGCGCTGATCGGCGTGCCGTTCTTCCTGGCGATGATCTTCCATGAGCGCCGCGCGCTGGAGGACAGCACGCAATGAAACCGAATGCTGCCCCGCGCCTCGTCGCTTCCGGCATCACGGTCACCCGTGGGTCACGCCGGATCGTGGACAATGCCGATCTGACTTTGAATGCCGGCGAATTCACAATTCTCGCCGGACCGAACGGCGCGGGCAAAACCACACTGGCGCGCGCCGTGGCCGGTGTGATGAGAACGGAGGGTTCAATCGCCTTCGACGGCGTCAGCCTGCACGGTATGCAGCCTCGCGCACGGGCGCGTGCCATTTCCTATCTTCCGCAGGGACATGAATTTCACTGGCCGATGCGGGTGGACAGCATCGTTGCGCTCGGACGCGAACCTCATGCCGATCCGTTCTCGCAGACCTCCATCAGGGATCGGATCGCCATCGAGCGCGCCATCGAGGCAACCGCTGTCGGCGAGTTTTCTTCGCGGCTGATTACGACACTGTCAGGCGGGGAACGGGCGCGCGTCGCCATCGCGCGGGCCCTCGCCACCGAAGCGTCGGTCTTGATCGCAGATGAGCCGACGACCTCGCTGGATGAGCGCCACCAATTGATTGTCATGGATCTGCTTCAGCGGATCGCCCATGGCGGCACCGCCGTGCTTGCGATCATTCACGATCTCGCTTTGGCAATGCGGTTCGCCGATCGCGTGGTCATCATGAACGAGGGCCGCATCGTCGCCAACGATACCCCGCAGCTTGCACTGACACCTGATCGCATTGCGGAGATCTTCGGCATCTCGGTGAACCGCGTCGAGACGCCGGACGGACCGTTGCTGCTGCCGTCCCGCGCACTTTAAACAGGCTCAGCTCCCGAGCAGCCGGGTCCCGATCCGCGACAGCTTGCGTCTGGCGGCAGCGGTGCGGCTCAGTTCAGGGGCCGGCGGCTCCTCATCCTCCGGCAGCCGCAGACCGACCACGTTCACCCGGTTGCCGCCGATGCTCCGCGCCACCAGTACAATGGAATCGAGCGGCAAGGTCGCGCCGACGCGGGGCGCATGATCGAGATGAATGTCGAAATAATCCGCCAGTGTCAGATGCGCGTCGCTGGAGGCGATGGTGACGCCGTAAATATCGGCAACATCCTTGAGGGTCACGTCGCCAGGCATCATGAAGTCGCCGAGCAGATGCGGGTCCGGCGCCGGCACCACCGGCATGTCGACAAAGAAGCGATCCAGCGCCTCGGCTTTCTCCGGCGGCGCGAGCAGATAGAGGTAATCGCCCTTGACCACCGGCTCGGCTTCGACCGGCGACAGAATCTTCTCGTCGCGGATCACCAGCGTCGGCTTCGACCATGACGGGATCAGCCCGCGCTTCAGAAACAGGCTGTTGGCGCGGACCGGATAACCCACAAGCTGCTGTTCGAGCTGTCCCGGCAGATCGAGTTCGACGCGCCGGGGCCCGCGATCAGCCCGCGGCAACGCCACATGCAGGCGACGCGCCGCCGCAGCGAGGGTCCAGCCTTGCAGCAGCAGCGAAATAATGACAACCACGAAGGCGACGTCGAAATACACCTGCGCGTTCGGCAGCCCGACCAGCATTGGGATCGAGGCCAGAAAGATCGCGACCGCGCCGCGCAGGCCGACCCAGGCGATGAAAGTCCTTTCGCGCCAGTTGAACGGGAACGGCGCGAGGCAAAGAAACACCGCGACCGGCCGCGCCACCAGCATCAGCACCAGTGCTACCGCGACAGCCGGCAGCACGGTCGCCAGGGTTCGCTCGGGTGAAACCAGGAGACCGAGCAGCACGAACATCACGATCTGCGCCAGCCATGTCGCGGCGTCGAGAAATGCCACGACGGAATTGTGCGCGCGGGTCGGGCGATTTCCGATGATCATGCCGGCGAGATAGACGGCGAGGAATCCCGACGCGTGCGAGATCTGGGACACGCCGAAAATCACCAGTGCTGCGGTTGTCACAAAGGGCGCATGCAGTCCCTGCGGCAGGGAGATGCGATTCAGCGCGAATACGACAAGCCAGCCGCCGATGGCTCCGAAAAGCACACCGAGCACGCTCTCGCGTGCGAGTTGAAGCACGATATGTCCCGCCGAGCTTTGGCCGACCGACAGGAATTCCACCAGCATCAAGGTGAGGAAGATCGCAAACGGATCGTTGGTCCCGGATTCCACCTCAAGGGTCGCGCCGACGCGAGGACGCAGACGAAGACCCTGGCTGTGCACCAGAAGGAACACGGCGGCCGCGTCGGTAGAGCCCACGACAGCGCCGACCAGCAGCGCCTCGGGCCAGCCGATCCCGAGCGCGTATTTGGCGACGGGTGCTGTAATCAGCGCAGAGAGAAGCACGCCGATGGTGGCCAGCGCCGCCGATGGCGCCAGCACGGCGCGGATGCTCTGGAAGCGGGTCTTCAGGCCGCCGTCGAACAGGATCAGCGCCAGCGCCACCGAGCCGACCAGATAGGTCGATTGCACGTCATCGAAGCGGATGCCGCCGGGACCGCTGTCGCCTGCGAGAATACCGACAAAAAGGAAGACCAGCAGCAATGGGGCGCCGAAGCGCAGCGCCAGGAGGCTCGAGAGGATGCCCGCCATCACGAGGACCGAGCCGAGCAGAATGGCAATACTGACCGAGTCGAGGGATGCCATTAGCCGTGTGTCTCTCCGTGCATCGGTACGAGCCCCGAAATGCCTGCAAATTCATGAATATCGTCGCCGCCGCCCGCCGCCAACCGATTTGTCGTTCTCTTCCCTGTTGTGCCGGATTTGCTGGTGTTAAGTCGGCCCCACGCCGGATTCTCACACGCCCATAGCGGCGGAATGTGGGAATCTGGCGCAGTGATCGAATCGACCCCAGATCGAAGCCAAGGCAGCCGAAACCGGCCTGCCTCCTTTTGAGGTGAGTTGCCCATGGAATGGGATGATATCCAGCAGGCGCTGCAGGCGAGCATCAAATCCGCCGAGGCCTATCTCGTATCGCCCTGGTTCTACATGCAGGCGGGCATCGTCCTGGCCGCCGCGGGCCTGTCACTGGCTCTGGCGAGCTTCCTGCGCGCGCGGGTGAACCCGACATCGCTGGCGATGGGGCTTCCGGCGCCGCTGCGCGCGCTGATCCGTGTCCTGATGAGCCGCGCAGGCACGATCATCTTCGCGCTGCTGATCAGCATCTCCCGCGCCATCATCGTGAAAGCCGAGGTGATGCGGCACGGCTACCTGCTGTCCACCGCAGCCAGTCTGGCGACCGCGTGGGTCATCATCCGGCTGGCGACGGGACTGATCCGGAATGAACTCGTGGTCCGTGCGGTCTCGGTGGCAGCGTGGATCGTGGCCGCCCTGAGCATTATCGGCAAGCTGGACGATGTGGCGACCGCGCTGGACTCGGTCGCGATCCCGCTCGGCGCGCTGCGTGTCACCCCTCTGCTGGTCCTGAAGGTCGCGGTGTCTCTCGGCATCGCGCTATGGCTGGTCAACATCCTCGGCAACTTCCTCGAAGCCCGCATTTCGCGCTCCCGCGATCTCACACCATCGGTTCAGGTGCTGCTGATCAAGATGGTCCGCCTGGCGCTGATGGTCGCCGCATTCGCAGTGGTCATGAGCGCAGCGGGCATCGACCTGTCCGCCTTTGCGCTGTTTTCCGGCGCCATCGGCGTCGGTCTCGGCTTCGGCTTGCAGAAGATCGTCGCCAATTTCATCAGCGGCGTGATCCTGCTGGCGGACAAGTCGGTGAAGCCCGGCGACCTCATCACCATCGGCGACAGTTCGGGAAAGATCAGCGCGATGAACACGCGCTATATTTCCGTCGCGGCGGGTGACGGCCGCGAAATCCTGATTCCGAATGAAGATCTGGTGACCCAGCGGGTGGTCAACTGGACCTATACCAACAGGAACATGCTGGTGAAGGTCAACTTCGCGACCAACTACGATGCCGACCCGAATGTGGTGTGCAAGCTCGCGATCGACATCGCAACCCAGACCGCGAACGTCGCGACCTTCAAGGCGCCGAACTGCCTGCTCACGGAGTTCGCCGAAACCGGCATGAAGTTCTCGCTGACCTTCTGGGTGGCTGACCTCGATGTCGGCGCCGACAACATTCGCAGCGAGGTGATGCTGAAGCTGTGGAACGCCTTCAAGAGCGAGAACATCCGCGTGCCGTATCCCGTGCGCGAAATCCGCGTGCGCGGCGGCGCGCTGCCGGTCGAAACCGTTGTCGACGTGCAAAGCTGATGCGCTTCGCCAGCGAACTGATGCCGGCGACCCTGATCCGCCGCTACAAGCGTTTTCTCGCCGACGTCGAACTCGCCGACGGCAGCGTCATCACCGCGCATGTCGCCAATCCCGGCGCCATGACCGGCCTGCAGGCCGAAGGCGCGCGGGTCTGGCTGTCGAAGTCGCCGAGCCTTGCGCGCAAGCTGCCCTACTCCTGGGAACTGATCGAGGTGGACTTCGGCAGCGGTGTTGAGCTGACCGGCGTCAACACCATGCATCCCAATCCGGTGGTCGCCGAAGCACTCGCAGCCGGCGCGATTCCGGAATTGACGGGCTATGCAAGCATTCGCCGCGAGGTGAAGTACGGCCGCACCATCAACGGCAAGGGCTCACGCATCGACTTTCTGCTGGAAGATCCTTCGCGGCCACCCTGTTATGTCGAAGTCAAGAACGTGCACCTCATGAGGCGCCAAGGCGTCGCCGAGTTCCCGGATTCGGTAACGGCACGCGGCGCCAAGCATCTCGACGAGTTGGCGGAGATGGTCGCTTCGGGCGCCCGCGCGGTGATGCTGTTCGTGATCCAGATCGGCTCGGCCCAATCGTTTGCACTGGCGCGCGACATCGATCCGGCCTATGCGCGCGCCTTCGACAGGGCCCGGCTGGCTGGCGTCGAGGCTCTTGCGTGGACATGCGATCTCACCCACCGCGATATCAGGCTGGGGCGTTCCATTCCGATCGAGACCTAAACAGGGCAGAAATGCCCTGAAAACAGGGCTGGGCAGCCCGGCGGATGCTGCGGCTTGCACTGGGGGCTGCATCCATTAAATTGGGCGGATGCACCCTCAAATTTCCTCGATTTCAAGCCAGATTCGCTCATGAACTACGTCGAAGCCACCGAAACCTCGCTGCGAAAGACCGGGCAGATCAAGCTGCACGGCCCCCAGGCGTTTGCCGGCATGCGCAAGGCCGGAGCCCTGGTCGCGCGATGTCTCGATGAACTGGCCGCCATCGTCCGCCCCGGGATCTTCACCTCGCAGATCGACGATTTCGTTCGCAAGTTCGCCTTCGACCACAAGGCCTATCCCGCGACGCTGATGTATCGCGGCTATCGCTATTCGACCTGCACCTCGATCAACCATGTCGTCTGCCACGGCATGCCCGGCGACCGGCCCCTCAAGGAAGGCGATATCGTCAACGTGGACGTGACGATGATTGTCGACGGCTGGTATGGCGACTCGAGCCGCATGTATGCCGTCGGCGAAATTTCGCGCCGTGCGGAGCGGCTGATCGACGTGACCTATGAGGCGATGATGCGCGGCATTGCCGCCGTGAAGCCTGGCGCCACCACCGGCGACATCGGCCATGCCATCCAGAGCTTCGTCGAGCCGCAGCAGATGAGCGTGGTGCGCGATTTCTGCGGGCATGGCCTCGGCCGCATGTTCCATGACGAACCGAACATCATTCACGTCGGCCGCCCCGGCGAGGGCGTCGAATTGAAGCCCGGCATGTTCTTCACCATCGAGCCGATGATCAATCTCGGCAAGCCGCATGTGAAGGTGCTGTCCGACGGATGGACCGCGGTGACCCGCGACCGTTCGCTGTCGGCCCAGTTCGAACATTCGGTCGGCGTGACCCAGGACGGCGTGGAAATCTTCACGCTCTCCCCCGGCAAGCTGGACAAGCCGCCTTACAAGGTCTGACGCTCTGGCTTCGCGCGGATGGACATATCCGCATTCAGCAAGGATTCTTGATACTGGAATAAACCCGGTTGCAAATGCAGCCGGGCGCGGCGATGCTTGCAGCATACTTGAGCACGCATTCCGTCATGCCCGCAAAATCCGACGATCCGTCCGCGTCATCCGGCTTCTCCGAAGCGCCGCACTATCATGGTCATCGCGAACGGCTGCGGGATCGCTTCCGCGAGGCGGGCGCTGATGCGCTGAGCGATTACGAACTGCTCGAAATGGTGCTGTTCCGCGCGCTGCCGCGCCGTGACGTCAAGCCGCTGGCGAAGGCGCTGATCGGGAAATTCGGATCGTTCGCCGAAGTGGTTCACGCGCCGGAATTGCGCCTGAAGGAAGTCAGCGGCCTCGGGGATTCCGCGATCACCGAAATCAAGCTGATCGCGGCGACCGCAAGCCGCGTCGCGAAGGGGCAGATCAGCAAAGAAAAGACCGTGCTGTCGTCGTGGTCAAACGTGATCGAGTATTGTCGCGCCGCCATGGCCTTTGCCGACAAGGAGCAGTTCCGCATCCTGTTTCTCGACAAGCGCAATCAGTTGATCGCGGACGAATTGCAGCAGGTCGGCACCGTCGATCACACGCCGGTCTATCCGCGCGAAGTGGTCAAGCGCGCGCTGGAGCTGTCCGCCACCGCGATCATTCTGGTGCACAACCATCCCTCCGGCGATCCGACGCCATCGACCGCCGACATCCAGATGACGAAATCGATCATGTCGATTTCGAGCCCGCTTGGAATCTCGGTGCACGATCACATCATCGTCGGCAAGAACGGGCATGCGAGTTTGAAGGGAATGCGGCTGATTTAAAACTACTGCCGTGTCAGCAGCAGCGGATCGGCGCTGTCGGGAATGCGCCGCCACTGCGCGTTGTCGTCGGCCTCGAAGCGCCAGATTTCGCCCTTCGCCGACTGCAGCAGCAATTCGCCACGCTCGATACGCCATATGGTCGGCGCGAAAGTCGTCACCAGCGGATCGCAACGCGGCTTTAGATACACCGCGAAATTCTCCGGTGTCGTCGCTTCGGTATTGGTCAGGGTCAATCCGCAGATCGCCTTGCCGCTGCCGCGCACCATCGCCCAGTCGCCGATCAGCTGATCGGCGGATTTCGACAGGGCGCGCGCAGCCGCGAGATTCTGCAAGAGATACACGCCCTCGCCCTGCCGCAGGCCTTCGAAGATGCCGCTTTCGACCTCGGTCACATCGATGACCGATTGCCCCGCCGCATCCTGCAGCCGCACGATGTCGAGTCCTTTTACGCTCCACGCCACGATGCTCTTGGTGAAGGGCAGCGCCGCGCTGCATCCCTTATCAAGCTCCAGCTTCAGGCCCTGCGGGGTGGAATCGCTCTTCAGCGTCACAATGCAGGTCTTGTCGCGGCCTGCGGTCGACAACTCCCACTCTCCGACCATTTCCTTGGTGAGAGAACGCGCGTCCTGCGCCACTGCGTCCGGTACGATCACGAGAACTCCCGCCAATGCGAGCAGGCAAACCCGCCCAATTAGCAGACGTTTCGTGAGTCCAGACAGCGCAGCGCGAAGCATGCTCAGCGGCCTTTCACCGGCGTTTCCGCGATGGGGGTCAACGGCGCCTTGCCGGAGAACCACAGCTTGAGATTGTCGACCACGAGCTGATCCATGGCATTGCGCGTGGTGATCGAGGCCGATGCAATATGCGGCAGCAGCACCACGTTCTGCATCGCCTTCAATGCATCCGGCACTTCCGGCTCGTTCGCGAACACATCGAGACCGGCGGCCATGATGGTGCCGTCCTTGAGCGCCGCGATCAACGCGTCTTCGTCCGCCACCGATCCGCGCGCGACATTGATAAATACGCCGCGCGGCCCGAGCGCCTTGAGCACCTCGGCATTGATCATTTTCGCGGTGGATGGACCTCCGGGCGTGATGGCGATCAGCGTATCGACGTCCTTGGCCATCTCGATCAGGTTCGGGTAATGCTTGTAGCTCACGCCCTTCGCGGGATTGCGTGAGTGATAAACCACCGGCACCAGCGATGCATCGAGGCGGCGCGCAATGGCCTGGCCGATGCGCCCCATGCCGACCATGCCGACCTTGCGGTCACGCAGCGAACCGGGGCTGAGCGGAAAGCCCTTCGTGGTCCAATGCCCTGCCCGCAGATACCGGTCCGCCTTGATGAACTCGCGCAATGTCGCGATCAGCAGACCGAGCGCGGTGTCCGCGACTTCTTCGGTCAGCACGTCCGGCGTGTTGGTGACAATAATGTTGTGCCCGGCAGCGTATTTCGAATCGATATGGTCGTAACCGACCCCGAAGCTGGACACGATTTCGGTCTTCGGAAACCGTGCCAGCATCTCCGCATCGGCCTGCACCAGGCCGGTCACCGCGACGCCGCGAATGCGGTCCGCAACTTCAGGGGTCATCCGGCCAAGGTCGCGCTGGTTCTCGAATTTGTGGAGAACGAAGTTCGCGGGAAAACCGTTATCGATGACCGGCTTTGAAGGGCCGTACACCAGCACATCGATCTTTTCCTGAGACCCGTTCGCAGCCATTAGTTTTCCTTTCCAAGCGCGCTTTCGTGCCAGCGTCGTAGCACAAGATACGAGGCCAGCGAGAGACCCAAATAGATGACAATTCCGGCAATCGAGAGCAGCAGCAGCGCCGCGAACATCCGCGGGATGTTGAGCCGGTAGCCGGCCTCGGCGATCCGGTAGGCCAGTCCGGAACCGGCCCCGGCCGAGCCCGCAGCGATTTCGGCGACCACAGCGCCGATCAGCGACAGTCCTCCGGCGATCCGCAGACCTCCGAGAATATGCGGCAGCGCCGAAGGCAGCTTCAGGCGCCGCAGGGTCTGCGTACGCGTGGCCCCGTACAGTTCGAACAGACCGAGCAGATTGCGATCGACCGAATTCAGCCCCAGCGTGGTGTTCGACAGCACCGGAAAGAAGGACACAATCCAGGCGCAGACCACGACAGCCAGATGCTGCGGCAGGTAGATCAGCAGCAGCGGCGCGATCGCGATGACCGGCGTGACCTGAAGGATCACCGCATAGGGCAGCAGCGCATATTCCAGCCATTTCGAACGGCTGAACAACACCGCAAGCGCGATGCCGCCGACCGCCGCCGCAATGAACCCCTGAACCGTGGTCGACAGCGTCGTCAGTAGCGATCCGAACAGAAGCGGCCAGTCCTGCACGAGAGTGGTGAAAACGACGCTCGGTGCGGGCAGCACATAGACCGGAAGATTGTTGATGCGAACCACAGCCTCCCAGACTGCAACGCCTGCAGCCAGGGCGATCAGCGGCAGAAGGATTCTCAGCAAGCGTGCCGGCGATGACTCCCGCGCCGTCATGGGGCAACTCCCGCGCCACTTGCCCTGGCGAGCGCCGCGGACACATCGCGGCAGTGCGCTGCATACTCCGCGGATGTACGGAATTCCTCGCCGCGCGGCTCGGCTGCATCGATGCGAAATTCGCGCGCGATGCGCCCGGGCCGGGATGTCATGATCAGCACGCGCTGCGACAGGTACACCGACTCGAACACCGAATGCGTCACGAACACGACGGTCTTGCCCAGCTTGCGCCAGAGCGCGAGCAGGTCGTTGTTCAGCTTGAAGCGCGTGATTTCGTCGAGCGCCGCGAACGGTTCATCCATCAGAAGAATATCCGGATCGGTCACCAGCGCCCGCGCCAGCGAGACCCGCATCTTCATGCCGCCGGACAGCTCGCGCGGATAGACCTCCGCGAACTCCGCGAGCCCGACTTGAGCCAGCGCCTGATTGACGCGCGTTGTTGCGTCAGCGCGGGATGCATCGGTCAGATCGAGCGGAAGCTGGACATTGCCGCGCACGCTCGCCCACGGCATCAGGGTCGGCTCCTGAAACACGAAGCCGACAGTGTGGCGCGAACGATCCCTCGCATCGCGCCCGGCGACCTGCACGGCGCCGGATGTCGGCTCGCTCAGACCGGCGATGATGCGCAGCGCCGTAGACTTGCCGCAGCCGGACGGCCCGAGCAGCGACACGAATTCTCCCGCCCGAACCGTCAGGTCGAGCGGGCCCAAGGCGGCAACGCCGTTGTCGTAGACCTTGGTGACGCCGCGCAGCGACACTGCCGCGCCACCCCGCGGCCTGCCCTGCGTATCGTCAGCTTCAAGGATGGACATTCCGGGAAATCCGCCGCCGTCAGTTCTTCGGCCGCAGGTTAAGACCCACAGCCTTGTTGACGAAGCGCAAGGTGTAGGCCTTGCGATAATCGATGTCGCGCCGCGTCACTCCCGCGCGAACCATCTTGCCGAAAAACTGCGCCATGTGCGCATCGCTCATCGCGCCAATGCCGTCCTTCAAGGTGTCGCCGGAATCGACGATGCCGTACTGCTTCATCTTCTCGACAGAGTAAGCGAGCAGATCGTCGGTCATCTCGGGATTGGCTTTCTTGATGAGCGCATTGCCGGCGCGGTTATCGCCATAGAGATAGGTGTACCAGCCGGTCACCGACGCATCGACAAAGCGCTGCACCAGATCGGCCTTCTTCTCGGCGAAGGCGGTTCTGGTTTCGATCAGCGTCGAATAGGCGTTGAAGCCATAGTCGGCGAGCAGGATCACCGTCGGCTTGAATTTCGCCTGCTTCTCGACCGCGAACGGTTCGGACGTCACATAGCCCTGCATTGCGCTGTTCTTGTCGGCAAGAAACGGCTGCGCGTTGAAAGTGTAGGGCTTCACGTTCTCCTCGCTGAAGCCGTATTCGGATTTCAGCCACTGGAAGTAGGTCGGCATCCCTTCTTTGGAGACAAACAGCGTCAGCGGCTTGAGGTCTTCCAGTTTGGTGACCTTGGATTGAGGATGCGCCAGGAAAACCTGCGGATCCTTTTGAAAAATCGCGGCAACGGCGACCACGGGGACGTTGTTCGCGACCGCATCGAACGATTGCAGTGTATTCGCGCTCATGAAGAACTCGATCTTGCCGGCGATCAACTGGATGCGGTTGTTGACGTTGGGTCCGCCGGGAACGATCGTCACGTCGAGGCCGTAACGCGCATAAGTGCCATCCGCCACAGCCTGATAGAATCCGCCATGCTCGGCCTGCGCCACCCAGTTGGTGCCGAACGACACCTTGTCCAGCCCCCCCGGCGCCTGCGCATATGCGGGCGCGGCGGCGAGCGCCATCCCGACGAGAAACGCGCGCAGCAAGTGGCTGGGGGGCATCATTGGACTCCGTTGGGCGTTTTGCCCATGATGGGCATCGCAAGGCTACTCTGCTAATTGATTCAATGAAACGCCTGTTCGAAGAAACCCGCGCACGATGATCTCCAAGCCTCCGCATGACTGGACCGGAATTGACCTGTCCGGCATCGACAAGACCGATGCCGCACACTGGATCGCCGTCTTGCCACTCGCGGCAACCGAGCAGCACGGGCCGCATCTGCCGCTCGAGACCGATACCCTGATCGCGCAGGCCTATCTCGGCCGCGTGCGCGCGATCGTGCCCGACAGAATGCCGGTCACGTTTCTGCCGATCGAACAGGTGGGCATTTCGACCGAGCATACCGACTATCCCGGTACGCAGACACTGACGACCGATGTCGCGCTCAGCAAGTGGATGGCGCTCTGCGACACGGTCGCGCAAACGGGCATCCGCAAGCTCGTCATTGTCACCAGCCATGGCGGCAACAGCGCCGCGATGGCGCTGATCGCGCAGGATCTGCGCGCCAAGCATCAGATGCTCGCGGTGACCACAAGCTGGAGCCGGTTCGGCGCGCCGGACGGATTATTCCCGGCCGATGAATTGCGTTTCGGGATTCATGGCGGCGCGGTTGAAACCTCGATCATGCTTGCGGCATTTCCCGATCAGGTCAGAAAAGACCGCCTGGCAAATTTCGAGTCTGCAGAAAAACAGATGACGAAGGACTTCCGCTGGCTTTCGGCAGGACGCCCCGCACCGTTCGCCTGGGCAATGCAGGATCTCAATCCGCTGGGCGCGGTCGGCGATGCCACGACAGCCACGGCGGAGAAAGGCGCAGCGCTGATCGAACATGGCGCGCGCGCCTTCGTTGAATTGCTCGACGACGTCCGCAGGTTCGATCTTGCGCGGCTCTCAAACCGGCCCCAAATGCCGTGATGCCACGCAAGATATTGAATTAATTTGATTTTTTGAGATTTCGATTTTTCAAAAGAATCTTCGAACCGAATTCCGTCAGCTCACCACCAATTGGCATGCGGTCCAGACGGACTGCCCCAAACAAGGATGGAGAGTTTCATGTCGATCAAGACCAGGATTGCCGCCCTCGCTGTTGCTGCTGTCGCTTTGACCGGTGGCATCGCCGCCACCACCCAGGAAGCCCACGCCGGCAAGTTTCATCATCACCATGGCGTCGGCATCGGTGTCGGCCTCGCCGCCGGCGCGCTGTTCGCCGCCGCTGCCAGCAACGCTTACGCCAACGACTATTACGGCTATCGCCGCTGCGGCTGGGTCCGCCAGTTCGACGCCTACGGCAATTACATCGGCCGCGTTCGCAGCTGCTACTGATCCGCTTCAAAGTTGAGTTCGGCGCGACGCCTCATCCACGCCGCGTCGACCCAAGGACCCGCCCGGTTGTCCCCCCGGGCGGGTCATTTCATTTTTGCTTGCGCGATTCGCGGAGCGTCTCTAAGCCACAGCTGCATGTCGTCTGATTGTCACATAACAATGCCATGGGTCCCGGGCGAATTCCGGCCGGCCCACAGATCGGCTGCTCACAAGCAAAACAATCACTTGAGAACAATTCGCAAATACCGCCAAATGCCAGCAAGCCCGGTTCTTTCTGGTCCCTCCACCCGCAGATGCGATCCCGTGCGCTGGCCGTTTCATGATCTCGATCAAACGCCACATAGTCCTGATGAAAGGCGCAGTCGCGGGACTTGCGCTGGGAGCGACGTCGCTTGATGTCGTGCTGGCGGCCGACGCCGCCCTGCCCCTTAAAGCGCCGCGGGTTGCGCCGGTTTTTGACTGGAGCGGTCTCTATGTCGGCGGGCACGTCGGCTACGGCGGCGGCAGCTTTGGTCCAGGCACCAATCCGTTGCCACAGCAAGGCATCTTCTTTCCGCACACCATCACCGGTCTGATCGGCGGCTATCAGGCGGGATACAACCTGCAGCTTCCGAACAAATGGGTGGTCGGCGTCGAAGCCGATATTTCCTTTACGAGTCCGCTCGATCGTCCGAAGCTGGTGCCTGCGCCATTCCACACGACGTTCGATTACTTCGGCACGGCGCGCGGCCGCATCGGCTACGGCTTCGGGACGTGGCTGCCTTATGTGACCGGCGGCGCCGCGTGGGGACGCACCCGCGTCGATCTCAATGACCCCGCAGGCGACGTGATCGGCAACAAGTCGCGCATGCATCTGGGCTGGGTTGCCGGCGCCGGCGTCGAATTCGCGATGGGCGGCAACTGGTCCGGCAAGGTCGAGTACAACTACATCGATCTTGGCGCGCGCACCTATGGGCTCGGCGACGTGCCGCTGCCCGATGTGCGGGTCGATCCGCAGGTTCACACCGTCAAGCTCGGACTGAACTACCGGCTGTGGGATGCACCTCCATGGGTGACAGGCGCCGCGATCAAGCCGCCTTCGCTTCCGGAATCCACCGACTGGAATGTTCACGGCCAGACCACGGTGATCACCCAAGGCTATCCGTCCTTCCGCGCGCCGTACCAGGGGCCGAACAGCCTGCCCGGCGCCGGACGCACCCGCGAGACCTGGACCGCCGGCGCGTTTCTCGGCTGGCGGCTGTGGGAGGGCGGAGAATTTTACTTCAACCCTGAACTCGCACAGGGATTCGGCATCGGCAGCACGCTCGGTCTTGCCGGCTTCTCGAATGGCGAAGCGCAGAAGGGCGGAGCGGAGTATCCGAAATTCCGCGCGCAGCGCTATTTCTTCCGCCAGACCTTCGGTCTCGGCGGCGAACAGGAAGACGTCGCCGACGCCGCCAATCAGTTGCCGGGCAAGCGGGACATCAATCGCGTCACGGTGACGGTGGGGCGCTTTGCCGTCGGCGATTACTTCGACGGCAACTCCTACGCAAAGGATCCGCGCGCCGATTTCCTGAACTGGGCGATGTGGGCCTCCGCCGCCTACGACTTCCCGGCCGATCTGCCGGGCTTCACGCGCGGCGCCGTGGTCGAACTCAACCGCAAGGACTGGGCGATCAGGGCCGGCCTGTTCCAGGTGCCGTCGCAGCCCAACAGCGACGTGCTCACCTTCAAAACCGGCGGCGCGGTGGTCGAATTCGAGGAGCGCCATACGATCTTCAACCAGCCCGGCAAGCTGCGCGTCGGCGTATTCGCCAACAAAGGCAACACCGCCAGCTATCGCGATGTGCTTGGAATCAGCACGGCAAATCCGGGTCTGGACATCAACGACATTGTCATCGGCGAGCGGCGCGAGCGATCCAAGTACGGATTCTATGTCAACGCCGAACAGCAGGTCGCAACCGACATCGGCATCTTCGCGCGCGCGAGCTGGAACGACGGCCAGAACGAGATCCTCTCGTTCACGGATGTCGACCGGAGCGTGTCCGGCGGCGTTTCAGTTAAAGGCAGCTACTGGGGACGGCCGGCCGACACCATCGGCCTCGGCGGAGCCATCAACGGACTGTCGGGCGCACACCGCGATTTCCTGGCCGCCGGCGGCAAGGGTCTTTTGATCGGCGATGGCCGGTTGAACTACAGCAACGAGCGCATTCTGGAGACCTACTACGCGCTGGCGCTCAGCAAGGCCTTCACCTTCACCGCCGATTATCAGCTGATCGTAAACCCCGCCTACAACGCGGACCGCGGACCGGTCTCGATCTTCTCAGGACGCCTGCACGGCGAGTTCTAGGCCCCAACTCCGCGCACGGCGACCGGCGTCGCCGGCATGGACGCAGGTGGCACCGGGAGCGGCGCAAACGATTCCGCCTGCGCGAATGCCCAGGCATGGAAGCGCGGACTATCGACCTTGCCTTCGAGCAATTCGCCCGGACGAAGCTGCGGATAAAGCCGCGCGAACGACAGCACATCGGTTCCGGATATCCGGTGCGAGAAGTGAATCGGGCGAATTTCCTGCGGGTGGCTGAGACCAGATGCTGCGATCAGTTCCGCCAGCGCATGCAGCGTGGCGCGATGATAGTTGTAAACGCGCGTGGTCTTGTCCGGCACCACCAGAGCGCGGCTGCGCGTCGGGTCCTGGGTCGTCACGCCGGTGGGGCAGCGATCGGTATGACAGCTCAGCGACTGGATGCAGCCGAGCGCGAACATGAAGCCGCGCGCGGAATTGCACCAGTCCGCGCCGAGCGCCATGGCGCGCGCGAGATCGAAACCTGTCGCGATCTTGCCGGCCGCGCCGATCCGAATGCGGTCCCGCGCATTGATGCCGATCAGCGCATTGTGAACGAAGCTGACGCCTTCGCGCATCGGCATGCCAAGATGGTCCATGAACTCGGCCGGCGCCGCACCGGTGCCGCCCTCGTTGCCATCGACCACGATGAAGTCGGGATAGATTCCCGTTTTCACCATCGCCTTGCAGATCGCAAGAAATTCCCAGCGGTGACCGATGCAGAGCTTGAAGCCGACAGGCTTGCCGCCCGACAGCCGCCGCATCTCGCCGATGAACTGCATCATCTCGATCGGAGTTGAGAAGGCGCGGTGATAGGCCGGCGAAATGCAGTCTTCGCCCATCGGAACGCCGCGAATGCGCGAGATTTCCTCGGACACTTTCGCCGCCGGAAGCACGCCGCCGTGCCCCGGTTTGGCGCCCTGGCTGACCTTCAGTTCGATCATCTTGATCTGGTCGTCATTCGCAACCTTTGCGAACAGCTCAGGATTGAACGTTCCGTCGGGATTGCGGCAGCCGAAATATCCCGAGCCGATTTCCCAGATCAGGTCGCCGCCGTTCTCACGATGATACGGGCTTACTCCGCCCTCACCGGTATCGTGCGCGAAGTTGCCCCTCTTGGCACCGGCATTGAGCGCGCGAACCGCATTGGGGCTGAGCGCACCGAAGCTCATCGCGGAGATATTGAACACCGACGCCGAGTACGGCTTCGTACAGTCCGGACCGCCGATGGTGATACGGAAATGCTCATCGGCCGGTGGCTTCGGCGAGACCGAATGGTTCATCCATTCATAGCCTTCGGCGTAGACATCTTCCTGCGTGCCGAACGGGCGCTTGTCGAGCACCATCTTGGCGCGCTGATAAACCACCGCACGCGTGTCACGGCTGAACGGCTTGCCGTCCTTTTCACTCTCGAAGAAATACTGCCGCATCTCGGGGCGGATTTCCTCCAGGAGAAACCGGATATGCGCAGAGATCGGATAGTTGCGCAAAACCGCGTGGCTCTTCTGCAGCATGTCGTGGATGCCGAGCACCGACAGCGACCCGAAAATCGTGATCGGAATGGCAAACAGAAAAATATGCTTGAAGTCGTAGTAGATCGCGCAGCCAACCAGAAGCGCGGTGATGCAAATGCAAAGAGTCAGGATAATAAAGCGGGGCGAAAGCAGCAGCGAGAGCGTTTCCATAAAAACCTCGGCAGCAATTCATAAGCCGTAGCGGCAGTCCGCATGTTGGCGCGTTTCACGACGCAGGTCGATAGCGCAGCGAGAACAGCATCGATAGACGGGAACTATACACCAAAGCGTGAGGCACCGGCATCGGAAGTGCCGCGGGATATGCCGGCGCTTTGACGTCATGCTGTCATATCGCGAACGTAGAACCTGCGGCATATTGCAGAGCAATATATCAATCGCGCTTCGCGCCGAACGCACTCAGTGCCGGTGCGGACGCATTTCGGCCGGGATGCCCGCCTTCCCAAGCCCGCCACCGGCGATCCATTCCTCGGTACTCTTGACGGCCCGCGTGATGTGGTCGTCTGTGCGGGTGAAGTCATAAGGCGAGCCGACCAGCGGGCACAGCGGCGGCACCACGCAATAGTCAATGGTCGACTCCAGATACTCCAGCTCGGTGGTCATCTGCCGCGAGATCAGCAGTGTCAGCGCGTGCAGTGCGGTTGCAACCGCGCCGACCGGCGGGTCCTGCCCCGCACAGGCAAACCCGGTCGGCATGATAATGAGCCGCTTTGCGCCCTTCTGGATGGCAACCCGGATTGGCGTGTTGCTCGATATCGCTCCGTCGGCCAAAAAACGGTCGTTGTGTCTGACCGGCGCGAACGCGCCCGGAATGGCCGTACTGGCAACGATCGCTTCGGCGGCAGAGCCTTCCGACAGCACAATAGTTTCGCCGGTCACAATGTCGGTGGTGACGATATGAATCGGAATGATCGAGTCTTCCAGTTTCTGGTACGGAAGATGATCCTCGATCAGCTTGCGGACGCCGTCATGCGAGATCAGAAAATCCCGCCGCCACAGAAAGCTGACGAACGAACGCGCCGAGACCGGAAACACATCCTGCCGTGTCAGCCCCCGCCAGATCTCCGCGAGTTTCTTGACGCCGTCCGGTGTCGGCGCGCCGGCATAGTAAGCGCCGTTCATCGCGCCCACGCTTGACCCGACCACGAGATCGGCCGTGACCCCATGCGCTGCCAGCGCCTGCATCATCCCGACCTGAATCGCGCCAAAGCTTCCGCCGCCCGCGAACACGAAAGCTGTCTTTGCTGAGGTGTGATCGTCTCTGCCGTGCATCGAGTTTCACTCGTGACTCGCCGATCCGCCGGCGATGTCCATGCGGGGCTCGCTCATTTTATATCAACGCCTTCGGACGGCGGGCAATCAAGATCGCTTGTTCACTCCCCGTCGTGAGGGCGATGGCAGCGCTAGGCGGTGAAGGATCGTTTCGGATTCTTGTGCAGCGCGACAGCATCGGCCTTGTCGCTGGCCTGCGGGTAAAGCTCGCGCACCATCGGATCGTGACCGGGAATGACACGGTCGGGATGACCGGCAAGGCGCTCGACGATCTTCCAGCCCTCCATCATGTCGCCGACGTTGTAGACGATCGGAAATGGATTGCGGCGATGCATGTTGCCGTAATAGTGCGCGGCGTCGGAGGCGAGCACCACGGGGCCGCGTTCGGTTTCGACGCGCACCACCTGAAGGCCGTCCGAGTGTCCGCCGACATGATGCAGCGTCACACCCGGGACGATCTCGTCATCCCCGTCATGAAACACGACACGGTCGCTGAACACATGGCGCACCATCAGCGTGACGTCTTCCGCGGAAAACGGATGCCGCAGCAGGCCGTGGCACATACAGCGGCCGGTGGCGAAACTCATCTCGCGATCCTGCAAGTGAAACCGCGCGCTGGGAAAGCGATCGAGATTCCCTGCATGATCGTAATGCAGATGTGTGATCACGACGTCGCGAATGCTGCCGGGCGCAACGCCGAACCGTTCCAGCGCATCGGACGGATTGATGGTCAGGTTACGCGAGCGCTCGCGCGCCGCGACATCGTTGAAGCCGGTATCGACCAGGATGTCGCCGCCTTTGCCCCGGATCAGCCAGATGAAATAGTCGAGGTCGGTGCCCTCGTTGTGGACATCCGGCGTCAGATAATTCTGATGCGGCTGGCGCCCCGTCATCGTCGCATAGCGGATGGCATAGATTTCGTGACGATGGGGCAAGGTGTTCCTCGTCGGCTGTTCTTTTGCCGGCACATTGCACACCGGCAGCTATGACGACAAGCCGCGCGACAGGATGGACGTCCCTACGCCAGCGCAGTGGAGTAGATCGTCATCGCGCCGATCCCGATGGTGACAATCCCGACAGCGGCCTGAAGTCCGCGATTGGCCCATGTCAGCCATCGCGCGGAAACAGCCAGCGGCACCGCAATCACTGTCGACAGCGCGCCCATCCCCAGCATCGATCCAACACCGAACAGCAGGATGTAGAACAGGCTGTCGAGCGGGTTCGTGAACTGCGAGACGACCAGCACCAGCAAGGCGGTCGAGCCCGCCATGCCGTGCATCAGCCCGACCAACAGCGACCGCCATCGGAAACCATGCCGATGATCGTGGCTGCTGCGCTGGTGCGGAACGGACTCCGCCGCATGACTGTGCAGATGAAGGTGCGCAGTTCCGTCGCCGTGCCGGTGCTGATGGAAATGCACGCGGTCGCGCCACAATCGCCACAGCACATGCGCGCCGAGGCCAACCAGCATGACGCCGACGGCGGTTTCCAGTGGGGACGCCAGGTGTTCGGGGATCGCATGGCCGAGCAGAATTGCCGCGCCGGCGAACATGAACAGGGTGATGGTGTGACCGAGCCCCCAGGTCAGCCCATGCTTGACGATGTCACCGACGCTCGATCGCCGGGCCGCGATGCTGGACACCGCCGCGATGTGATCGGCCTCTAACGCATGCTGCATGCCAAGAAGAAAGCCGAAGCCCAGAATTCCGAACATTTGGTGTGACGTCTCATCTCTGAACCGGCAGCGCACGCTCGCATGCGCTGTATGATATTGTCAATAAATCCTCATACATCAGGCCAATCTGGGCGGAGTCGCGCGCCTCGGAGCGCAAGGGCAGCGGCGAAACGTCCCGTTGTCGGGCGAGACGCATTGCAGGAACATGAGCGGTATTTTGCTGCGTAACGACACCCAAAGCGTCGCCTAGAGACGACGCAATCCAATAATCCCGGGAGGATCTGACGTGAAACTGAAACTCGGCTTGTACGCTTTATCTGCACTCCTGGCGGGCTCTGTCGCGGTGGCCGATCAGGCCCGGGCCCAGACATGGCCGGAGAAGCCAATCGTCTTTGTCGTGCCGTTCGCGGCCGGCGGCGGCACCGATGCCTTCGCCCGCCCGCTTGCTGCCCAGCTCGACACGCAACTGGGCACGCGCGTGCTGATCGAAAACCGCGCCGGCGCCGGTGGCACCGTGGGCGCATCCCAGGCATCGAAGGCCGCGCCGGACGGCTACACCTTCTTCGTCGGCGCGGCGCATCACGCCATCGCTCCGGCGATCTATCCCAATCTCGACTACAATCTCGAGAAGGATTTCGTACCGGTGGCGCTGATCGCGCGGCCGCCGCAGGTGATCGTGGTCAATCCTGACAAGGTTGCCGCCAAGACGCTGCCGGAATTCGTCGCCTATCTTCGCGCCAATCCGGACAAGCTGAATTACGGTTCCGCCGGCGCCGGCACCACGCATCATCTCGCCGGCGAGTTGTTCAAGATCGTGACCAAGACGCGCATTCTGCATGTGCCCTATCGCGGAGCGGGCCCGGCGATGCAGGATCTTGTCGCCGGTCACGTGCCGCTGGTGTTCGACGGGCTCGGCTCGTCGGCGCCGCAAATCCGCAGCGGGCAGTTGCGCGCGCTTGCAGTCGCGGCGCCAAAACGGGTGCCGGCGTTCCCGGATGTGCCCACAGCCGCGGAAGCAGGCGTGCCCGGTTACGAAGTCTCGACCTGGTACGGGGTCTTCGCACCGAAGAAAACGCCGCCAGCCGTCGTCGAACGCATGACCAAGGAGTTGCAGAAGGCGATGCAGACGGCTGCGATCAAGGAAGCGTGGGAGCGCAACGGCTCCGACGTTCCCGATGTTACAGGCGCGGCGTTCGGCACCATGGTGGCCGCGGAAACCGTGCGCTGGCAGAAGGTCGTGACCGAGGCAGGCGTCAAACTGGATTAACCCGTACAAGACGGGCGCACGCACAACGTCTCGCCAGTCCGGCATGCGATGCCGGGCCGGCGACACATCGCGGACAAACGCATACCGCCTTGGGGCTGCCGACCGGGCATGTCTCATAAGGTTCACAACTGCTGTAGTGGCGTTCAGATGAACAACACAGAGCCGGCCGCTGAAGAACCGGTGTCGAGCGCGGCCTGAAATCTAAAGTCAATCGGCCAGTGCCATTGCACTGCTCTGTGCCATCGGCATTTGGACACGGCGCGATTTGCGCGCGACCGGCAAGACTTGGCGATCCCGGGAAGACTCGAACTTCCGACCTACGGTTTAGGAAACCGTTTTCACCTCAACAACTCCAATAACTTACGACTGTCGTGTTGCAGATACGTTGCAATGGGACTGGCCACAGCCAATTTCCAGTCGCTAGTTAGCTGACCACGATGACCGCGGCCAAAGGCGGACATTCCCCGGAGTCCATTTTTTGCCCGCAACGAACGCCCACGTCTGTCAATGCGGCGTTAAGCTGCAAGTGCTTAGCACTCGGACTTGAATGGCCATCCCACAGTCGAATGCCTATCGCGAGCGAATGTCGATCGTAGTGTGCCTATTAATCACGGTCGTTCTGTCACTGCCGTCACACCAGTTGCTCCAGTTCACAAACGGTCGGCGACACGTCGGCATGGCTACGCTTCCTACCGTCATCCGATCATCAGTTTCAACTATTTCAATCTCGGTCGTTACCTAGAAAATGACGAGTGATAGGGGCTAAATCAACGCGTCACGTCGCCGAGGTGCGAGCGCTCCCAGTCAAGGACATAATCTCGGGTCAGCGGTACAGCGTCGATGCGTTTGCTCACCTGAATTTGGAAATTCAGCAGACCGCTATGGCGGAATCCTGCTTCGCAACCAGCCAAATAGAATTCCCACATGCGGCAGAAGCGCTCGTCATAGATCTCGGCGACGCTCTGCCGGTTCACATTGAAGCGGCGCCGCCATGCCTTCAAGGTTTCCGCATAGTGCAAACGCAACACTTCGATGTCTGTCACATAAAGTCCGGCCTGTTCGATGGCTGGTAGAATCTCGGAAAGCGCGGGAACGTATCCACCGGGGAAGATGTATTTGTTGATCCAGGCATTGGCCGCGCCGGGACCATCAGCACGGCCAATCGTATGGATCAATGCAACACCATCCTCGTTGAGGAGGTCCCTGACCTTCTCGAAGTATTCACGGTAATGTCCGACGCCGACATGTTCGAACATGCCGACCGACACGATGCGGTCGTACTGGCCTACTTCTTGTCGATAGTCCTTTAGGAAAAATCTTACGCTATCTTCTGCACCAATCTCGAAGGCGCGTCGTTGCGCATATGCTTGTTGCTCGGTCGAGAGCGTCAGACCTGTAACGTCAACGTCGGCAACCCGCGCAAGATAAAGACCGAGCCCACCCCACCCCGATCCGATGTCAAGGATCCGCTGGCCTGAGCGGAGCAAGAGTTTTGCCGCGAGATGCCGCTTTTTCTGTTCCTGTGCGCGCTCCAACGTATCGTCGGGTGAGACGAAATAGGCGCAGGAATATTGGCGATCGGCGTCAAGAAACATCTCATAAAGTGTGTCGGAGAGATCGTAATGGTGCGCAACATTCACACGTGCGACTGGAATGGGATTATGTTGGGCGATGCGTCGGACAAGATGCCTGATAACGGCGCGAAGGCGCTGTAGCCCATGCCCGCTGCCCCAGCCCATATTGGCAAAACAGAGAGCGAGGAAATCGTAGATATCGCCGTCTTCGACGACGAGCGCGCCGTCCATATAGGCCTCTCCAAAGGCCATATCGGGATTTAAAATCAACCGAGGAATTACGCCGGGATCAACGATACGAATGGTTATAGATGGTGAACCGTTGCCGATATGGTGCGAACAGCCGTCTGGCGCGACCATGGTCAATGCGCCCTTGCGGATAATCTGCTGTAGCAGTCCCCGCAGTAGAAACACGCCGGTGTTCACTCCAGTATTTTTGAGCGACTGGCGTGGGTTTGACCGCCTCATCTCATTTTCATCAAGCGGTTGGAGTCTGCTGGAGGTCGTAAAGATCGAGGAACGGTCAGACTGAACGCTCATTTTTAGCTCCGCCCCTGTCGACGACGACCGATTGGCAGTCAACTACCGGCCGCGGCTGAATTCTCTGATGCGGATTAAACAACCGCGCTCGACTACGAGCGCGATCCGGCACGCGCCCCGAACCTTCCCGCTCCATTAACCTCGGCGAACAGCCGAAACCGTCTGGCTCCCTGCGGCGTCGCCAAATAATCTGGAGACGAGCTTGCTCGTGTCATGCCGTCAATTGTTCTGATCAATCTTGCTTCTGCCGAAGCTGTTCGAGCAGACCGGGCTGTGTTTAACGTGGATTAACGTTTCGATCGCAGAAAGATGAAACATCATCGATATAGGCAGATTTCAGCGTTTGGATACTATTAAAGCCGCCATCCGCGCGAGATTTGCTCCTACTACAGGATCATGGAGAATCTCATGAAAGTCGCGTCGAAACTCCTCGCTGGACTTCTCGTCGTTAGCTCTGGCGCCCTCGCCCACGCGCAAATGCCCAGCGAACCGCCGGCGACGCCGTTGCCTCAAACATCGCCAAGTGGCCCCATGACGAGCAACAGTATGCAGGGCATGCAGCCTTCCATGAAAAAGATGCAGGAGCAGATGGCGAAGATACATTCCACGTCCGATCCTGTAGAGCGCCAGAAACTGATGACCGAGCACATGTCGACCATGCAAGAGGCGATGGGAACGATGATGAAGATGGGCGGCCCCAGCATGGGAATGATGCCTGGCGTCGGGATGATGCGGGGTGACAGTAAGAAGTCGTCAACCACGCGGGAACCGCATGATATGCGCGGACGCATGGGGATGATGGAAGAGCGTATGGGAATGATGCAGATGATGATGGAACAGATGATGCAGCATCAGAACATGATGGACCGTCGGCAGTAATTTACGTGGCGGGTATTGAAACCTGTTGCATGTCGTCCGGCCGAAGTCATTGATCGTCATCTAAGAAGGCTGCCTGATGAAAGCGTAGAAGTGAACAATGGTCCTACCGAGGCCATGGACACCTTGGCAGTCACCACGTTTGTGAAAGGAGACGTCTCATGGCGAAGATGAAGGCTGCCGTCTTTGTCGAACCTGGCCGGATCGTTCTGGACGAAAAGCCGATTCCGGATATCGGTCCGCTCGACGCGCTGATCAGGATCACGACCACGACGATTTGCGGAACCGACGTGCACATTCTCAAAGGCGAGTACCCGGTGGCCAAAGGCCTGACCATCGGTCACGAGCCAGTAGGCGTTATCGAAAAGCTCGGCTCCGCCGTTACGGGATTTCACGAAGGCCAGCGCGTCATTGCCGGCGCGATTACGCCAAGTGGCCACAGCAACGCGTGTCTTTGTGGCTACCACTCGCAAGATGGCGCGGGCACCAAGCACGGCTGGAAGCCGATCGGCGGATGGAAGTTCGGCAATACCATCGATGGCTGCCAAGCCGAATTCGTATGTGTTCCCGACGCCTTGGTTAATCTGAGTCCTGTACCTGATGCTTTGACCGACGAGCAAGTTCTGATGTGCCCAGACATCATGTCGACAGGTTTCGTCGGCGCAGAGAACGGAGATATTCGCATCGGCGACAGTGTCGTGGTCTTTGCTCAAGGACCGATCGGGCTTTGCGCCACGGCGGGCGCCAAGCTGAAAGGCGCCACCACGATCATCACTGTCGATGGGGTCTCTGAACGATTGGCAGTATCGCGCAAGCTCGGAGCGGATTTCACAATCGATTTCAAGAAAGTGAATCCGGTAGAGGAGATCATGAGGATCACTGACGGTCGCGGGGTCGATGTTGCCATCGAGGCGCTGGGTACGCAATCGACCTTCGAGGCAGCGCTACGCGTGCTCCGGCCGGGCGGCACGCTGTCGAGCCTCGGCGTCTACTCGACCGACCTCACCATCCCGCTCGGGGCCTTCGCAGCTGGGCTGGGCGATCATAAGATCGTAACGGCGTTATGTCCGGGTGGAAAAGAGCGGATGCGGCGCCTTATGGGTGTGATCGCTTCAGGCCGGGTCGATCTGACATCGTTGGTCACGCACCGCTACAAGCTCGACGATATCGAGAAGGCCTATGATCTTTTCTCTCATCAGAGAGACGGAGTGCTGAAAGTCGCGATTACTCCCTGATATCGGACGCAGCGCTTATGGCGGAGCTGACCATGTGATATGCGCACTGATGCGCTCGGATTCCTTAGTCAGTTTATCCAGCTGCGTGTTTCGGTAATGTCTCAGTTTGAAGATAAACTAGCAGAAAGGGGCCGCACGCCCACCATAGATGTGTTATAGTTAGCAACAAGCAGGAAGCTATCCGTGCGGCTGGAATCAACCCTTACCTGTCCGAAGTGCAACTATCAGGCTATCGAGACGATGCCGACTGATGCCTGCCAGTTCTTTTATCACTGCAAAGGCTGTGGAGCGAGACTAAGACCACTAGCAGGCGACTGTTGCGTATTCTGTTCTTTTGGATCTGTGCCGTGTCCACCGATCCAGAGCAGCACCAGCTGCTGTACGGGGAAGACCACTTAGATGCCCATAGCCCTAAAGCCGATAAGCGCTGGGCCGACGTCATAAGACCTGCCGTCATGATCGGCAGGATTACGACTGGCGATATCGAGTGCGGAGCCACGCATACAGTGTCAATACATGGACACCAATGTTAGGCAGACGGATGTCGGCCTGTCCATGAAAGGACCGTTTGGGGATCAATCCCAGCTACATCCACTAGCTTGTCGGGATTCAGAATACGGAGTCGTCGATAGTGGAACTCGACAATCTTTTCGTTGGAAAGGCCACGCAGGATCCGATTGACGTGGATCCCAGTCAAACCTGTCGCGTCGCCAATATGCTCCTGGGTTAAAGGAAGATGCATTTCCTCCGAACGATAGGCTGGCCACGTCATGCGATACCGAACATAGAGCTCAAGTAGGGAACGTGCGACCCGTTCGCGTGCCGAGCGCTGCCCGACACTTGAAAGGTGATCATATGCAAGATTCCGCTCACGCCAGACGGTCCAGGCGAGGCGCAATCCAATTCCGGGATGTTCCTCGATGAGTGGCCCGAGGTTTTCATGCGGGATGACGCAGACTGTGGCTTCCGTTAAGGCCTCAGCACCGTAGACTGCGACAGGTCCAGGATAGAGCCCAAGCAACGCCCCAGGGAGCACAAAATGGAGGATTTGACGACGCCCATTTTTGATCAGGCTATATAAGAATACCCATCCGTCAACGAGATGATAGAGCCCCGCACACGGTTCAGCCGGCCGAAACAGATCTTCACCAGCGTTAATTGTACGATCGCTCGACTTGTAGCCTGCAAGAACCTTCCGCACTTCCGAGGCACAGTCTCCGCACAACCCTTCAATACTTACCCGACAGGCGACACAATCAACCGGTAGTGCTCTTGATCTTCTTGGAAAACTCGCCATCGCTTGACCACCCACGTCGTCGCAGACGAACTCCCTCGCCTAGGGGGAGTGGGTGGAAGGCCGAATCTTGGAATTTCAATGGTTTCCACTTCAGCAATCCGAGACCTAAATTTGAGGTAGCACCTCTCCTTTTATTAAGACGCTTTGGTCTGTGTTATATTACACTTTACATAACTCCGATGTTTACATCTGGTGAGATTTGTTGGGATCACCATCGCCTCGTGATGGCGCCCGAACACTCACGGGGGTGGCATAGCGACTTTCGTGCACCCCTCGTCGCATCCCGCAGTGTCATCCCCCGACGATAGTTTCTCAAGCGTTCGGTTGGCCCACCGAAGCTACATACGAGCGCTTTCCTGCTTCCGAAACCGAGAAGCCTGCATCACGATCCCCATGTAGAACGCCTACATAACCCTCTGCACCGCAGTCATTTCTGAGACACGCAGAAGATAATGGAGGAATATGACGTGACCTCCACCAGACATGGATCACCTCAGGCGACAGTTTCCGAAGTGCTTCGGTAAGATCGTGTTCACCGAGCAACCTTCTCAAAATGCTCGTCGTCTTGAGAAAAGCTAAAGCGCTTCCATGACGGGGCAATCCGAGAGAGCAATCTGCTGTCACCGTCCCGATTTGAACGATCCAGTCTCTAATTATGATTCAAGATGGTCCCTTCTTAGGCAAACATGATGGCCGCTGCAAATCAGCAGCTCAAGGCTCGCACAATCGGAGCAGAATATCTAAATGCTGCCGACGACGCGACGCTAACAACATCGCAGCGTCGATGGATGTGAATGGGTGAGACTAGTAGAGGAAACGCTGGGCATTTTCCTCATTCAACAAATCACTATCGATCCATGCCATAGCAACACGCGGATCGATTCCAGCAACATCAACGAGTCTGTCCGGATTTAGGATACGAAGGCGTCGATAGTGAAATTCAGCCACCCCTTCCTTTCGTAAATTTCGCAACACCCGATTGACATGAATGTGGGTGAGACCCGTTGCGTCACCAATGTGCTCCTGAGTCAACGGCAGATACATTTCCTCGCTGCGATGTCCTGGCCAACGCAGCCGACATCGAATGAACAGTTCGAGAAGCAAGTATGCCACCCGCTCTCGTGCGGAACGTCGACCCATACTGGACAAATGGTCATAAGCGAAGCTACGATCTTGTGAGATGAGACCTGCAAGCTGCATTCCGATCTCAGGATTGCTCATAGCAAGACGCCCAAGATTCGAATGCGGAATGATGCCGACGGTCGCATCGGTAAGGGCCTGCGCGCTATAATTCATCACTGAACCCTGTGTAGGCATAAAGGCCAGCACGGCTCCTGGCAGGGCGAACTGGAGAATTTGCCGACGACCATCTTCCATCAAACTATACAGGGCAACCCACCCGCTGATGAGGCTGTAGATTGCATCGCCTTTCTCACCGGCGCGGAATAGATCACATCCCGCCTTAATCTGGCGATCTGTTGACCTATAGCGGTCATCTATATCCAACCCGCGCGTTGCGCGGTCGGCATCAAAGTCATCCCCGCGCACCGGACTGGTTTGACGATTTGAGGAAATCTTTCTTGCCACACTCATCAAGCTTAACATCTTTCGACTCCCAAAGAACTGAGCACACATGTCTCATCAAGGACGGGTTCGAGAACCGAGACCCGCAGCATCTATTGCCTTCCGGTCGAACGCTGCTCACCCGCGAAACCAGCGATGGCGTGTTCGATCGAGAGCTTGATCAGAGAGTGATTCTGGGGGGTCGAAACTGGCTATCCGATTGAATCGAAGACAGGTACGTTTGGGGGAGTGGAAAATCCAATTTCAAAATGAGGCTTTGAGCAGCGGACCAGCCCGTAGCAATCATACCTGCCGTACAACCAGCACAGCACGAGCCGACCTCAAGACCATGACGATAGCCTGATTCCTCATCAAAACGAGCGACAGTTATAATTGCAGGCTTGGCAACAGAGGCGACTATAGCCGGCTGTTTTGCAATCAACTTAGTCGCGGCTTGCGTAACATGTGGTGCCGACTTATCGCCATCTTGGCATGCATACGAGGGCATGACGGTCACAAACGTAAACAAGAGCAGGATCGCCGCGACAAGCGATGCCCACTTCAGCACCGTTCCACCACGCTCTAAAAGCGAGATTGCACTATTGGGCCGATTTGGCGATGGCAAGGCTAACATGCCGCGCTCGTTCAATTTCCGAGGACACAGGACACACTGCAATTTCAATAATCGTGTCCGCCGCCCAGTGGCTTGATCTGTATCAATTCGCGCCGGTCGTGCAAATCTTATGTAATGATGTGCTTGATGTCTGATCGAGATTAAGGCCAGAAGCTTGGGTTTTGGCTATCTTTTAAAAATGTTGGGTACATATAGGAAACTCGTGACCGAGAATGCATCCGGCCAGTCGGCAGTGCCGACTGCTGTACTGGTGATGAATTCTGGGTCCACATCTCTGCTATGTCCATTTTTCGGCAAGTGTGACGGTATCTTGCTCATCAATGCGGCCAACGGCTCCAAAGAATTTCGTCCACGGAAGCGATCGGACGCCGAATCGATGTGTGACCTCATTCTGGAATTGAAGCCCAGGCGAGTGATTTGCGGATTCATCGATAAACCCGAAAAACAGCGGCTACACGCCGCTGGTATCGACGTTCGTCTCGGCGCTTGTAGTTGTACCGTCGATGAGCTTGTGACCTCGTTTTCCAGTTTACCAAGGGCTTGATGGACTGGCTCTCGTCGCGAATCCTTCATGCATATATAGCGAAATTGATATGTGGCGAACCCGCGCCGCAGCTACAGCATGATGTTGTCCGGAGCGCATTGTCGAATCCCAGCTGACCCTGGTTCGATACGCTAACCGTCCTTCTTATGTTGCTGCCGGGTATGCGCCCAGATTGCTGCTGGCAGCTTTGACAATCAGGCGATTTGTCCGGTGGCGTGAGCCCTCGGTGTTCGCGGACGCCAGCCACCCCCGAATATTATCCACACCAGATAGAGGGACATCAGCGCTCCGCCGAAACAGAACACAGAGATGTAGGCGTATGAAAAAAAGAGATAAGTGACGATCAAAACCGTGGCAACTAACAGTCCGAAAATCCTGATGTTCGCCTCGCGTGATAAAAGCAATGATCCCACCACGACGGCAACGTAGATTGCATAGGTCGTGTGGCGACCGATGATATAGTCAAAAAGCTCCTTGCCCTCATAGACAATGACGCGCGGTAGGAACTGCGTCGTGAGCCAGTCATTATGTGCAAAATAAGGGAAGTATTGCATGGCGCCGAGCATGCCGCCCACAATAGCGAGCACCAAGTAAAGGGGTTTGCGTCGCTCGGATTCCAGGAAATACACGGAGAATGGAACCCAAACCGGCCACGCAAGCCAAGAGAAAAACATGTAGGCCAACGAAAATTGCGCGACCAAGGCAGCATTCCCGTTTGCCATCCAGACCGCACCTTCAAACCCCTGCTGCAAACCGAATAGAAGAGGAAGAGCGGCAATGGGGAGATACCTGCGATCAGTCTTGTAGGCACGAACCACGCTAACAGCACCAGCCAACACTAGAACTGCGGCGGCAGTGAAACTGGCTTCGGCCGAAAAGCACATGAGGATATCCTTCATCGCCACCCGCGAACGATTGCACCTAATCTGGCGATATTTTGAACGAGCAATGGAGATTTCTCCAAATTGCCGGTGGAGGTCAAACACTTTCCGATCTCACTTACCAGTTCAGTTCGGATGTGCCTCGCATGATCGGAACTTCTATTCTGGCCCCTCGTTTAGCCCGTCATGGTCAAATCAGAAGGTAGCCTGCTGACGGGGAGCCCGGCCCCCGCGTATCTGCACTCACTGGCCGCCGTGCCGGCGCCCATCGGAGCGTATCGAAAGGGACGACCTATGTGTATGCCATCCTGAAGGAGCCATCGGCGTCCGGGATTTGGCAGCGGCTTCACACTAAGCAAAGTTTGTTTAACCGAGATTAAATACGCCGGTGCCCGGTCGCGATACTTTTTCACGAGAGTTTCGACATCGAAGATAATCGACGACGGACTCAAGAATTGCAGAGTGACGCAATGAGCTTTGGCTGCGCGTTGCATACGCTGGTTGTTTTATGAAAGAACCGCATGTCACATCATGATCACGCAGACCGACCTTCTGGGCCAGAAGGCCGATTTCTGACGTCACGAACCGGTATTGCCCTTCTGGTCCTGCTCGCGATCGCTGGATTTCTGCTCTTCACGGAGCATCGTGCCCACGTCCTGAATTGGGGGCTTTTCCTCTTGGTGCTCGCTTGTCCGCTCTTGCATTTGTTCATGCATGGCGGACATGGAGGTCACTCGCGGCATGATACCGGATCTCAATCGGATGCCGGGACCAAGAGGGATGGCACATGAGCGACGCCGCGCCCGCCTACGGTCTCTGGAGCTTGGTCATCGTCAATTCAGTGATCTTCATCTTCTTCGCTTATAGCTTCTTCAAACCGCAAACGGGCCGCGACTGGCGATCGTTCGGAGCATTCAGCGCATTTATCGTCGCGTTGTTCACCGAAATGTACGGGTTCCCGCTCACAATCTATTTCTTATCAGGCTGGCTCCAGAGCCGGTATCCCGGCATCGATTGGTTCTCCCATGACGCCGGGCACCTTCTCGAAGAGTTGTTCGGCTGGCAGGGAAACCCGCACTTCGGTCCATTTCATATTCTAAGCTTTGTTTTCATCGGCGGCGGGTTCATCCTGATTTCAGCGGCCTGGAAGGTGCTCTACGAAGCCCAGAAAAGTCATAGCCTGGCGACCACCGGACCCTATAGCTACGTTCGTCACCCGCAATATGTTGGCTTCGTCTTGGTGATGTTCGGATTTCTTCTGCAATGGCCGACCATTCTGACGCTTGCGATGTTTCCTTTCCTAGTCTGGATGTACGCCCGCCTCGCACGGCAAGAAGAACGAGATACATCGTCTACCTTTGGCAAGTCCTATACTGACTATGCCGCGCGCGTGCCTGCCTTTATTCCGCGTCTAAGTCGTATCCGTCAGTCCGCCGCCTAGGCTCGGTCGAGGCAGAGTGCTGAGCGTAGCGCATAAGCTGGTTGCCAAGGAATCGCGTTGACATGTGAAGGCGGGTGACATGAGAGAACAATCACGACGACTCGCATCGCGCTATTGGATCACATCCAAGAAGCATTTCGGCTTTGTCGTCGTGCTGCTTGCCGTGGTCATCCTGACATGGAGTCCTGCGAAAGCCGCGGAAAGCGATGACACCAAGTCGGCGGGTGGGTTGACTGTCTATCTCGGTGTGGTACCGGCCGAAATCATTAAAGGCCCTGGACCTCACTTGGCCGAGCGACCGATGCATGGCGGAGCGCCGAAGGGCCAGCACGAACACCACGTCGTTGTCGCGGTCTATGATTCCGCTAGTAATATACGAATCACGGATGCGACCGTGACCGCAAAGATCTCCGGGATCGGACTCTCGGAGAAAATACTTGAGCCCATGACAATCGCCAATACGATTACCTATGGTGCTTACTACAACGTGTATGCCGATCTCTACACGATCAGCGTAACGGTTCAGCGTCCAGGTTCACAAGCTGTGGTGCTGGACTTCAAATACGATCACCGCAGCCCTGATCGCGGACCGATCGCAAGCGTGAAACCAACTTTTGGCGAGACAATTGAAATAAATGGGTCGTCATATCGTCGTCGATTGGCCTACACGGTTCATGTTTGCAATGATCCCTGCTCGTGCTGTTTCACGTTCACGTTGCGAGCAATCCTGCTTTAGCGTGCGCTTCGTCGTAGGTAAAAATTACATTGGCATCCGGCACCGCCAGATGCTCATTCGTCTCGGGGCAAGCCAGACGCGCAAGCAGATCGCGGATCACGTTAAGACGCGCGACACGTTTATCGTCGGCGCGAACTACAATCCATGGAGAGATAGGACTCGACGTTCTCGCCAACATCCGGTCCCGAGCCTCGCTATAACCCTCGAAGTGTTTCAGCGCCACCTTGTCGATGGGGCTCGTCTTCCATTGCTTTAGCGGATCGTCACGGCGAGATCGAAGACGTTTCTTCTGTTCTTTTTTACCAATGTCCAGATAATATTTTAGAATCTGAATTCCTGAACCGATGAGCATTTGCTCGAACGGAACGACTTCCTCCAAGAAGCTCTCATACTCACGATCCGTGCAGAATTCCATTACCCGCTCGACACCCGCTCGATTGTACCAACTGCGATTGAAGAGCACTGACTCCTGGGCCGAGGGCAAATGCGGCACATAACGCTGAAAGTACCAGGAGGCGCGGTCTCTGTCAGACGGCTTGCCTAGCGCTACGACGCGAGTTTCGCGCGGACTAAGGTGTTGGACGATACGTTTGATCGTGCCGTCCTTACCGCTCGCATCGCGACCTTCGAATAAGATCAAGACTTTGTGTCCATGCTTGATAATATGCCTTTGGACCTTCACGAGCTCAACTTGGAGCTCGTGCAATAACGCCTTATATTTTGCATGGTCCTCTGAAGATCGGCTCTTTGCTTTCTTTGCCATTGGCTTACTCCAATTTGGGGACTGCTGAGTAATCTCAGTTGTGCCCCGTGTAGCTATTCACGACAAACAGGAACTGACGCAGGCCGATATCGTTTCTTGCTGCGAAGGGCTTCGTGCCCGCAAGCGCTGGTACGTGGAACGCGTGATGGTCGGTTATTAGCCCATCTCCACTTGATCGGCCTCCTTCTCTCCGAGTGCGGCATCGCATGGCCCGGCGAATGAGCAAAGAGGCTGTCAGTGTTGAGCTTGCCTACGAGATGAACGATCGGCAAACTTAACCTTGATCAAAGACATGCTTTGGGGAAGCAGCGACCAAACAGACCCCGCATGAAATAGCGCTCGCGTCTCACGCGGGCCAAGCTTCGTTAAACATTCCATGGGCGCCATATTCTCCCGAAGGCCGTAACAAACAGCAGGTGCGTAAAATGACCTCCGATCGGCCTCATACCCACCACCACGATGGTCATGCAGTCGGCCGACGGCCAGACGACCATACCGATGCCAAGATTGTGGCCGCTGCCGGCTCCAGCCATTCCGAGCATGCCGGGCACGGTGGCCACGACCACTCCGCAATGGTCGCTGACTTCCGCAAACGGTTCTGGGTCACGCTCATTCTCACGCCGCCGGTTCTGCTTCTTTCGCCAATGATCCAGCACTGGCTAGGCATCGCCCAAAAGCTCGCCTTTGCTGGAGACGGACTGGTTCTATTCGCTCTTTCGACGATCGCCTATGTCTATGGCGGGTGGCCGTTCCTTGTGGGCTTTACGTCCGAACTGCGAAAAGGGCAGCCCGGAATGATGACCCTGATCGCGCTGGCGATCTCGGCAGCCTACTTCTTCTCGGCCGCCACCACTTTTGGCTTTCCGGGAGAACCGTTCTATTGGGAGCTCGTGACTTTGGTCGCCATCATGCTTCTCGGCCACTGGGTCGAGATGCGCTCCGTGATGGGTGCATCGCGCGCACTTGAGGAACTGGTCCGCCTGCTGCCCGACAGCGCAACAAAAATCGACGCCGACGGCTCAACGCACGAGGTTTCCATCTCCGCATTGCAGCCGGGGGATCGGGTTCTCGTCCGCCCTGGCGCCAAGGTACCCGTAGACGGGACGATTATCGAAGGATCATCCGGCTTCAACGAGGCGATGCTGACCGGCGAATCCCGCCCGGTCTCGAAGACGGTTGGCGCCACCGCTATCGGCGGCGCGATCAACGGCGCCAATGCCGTGACCATCGAAGTGACCGCCACCGGCGATGCGACCTATCTCGCCCAAGTCATCGATCTCGTGAAGAAGGCGCAGGCTACAAGATCGCGGACACAGGATATCGCCAACCGTGCTGCCGCCTGGCTGACCTATATCGCTCTCGCTGTTGGCTTCGGCACGTTCTTCATCTGGTGGCTTGTGCTCGGTGCGTCGCTCCAGTTTGCGCTCGAGCGCATGGTAACCGTAATGGTCGTCGCCTGCCCGCATGCGCTCGGCCTTGCCGTTCCACTCGTCGTTGCCGTCAGCACGTCGCTTTCCGCCGGGAACGGACTTCTGATCCGCGACCGTGCGGCGTTCGAGCGGGCGCGTAACCTCAACGCGGTCGTCTTCGACAAAACCGGCACGCTGACAGAGGGCCGTTTTGGAGTCAGTGACATTGTACTGCTCACCGGCGGCAGCGAGGACGAGGAACTCGCGTTCGCAGCCGCAGCCGAGAGCCAGTCCGAACACCCAATTGCCCACGGTATCGTCGCCGAAGCAAAGAATCGCGACTTGACCGTCCCGAAGGCAAGCGATGTTCGCAACATCACCGGAGAAGGCATCGTTGCCAATGTCGATGGTCAGGACATCCGTATCGTCAGTCCCGGCCACCTCGCCAGGCAAGGCAAGGCGATTGACCACGAGCGGCTCAAGCAATTAGAGAGTCAAGGCAAGACCGTCGTCGTTCTTGTCCGCGCTGAAGAGCCGCGCGCGCTGTTCGCGCTTGCCGACATTGTCCGGCCGGAATCGAAGGACGCCATCGCGGAATTGAAGGCGCTCGGGATCAACTCCGTGATGCTCACTGGCGATGCCAAGGGAGTCGCCCAAGCGGTGTCTGAGGAATTAGGCATAGCTGAGTATTTCGCCGAGGTGCTGCCGGACCAGAAGTCCGAGAAGATCGAGGAGTTGCAGGCCCGCGGCCTGCAGGTCGCCATGGTTGGCGACGGCGTGAATGACGCGCCGGCGCTGGTCGTAGCCGATCTCGGGATCGCCATCGGTGCCGGTACCGATGTCGCCGTGGAATCCGCCGACGTCGTCCTAGTCAGGAGCGACCCACGCGATGTGGCCGCAATCCTCGGCCTGTCGCGCGCCACGTACCGCAAGATGGTGCAAAACCTGATCTGGGCGACCGGTTATAACGCAATTGCCATCCCGATGGCGGCCGGCATCACCTTCGGAACGGGTTTCCTCATGACCCCGGCCGTCGCCGCCGTCTTCATGTCGGCCAGTACTGTCATCGTTGCCATCAACGCGCAGTTTCTGCGTTTCTACAGGCGGCACAAATGAAGGCGTCGCCGGATCAAACGAGCAGACGGTCATGCGCCTGATTCTGCCCCTACCCGGAAACGAGACCTTCGCCCGCCATTTGGCAGAAGCCGGAAGATGGGAGCTTGGCGAGATCGAGACACGCCATTTTCCCGACGGAGAAACCTATGTGCGGATTCTATCGGATGTCGCGGACCGACGCGTCGATTTCGTCTGCACACTGGCGCGACCGGACGACGGCTTCCTGCGTCTCGTTTTCGCGGCCGATGCGGCCCGGTCGCTCGGCGCGCGCGAGGTCACGCTCATTGCGCCTTATCTCGCCTATATGCGGCAAGATCGTCGCTTTCTTACCGGCGAGGCAGTAACGTCAAAAACCTTCGCCCGCCTCGTGTCCTCGACCTTCGATCGACTGGTGACTGTCGATCCACACCTTCATCGCTATCCCGCTCTTTCCGCTCTCTACACGATCCCAACCGAGACGCTTCATGCCGCGCCACTTCTCGCCAACTGGATCGCGGCAGAAGTGGAAAAGCCTTTCATCATCGGGCCAGATGAGGAAAGCAACCAGTGGGTCTCGGCCATTGCAGCACGCATCGGCGCACCCTACACAGTGCTACGCAAGATTCGCCATGGCGACCGCAGCGTCGACGTCGAACTCCCTGATCTTTCGGAATGGCGTGGGCGGCAACCGGTTCTCGTGGATGACATCGCTTCCTCCGGCCGCACGATGATCGAGGCGGCCCGGCAATTGCCACTTCAGGGGCTGCCACGGCCGATCTGTGCAGTAGTCCATGGTGTCCTCGCCGACGACGCCTACGAGCGTCTTCAGGCCGTCGCACAGCGGATCGTCTCCAGTGACAGTGTTTCGCATCCGAGCAATGCCATTCCCCTCGCGCCGCTGATTGCGTCCGCCATCGCGTTCGCGGATAAAGCCGAGGAGGACTTGATCCGTCACCGTCGGCCACCGGAACCGCTGGATGAGGTTGAGCGAGCGGGCATGGACTCCTTTCCGGCCAGCGATCCTCCGCCATGGACGGCCGGACGATGATGCCGAAGCCCCTCCGGAGAACGGCATGTGAAGCAGAGCGACCCCGTTGCGGCATCCAATTCTCGTTTGAAGCGGGCAGAACTGGCGTCATCCTTTGGCTCCGGCCTTCTCGGCCTTGGGCTGGGAGCGATGGCGTCGCCCTACATCGCCGATTTAGCTCTATTCGTGCTAGTCACAGGAGCTCTGATGCATGGCTGGGGCATGTACGACAAGCACGCGACCGAACGCGATCTTGGGCGACCGGAAGTCGTCTGGATGAAAGCGCTTTACCGGTCGTGTTGGCTTGTCCTGGCTGGGCTGGCGACCTTGCTCGTTTTCAGGGTCCTCTTCTAGACAACCCGATACGAGCTACGGAGCAATTCTGCCAACAATCATTCGACCCGGCCGAGTGGTGTCAACTGCGACGTCGCCTAAGCGGAATGCCCGGACACGGAACACAATCACACAAGCGTGGGCAGGAAGTATGAGCGAATTGAAATCGGCAGCATTCGAGCAATGGCGGAAGGGTTACGGGCCGATTCAACACAGCGCTGAAACAGCCGATCGAATTGCCAACTTAGCAGCATCCGCACCGCTTGATGCCGACACGCTCTACAACCTACTCGCCGCCGCCGACCGGCTGACCTGCGCGGCGATGTGGACCGTCGTCCATATGACCTATGCCCGCCGGGTCGATCTGTCCGGCGCCCCATTGCCGGCGGACGCCTTCAAGCCAACCCCCGAAGGCCATACTGGCGGCTCACTCAATATGGTTCCAGCCTTCGTCGGCTATCTCGCCGCCAACTCGATCACCGCAACGACCCGCTCCTGGATAATGGGGCAAGGTCATTGCGTCGCCGCGATCGAAGCTGTCAATGCGCTGACCGGCGATGTTTCGCCGGCACAGAAAGGCCGATACGACCGGACCGAGAAGGGCCTCTCTCAACTCGCCGCAGATTTCTATTCCTATGCCATCGATGCGGAGGGTAGCGCCGCGGTCCCGCTCGGGAGCCATGCCGGTCCCAACACCGCTGGCGCGATCTCCGAAGGCGGCTATCTTGGCTTCGCGGAAGTCCAATACATCCACATGCCGCTTCCGGGGGAGAGCCTTATCGCCTTCCTGAGCGACGGTGCTTTCGAGGAGCAGCGCGGCTCCGACTGGACGCCCCGCTGGTGGCGCGCCGAGGATTCGGGCCTTGCGATCCCCGTCATGATTCTCAACGGACGCCGCATCGAGGAGCGCGCGCAGATCGCCCAGCAGGGCGGTTCCGATTGGCTCGCAGCCCATCTTCGCCATAATGGCTTCGATCCCTTCACCGTGGACGGACGTGACCCAGCCGCCTTCGCCTGGGCGATCCTCACGGCCGAGGAGCGTCTTGAACGCTTCGCCGCCGATGCCGACCACACCTATCCCGCACCCATGCCCTATGTGATCGCCGAGACAGTCAAGGGGTTCGGCTTTCCGGGCGCTGGCACAAATGCCGCGCACAATCTTCCGATCGATGGAAATCCGTTCCGGGACGAAGCGGCGCGACGCGCCTTCAACGAAGCTTGTGCCACTCTCTTTGTATCACCCGAAGAGATCGACAGCGCGGTTGGCGCGCTTGCCATCCACGATCATCAAAATCGACCGCCCGAAAGCAGGCATTCGCTGGCAATCCGCCAACCGCCGCCGCCTCAGCTTCCCGAACCCGAATGGACTCGCGCGGGCGAGCCGCCCGACTGCGCCATGCATGCGCTCGATCGCTGGTTCGTACGCGTCGTCGACGCCAATCCGGACCTGCGACCGCGAGTTGGCAACCCCGACGAGTTGCGCTCCAACCACATGGGCGCGACCCTTAATCGCTTGCGGCATCGCGTCAACGCGTCGGAACCCGGCGTCGCGGAGGCAGTGAATGGGGCCGTCATCACCGCGCTGAACGAGGAAGCAGTGGCGGGTGCGGCGCTTGCCAACAAAGGCGGGATCAACCTGATTGTCAGCTACGAAGCCTTCGCTATGAAGATGCTTGGAGGTCTGCGTCAGGAGATCGTTTTCGCCCGGCGGCAGCGTGAGATCGGCCAGAAACCCGGCTGGATTTCAGTCCCCCTCGTCGTAACCTCCCATACTTGGGAGAACTCCAAGAACGAGCAGTCGCACCAGGATCCGACGATCGGAGAGGCATTGCTCGGCGAAATGTCGGACACCGCCCGTGTTATATTTCCTGTCGATGCCAATAGCGCCATGGCGGCGCTCCGTTCGGTCTACCAGGGGCGTGGCCAGGTAGCCTGTCTCATTGTGTCGAAGCGCGACATGCCGCACCGGTTCGACGGTGAAGCCGCGAGCCGCTTCGTCACTGAGGGTGCGGCTCATATCGACGGCAATCCCGGCGAACCCGACCTGCAATTGGTAGCGATCGGAGCCTATCAGCTTGAGGAGGCGCTCAAGGTGTCACAACGCCTCTTGGCGCGCGGCCTCAAAGCCCTCGTGACGGCGATGGCTGAGCCGGGTCGCTTCCGTGCGCCGCGCGATCCGATTGAGGCCGCCTTCACCGCGAGCGACAAGGATCTTGCCGCGTTGTTTCCTCCGCAGCTTCCCCGCGTGATCGTCACGCATACGCGGCCTGAGCCGATGCTCGGCCTGTTGCGCCGGCTGGACGGCGGCCCGACACGGACGGTCGCACGCGGCTATATTAGCCGCGGTGGCACGCTCGACGTCACCGGCATGCTGTTCGCCAATCGCTGCACCTGGGCTCACCTGATCGATGCAGCGGCCGCGCTTGCCGGGTGGCAGCGCAACGAATTGCTCACGCCAGCCGAACGCGACGCCATCGACGGACGGGGTGACCCGGCTGATCTTTTCCAACCCTCGATCTGAAGGCCGTCATGCTCACACTCACCTCACTCGGCGGTGCAGGAACCGTCACCGGCTCGAAACATCTTCTCTCTCACGGCGGAAAGCGCATTCTGATCGACTGCGGCCTATTCCAGGGCTTGAAGAATTTGCGCGAGTTGAACTGGACGCCATTGCCGATCGAGCCTTCCAGCATCGATGCTGTCGTCCTGACCCACGCCCATCTCGACCATTCCGGCTATCTGCCCAAGCTTGTGCGCGACGGTTTTCGAGGCCGCATCTTCGCAACCGACGCCACGCGCGATGTGGCCGAGATGATCCTTAAAGATAGCGGCTATCTTCAGGAGAAGGATGCGGAGTACGCCAACCGCAAGGGATTCTCGAAACACAAGCCCGCCTTGCCGCTCTACGGCATTCACGACGCGGAACGTACGGTTGAGTTCTTCTCGCCGATCCCCTTCGGCAAGACCGTTCAGCTTCCGGGTGGCGCGGTGCTGACATTCCGTCATGCCGGGCACATCCTGGGTGCCGCAACCGCTGACATCGAATGGGCTGGCCGCCGCGTTGCCTTCTCCGGCGATCTCGGACGCTATGACGATCCGGTGATGCTCGATCCCGAGCCGATCCTGAAAGCCGATTACATTGTCGTCGAATCCACCTACGGCAACCGTGTCCATCAGCCGGGCGACACCACAGAGCTTCTCGGCGCCGTTATCGAGCGGACGGTCCAGCGCGGCGGCACCGTCGTGATCCCAGCCTTCGCCGTCGGTCGAGCACAATCTCTGCTCTATCATTTTTGGAAGTTGAAGACCGCCGGCAGACTTTCGAACATTCCGATCTATCTCGACAGTCCCATGGCGATCAACGCGACCGATTTGCTTCACGCGCACCGTTCTGATCATCGCCTCACACCGGAAATCTGCGGCGCGATCTGCGGAATTGCAATTTATACAAGAGATGTCGAAGCTTCCAAAGCAATCACCGCCAGCCGTTATCCCAAGGTGGTGATCTCCGCGAGCGGTATGGCGACCGGCGGCCGCGTGCTCCATCATCTGAAGACATTCGCGCCTGATCAGAAAAATACGATCCTGTTTTCCGGTTTCCAGGCCGCCGGGACGCGAGGACGAGCGATGTTGCAGGGTGCTCAGGAGATCAGGATCCACGGTGAATGGATTCCAGTTCGCGCGGAGGTCGACGATCTAACGACGCTCTCGGCTCATGCGGACGCCAACGAACTGATGCGCTGGCTCTCAGGCTTCCGTCACGGCCCCTCGCGTGTCTTCATCGTGCACGGCGAGCCCGAAGCGGCTGAGGCGCTACGCGTTCGCATCGACAAGGATCTCGGGTGGAACGCGACCGTTCCCCGTCAGGATCAGGCGTTCGATCTATGACCGCCCTCGAACCGAACGACGCAGTCGCACAGCCGACGCTCCGCGCCAAACGTCTTGGCCTCCATACCCAGCATCAGGCGGTTGTCATCATGCGCACAGACTGCCATGTCTGCCGATCGGAGGGCCTTACCGCAAGATCGCAGATCCTCGTTTCGACCAACAGCCGACAAGTACAGGCAACCCTCTTCCAGGTTGAGGGCGACGGATTAGTCGCGCACGACGAGATTGCGCTTTCGGAGACCGCCTGGACAATCCTCGGCATTGTTAACGGCGAGGCCGTGAAAGTCACACACGCCCCCGCGCTCGAATCGCTGGCAAGCGTCCGCCGGCGCATCTACGGCAACCGCCTCAACACCTCCGCCTTTGCGGCGATCGTCAAGGATGTCGTGGCGGGTCGGTACACCGACGTGCATCTTGCCGCTTTCCTGACAGCGGGCGCTGCCCTGCCTCTGGATGAGGAGGAAACCGCCGACCTGACCAACGCGATGGTCGAGGTGGGCGACCGCATGCACTGGGATACCCCGATTGTCATTGACAAGCACTGTATCGGCGGTCTGCCGGGCAATCGCACCACGCCGATAATTGTCGCGATCGTTGCGGCACATGGCCTTATCATGCCCAAGACCTCTTCCCGCGCGATAACCTCGCCGGCGGGTACGGCTGACACGATGGAGACGCTTGCGCCAGTCGACCTCGACATTGCGACGCTCAGGCGTGTGGTGGAGGCCGAGGGCGGCTGCATCGCATGGGGTGGGGCGGTGCATCTCAGTCCAGCCGACGATATCTTTCTGCGCGTCGAACGTGAACTCGATATCGATACGGAAGGTCAGCTCATTGCTTCCGTGCTGTCAAAGAAAATTTCCGCTGGCTCGACCCATGTGGTGATCGACATTCCCGTCGGCGCGACCGCAAAGGTCCGCAGCGAAGAGAGCGCCGATCACCTTGCTAAGCGTATTGGCATAGTCGCAGCACGCTTCGGCCTCACCGCGACATGTCTCCAGACCGACGGGTCGCAGCCCGTCGGCCGGGGTATCGGGCCGGCCCTTGAGGCTCTCGACATCCTGGCTGTCCTTCAAAATGCACACGATGCACCGGACGACCTTAGGAGGCGCGCCGCGGCGCTTGCGGGCGCAGCGCTCGAAATCGGCAGAAAAGCCGAAAAGGGCGAAGGGACTCGGCTCGCGCTCAAAACGCTTGCCGAAGGTTTAGCCTGGACGAAATTTAAGGCCATCTGCGAGGCGCAGGGCGGCATGCGCACACCCCCGACCGCCTCCAACGTTCACCCGCTTGTGGCGCCGCATGCAGGACGTATTGTCCATATCGACAACCGAAAGCTCGCCCGACTGGCCAAACTCGCCGGAGCCCCCGAGGCCAAGGCTGCCGGCGTTCGCATGGACGTGCGGCTGGGCCACGAAATTGATAAGGGCCAGCCAATGCTTCATGTCCATGCCGAGACGCGCGGCGAACTCGCTTATGCTCTCGAATACGCTGCCCGGTCCGGCGATATCATCAAGGTCGAACCATGAGGTGATTGTGGACGGGTGCAATCGCATCGTTCTCGCTGATGTCTTGGCACACCTCGATCGCCTCCATTGCTTTGCTAGTGTCGAGCTGATGTAGATAGTAAATACTCGCCGTCTGGTCATACAAGCCTTGTCGCGCTAGAAGGAAACAAAGCCTTGCGCATATACGACGCTCGCCATGCAACCGGAGGACCAACCTCTCCCGCGTCAGTGGATCGCAACCGGACCCAGGCTTTTTTGACACGGTGCACGACGTGGATTCGCTGATCCCTCAGCTTGGCCTGGCTCTGGCGATTGGATTACTCGTTGGGCTCGAGCGCGGCTGGCGGGAAAGGGAAACCCCGGACGGTGGCCGCACTGCTGGCATCCGAACATACAGCATCGCGGGATTGCTCGGTGGTATCATCGCGGCGCTCGCCGTCAGTCTGAACGCGCCCTCGGTGCTGATCGCGGGCTTCCTTGGCTTTACCGCCGTATTCGCGTGGTACAATGTGCGTGAATCCGCTCATGATCAGAACTACAGCGTAACCGGCGTTGTCGCCGGGCTCAGCGTGTTCGCACTGGGGGCTCTCGCCGTCGTCGGGGACCATCGAGCCGCCGCCGCCGCCGGGACAGCACTCACTGCCGTTCTCGCCAGTCGTGATCTTCTGCACGGACTTCTCAAGCGAATTTCCTGGATCGAACTTCGTTCGGCGCTTGTGCTTGCCGTGATGACGGCGATCATCCTCCCGTTGCTGCCCGATCGTGCTATCGATCCCTGGGGCGGCTTCAATCCTCAGCAGGTCTGGTTCTTCACCGTGTTGACGGCCGCCGTTTCTTTCCTTGGCTATATTGCCGTTCGGGCGTTCGGTACGACTCGAGGTGTCCTGGTGAGCGGTCTCGCGGGAGCGGTCATCTCGTCCACCGCAGTAACGTTGGCGTTGGCACGAAGCGCCAGGACCGGCGCAAACCAGTGGCCGCTGGCGGGAGCGGCTAGTCTAGCTGCAACCGTATCCCTGATTCGGGTCACCGCGATTGTTGCAATCGTCGCGCCGTCCGTACTGGGCGTTGTGGGCTTGGCCATTCTGGCGGCGATTGGTGGCTTTACGCTCTGCGGCATTCTCTTCTTCTCGCGCCATGCTATCTCCGGCGTAGCGACACAACCACCACGCAACCCTTTCGAACTGGGACCGTTGGCCCTGTTCGCGGGGTTTTTCGCGGTCGTTTCCACAGTGAGCGCTGCGTTCTCGATCGGAAGCAGCAGTGGAATGGTAGCGACTTCCGCCGTCTCGGGTATGTTCGATGTTGACGTTGCGGTGCTCAGCGCGCTGCGGCTTCTCGGGCAACAGGCCACCGTAGAGGCAGTCGGGCATGCAGTGCTTCTCGCACTCACGACGAACGCACTAGGCCGGTTGTCGGTCGCCATCGTCGCCGGGCCGGTTCGCTTCTGGCTGCCGTTGGCCGGGGCCACGGCTGTGGCCGGTGCCCTCGGCCTTATGGCGTTTGTTACGTTACCGCACTTCGAATGGCTGGGTATGCCCGCGGTTCTAGGAAACTAAGCCAAGAAAATTTCGAGCGATCCGTTTATCCAATCCCGAATTGCACGCGTTGCCGAACCTCCAAAAGACAACTGTCTCTTGGGGGCATCGCATTCACGATCCTGCCTTGTCGGAAAGCCCATTTGGCTGCTTGCACTTTCACAGGTCCGGTCCTCCGCTCATCCTGTGCCCTTATCGCCCGCACCTCAACAGCAGGGACAGAGCAGCGCCTACTGCCAGGAAGAAGGGGACCGCGATGAACCAAAGAAAGTCCGAACTCAGGACGAGATTGCCGTAAACGAAACGTCCGAAGGCAACGACAACGCCAGCCGCAGTTGCCCAAGAAAGCCACCGCGTGCGCCCTGTCAGCATGAAGGTTCCGATACCGAGCAGCACAATCCCGAAGCCGGCAATGAACCCGCCCCAGCTCCGGAACACGACGCCAAGCCAGACGAGAAATGCCGGTGGCAAGGTCGCAATGTCGATTCCAGAATATCGGATGTCTTCCGGCAGAAGTGGGGGGCGCAGAGCCAGGAAATATACCGCCGTTCCCAAGGTGAGGACGCCGAGCACAAATATCAGGATGCCGCTGAGGGGGTCTTTGCCGAAGTCCATGGGGTGCTTCCTTCCATTGCGGACAGCCCTGAGGTTCAGCAGGGCTATGCTTGGCCGCAAACCCGGGCGGGCAACTGCACATTGTGCGGGTATTACACTGTCAACAGAACTCTAACGTAAGATGCGCCAGTGGCTGGGCGCCGCTTTGCCAATTTGTCAAATAGATTGTCTTGCGAGAGAGAGATTCTAACGCTGAAGTGCTTTGTCACCGGCCATTACGATGCGCTTCGGCCGCTGATGATGCTGCCGGCCGTGCAGACTTGGCACCATCGTAAAGCATTCGGAATATCTGCTCTTCCGCCGCATCGCGCTGCTTGCGCCCGTCTTCGATCGATTCGGAAACTCGCCCGATCGCTTCCCGTTCGCGACGGAGATCGGCATCGCCCTCCGGCAGCGGCTGGCGGCGTGGCTCAATCAGACGCGCGAGCGCGGCGACGCCGTGCATCCAAGGACTGAAGGATTCCGAAAGCAGGTAGCGGCTCGTGCGCATAGGGTGCAACCACTCGAGCGCGGTCGCCGTCCAGGGATTGGAGGCCATGCGCACGAATGGGCTGATCATCGTCTTATAGAATTGCTCGTTCACCTCCGACAAATGGCGAACTTGCTCGAATGCCGCCCGCGGCGTCTCAAACCGCAGATCTTCAACGCGCCGCTCCTCGAAACGGACCGAATATTCCGGCTTGTGGCAGTCGGGATTACCGGTCGGATTGTCGATCTTCATCTCGTAGAGACCTGGAGCGAGGGTCTCGATCTCACCGAGGCTTTCGAGCATCGCGCGATGTTCGAAGCGCGCGACCTTGGCCGACACGAAAATGCCGAGATGGCCAGCATGGGGGTTCGTCAGATAAACGATGCGCTGGCCGGCAGCCTTGAGATCGCCTGTATCCTTGTAGACGATCGTGATCCAGCCGAGCGCCTGGTGTGGTGGGCTGATGTTGTCGCCATAGGAAGCGAAGATCACCAGCGGATTGCGAATGCGCCGAAGGTCGGCGACGCATCCATCGCAGATCCGCATCTTGCCCTCCTCAAGGCGATTGCCGATGAAGAGGTTTTCGACGATGGCGACGATCTCTTCCCGGCTGAGAAAATAGAAGCCGTTCCACCAGCGCTCAAACTCAAGGAATCGCTCCCGTTCCGTATCGACATGCATGAACAGGTTGGCGTATTTCTCCCAGACGGCTTCTGGCTGAAGATTCTCGAAGTTGAAGGCGAGCCACGCGCCGTCCAAACGGCCATCGTTAAGATCGGCGAGAAGATGGGTGGACCAGACACCGCCGAGCAGCCCGCCAGCGATCCGCATGGGATTCACCCCGGATTCACCCGCCCAATAGGAGAGTGGAGAGCCGTTGAGCACGGCTGGCCCGACCAAGCCTTCGCAGTCCGCTGAGAGCAAGGTGACCGCCCAGCCGGCCTGACAGTTGCCATAGAGCACCGGGGGCTTGCCGGGATGGCGCTTGACTACGTCTTCGACGAAACGTCTGAGCGCATGAAGCACGTCGGCCAATGTCTGGCCCACACAGGGTTCAGGAAAGAAGGAAACGAAATAGACCGGATAGCCCTCGTGCATGGCCATCCCAACCTCGGAATCATGCTTGAAGCCGCCGATGCCCGGCCCCTGCCCCGCGCGAGGGTCAACGATGACAACAGGCGGCTTTGTTGGATCGACGCAATCTTCAATACAATTGTCGCCGATCCGGGTGATCCGCAGGAGGGCGTAATTGACGGGTCGTTCGAAACGGCGGGCATCGACCAGCGTCTCATAGTCGAAGTCGAGAAGCGGCGGCATGCCGGCACGCTGATGCGCGAGCATGTTGTTGGCGCGCTGGCGCAACGTATCCCAGAATAAAATAGACCGCTCGAAGAAATCCTGCTGATAGGCAAGGGGATTACGCACGATCTCTGCCATTCGGACTGGCGACGCCGGGACTGGATACCCCTCGCCGGTTGGTTTCACGTCACTCGCCGTAGCGGCGGCCACAACACGCTGTTGAACAGCCAACTGCTGACTTGGTGAAGCCTTCGGCACTTCAATCAGATCGGAACCCGACTTAGCTTCACGCATCATCATCTCCAATATCTGATCCTTAGTTTGAAGAAGTTGAAGGCGGATCGAAGATCAGGACGGCCGCCCGATATGCAATTACGAAACTTTGGCGTTGCGTTCGGAATCAGTGGCTTTGTTTGCCTGCTGTCGTATCTCGTCCGCAGTCTCGCTCGCCACAGTCGCGCAATATTCCTGAACCCTTTGCGAAAGTTCGAGCCATGTCTTTGTCTGTAGAGACGCCTCATCCAGGATCGCAGCCATGATGATCGATTTTGCGGCTATCACGTCCTGCGGACGCCGACACTGGATGAGTTCGAGAAACGAGCGCCCGATTCGCTCATTGGCACCAAGGAGAGCACTCATCTGAGCACCATATGTCTCACCACAGACTTTCTGAAGATCGGACGTGAAGGTCTGAAAGCGCTTAAACTGACCGTCAAATTTACCGGCACCATCCGCACTCGATAGTCCCCACCACGCCAGCACAGCGTTCATGCGATCCAAGCTAATTGGCGGGTCGTTTCTTGTTGCCATTGTATCCTCCTTCATCATTTCTGCTTCACCGCCGGAAGCTGACTTGCACAGCATTTACCAGATTCATGTTGGTCTCTTTTCGATCTCGGGGTGCACTACAACCAACGACGCACGTGGCCTCACCAGAGATACCCAGATTCTTCTTCTCCATTATACTCACCCGTCTTCGGACGGAGCTTTGGCATTTTCAGCGACACGTCGAGTTAGTTCGCGAATACGTTCAGCCTCATCGCAGCGACAATCAAGGAAGCCGTGTACCGGGCAGGTCAAGCAGATCTCCTCAAGCCTCTTCCGTAGCGCTTGTCGTCCTCTGTAAAGTCGGACCGCGATGTTGTTGAGCGTTGTACCAAGGCTGGCAGCAATTCGATCGCGGGGCTCGCCAAGAATGTCCGAGCGCCAAATGACATCGGCATATTCTGCCTTGAGCGTCGGTAGCAGTTTATGAAGGCAGTTGCAGACGGCTTCGTCGGTTTCTCGATCTGGCTCAATCGCCAAATTCTCGACATCAATATGCTCCATGTCGATCTCCAGGCGGCGACGTCTTGTGACACGGCGCTGATGATCGACGAGGGTGGTCGCCAATATGCGCCCAAGCCATCCGCGGACTGTACGCACGTCTCGCAACTGCCATGCGCGTTCAATCGCCCGGAGCGAGAAGCGATGTAGGAGTTCTTCGGCCTCGTCCCGACTGCCCAATCGGTGTCGCAAAAAAGCGAGGAACTCCTCGCGCGCCTCGACGAGCGCGCGTCGTACAGCGGCGTCCGCTGGTTTCGCGGCCTCCTGTCCTTCCGCATCATCTTCAGGCTGCGGGTCATCGGACCCGCGGTTTCTGTTCATCGGCCAGCCAAATCTTTCCAAGCAAGACTGAGACGCTGTCCTGAACTGCCGTTAACAGCACCAAAATTAAACGTACAATTCCAACCGCTGACGGTCTTTAACGCAGATCAAGCATTAATCTTCGGTCCATCACTAATGAGTTCGTCTTGGATGATAGCCATTTAAAGGCGGCAAGCTGATCTCGGCGGACTATCTCCTTGCACCCTGATCTGAGAATTTTGACGTCGGTTTCGATTGGGATCCGCCATCTCATATAGCGCATTTGGACGTGCTTTTACTGATGTACGCCAGTGCCCACTTGTAGGCCCGTTTATTCGACTGGCTCCGGAATACGTGCCGGTGCCACCACTCCAGCATCCCGGACCGGAGGCTGAGGAACACCGGCATCGCTTGATGGCAACCGGAAGCCCTTGACCAGCCCGAAGATCGCCGGAATCACGATCAGCGTCAGCAGCGTGGACGAAATCATGCCGCCGATCATCGGCACCGCGATGCGCTGCATGATCTCCGAGCCCGTGCCGGTGCTCCACATGATCGGCAGCAACCCCGCCATGATCGCCACCACGGTCATCATTTTCGGGCGCACGCGCTCCACCGCGCCAACCATGACGGCCTCGTAAAGATCGGCGCGCGTCAATGCCCGGCCCTCGGCGTCACGCCTTGCCTTGATTTCCACCAATGCATGATCGAGATAGATCAGCATCACGACACCGGTTTCGGCTGCCACGCCCGCAAGAGCGATGAAGCCGACGGCAACCGCGACCGATAGATTGAAGCCGAGCCACCACATCAACCAGAGTCCGCCGACGAGCGCGAACGGCAGCGACAGCATGACGATCAAGGTCTCGGCGATGGAGCGGAAGTTGAGATACAGCAGCAGGAAGATGATGAGCAGCGTCACCGGCACGACAACCTTCAGCCGAGCGGTGGCGCGTTCGAGGTACTCGTACTGGCCGCTCCAGACCACGTAGTAACCCGGCGGAAACTGGATGCTGGCCTGTACCGCCTGCCGCGCGTCGGCAACATAACCGCCGAGATCGCGGTCGCGAATGTCGACATAGATATAGGTCGCCAATTGGCCGTTCTCGGTGCGGATCGATGTCGGCCCGCGCGCCGGTTCGATCCTGGCGATCTCGCCGAGTGGCACCGCGCCACCGGCCGGCATCGGAACGAGGACATCGTTTGCGATCGCCTGCGGACTGTCCCGCATGTCGCGCGGATAACGCATATTGACGCTGAAGCGCTGCCGGCCCTCCACCGTCATCGTGACGGTCTGGCCGCCGAGCGCGGTCCCGATCACGTCCTGAACGTCCTGGACCATGATGCCGTAGCGCGCGAGCGCCGCGCGGTCCGGCGTAATGTCGAGATAATAGCCGCCGATGCCGCGTTCGGCATAAGCTGACGAGGTACCAGGCACGGCCTTGAGCACCTGTTCGATCTGCTTGGCGAGCTTGTCGATCTCGACCAGATCGGTGCCGATCACCTTGACCCCGACCGGCGTCCGGATGCCGGTCGACAGCATATCGATGCGCGCCTTGATCGGCATGGTCCATGCGTTCGAGACGCCGGGGAATTGCAGCCCCTTGTCCATCTCCGCGATCAGACTGTCGATTGTCACGCCGGTGCGCCATTCCTCCTTCGGTTTCAAATTGACGATGGTCTCGAACATTTCCGACGGCGCCGGATCGGTTGCCGTCAAGGCGCGGCCGGCCTTGCCGTAGACAGACGCCACTTCCGGAAACGACCGGATGATCCTGTCCTGCATCTGCAACAGTTCACCCGCCTTGGTCACCGAAATTCCCGGCAGCGTCGTCGGCATGAAGAGCAGCGTGCCTTCGTTGAGGTTCGGCATGAATTCGGTGCCGAGCTGACGAGCCGGCCAGACCGTTACCGCAAGAACGGCGAGCGACAGCGCGATCACCAGAATCTTGGCGCGCATCACGGCCTTGATCACCGGCCGGTAGATCCAGATCAGGAAGCGGTTGATCGGGTTCTTGTGCTCGGGAACGATTTTTCCGCGCACGAAGATGATCATCAGCGCCGGAACGAGCGTCACCGACAACAAGGCCGCAGCAGCCATCGCAAATGTTTTTGTGAAGGCCAGCGGGCTGAACAGTCGTCCTTCCTGCGACTCCAGCGTGAAGATCGGCATGAACGACACGGTGATAATCAGCAGGCTGAAGAACAGTGCGGGGCCGACCTCCGACGCCGCCTCGATCAGAATGTCGACTCTGGACCGTTCGGGTTCGGCCCGTTCCAGATGCTTGTGCGCGTTCTCGATCATGACGATCGCCGCATCGACCATGGCGCCGATCGCAATCGCGATGCCGCCGAGACTCATGATATTGGAGCCGAGACCGAGCAGCTTCATCGCGCCGAACGCCATCAGCACCCCGACCGGCAGCATCAGGATCGCCACCAGCGCGCTGCGGACATGCAGCAGGAAGACGATGCAGACCAGCGCGACGACGATGCTTTCCTCCAGCAACGTGTGCTTGAGGGTGGCGATGGCCGCGTTGATCAGGTGGGAGCGGTCATAGACCGGAACGATCTCGACGGATTTCGGCAGGCTGCTGGCGATCTCCTTGAAGCGTTTCTTGACGTTGTCGATCACGTCGAGTGCATTGACGCCAAACCGTTGCAGCACGATGCCGCTGGCGACCTCTCCCTCACCGTTAAGCTCGGTGATGCCGCGGCGCTCGTCCGGACCGAGCTCGACGCGGGCGACATCACGCAACAGCACCGGTGTGCCGTTGTCAGTCTTCAGCACGATGTTGCCGAGGTCGTTGATGTTCTTCAGATAGCCCTTGCCGCGAATGAGGTATTCGAACTCCGACAATTCCACCGTCCGGCCGCCGACATCGGCATTGCTGGCGCGGATCGCATCACGCATCTTCTGCATGGTGATGCCGCGGTCGCGCATGCGCTGCGGATCGAGAATGACATTGTATTGCTTGACGAAGCCGCCGACGCTGGCCACCTCCGCGACGCCTTCGGCCTTCGCCAGCGCGAACTTCAGGTTCCAGTCCTGGATGGTGCGTGTCTCGGCGAGGTTCAACTCCTTCGACATCACCGCGTACTGATAGACCCATCCCACACCGGTGGCGTCGGGGCCGATCGTGGGGCTCACACCGGCCGGCAACCGCGAGGCCGCGCCATTGAGGAATTCGAGCACCCGCGAACGCGCCCAATAGATGTCGGTGCCATCTTCAAAAATGACGTAGACGAACGAGACCCCGAAGAACGAGAATCCGCGCACGACTTTCGACCGCGGCACGGTCAGCATCGCGGTTGTCAGCGGATAGGTGACCTGATCCTCGATCACCTGCGGCGCCTGTCCGGGATATTCGGTATAGACGATGACCTGCGTGTCGGAGAGATCGGGGATCGCATCGAGCGGCAGATGGACCAGCGCATAGATGCCGGCGGCGGCGGCAAAACCGGCGCCGAACAGAACCAGCAGCAGGTTGCGCGCCGACCAATCGATGATGCGGGCGATCATGGCTGACCTCCCGCTTCCGAGAAGCCCTTGAGGGCGGCCTTCAGATTGCTTTCCGCGTCGATCAGAAAGTTTGCCGACACGACCACAGGATCGCCCTCGGCGAGGCCCTCACGGATTTCAACATGGCCATCGCCGCGATGACCGAGTTTCACGTCGCGCGGCTCGAAGCGTCCCTGCCCCCTGTCGACGAATACCGCCTGACGGCTGCCGGTATCGAGCACGGCGCTCTCGGGAACGGCGAGCACCGGCCGCGGACTGCCGATATCGATGTCCGCATCGACGTACATGTCGGGAAGCAACGCGAGGTCCGGATTTGTCAGTTCGATCCGGACCCGCGCCGTTCGCGTTTCACGATTGACCTGCGGATAGATGACGCTGACTGTTCCGGTGAACTCCCGCCCCGGAAAGCCACGCGCACGCACAGTCACCGGCTGGCCCACCGCCAACGCGCCAAGATTGCGCTCCGCGACGTCGATCATGGCCCATACCACGGAGGTATCCGCAACCCGGAACAAGACGTCGCCGGGCTGCGCCCGCATCCCCTCAATCGCGTTGCGCTCCAGCACCACGCCATCGCGCGGCGCCGACCAATCGATAGTGATGGGAACGGTGCCGCTCTTTTCCATGGCGGCAATCGCCGCGTCGGGGACGTCGAGGTTCATCAGCCGTTGCCGCGAGCCGCGGCCATATGCGGCCACGCCGCTCGTGCCTTTCGACGTGATTGTGGCGATATATTCCGCAGCCGCCGAGGCCACGGACGGACTGTAGATCTCCATCAGCGGCTGGCCCTTGCTGACCTTGCTGCCGGTGGTGACGTTCGCGACTTTCTGAACCCAGCTTTCCGCCCGCATTGAAATGACGGAGATGCGGCGCTCGTCGAGCTGGATCGTGCCCGGTGCGCGGATCAAGGTGCGAATGATGCGAGGTGCCGCGGGTTCCGACTTCACGCCGGTGCGCTGGATCTTTCCGGCCGAAAGTTTGACCGAGCCGTCGTCGCTGTCTTCGCCTTCATAGACGGGGATGTAGTCCATCCCCATGGAATCCTTTTTCGGCGCCGGCGATGTGTCCGGCAGTCCCATCGGATTGCGGTAGTACTTGATCTTTCGATCCGTCGGCACTTTGGGAGCGGACGCCTCCTCTGTGTCGGCATAGACGGCGATGTAATCGCGGCCGTCCGGAGTTGTCTTCGGCGTCGGCGAGTATAGCGATTTGCCGTCCGGATCCTGGTAATAGATCGGCGCGTCATTTGCCCGCGCCACCGTCACGAGAGCAAGGCGCGGAGCCTCGGCTCCCCGATGTTGCCCGTGAACCATGATGAATCCGCCGCCGGCCGCCGCGATCAACGCGGCGGCGGCAGCGATAACCGTGCTGACGGTTTTCATTTCTGCGCCGTGATGACGAACTTGTTTTCGACAGTCCCGGCCTCGCCCTGCACCTTGGCTCCGAGCGAGAGCTGCCAGCGGCCTTCCATTCCGAAAGTCGCCTTGAACCTGTACGTCCCCGGTTCGCCGCCCGGTACCGGCACGACTTTCGTCGCCATCTCCTTCATGCCGTCCGGGGCCATGTCGAGACGGGTTGCGATGATGATGGCGTCCGGCACCATCTTGCCGGTGGTCTTGTTGATAAGCCGAACCGTGACGGTCTTGTCCGGACCGGCCTTGACGGTCTGATCTACAAGCTGGAATTCATAGTCCTTGATGTCGGCGCGTGCGACGGTGATCGAACCGGCAACGGCAACACCGATGAGCGCCGTCCGAAGGACGCGCAGTGAATTGAGCTTCTTCATTTCAAAAATCCTCGAATGATCATGATTGCCGCAAAACGGCATGCGTCGATCCGCGCGAATTCAGCGCGCGGCAGCACGGCGGCGAAGCGCCGATCAGATCAGGATTCGAGGAGGCTGGTCGGGAGGCGGATGACCCAGGCTATCGGGCCAGGACTCATTCCGCAGGGACATGACGGTTCCGGCGGCGGTGAAAGACGGCTGGACAATAGCCGCCGACAGGCCGGTGAAGCACTGGGCGTTGCAGCCCGCCATGAAGATGCATTTGTCGCAAGTGATCGGCGCCGGAGCCTTCGACGGACAGCACGGCATGTCGTTGGCCATCTCGTCCGTCGTGGCCGGGGCAGACATGCCATCCATCATCGCGTGCGTCGAAGCATCGGAAGATGGCTGCGCCATCACGGGGCGCGGCAGTGGCACAACAACGAGCCCAACGATCGCAAAGATCATGAGCAAACGACTGATGAATCGATAAAAATCCATGGCCCAATTTCACATAGGATCGCGGACTTGGGAAGAGAGATCACATTACAAATCCGCAAACACAATTGATCTGGAACAATCGCGTGCCGGTTACCTGCAATATGGTTAAAAGAACCGCCTCAACCAGCCAGATTTCCTCTATAAACGCGAAAATGTTTGACGACCAGAGGCCCCGGAGAGAATGGCCTGATAGCTTTCGGATACACCGCTCTCCATTCCGAATGAGCCGCCGGGCATTCCAGGAACCGACAACCCGACAACATTGGGCCGCCTTTCTAATAGTTCTCGTATAGCGGCTACAGCGGACATGACCCTCAAGGACGTATCCGCTTATCTCAGCAGTATCATAAGCGGTCAAATCGGGGCGATGCCGAGACGCCTCCGAACGTCGTGAAGATTTATCATTTCATTAATTTTAACAGCGAAGCGAGCTTTCTTGAGCTGACGAACCCAACCCAACCAACCTTGCGGAGCATGACCTCATTATCTTGCATTTAGGTGCACCGCAGCTTCAAAAATGTGGCTCGAAGATTACTGAACCTTATCTCGCTTGATCTATTCAATCGGCCCGGCCCATTAGACCAGCAAGCATGCGGGGAAGACCCAGAGTTGCTGCGATACCCGCTATAACGATTATAATGGCGACGGCAAAAGCGGCATTCGGTAGGATCGAAACATCGAACAGCAGGCCGCTTGTCGTCGAGCCGAGCGCCTGCCCAAGACTCGCTGCCCCGGTTACACGACCCAAGTTAGCACCTCGCGTCTGACCAGCATGAAACGACACCCAATATGTCACGATCGGAAAAATGGCACCGGCACCAGCCGCGACAAGGGCAATATCTATAATCACGGCGATATGACTGCTTGCCAACGGAACAAGGACGAGTCCTACCGCCAACATTAGGAGGGCCGGCGCCAAGAGCCAACGCGTGATTTGAGGCTTGATGAGGGGCGAAAGCACCATCCCTTGGACAACGAACATCACCAAGCCGCATTCAGTGAACATCATGCCGACTTGGAACTTATCCATGCCGAGAGTTTGTTTGCCTCGTAGGGATAATCCTACTTCGAAGGCACCGACCGCCGCCGCAGTAACGAACACGATGAACCATAGACGTAGAACAAGCGACCACTCGCCTCCTCTTTCGGCTTTCTTGGCCCTAACATCGTTCTGCTCTATCGTATCGGGAACAAGGCTCCACACCGCTGATGCTCCTAGGAGAGTTAGAACCACAGCAGCAAGAAAACCGGCGACGAATGTTTCCTCCGCCCTTTCGGTGAGGAGGCCAGTAGTAGCACCCAGAACCATGCCGCCGATCATCGGTCCAACGAAAGAGCCGGCACCGCCGGCGATATTTATTAGAGCAAAACGGTGAGCGCGCCATTCCTCTGAAGGAGCATGGTCGCAAATCAGGGCGTATGCCGCCGGCGTGACTGCTGCCGCGAATAGACCCGCGAGAAAACGGCCAAAATAAAGGGCCGGCAAGTTTTGCACCAACACGAACAGCCCCAACGATCCGGCAAAACCAATCAATCCTAAGAGAATGACAGGTCTCCGCCCGTGCTGGTCGGAAATTTTCCCCCAGAGCGGCGCAAACAAAAAGAGGGCGATAGCATAAATTCCACTCAGAAGGCCGGTATGCCCCGATAGCGTCGTAGCGTCCGTAGTGCGGGCAAGTCGTTCAATCAAAAACGGAAGCATCGGCAGAATAATGCCGTAGCCGACAGCGATGGCAAATACGCCCATCAATATTGCAAACCGCGCGCGTACTGGAAGCGGCCGAGAGCATGTTTCTTCGAACACTCGATAGCCCCCTTACTGGACAGTGCCGCCCTCTAAGCGCAGTGATTCCAAACGACTTCCCGCGCATCCTCTAAGCGCTTTATGTCTGCGCATTGCTGTGGGCATCGCAAGCAGAAACAGACTAGTGATCCTAGAAATTTTTGCCCCTGATAATTTGTGCCAAGTCCCACCACCAACCGACCCGGCCCAAAAGAAACGAGTTTTATTTGGATGCTACCGGCGGCTGGTTGGAGCTACAACTGAACACCGTAGCAATGCCGGCCCTTACGATCATCTTCGCCGGCGGTTTGTGAACAAGGAATTTCTCGCGGATAAGTTCTCGAACCAAGTGCGGTGTTGACTTAAATCGAGAGGTACCGTCGGTGCGGGTTCAATTTCCATATTCGCCAACGATCTATTCGTAACGACGCTTCGCCTCGATCAACGACAAAGCATTGGCGTTGGCAATCGACGGATATACGCCAATCCCAAATTATCGGTTTTCTTTTCCGAAAGGATCTAAATCGCCATGCTCAGCACTAAACACATCAAATAGTTTGGATCCGTGTAGCGGATAGCAAGCTTCGTCTGCCTAGCGTCTGCTGGGGGCGGAACTTAATCCATGCTACCCTGACACTGTCGCATAGTGAGCGCGTGGGCGGTCAGAGATGTCTACTCGCGAGATCGATGCCGAACAATTGCTCGCGCATCGACCGTCACAATTATGATTTAGCTCAATCCTCCGAGAGTCCGCGTGATTTATCAGAGCGAAACTTCAATATAAAATTCGGCAAAGATGGGGCTTTTATGAAAGCATATTTCATCGGCAGTGGCGTCGGATCGCTCGCGGGAGCGGCCTTCTTAATCCGCGACGGCGGGGTCGACGGGCGGAATATCATAATTTACGAAGAGTTGCCGACGCTTGGCGGGAGTTTGGACGGCACTCAACTTGCCGACGGTTCATATTCGCTACGCGGTGGCCGCATGCTAACAACAGATCACTATGAATGCACGTGGGACCTTCTATCGAGCATTCCCTCCCTAGAGCATCCAAGCCAGTCAGTCCGCGATGAAACCGTGGCATTCAATCTCCAGCATAAATCACATTCACGGGCTCGCCTCGTCGATCGTAACCGCTTCAAAGTGGATGTGTCGACGATGGGGTTCACAATGCGCGACCGGATGGAATTAGTTAGACTGTCTGAAGCTTCGGAGGAAAAACTCGGCAAGAGCCGAATCACAGACTGGCTGTCTCCATCATTCTTTCAAACAAACTTCTGGTATATGTGGCAAACGACTTTCGCTTTTCAGCCTTGGCACAGTGCCGTCGAACTGAAGCGCTATCTTCATCGCTTCATGAACGAGTTTCCACGTATCGAAACGCTCGGCGGCGTGAAGCGAACTGTTTACAATCAATACGATGCAATCGTCCGTCCCTTGATGACTTGGTTGGAAAAGCAGGATGTCCAGTTCGTTCGGAACACGCGGGTGACCGATATGAGATTTGAAGAAGATGGCGACAAAATCTCTGTAAAGCACCTTGTTCTGGATCAGAATGGAAACGACACAATCGTTTTTCTCGATGACGATGACCTTGCATTCTTCCAGAATGGTTCGATGACAGATGCATCGAGTCTCGGTTCAATGACAAGGCCTCCGGGACAACTGACCAAGGCCGATAGCCGCGGATGGGAGTTGTGGGAGAAGATCGCTGCGAGGCGACCGGAGTTCGGCAATCCCACCGCATTTAACACCTCAATTCCAGAGTCCTATTGGGCATCTTTCACGGTCACATGTCGTGATCGAACATTCTTCGACCAGATGGAAGCATTTTCTGGCAACCCCGCAGGAACAGGCGGACTCGTCACCTTCAAGGATTCGAACTGGCTGATGTCGATAGTTCTCTATCATCAGCCGCACTTCATCGGACAGCCACAAGATGTTCAGGTGTTTTGGGGCTATGCGCTGCATCCTGACCGGGTCGGGGATTTCGTTGCCAAGCCTATGTCGGAATGCGGTGGCGCCGAGATTCTTCACGAGTTGTGTGGCCACCTAAACTTCAGCAGGACGGTATTCGAAAAGTCCACCTGCATTCCCTGCCGGATGCCATATATCACAAGCATGTTTATGCCACGGAGCAGCTCTGATCGGCCACTCCCGGTCCCCTCGAACTCCAAGAATCTTGCCTTTATTAGCCAGTTTGTTGAGATTCCGGATGACGTTGTGTTTACTGTTGAATACTCAGTCCGGGCAGCACAGACCGCAGTTTACGAGCTTCTGAAAATTAGGCGCCCCGTCCCTCCCATCACCCGACACGATAAGTCGATTAGCGTTCTCATTGACACGCTAGAAAAAGCCTTCGCCTGAGAAATGCTGATCACGCGCGAATTGAATCACTCGGATAGGCGGCCGGGTGTGGTCTAGATCCACCGCTATCGGATAAGGCCTCCGAGGAAAGAATTGGCTTTTGATGCTTATTTCGTGGTCCTTGGATGATCTTCCGAGATATGGCCGTTTCGCGGATCACAACCTCCAGCTATATTTCGTGCAATTGGCTGAGGGATTCGGCGAACAACTGCATCGGTCAGCGGGTTGTGAACAGAAAGGACTTTAGTAGGTGGATGAGATATGGATCGGAGAACTCATACGGCACTGGAGGGACGACGAGGGTGGGACCTACCGGAACTGGTTCCTGTGGGAGGAAAGGATCAAGAATTTCCGGTCCATCCGGCGCGGGCTACAGGAGGTCATCACGGAAATCAAGGCCGACACCTTCGGTAACGCCTATAGGGGATCCTCCCTGGAGACGGTGCTCGATTCGATCGCCGAGCAGCGGCAAGTGTTCAAAGGTGCCAATCACGCGTTTATGTGGAAGCCAAAACTACGTATTCCAGACATCTATGAGAGCCGTCCAAACCAGATTGCCTTCGGTCGTTTCCTCGACACCTGCCTTTGCTGCGATACCGAGCAGCACGTACTCGACGCAATCCGGACTTTAGAGCAGGTGGCAATAAAAGGCCTCGGGCCGGCTGCTGCTAACCTGCTGTATTTTTTGCATCCGACGATCATGCCCCCGTTCAACACAGCTATCATTAGAGGCTACAACGCGCTGACAAATGCCGGCGTCAAACTTGGCCGGTGGGATCAATATCTGGGGATGCGAAAAGGGATCCTGACGCTGAACTCCCAACATCGGAGCCTGCTGTCAAATGATTTAGGAGCGGCCGCTGCGTTCCTGTTCGATTTAGGTACGGAACGTTATCCGCTACCGCCGCAGGCGATGAACGGCTCGCTCGATGCATGGAAAGCAATTCTCGAGCAGGTCCGCGCCGAATCCGCTGCGGCAACGACAACTATCGCTCGCGACGCCGACCACACTCACACCGAAATCCAGGGATGGCTCCGGGATCTTGGAATGGCACTGGGCTATAGCGTATGGATCGCCTCGAATGATTCCTCCCGATCCTACCGTAACGGCCGGCTTAGCGACGGCTGCCTTGTGCAGTTGCCCGACAATATTGCATATGCAATGCAAGGCGATACCATCAAACTAATCGACGTTCTTTGGATCGATACCCAGGGACATGTCGCAGCGGCCTTTGAGGTCGAGCATACGACCAGCATCTACTCCGGCATCTTGAGAATGCTGGACCTCGCGCTCGGCATAGAAGGCGGCGCCGCGCATCACCTTTTTCTCGTCGCCCCTGATAATCGGCAAGGCGAGGTCCGGACGCAATTTGGCCGACCTGCGTTCTCCCGCGTGTCTGAATTAAATTTACGGTATCTTCCTTACAGCGAACTTCGAAATCATCGAGAATCGATTGCCCGCTTCGGCGAAGGCCTAAAGGGCTTGCTTGCCATCAGCAGACCGATCACTTCCGTTTCGTCATCCACCAAAATTCCAAGCGCCGGAATGCATGGATGTGGGTCGTCCGAAGTGCCGACTTGAAGGCCACAGCCCCGCTCGCCACGATGAATATCGGCAGTTAGGCGATCACTGCAGCCCGACGCCTTCTCGCAAAGACTATCAACTCACAGCTTCACGTTGATCATTCCACGACAATGCTGGGCGCACTCGCGACACGTCGCAGCACAGCGCGCCATCCGGTCGTCACCAGCAAACAATTCGCAATCCTTAGCGCAAGCCTCACATAGCTGAGCACATGCTCCGCATATGACACCGTGTTGCGGAGAAAAGCGAAGCAAGGAATTAGCTGTGGTTTGACACATCTCCGCACAATCGAGCAGGAGAGCCATATGTGCTGCGGCAACATGACCTTCTCCCTTTTCGGTACAGTACCTTGCAGTCTCGAGGCACATACGATGGGATCTTAGGCACTCTTCTATGCAGCTCTCCCGCGTCATGGCACCTGGAGTCATTCCAGGCATCGCAGAATGATCTGGTCCGTGAGCCGAAACGGGCCCCACGGCGAGACTGACTGCGGCAAGAACCGCAGACGATCCGAGAAGCTGACGACGGTCCATCATGTTATCTACCTTCGTTCGAACTGCTTGATACGGCGTCGAGATTTTGAACCTAATCAGCCAGCAAATCCCGCGAACGCTTAATGTTCAAGGTGCCTCTAGAAGAACGTTTAAACTCAATCCACTTGGAATTTCTCACCAGAGAAGGCGTACTCCGCCTACGAAATTCACGCTTGAGACTGCCTTCAGGTTGCGCTCCGCAATAGCCGCCGTCTCGCTTAGCTTACGATCCCAACTCACGCCGACATACGGCGAGACATTGCGTGTAATGTCGTATCGGAGCCGAGCGCCGAGTTCGAAATCGGTAATACCGCTGCCGAGCTCCAACTCTGGAACCGACTGTAGCTGCCATCTTACGTCGATACGCGGCTGTAGGATAAGTCGGTTCGTTATCAAAAGATCATAAAACCCAGTGAATGATGCAGATAACTCGCCCTTTTGGCTAACATACGCGTCCGCATCGATTTCGAACACGCCCGGCGCCAAGCCCTCAATGCCAATTACCGCATAAGTACGCGACGGGTTCGGCGAGACATCATGACGAACGCCAACCTGTAGATCAAAGAAGTAACTGATCATGCGCGAGTAGAGCGCCTGAAATCGAGCCTCCTCAAACTTCTGCTTTCTGCCATCATAAGCACCTTCTGATTTAAAGAAGAACTTATCGTAGTCATTGCCGACAAAGGCTTCCATATCCCAGCGGGCAGAGTTACCGGCGCCCAAACCCGCCCATTCCAATTTGTCGAAACGGACACCGCCGAACAGGGCCTGATCTGGAAAGTTCGACCCGGGCAAACTGCGAAGCCCGGAATATGGAATGTCCAGGGATGGGCTCGAAACCGTCTGAGCGGTGGCGAGACCCGCCCGTGCGAAAGAAGCGGCGAGACAGAGGCTGAACAGCAGGACCCGATTCATGGCCGCCTCCTAATGGGTCGACGCAGTCCGGCGCACCACGTTGACCTGGCGCATCATGCCTGTCTCCATGTGGTAGAGCAGATGGCAGTGAAAGGCCCATGGTCCTTCCGCATCTGCCGGTATGTCGACATCCAGCGTGGTACCGGGCTTGATGTTGACCGTATGTTTCATGGGATTGCGTGCCCCGTTTCCAACTTCCGGAAGCATCCACGTACCATGGATATGCATTGGATGATTCATCATGGTCTCATTGATGAAACGGAATCGAGCGCGCTCGCCGAAACGCAAGGTAATAGGTTCAGCTTCGCTGAATTTGCGCCCGTTGATCGACCAGAAATATCGCTGCATGTTCCCGGTCAGCCGGATTTCGATGATCCGGTCAAAGCGCCTGTAGGGATAAGGTTTGAGCGGCTTCAGGTCGCGGTAGGAAAGAACTCTTGTGCCGGGGGGCGCTCCGGTGTCGTGAGTGATCGGATCGGGCATCGCCTGCTGACCCATCTCACCAACGCTTGGCATATCCTCTCCCCCTTGCTCAGGCGCCGGCGTTATCGGAACTGCTGAAGGAGTGGAGTTGCCGGGCTTGCCTTTCGATTGATCAGCCATGCTAGGCATGCTGCCGTGACCTCCGCTTTGCATCTGCGCAAAGGCCACCCTTTCGTCGGCCGGTGCCCCACTCATCCCCGGCATTCTCTCATGCTTCATTCCCGGCATGCTTGGACTAGAAGAAGGCCTTTTCGTCTTTCGCTTCTCCTCCTGCCCTACGCTGCCGCGCTTCATGGGCATGACGCTTTTTCCCGTCATAGGCGCATCACCCATCCTTGGCATGCCGCCAGTGCCGTTCTCCATTTCCATGGGAATCTGCGGTGCTACATGACCCAGCATGTCCTGTTCCGGATGAACCGTGCCACGATCAATACCCGTCGGCCCAGGATTCATCGCCATTTCGGACATGGACACGAGCCGTCGAGCGCGATGAACCGGTAATTGTCCAATCATCCCCAGTCGCGGCGCCAAGGTCGCGCGAGCAAAGCCGGTCCGGTCCATCGACTCCGCTACAATTGTATAGGCGCGATCTTCCTTTGGTTGCACAATGACATCGAAAGTCTCTGCGACTGCGATACGGAATTCATCGACCTGCACCGGTGACACGTTGTTGCCGTCGGCCTGCACGACCGTCATCTTGAGCCCTGGAATGCGAACATCGAAGTACGTCGACGTCGCCGCATTGATAAAACGCAAACGTACCCGCTCGCCCGGACGGGCCAAGGCAGTGTAATTCCGCTCCGGCGATTGACCATTCACCAAGAACGTGTAGCCCGACACATCCGCGATATCAGTCGGGTCCATCCGCATGAGTCCCCACGTCGCGCGATCATTAATGATCGCTCGGCGCGCTTCCTCATCGGGGGCTTGGCTGAGCTCCTGTATCAACCCGACCAGGGTACGGCGGTTAAAATTATACCAGCTACTATCCTGTTTGAGATTCCTGATAATGCGTTTCGGATCCTCATCCGTCCAGTCTGAGAGCATGATCACATAGTCGCGGTCATAACTAAATGGCTCACGCTCGCGCGGCTCAACAATGAGAGGGGCGTACATCCCGAGTTGCTCTTGCTCGCCCGAGGAGTGACTATGAAACCAATAGGTACCGGCCTGCCGAACCTTAAACCGATAAGTAAAGATCTCACCTGGCTTGATACCATCCCCGTATCCCGGTGAAATTCCCGGCACACCGTCCATTTCGGGTGGCACGATCAAACCGTGCCAATGGATCGACGCATTCTCATCAAGTTTGTTGGTGACATTGATCTCAGCGTCTTCCCCTTCCCTGAGCCTTAAAATTGGTCCTGGAAGTTGGCCATTGATGAGCATGCCAACGCGCTCGCGTCCCGTTACATTTACAACATGACGCTCGATCACGATGTCATGTGTTTCGGCGACCGCCGATCCGCTGCTTGCGGGGATACAGGCAATCACTGCACACCAAGCAGCGCTCCATATCTTGTGCATGCCAACACCATTTTGGACGCATCTAATCGAGGCAACCATGGTGCCTGACCAGAGTCAGCGTCGCGTACAAGCGACTGGCAAGTTAGGCTTCCGTTGATTTAAAAAACTGATCTACGTTAAAGATTGCTGCGATCTCGCAAGCTTGATGTTTTCGCGCAACAGTAAGCAGCGCGGTTGTACCCTTGTGCAGGAATTTCTTTTGGTGCTCTCGATCACTGCGTGCCGTTCTCCGTGCTGTGATGGCAAGCTGTTATGAGAACTGCTTAGTGCCACCGGCGACATCGACCGACCGCCACCCAGGATATCGCAGATCACCTCGGCGTCACGGTTGAAACAATTCCGCATACATTGGGTTCGAGACTGTAGGCTAGATTGAACCATTAGTCCCGGTCCAACCCAACTAAGGAATCGAGCTACGCTCACACGTTTTGTTTCCTAGAATGCAGGCTTTCACGTATCGGAGGGCGTTCGTTCATTAGACGAGATCGGCGAAGCCAAAATCAAATGGTGTCGGACCAAATCTGACCATGCTCGTCATAAGGCATGTTTTCTCAGTGGTGTTTAAACCAGCCGACGCCTTTGATATTGTTGAACGAGTCTGTACGATGGCATTCGAAACACTGGTTTACTTGAGCATGCTCCCGACCGGTAATACCCCGGTCCATCATCTGGAAATGCATCATGTAGTGACTCGGCGGTGCTTGATGGCACTGCGCGCAGTCTTTCGAAGTCGGCGATGGGTGCAAGAATGGGGAAATCCGCCAAGTCGCGGTCGCATGACAGTTCGCGCAGTCCCGCCCAAACAGCTCCCGATGCGGATCACGGTTGCTGTGGCAGCCTGCGCAGTCGAGTTGCGACTTCTCAATCGGCTCCGAGGCGGGTAGCCCCAAGAGCTCTTTCAAATCGTCCACCATCTGGCGCGGAACGTTCGGATGTCCTGTGTCGCCATAGGCAGCATGTGAACCGATCCGAACGAGAGAGGTGTGAGCCATTTTTATCGGCCGCGCTGCACCGGTGTGCTCTACATGGCAACCAGTGCAGTTCTGGGCGTTTGCGTGAAATGCGGTCGACTGCTTGGCCAGGTCGGTAGCAGCCGTGGTATGACAGTTGATACAGGCAGTTGCCTCAACACCGCGGGTCGGCGTGTGACAAGATTCGCATTTCTCAGCAAGAAACGAGTGCTTTGCGGAAAGCGGCCCAGGCTGGAACGAGGCCTGCCAGCCTGGAAACGATATCGATCCCTTTTTGTAGAGAGTTCCAATAGCCGCTACGCTAATTACCAGCGCCAGCGTGATCAGCACTGTATAGAATGCGCCGAGCTTCTTCACGATAGCCACCGCAATCCATAATAGATCTCGCCCGCCACGTGAAGCGACAATAGGAAATACATCACGATCGCCGCCACAACATGCGCGACGATCCACGGCGTAAAGATGCGCTTCACCCCTTCGCGCGATCCGATAGCATATTCCAGATCGGCTATGCCGTCGACGAGTTGCAGGATCGGCACTTCAAGCAAGGTCGATGCGCTAGGGAGCGGGCTGTTTCCCGCCGCGCTACGGTTTGCCAAGGCGGCTGCCGTGCGGTCGTATGCGGACCTTAGCGTTGCCAACCGCGCTTGCTCCTCGCGCAGCTCCGCTGCGGTCTCAGGCAGGTGGTATCTGCCCACGAGCCCTGTTACCACCACCACCAGTATGCTGATCACCAGTGCGACACCAAGCGCACTCTGGTACTTGTGGCCAGTGTGCAGGATAGCAAGAAAAGCTCCGAACACGCCCGCATAAACGTGAAATGCGAGAAGAGCGCGCATCGATATCAGCCGGTTGATCAGTGACCTCAGCCCAAGACTGCGCTTGGCAAGCGGATAAATGAGTAGGGAGACCATCAAGGTTGCGGCGATGGTACCAAGCGCAAATCCGGCCAGGCTTCCGGCAAATCGTTGCGATGAATGAAGGACGAACGCAGGAACCAAAAAAAGCAACATGGTGAGCACGAGCCCAACGATAGCGCGCTCTGCCCCGCTCATGTCAGGCCTCGACGACTAGGTTATCGATCGACTTCGCTTGGCACGCCAAGATGAGGCCACGAGCCTTGTCATCGGTCGTCAAGGCCTCTTCAACCTCCATCGTTACCTTGCCTTCAAGAAGCTGGGTCTTGCATACCCCGCAAATGCCGGCGCGGCAGGAATAGTCGATCGGCACACCAACGGATTCCGCAACCTCGAGTACGCTCTTGTCGGGTGGGAGCGGCGCCACCTTGTTCGATTTTGAGAAGCGTATCGAGGCGGTTGCTGGACCAATAGCCGGTACATTCGCCTCAGACGGAGCGATTGCGGCGCCGGTAGATCTGGCCTCGCTTACCACGGTGAAACCGGGTGGTGGCACGGCTCCGAGGGCCGGTCCGAACGCCTCTGTCTTGATCTGTTCTGCCGGAACTCCAATCTCGGCAAGGAGCTTCTTCATCGCCTGCATCATACCCGGCGGGCCGCACAGATGGATGCGACGCTTCACCAAGTCGGGAACGGACTGTGTAAGAAACTCCCGGCTAATCTGTCCTTCGGCCCCCATCCAAGACGTACCAGCGGCCCGCGCCATTGTGGCCGCCACATGCAGATGACGCATGCGGCGCTGGCGAAATTCCAGCTCGCTGCGAAAGATGAAGTGCTCGGTCGTCTGAGCGCCGTAGATGAGGAATATCTCTCCAGGCCACGCCGTATCGTCGAGATAGCGAATGGCCGCCATGAGGGGGGTGATACCGACCCCCCCGCCGATGAGCACCACGCCCTCGGATTCTTTACCTGTAAACGTGAATGCGCCGGAGGGTCCCATTACGTCCACCAAGTCGCCCTCGGAGATCTCCTGGTGCATGTAGTCCGAGAAAATCCCTTTGTCCTCACGCTTGATGGTGGTCTCGACATAAGCGGTCTGAGCGGCCGATGATGCAATCGTATAGGACCGTTTCAGCACCTTGCCGTCGATCTCGGCGGAGTAGGTGAGAAATTGGCCTGGTTCGAAACTGAAGGGAATCGGCCCACCGCCTGGATCCCTCAGCCTGAACGTCTTGACGTTGGGAGTTTCATCGAAGATAGCAACAACGCGCAATTTCCCTTTCCAGAGCCCCGGACCCGTACGGCCAGCTTGACCAGCCGGACCAATCGCTACGACAGAGGGTGGCAGCCCGGTCACCGGCGCGGGTGAAACCATCGGATCTGCGACACCAAGCGTCCCGCCAGGGGATGACCGTGCCGACGGGGTGACCGCCGCCGGGCCAAGCGCTGCGGCAGGCGTGCCACCGACCAGACGATCCACGAGCGCATTCGCGCGGCGCATGCGCATCAGATAAATAGCAACCATGGCAACCGCGAAGGTTGCCACCAATGCCATTGTGATCAAATGAAACCAGGAGAAACCGAGCGGCCCGACCACTTCTTGATCGTGCCGATCAGATACGAGGCTCATCTGACTTTTGAACCAATCCAATGCGATTTGCTGGGGCGGCGCCCCTTCAGCGAGTGATCGCAGCGTCGTCGTTCCACTCTTGACCTGATTCAATGCGTCCCGGAGGCGTGATGCGGCTTGCTCGCCGCCAGCGGTGTCGCCAGCCGCATTAGCGTGACGCAGTTCGTCCTGCGCACGCGCGATCTCATCCGTACCTGAACTGATCCAACCACGTGCCTGCGCCTCGATGCTTTGACGCTGCTCGTCGGTCAGCGACGGGAGAGCCATCAGGGATGGGTAAAACTCCTTACGCCCGCCGCCCATGCAGCCGCCGCCCATACAGCCGCCCGCCATCATTTCGCTCATGGCGCCGCCCCCGCCCGAACTCATTCCCCCTGCGGCCGGCGCAGCGCTCGGCGTGTTTGCGGGTGCGCCCTTTTGATTTGTTGGCGGCTCTATATTGGGGGAGATCGGACTCGCCCCAGCATTGGGATGATGCTCGGAGTGACCATCTGGCGCCTGAGCCATAACCCAGCGGCTTTGAGCGGTCGCGCGCACTTCAGGGATGAAGGTATCAGACGTGAGCAGCAGACGGATTCCAACTGATATCTGGCTTTCTTGCAAACGACCAGCGTTTGCTGCCCGGCCCTCGATAAGACCGAAAACAGCAAGCGCAACAATTCCTACGATTGTTCGTTGCAGCGGATTTTCCAACGTCGCATATCTCATGTGCGTTGTGAGCACCGAGAAATCAGAATGCCCCGATCAGCGGCAAAAGTATCGTATCTGAAGTACGCCTCTGCTCCTCGCTCAGCGCCGCGTACAGGCGGTTGTATGCTGCACGCGAGGATTTGACCGCCTCAAGCCGTTCTGCCAGGTGTTTTTCGTAGGCTTCGAGACGCTCGGCCGAGGTCATTTTCTTATCGGAAGCCACAAGTTGCTGCGCCTGGACAAGGTGCGAGCGCGCGGATCGCAGTGCATCCGCCAGCGCATTCCAGTCACCAACCTGCTTATCCGAGATCTGTAGTTCTGCTTTCAAAAAAGCGATCCGTCCTTCGGTTCGATCAGTAATATCGGTTGATGCTGCGGCCCCTGCAGTGCCTGACATTCCGCACATCTGTCGCATCATCCGTTCCATCATCATGCCGCCGGGTTGGTTCGTTGAACCCGAACCCATTTTATCCTGATCCTTTTGCGGCATTTCCATCTTATCGTCGTCCATCATGCGTCCCATCTTCGGAGACTGACCGCTCGGCGTCCCCATACTAGGATCGGCCTTTTTCGAAGAGTCCGGCTGCATGGATTTCATGTCATCCATAGCAACGATGAAGCGACTAGGTGACTGTTGCCCAGCAACTGATACGCTTTGTGGATACCCGAAAGCGGCGATGATTGCGCTTGCGGCTGCAATAGCGGGCAGCTTGACAGATTTCTTCATCGGAATCTCCTCGATCACTGCGCTCGACAAATGCCGAGTTGGCCGTCGTAATCTTCAAGAGTCCTTGTAAGCCTGAAATTCCCTTCGTAAATTGACCCAGGTTAAGTTTTATAAATACAGCACTCGCTCAGCATCTGGCGACTTCGAGCATGTCCGAGAAATTGGGGCCCCGAGCTGAAATTATATAAAATGATGATCGATAATCAGACCAGCGATCCGGAATACCGCTGCGGGCGTGGAGGAGTTTACGGAAGCCATTTACTGGATCTTCCTCAACTCTTGCCTCCAAGCGATTTCAGATCTGTAGAACGCCAACGTCGTGAAGTGGTTACATCCGATGCGGATGGACCAACATATAATTTCGTCTGTACTTACGACGAGTGTTCAAGGTTTGCTTGGAAAAGCCTCCGCCATCGTGCCGGGCTGTCGAACGCCCTCTTTGGATCATCCAATGACGAAAGGCGAGTGCGAATCGATCAACAGGATGACCGAGACACTTGAACAATTTCGAAAGCAGCGTGACTCGTGCCGGAAAGGACTTTGACCTGATCTATCAGCTTTCCTCTGAACGACTCGATCGTGTCACGCCTTGCCTTTATGCGACCGAGAAGAGGCAGAATTAGTTTTCAATTCGTTTGAACTTACCGCGTTCACAAGACATCTTTTTCCCCATTCTGAGCGTCTGCCCTATATCGGCGCCAAGGCCATTGGCCTTCGATCTCGATCTGCAAAGAAAAGCTCAAGAACGTTCGAATGACGATAATCAACCCAAGAATCCCCAGTCTTTCGAACGTTGGCACGATCGCCACCATGCCTATGATGTCAGCCGCGATGAGGAACTCAAGGCCCAACAGGATACCGCGCCCAAGATTGGCGCGATACGAGCGGAACGCTCCATTCCATTCGCCTCGATAGGTCTGAATAACCGACCAACCGCTCGCAGCAATCACGCCGAGAACAATGACCGTCACACCGAGCATCTCGATGCCGAATGCCATCCAGTGGAGCACGTGAAGCACCGCCGCTCGCGCCTCAATGCTGAGAACCATTTCGGAAGTCATCATGCTTCCATTCTCCCTTCGCACTGATTCTCACGCAGTTCCACCGATACTGCATGAGACACGAGTCGTCATATAAGCAAAAACTTAGACTTCTGCACCGACTCAGGTTTGTTCCGCCAGCACCTTCGGCTTTCCGTAGATGCCGCTAATAACCTTCGATCTAGCTTGTTCGATCAGCGCCCCTCAACCCGGGAAAGCGGCTTTCGCGAGCAGCCCCGTCCATACGCACCGATAACAGCTTGTCGACCTGTTTCGACCATGACCGATAGTAGGCTACGCCTGTCATGATCGACAGTCCGGCGACACCGACAAACAATTGGGCCAGAATTCCATTCGAGATTGTGTCGAGTACCAAGTGCGCCGCGAAGGAGAGAAAAACCCCAAGACAAAATACTGCAAGAGATTGTTGGCCGCACTTGATCAATGGACGAAACACCGGCCAGTTGAGACCTGACCAGTCACTGGGCATAAAGCGGACGACAAGCAAGGTTAAACTAGCCAAGTGCAGCATTCTGTAAGGGGCGAGGTTCGTCTTATCATTGGGGACGAATACCTCCATCACCATAGCAGGAAACATCTTCTGCAACTCTGGAATCCGCTCTGACAAAGTCAGCAGAAGGGCAAAGACTAAAAATCCAACGCTTAGGAGTAGTGCCAGCCGAGACTGGATCACAAATCGAAGCGTATGGGCGCCTCCCAATACAAGCCAAGCGCCCAGGACGAAGGCCAACTGCCACGTGAGCGGGTTGAAATACCAAACGCCCGCTGGGTAAGCGTGAAGATTCCACTGAAAATATCGCGCAGCCACATAAAGCAGTACAGAGCCAATCATAACCAAGTTTCGCCATCGCAGCATAAGCCAGAGGACTGGTGGAAATAGTCCCATCAATACGATGTAAAGAGGCAGCACATCTAAATTAAGTGGCTTGAGCCTCAATATCAGCCCCTGGCTAAGAGTTTCAACCGGATACTCCATTAGACGGGCAACATTGAATTGATCCATCAGATGGGGAACGTCAAAATTATGTGCCACGTAGTGAATCGACGTCACGTAGAAGACAAAGAGCAATATGTGCGCGACATAGATCTGCCAAACGCGTCGCATCAATCTTGTGGCGCCTATGACGAACCCATGCGCCACCATCATTCGACCGAAGACCAACGTTGCTGTGTAACCCGATATGAACACAAACAGGTCGGCTCCATCGCTGAAGCCATAATTCCGCGTCGTGAACCATGAGAGAATCGTGCCGGATATGTGCCCCAAAAAGATCGCCCAATTGGCAAGTCCTCGGAATAAATCGAGGCGAACATCGCGCTGTGTAGTTGGGAAAATGGCGTCAACTTGCATCTATCGGTCCGAGATAGTTACTGGCGAATCATCGCCTCACCGTACACTTGGTCGAGGAAATCGCACGCTCTACAGGACGCGTCGGCCCGAAAACGTTTGACCTCGACACCACATTGGATGGCACGCCATCCGCTTATGATAGATACCAGCCGCACTCAATGTCATCGAGTTAGTCATGGTATCTGGGATATCGAGCGCGATCCCGAACAAGAGCAAGAGCCATTCATAGAATTCTGCATTGAATTGATCCAAGGTTACAGCGCCAATTATACAAAGCACAATAATCGTGATACCGGGAAATCTTCTAAAGTCATTTCGCGGAAGTTAAAGACCACAAGACAAGCAGCCGACGCGTAAGGGATGAAGACGAATGACGATCTATAGCGGTCCTGTTTTCGATATGGCGTCGCAACAATTCAACGTTATAGCCGATCATCTGTCGATCCCTATCAACGAGCGCGATCGTCTGTTGATGCCCAAGCGTGCTATCACGATCTCTTGCCCGATCCATCGTGACGACGGGACCACCGCGGTGTTTGAGGGTTATCGCGTCCAGCATCACTTGACGTTGGGCCCAACGAAGGGCGGCACCCGCTTTGCGGGCAGTGTTGATCTCGGCGAGGTCGCTGCGCTTGCGATCTGGATGAGTTGGAAATGCGCGCTCGTCGGCCTTCCGTATGGTGGCGCGAAGGGTGGGATCGGCGTCGATCCGGCCAGCCTTTCAAAGCGTGAACTAGAATCTCTATCGCGCCGCTATATGCAGGAGATGATTCCGTTCGTCGGACCTCACACCGACATTATGGCGCCCGATATGGGGACGAACGAGCAAGTGATGGCGTGGTTCATGGATACATATTCCATGTACCACGGCCGCACGGTGACGGAGATCGTAACCGGCAAGCCGGTTAGTGCTGGCGGTACGCTCGGGCGTCGGGAAGCGACGGGCCGTGGCGTCGCATATCTCGCCAGGCGGGTAATGAGCGATCTATCGATCAACTTGAGTGATGCTACGGCTGTTATTCAGGGTTTCGGTAACGTCGGCTCAATTGCTGCGCTGGAACTAAGCAACATGGGCGTCAGGATCATCGCCGTAAGCGATCACACTGGTGCCCTGTATAGGGCGGCAGGTCTCGATGTGCCCGATTTGATAAAGCACGTCTCCGCACATGGGAATCTGGCCGATTACTCGAACGAACTTTCGTACGATCCGGCGAACATTTTGACGCTGCCGTGCGACGTTTTAGTGCCGGCTGCGATAGAGCGCGTTATCGACGCGAGGGCTGCCGACGAACTGCGGTGCAGAATTGTAGCAGAAGGAGCCAATGGACCGACTACACCGGAAGCCGATCTGGTGCTGGAGAGGCGTCAAAAAGAGATATTTCTGATACCTGACATCCTTTGCAATTCGGGCGGAGTGATTGTGAGTTATTTTGAATGGGTACAAGACCTGCAACAATTATTCTGGGAAGAAGATGAGGTTATGCAGCGCGAATTTCAGATCCTTGATCGTGCTTTCGATCAAATGACGTTGCGCGCCAAGCGGGATAGAATCTTCAATCGAACAGCTGCCATGTCGATAGGTGTGGAACGTGTACGTGCCGCGAAAAATATGCGTGGACTGTTTCCATAACGAGTGCTGGAAGATCAAGTCATAGCCTTGAGGAAGATCAACATCTATATCCGATTGCCGTCTTAAATATTTTAGATATGGAGAGGCACCATGGCGATTAAGGACATTCTGTTACCACTCGTAACTTATCCGAAGCCAACGGGGACTGCCGCGATCGAAAAAAGTGTCGCAATCGGCAAATACATTGGAGCTCGCATCTCCGCCATCGAAATGATTGTCAAGCCCGCAACTCCGTATGCGGAGACGTTTATTCTGAATGATCTCTCCACGGTAGAGGCGACGGAATCCCAAAAGCTCCTCCATCTTGCGGAAGAAATGTTGCAAGCATTTGAAAAAGCCGCTCGTTCCTCGCAGATAGCGCATGAGCAAAGATTGGTGCGTTGCACTACAGAGGATGTGACCTCTGTTCTGATCGAAAGCGCGCGTCTCAGGGATCTGACGCTAGTTGCAATCAGGGCATATGATGGCCCTCAGGAGAAATTTATCGAAGCGCTAATATTTGAATCCGGACGACCGATTTTGATTTTCTCGGAGGAGTTGGCGGACTCATTGCCTAGTTCGTTTGATCATGTTGCGATTGCTTGGGACCATAGTCAGCATGCAGCGAGAGCTGTAGCTGATGCGCTCCCTTTGCTTCAAAATGCCAAGATCATTCACGTCTTTGCTGTGACAGACAATAGAACCGCCGCAGAGTTGGAGTCCGGCGCGGCCTTAACAAGACATCTTGCTGAGCATGGCATCAAAGCGACGTTTGAAACGATAAAAAGCGGTGATAGCTCCGTTGGAACGGTGATAGATGCCTACGTAAAGACTAACAATGTCGATCTCCTAGTAATGGGAGCTTATGGTCGCTCTCGGCTAAGGGAGTTTATTTGGGGTGGCGCAACATACACGATACTCGGGCAACCGCCGTGCTGGGTGATGATGTCGCACTAGGATCGACCCAACTCACAACCTCAGTAGTGACGCTAAGGGACGGTCACGGCGCATGACTCACTTTTCGAGCATAGAACATGCCAAAATAATAATGCGCAATATTAACCCAAATCAATTTTGGGAAAATTTCGAAAATGTAAAGAGGATACTGATGTCGAAAAGAGACCTAGGGTAGAACAGTGCATCCCTAAGTCTGCGGGGAGATGCGATGCTTAAGGTATTGGTTTGCGCATTATTGGCGGGCCTGTTTATGACCGCTACTCTTCCGGCTTTCGCATCGATGACCGGCGTTGAATGGCTTACGCGCATGGAGCAGATGCAAGCAACAAACGGACTTCCACCGTCGCGCCACGTTCGAACGCAGGGAACAGTGGAGGCGCTTGACGCTGGTCCGGGGACGGTCAATATTTTTCATCCCGAGATGCGAAGCCCCGATGGCAGCATATGGATGCCGGCCATGTATATGGTCTTCCATGTTACCTCTCGTAAACTGCTCAACGGATTGAAACCTGGCGATCATATTCATTTCATCGTAGGTCGACACCGTGGCGCTGTGATGATCACCCACATCGACAAAATTCCCTGACAGATGCTATTCGGTAGCTGTCGCAGGGACTTTACCCAATTGAGCGCGCACCGCCTCAGAAAAATTCACCCACTGAGTCATCATCGGCTCCAACATAGGCCGTTGGTAAAGCGCTGTCCTAGTTTACCTAGAATGTTGTTGTGCCGGATGAGAGCCACGATGTTGGTTCAGCTACTTAACGAGGTCTGAACCCACCGGAGCCCTCCGGCTGGTCGAACAATGCGGCTAGACTGCCGCTGACCTTAGGTTCAATCTTCAGATGGTGTCGGCGATCTAACGATTCTCGTGAGACACTCTCCGGAAATGACTCTGGCGTCGCGACGAGCCTAGTGGCTTCAGCTTGGCATACTCCTCAAGCGACTTCACTATGTAGCGCGGTTATCGTGTTAGCTGAGGACAATCAGCTCCGTCACGGCTGCTTTACGGATCTCGGCCGGATTTACGCCGAAGATCAGAAGAAATTACACAGGATGGCTCCGCTTCGTCGTCACGCCGGCCGACTCGATTGTCCAAATAGCGTGTATTTTTAACGCACCACGAATCCGATCTATGCAATCACCAAACAGGCTGCGGTAAGTACTTCTTCATCCTAATATAGGCGCAGACAATCTCTGACTCCTAGGTGCAACATCGGGAAAAAATTCAAAGTAATTGGCTTGTCTGAAAGCAAGTGAACCCGCGATTTACTGACTCGTATCTCCACAAATGTCGGCCTACTACGCGTCTACGCTATGTTGTTAAAATTTCTTGCTTAAATACTAGGCACAAATTTGGTCGCTTACGTCCGACCAAACATTAACTTCGATCAATATATCGCTCGAGATTTTCAGCTTTCATATCGACATTCGATGCATACACGGAGAAGTTCGATGATCACGCGGAAGATGGTTGCTATCGCAGTTGCAGTTCAGTTCATGGCGGTTCCCGCCATGGCGCAGACCGCATCTGACACAGGAAATGCGCATCACTATCAAGGAGGATCAAAAACGGGAGTGCCTCACTCGACGACGCATCCAAAGTCCCCGTCTAAAAAGACTGGTGTGAACACCGGGACTGGTGGTCATCACTATGAAGGCGGTCCCAAAACGGAGGTGCCTCACCACATGGGTGACAAAAAATAGCAACGCGCGGCGCTGGGAAGACGGCAAATGTTCCTGCGAGTTGATTTGAATGAATCGCAAAACGTTTGTCGTCAGCCTGTCTGCTCCTCGGACACCCGCGCCGGCACCATCTGCTCCTTAAGTGTCGCCCTCAGGCACCTCAACTAGCGGCCTTCGTACCAACAAACTGCATGAATGGTTGCTGCCCGGTCGCTCCGAAAATGACCACTTCGTACTTCTGAGGCGCGCCGCCCTCCATTCCAGGTGATCCGATGGGCATTCCGGGAACTGCCAACCCGACAGCTTTGGGTCGCTTCGCTAATAATTGCAGTACAGCAGCGACGGGGACATGCCCCTCCAGAACGTATCCGCCCACCTCAGCGGTATGACAAGCGGTCAGTTCAGGCGGCACCCCCAGACGCTTCCGAACAATGTTGGGGCTTGTCGTTTCATCAACTTTAACCGCGAAACCGGCTTCCTTGAGATGGCGAACCCAACCCGTGCAGCAATCACAATTTGGATCCTTAAACACCGAAACCACGGCTCTATCGGCAGCAGCAGCACCTAGCGGAAACGCCACCAGTGCAGCAGTCAATCTGAGGGTACCTCGCCGCGTGAAAAGGCGTTGATATTTTCCCAAGTTATTCATGCGTAATCCTGTCTGCTATTGTCAAAGAGACTTAATCATTACCGATACGATCGCATTCGATTATTTGTGCGTCGATCGGAATCGTTCCGATCTCTCCTTTACTTGGATTTTTGAAGGGTGATGACGGTGATCTGTCCATTGACCCGGTCAGCATCGAACTTGACCTTGTCCCCCACCTTGACGGTCTTCAGCATCGCAGGATCCTGAACCCGGAACACCATCGTCATCCCTTCATCCATATCTAGCTTCTTGATGGGACCGTGCTTCAACGTGATTTTTCCGGCAGCCTCATCGATCTTCACGACCGAGCCTTCAACGGGAGCTGTTTGAGCCTCCGCAACGAAGCTCATAAATCCGATCGAAAGTCCGGCGGCGATAGCCAGAAGTTCTTTACGCATGTGTTTTTCCTTTCAGTTGGTTGACCGTTATAGGGAAGGTTTTCTTTCACGCTGCCAGCGCTGCATCCTGTTGCGCACATCGCGCAGGGAAAACAGCCCTCCAACGACCAAACGCGCGACAAAATCAGGACAGAAGTGAAATTCTTGGACGGCAAGCAGACTGCCGCGCTTGCCAGCGAGGCCCTTTTTGAACTGCCTGATTCCCGGATCGCCGGGACCGCCAAGTTCGTACCAGCGCACCGCGGAATGCTCGTGTAACCAGCGAATGACGTGCCACTGCAATACGTAGCCGGCATTCAGCTCGACGGCCTTATTGCTGCTCGCGCCGAAGACATAATAGGCAAGATCACCCACGATACTGAATGCAACACCGCCGATGGCCTTCCCTTCATGGTCAGCTAAGGCGACCTGCATGTTCATTCGCTCCGGAAGCCCCACGAGATCAGGGATGAATGCAGGGAGATCGACTCCGGGGTAGTTCAGATTTTTGCGAAGAACCATCTCGCCGTAGATGGCCTGGAATGTCTTAATAGTGTTCGGATCAGTGGCGATGCGAATATCAAGATCGTTTCCCAATCCCTTTTGTAGGTTATAGCGCCATGTCTTTCCCAAGCTCTTTCGTTGTTCGGATTCATCGATGGACACGTCTACGAAATAGCGGTCGAGCATGGTCGTTGAATTGCCGGTTAGGCCTAGTTCTTGCAGCTCCTTCGCCTCTTGCGGATAAAAATCGGGATGCGGACGAGGCCGCACAATGAGATATAGCTTTCGCTTGCCGCCGTACTCTTCAATTAGAGCGCGAATAACGTCTTTGTAAGTGTCACTTATTTCGGAATCTGGCCTACGCCAGAAAGGCCCGAACCGAACTAATGCCAAGCCACGCTTGAGACCAGGAACAAGATAGAGGCCGACCCGAGCGCCTCCAACCGATACACCGTCACGTTTTAATAGAATATGGCTCGAACGTTCTCCTCGTTGCCCGGCACTATAGATTGCGGTCTGCTCATAATGCGTGTCAGAAAACATGCTCATTTCAGTGTGCCAGACGTCATCAGGCACACTGTCGAGAATACCTTCCATTCGATAGCGCGCCTTCATGACAGAGTTGTCCACTTCACTTTACGACAACCGTGCCGACCATGCCGGACTCGCGATGTCCAGGAATCAGGCACGCAAATTCGAACTGACCTGGCTTGCTAAACTTCCAAACGATCTCGCTGCTCTTCTTCGGATCAATCCGCTTGGCGTTTGGGTCATCGTGCTCCATATCCGGATTCTTCTTCATTACCTCGGCATGTTTGAGATTGTCCGCAGTGCTTGCCAGCACGAACTCATGTTCAAGGTCGCCGTTATTCTTGAGGACGAACTTAATCTGCTCGTCAGCACGAACCTCGATACGGTCTGGGATGAACTGCATTTTGCCGTCCGACTCTCGCATGACGACCTGCACGATCCGGGCGGGCTTTTTGGAGTCTCCAGGTTCGCCCGCCGAGTAGCCCGCGTCGTGGCTATGACCTGGTTCACCTACACCTGCGTTGGCTGAAATCGTTGCAGCACCTATCAATGCCAATGCTGCCGCGTAAACTTCAGGTTTTCTCATTTGGTTCTCCCGTTAATGGTTGCTCATGTGGCTGCCCTTTGTGCCTGGCTTGACCACATTGATTTCGACATTTGGTTTGTTTGATGAAGGTGCTTCTGTCTTTCGCGCCGGAGCAGCGGACGGATTTTCGACCTCGTAGGCCACCGTTCCGTCCGGATTCTTGTAAGGACCTGGATCCTTGTAATCGCCGGGGGCGATCCCATCGCGCACCTTCACCGTCGTGAACATACCGCCCATCTCAAGGGGCCCGAACTGGCCGAAGCCGGTCATCATGGGAATAGTATTGTCAGGCAACGGCATTTCCATCTCACCCATGTCCGCCATGCCGGCACTACCCATTGCCATGTAATCGGGTGCGAGCTTGCGGATGGGTTTGACGAGATCGCGGCTTCGGGCACCAATAAAATTCCGAATATTGTGCCCCATGGCGTTCATCGTGTGATGTGACTTGTGGCAATGCAGCGCCCAATCGCCTTCCGCATCGGCTACAAATTCGTAAGCGCGCATGGCGCCGACCGGAATATCGATGGTGACTTCCGGCCAACGCGCTTCTGGCCGAACCCATCCGCCATCCGTACACGTCACCTCAAAATCGTAACCATGCATATGTATCGGATGATTGGTCATGGTGAGATTACCAACGCGAACCCGCACGCGTTCGTTCTTGCGCACAACCAGCGGATCGATGCCGGGGAAGATCCGTGTGTTGAAGGTCCACATGTTGAAATTCAGCATCTCCGCGACCTTTGGCAAATATGTCCCGGGATCGATGTCGTACGCGCTAAGCAGGAAGACAAAGTCGCGATCTACCCGCATGAATGTCGGATCCTTGGGGTGAACGACAAAGAACCCCATCATGCCCATTGCCATTTGCACCATTTCATCAGCATGTGGGTGGTACATAAAAGTGCCGCTCTTCTTCAGAACGAACTCGTAGACGAAGGTCTTACCGGGCTTGATATGCGGTTGGGTCAGGCCACCGACGCCGTCCATCCCGTTCGGGAGCAGCATTCCGTGCCAGTGAACTGTCGTGTGTTCAGGCAGTTTGTTGGTGACGAAAATGCGGACCTTATCGCCTTCGACCGCTTCAATCGTAGGTCCCGGCGACTGGCCATTATAGCCCCATAGGTGTGCTTTCATTCCAGGCGCCATCTCACGGACCACGGGTTCAGCGACAAGATGGAACTCCTTCCAGTCACCGTTCATGCGCCAAGGCAAGGTCCAACCGTTTAGCGTCACGACCGGCTGATAATCCGGCCCCGTTGTCGGGTGTAAAGGCGGTTGCATCGTATTGGTGGTGGTGACCGCCGCTTCCGGAATGTTTGCCGCTTGCACACGTCCGCTAATTGCAGTTGCACTGGCAAGGACCGCAGCACTTCCGAGTAAACCTCTCCTTGAAATCATGTCAGTGCTCCTTTCAATCGCCTGCCGCACCGGATGTACTGGTGGTTGCAAACGCGACCTCGGCTGGACCGGATAAACCGCCGCCGACGACGGCTGTTGTGAGGTTGGTGCTGGCAAGCCAGAATTCTCGCCGCATCGCGATCGCCGCCAAATTCACGGTGATGCGCTGTCGTGCTTCAAGCAGCAAATCGAAAACATCGATGAGCATGCCGTTGTAACGAAGCTGGGCCTCTTCGGAGATGATCTTCCGCAGCGGCAGAACCTCCCGCGTGTAGTGGTTCGCGACGTCATATGTCGACCGGTAGTTTTGATAGGCGGCGCGTGCTTCCGAACGGACGTTGACAGCCCGTTGCAGCAACCGATTGACGGACCCCATGTAAGTCGCCTCGGCTTCGCGCACGCGCACTTCACCGAAATCGAAGATTGGAATTTCAAACGCGACATCAAAGCCGCGATCCTTGGTACGCTGGCCTGTTGCCTTGTCCCTAGTGATTTTATCGGCGTAGCCGGCATCCAGGACATTGATGAATCGTGTCGCCTGGGTGAGACCATATGCCTTGGCGAGCGCGTCAACCTCCATCCGTGAAATTTGCAAATCGACGCGGCGCCGAACGGCTTCGGCCTCAATGTTGGCCAGCGCCTGCACGCGCTTGGGCAGCGGCGGAAGTGTGTTCGGAAGCCTAAACTCGAGATCGCTTCCCCACACACCCATCGCGCGGATCAGAGCTTCGCGAGCGGACGCCTCGCCCGATTTTGCGGTAGCACGCTGTACGGCCAGTTCGGCGTAGAACGCCTGCTCACGTGCCTGATCGAGTTTGTTCATGGCGCCAGTTTCGCCGAGCCTCGTCGCAAGCTTGGCGGATGTTTCGGCCGCACCTACCGCCTGGGTCAAGAACTCACTGAGCTCGCGCGCGGCAACCGCTTGATAGTATGCGCGGCGTGTGTCGGCTGCTATACGCAACGTCTCCCAGACCGCGCGCAATTGCGCTTGCCTGAATTTTTCCGCTGCGATCTCAGATCTTGCCGGCAGGGTCGCTAGTGCCAGCACGCTAACGATGATCTGGCGATCGATCTCCACTTCCGCTGAACCCGCGATGCGCGACAGCGAAATGGACGGGTTTGGCGGCAGGCTCTCGCCCACCATGACCGCTTCCGCAAAAGCCAGATCGTTGAACGCCGCCTGCAATCCGCGATTGTTCAGCAGCGCAATCTGGACCGCCGCATCGGCCGTCAAACTCCTCGCCAGAAGCTTGTCAACAACGGCGCGCGATGACGCCACATCGTCTGCCGTCTTCAGTGCGACGACGTCCCTGTTCATCTCCTGACGTGCGACGTCCGATACGAAGCTCATCCCACCGTCGGTGGAGAACTGTGCGCAGCCGGATGTGAGAGCGGCCAGTCCGACGATCAGAATCAATCGGATCCGAACACTTAGAAGTGGGATGATCAGCGGAGCGAGCGTTGCTTGGGAAGCTCTGAAAATGTCCATGTTGCCGCTCCTACTGGCTCGACTTAGGCGCGGAGCGCTGGTTTTGTTCGACCCAAGGTCCCGGCGAGACCGGGCGCATGCTCGTGTAGGAACTGAACCGAGATCGATAGACAATGCCCGAAACCTTGGCGCTTGGATCTACCGGGTCGGCTCGGACCAACGGAACATCCGGCGGCACACATCCCCCAAGCGCAATAGCGACGACCGCCATTCCCGTAAGAATGTTAAATTTTCTTTGAACGAATCCGATCACTACCGAATGAACGGCAGCAGTCTTCGCCCCAAACTGCGAAGGCATGACATTTTCCTGAACTGCTGATGAGCCATAGATACAAGCGTCCTTAAAGGACGTTGCATCACATCATTTAAGTGATGTCAGGAAATAGGGGGGCGGTAGAGCATGGGAGGAGTACTGTCTGCGATGCTCCGATAATTCTCGGAGGAGCAGATGGAGGTCGGGACAGAAGGGTCTACGATATCGACGATGGTTGCAGGCAGTGCACTCAGACACACCATCCCGCAGCATTGAACGTTCGGAGCGTTGTGCTCTCCATGGGCCGGAGATGGCTCTTGCACATTTACCGCGGCCTGTACATCGCCATGGCCGCCCTGAAACGCGGATTTCCCATACATTGCCGAATGGGCATCCGCGTATCCGTCCGTGTGGATATGCTGACCAACACTGACATCGTGGACATGGACAATGCCGACGACATGGCCTTCCTCAATCAGGCAAGGCGCAGCCCGCCCACCGTTGCTGAACGCAAAGGAAATGCCGGGAGCCAGAACGCAGAACATATAAGCGATGGCTAACAGCCAGCCGGCCTTCAATCGCTTTGCCTTGGTCAAGCATAGTAACATTGAGCACTTATTTCCCGCCGCAAATCTAGCGTTCTAGAACTTTAACCGCAAAAACAGTCTTCGCCAAGTCGGGAAATCCGGTTTCTATCAAGTTCCCGCAATTCATTTCGCCAGTATCTTCAAGGCAGGGACGCCAGTTTAGCTTTACAAAGGTGGCCAACGGAAATTGGCGCAGCGTCTTGAAGGCGTGAACATTAGTTTTTTAGATCTGCCATTGCTCCCACTCTCCCATTATCCAGTGAATAGAGAGCCGCCGTCGTCAAATGGCCGCTTAAGTCCGCTGCACGGCTGGTAAGACCTTCTAGCAAAAGCCCCGTAAACAGCCCGTCCCGACTCCCCTCATCGACCTAGCCTTCGCAGGGACAGATTGTAAGGATCGTGACACCGGTGCGTATAACGAAAACCTGACCTTGGGAACCCATCTGAGAAACTTCAGCGACGAAGCCAGAATGGCAACTGTCGAAGATGATGTCATAGCTGGTTTAGACAGCGAAAGAGCGATCAATCACTTCGAATCGGAGCCACTGAACCTAACAATGGGTTACTTCGCATTCGATTGCTCTTGACCATTCTTAGCGACGTAATCCTTCGAAGCCGCAATCTGATTCCTAATATCGGTCGCCATGACATTCGCGATCTGAGCCTCATCGGCCCCGCTCCAAAACTGCGAAGAAGACGACAAAAAGAAGCACGCTGCCAAAGTGAAAAGCCGAAAGAAAATCGTGAAAACGTCACCAATAAAGAAACGCTACCCCGCGAAGGCTGCAAAGGCCAAAAACCAAGACACGTAAGAAGTCGCCACGATACTGATTCCGGATCGACCACTTCCTCGGACTGATTTGTCACCTACGATCGGAGATTTCTCACCTGCCGCCGCGAACAAATTGCGACGCACGCTTGCTCTTTCTCCACTAATCTCGCGGTTCCGAGTCCACGCTCCTGTTCAACCAAGAAGACCGGTCGCTTCGGCACTGAACGGCGAAACACACGTCGGTCTCGCTCTTTCGCTCTGCGGCGTTCGAGGAAAGCTCGGCTTGATCAAGAGCCGCGCTTCATCACCACTCCCTCGCCGCTCGCCTTACTCGCGAAGACGAAGCGGATATTGAATTCATCCTCCAGCTTTTCACGAATAGCTTTGTGCATGGCAAGTCTACGCGGGTTTGTGGGCTCGGCATCATCGGCCTCGATGCGAATGATCGTTTTGCGCGCGACTCCAAGAGCTTCTGCAAACTCTGTCTGATCGAGTCCAAGCAGGCCGCGCGCGGCGCGTATCATGCGCGATGTCGGAATCTTATCAGTAGCCAACTCGCTTCCCCGATGTTCGAATCGTTATGGAAGGTTAACTATAAAATTGAGGAGTGTCACTCAGAGGGACTCTTCGCTTGCAATACTTCTTACGGTCCCTTAAAGGGACAGTTAGAAAACAAGCAAGGGCATACTTGAATGGACTACAGGCTTTACATCGGGAGCAACGCGTGGCGGACGAACCCCGCGCGGCTGGCTGAACTCGAGGCCGCAGGCTTTCGCTGCCGCCTGTGCAATGGCGACGGTGAAGACAGCGCGCTCGAAGTCCATCACCGGACTTACGCCAATCTCGGCAACGAGCAGCCCGGCGACCTGACCACGCTCTGCCGAAGTTGCCATCGCGTGGTGACGGATCATTTCCGGCGCCTTCGGTATGCGCCGCGCATGCCTGCGTTCGCGAATGTTCGCTCCGCACTGGACAACCCTTCCCCGCTCTTCGACCCCACGTTCAAGGAGACGTTATAATGTCTGTCGAACGCCTTCGCGTCCGCCTCAGCGGCGAGCGGCCTCTTCTGATGCACAGTTCTCGTCTCGCCGATCCGCTGGATCCGATCAAGATCGACCTCGAACGGCTGACGAAGAAGCGCGACAAAACGCTGGCAGATCATGAGCAGATCGCCAAGGTCGAATGGCACGGCGGTTTGTGGCTGTCCGACGGCAAGCCTTGCGTTCCGTCCGAGGCCATCGAGGCCGCCTTCATTGCGGCTTCGAAGACCCGCCGCAAGGGCAAGCACGCAAAGGCCGGCTTCGCCTGCCCGATCTCGCCGCTGCTGCAGTATGAGGGCCCGAATGATCTGCCCTCACTGTGGGACGACAAGGCGTTTCGTTTGCGGTTTGCCGTCAACGTCAATGATTCAAAGGTCATGCGCACGCGGCCGCGTTTCCCCGAGTGGCATGTCATCGCTGATGTCGAGTTTTTGCCGAGCCTGCTCAATCCCAACGAGGTAATCGAGATTTTCGAGATTGCGGGCTTGCGCGAAGGGCTCGGCGACTGGCGACCGAAGTTCGGCAAGTTCTCCGTGACCCAGCTTGAGTAGTTCCGGCGCGCCGTAGGCGAGGCGGGGTGTGGCCCGATGAGGCATTGCACGGCCCCGCGTGGCAAGGCGAGAGCTCCGTAACAGGGGCTGCTCCTCCCTAAACCTTCAAGTCATCCCTATCCCAAAAGGATCAGTGCGCAGGCATGCCTGCGCGAACAGGAGAGTTTTGTCATGCGTGACTCCACGATCGAGACTGTTACAGCCGCACCTGAAACTTCCGTTCCTTCCACCGCGGTACATCCCACACCGATGAACAAGCTTGCAGATTTTGACGGCGATGCATCCTCACTGTCGCCGTTTGATGTCTCACCGCTACAGTGGTGGCGCACCACGCCGGCCGACCAACTCAGTGACGCACAGCATCTGCTGTTGCGGGCGACGCTGCAGAATATCGCCACCTTTACCGGACGCCAGTGGCTTGCCTGCTTGCACGAGGATGCCGCTGCCTGCATCAGGATTGCCCTCCGCTCCCTCGGCACCCTCCCCATCACCGAGATCGCCCTGGAGGTCGATCTGGCGATGAGCTTCTTGATGGCGAGCGCGCTTGGCGGCAATGCCGGCTCCGCACTGGTCCTGTCGCATATCCTGCGCCGCGTGCCGATCGACCATCCCTTCGCCAGGAAGCTGTCGGTGTCGTGGCTTGAGCTCAACCTGCGCCGCGCTCTGGAGGCGAAGGCGACCAAAGAAGGCCAGGCACTCAAGACGCGCCACGCGCCCGCAAACCGCGACACGGACGATCATCGCGCCGCGTTCCACGCTGGAGACGTCTCATGAAAATCCAGACCTTCTCCGACCTTCATCTCGATGTCGCCCGTATCAAGCCGATTACGATTCAGGAGGGTGTCGACCTGGTCATCGTGGCCGGCGACACCTGCGAAGGCGTGCTCAAGGCATTCGAACATCTGCGCCGCATCGTGCCGATGGTGATTCCCATCGTCATGGTGATGGGCAACCACGAGTACTATCGGCGCTTTCTGCCGATTGAACTGTCGCTGGCAAGAGAGCACGCACCGTCGTTCAACATCCATCTGCTGGAGAACACCAGCATCGTCATCGGCAATGGCGCTGCAACCGACGGCATTCGCGTCGCTGGCGCAACGCTGTGGACGGACTACGCCATCTTCGGCACGGCCAATGTGGCCGGGGTGATGAACGCCTGCGCCAACGGCATGAACGATCATCGCCTGATCGGCTGGCAGAAGCAGCCATGGCTGCGGTTCCGGCCGCAGGAAGCGGCGCTGCTGCATCATCGCTCAAAAGCGTTCCTCACCGAGACGCTGGCGACGCCGTTCGACGGCCCGACTGTGGTGGTCACCCATCATGCGCCGCACTGGGATTCCGTGAATCCCCGCTTCCAGAGCGACCCCGTGACCGGGGCCTATGTCTCTGACTTCTCCACCGTCATCGAATCTTACCAGCCTGCACTCTGGGTCCACGGCCACGTCCATAACTCCAGCGACTACCGCGTTGGGCCAACCCGCGTGCTGGCCAACCCGCACGGCTATGGGTTCGAGAACTCGGAGTTCAACGGCGAACTGGTGGTGGAGGTTGGTCCATGAGGCCGCCCGTCCCGACCATTACGCCGCGTTCACCCCCATCATCTGAGTCTTCCCTTTGGTGCTTTCATGCTGACACAACAGTTCCCGTTTCTTGATCCTATCCACGCCACCCCGGACCTGACGATGCGGCTGCGCGCGCTGGCCGATGACGCCGCGCGTCTTCAGCAGGTCCGGTCGGTCTCGCCGGCGCGGCTGCGAACCGCTCCTCTTCTTAAATACTGGACACCGCTGCGCCGCCCGGAAGGCCTGCGGCTGATCGGCCAGGTTAGCGGCCATCCCCTGATCAAGGGCCCCATGATCATGACGTCGCCGCTGTGGTTCGCGGATCCCAAGGGCCGGTGGGTCAGGACTCTGTCGCGCTACTACCGGCTCGGTCCGCCCGCGAACCAAACTGAAGCCGGCCTCATGACGTCCCTGAAGATCACAATGCCTGACACCCCCGATGATGAGACCTCGGAGGACCGGGCATGAGCGCCAACACTACCGATGACGAGATCAACAATCTTGATCTGCCCGTGATCGACGGGGATGCCATCGCGACAGGGGCCGCGGCGGATTCCTCGGAGGCTGATGAGCGGTTCAGGAATCTGCCACGGCTCTTGCGCTACGCCATGCTGGTCTCAAACGCCTCCCACCATGTCGATCGGCGGCTGGCGGCGGAGATCGATCAGCTCTGCCCGAATCTCGGACTCAATGCCGGATGGCTGATCAACCGGGAGGGGGATTTCAACAGAGACCTCGGCACCGATCTTGGTCTACTGCTCGCAGCCGAGCTGGATCAGCGAGCCGTCAGCGAGGACCGCCCGGAGCTGCGGTCGCTGGCCGACAGTGTCCGGCTGCTGTCGCTGCCGGTACAGCATGATATCCGCCTGTTTTTTGGCGAACACCGTCGGGTGGCCAAGAGCCTGTTGATGACGTTTTACGGGTTCGTGCGCAACAATCACGACGGGCGTCTTTGCCGTGAACTCGAGCAGTTCTGTTTTGGCTGGGCCGCGTTGCCGTGCTGCAGCCACATGCTGGATGAAACCGGGTCAGCCGCCTATGCCGCGGGCATTCTGGGCGCCCTCATGGCTCAACGCCGTATAGCTGAAGCCGAGAGCGCGGTCTGGCGACAGATCGAGGAACGGGAAGCGAGGAACAGGGAAAAAGCCCGGCAGGACGCCGACGAAGCGAAAGACACAACGCGCACCGATGCATCCACTGCTCCGGTCCTAGCGGAGCATCATCTTGTCGTCGCCCGTCTCTCCGACGAGCAGATGAAGAACGCCAAGCTCAAGGAGATCATGCGTCCCATGACGGCGGTCATCAACACCGCCCTGCCTCTGGTGATGGCGCCGCCGCTGCATCAGGCGCGCAATGCCCTGATGTTCGAGTTCCCCTACGCCACTGAGGTGATCGACTTCGTGCTCGCCGATCTGGTCGGCCGCGCGACAGTACATTTGCGGCCACTGTTGCTCGTCGGCGATCCCGGCGGCGGCAAGTCGCGCTTCGCGCGGCGTCTCGGCGAAGTGCTGGGCCTCAATGTCTGGCGCGAGGATGCCTCCCGCGCAGACGGCGCGGTGTTCGGCGGGACCGACCAGCGCTGGTATTCGGCCGAGCCGTGCCACCCCTTTCTCGCCGTATCCCAGGGCAAGATCGCCAATCCGATGGTGCTGCTCGACGAGATCGAGAAGGCCAGTACCCGTGCCGACTATGGCCGGCTGTGGGATTGCCTGCTTGGATTTCTCGAACCGGAGACCAGCTGCCGCTACCCGGATCCCGCACTGCAGGTCACGCTCGATCTCAGCCAGGTCAGCTACGTCGCCACCGCGAACAGCCTCGAACCGCTGCCATCACCCATCCGCGACAGGTTCAGGGTCATCACCTTCCCGAAGCCGGCGGCCAGCGATCTCGATGCTCTCTTGCCGGCCGTCATCGCCGATCTCACCCGCGAGCGCGGTCTCGATAGCCGCTGGGTTACTTCGCTCGACGGCGCCGAGCGCAGTGCCGTCGCCGCTCACTGGCGTGGTGGATCGGTCCGGCGTTTGCGGCGCCTGGTTGAGGCCATCCTGCGGGAGCGCGATCTCCGCACTGCCCGAAACTAAACAAGGCGCTGATCATGAATGACAGACCGAATTCTCGTCATTTGCAGCCGATGTCGCGCCTGCCGCGGCGCCCGGCAGCAAGACCAACCGACGCCACGGCCTTAGGCCAGCCCGCGAATCCCGCTACACTCGACACCAACATTCACAGGACCCACACCGTGACCGAACCTCAGATCGTCTGCCCGAACTGCCGCACCGAAATCAAGCTGACGGAATCCCTCGCCGCACCGCTGATCGCCGAGACCCGTCGGCAGTTCGAGCAGCAGCTTACAGCCAAGGAAGCCGACTTCGGCAAGCGCGAGGCCGCGCTCAAGAAGACGCAAGATGAACTTGCGAAAGCCCGGGAGGCAATTGACGAACAGGTCGCCGCCAAATTGAAAGCCGAGCGCGCCTCCATCGTCGAGGCCGAGGCCAAGAAGGCTCGTGTGGCGCTCGCCAACGATCTCGAGCAGCGTGATAAGCAACTCGCCGAGTTGCAGCAGAACCTGACCGCCAACAATGCGAAGCTGGTCGAGGCGCAGGCCGCCCAGGCTGGGATGTTGCGCAAGGAGCGCGAACTGGAAGACGCCAAGCGGGAGCTCGAACTCACCGTCGAAAAGAAGGTGCAGGAGAACCTTGTCGCGGTTCGCGACAAGGCCAAGCTCGAAGCCGAAGACGCGCTCAAGGCCAAGGTCACCGAAAAGGAAACCCAGATCGCCGGCATGCAGCGCCAGATCGAGGATTTGCAGCGCAAGGCCAGCCAGGGTTCGCAGCAGCTACAAGGCGAAGCGCTCGAGCTTGAACTCGAATCCCTTCTGCGTGGCCGCTTCCCTCGCGACCTGATCGAGCCGGTGCCGAAGGGCGAGTTCGGCGGCGATGTCCTGCATCGCGTGCTTGGCCCCGCGGGCCAGACCTGCGGCGCCATTCTCTGGGAATCCAAGCGCACCAAGAACTGGAGCGACGGCTGGCTCGCCAAGTTGCGCGACGACCAGCGTACCGCCAAGGCTGAAATCGCACTGATCGTTTCAAGCGCCTTGCCGAAAGGCGTCGAGACCTTCGACTTTGTTGACAACGTCTGGGTGGCGGAGCCGCGCTTTGCAATCCCGCTGGCCATCGCGCTGCGGGAATCCCTGATCAATCTTGCCAGCAGCCGTCAGGCCCAGGAAGGTCAGCAGACCAAGATGGAGCTGGTCTACAAGTACCTGACCGGTCCGCAGTTCCGGCACCGCATCGATGCCATCGTCGAGAGATTTACCGACATGCGCGACGATCTAGACCGCGAGCGCAAGACCATGATGCGGATGTGGGCCAAGCGCGAGGAACAGCTCAAGGGCGTACTGGATTCCACCGCAGGCCTCTACGGCGACCTCCAGGGCATCGCCGGCCGCGCCATGCAGGAGATCGAAAGTCTGGATGTGCTGATGATCGAGGCCAAGACCATTGCGGAATAACTTCTGCGCAACCGCTCAGGACCATTGCGGCGGACCGATACTCACCACTCTTCAAGGAACGCCTCCGATGAGGACCGATCAACCTCCCTTCGCACGCACCACGACTTGGGTAAGCCCAATATCCGCAGCGAACCGTTTGGCACGGGCGACCGCGTCGTCTAGCCGCCAGTCGAATGGACCGCTACCGCCATGATCGCGGTCAGCGGAATCGTAAAAATAACCCTTCTCAAGGCTTGGCGGTCCCATACGATGAGCAATGACGACGACGTGACGCTCAGTTGGTCCAGCCGCCCCTAGCAAAGCATAAATTACGTCGACCAAATACCCCTCCCACTCCTGCACAAAGTACAATCGATATTGCCAAGTTAATTAAGCACTACGCGCGGGCCGGTTGGCCTCCAGATCCACAGGGCAATTTCCGGCTCCTTGATCGCTGCATCAAGAAATTGTAGGGGCACTGGCAAAAAGCCGTTATTCGGAGCACCTTCACGGCTACCGTTGATTGACCAGCCGGCGTACAATCCCACAGATCCATCATTTGGATTTGGATTATTCAAAAAGATCGTGGAGACGCTGTCGCCCGACTCGCGGGGAATCAAAATGATTCCATGTTTGAAGGCCGGGAATGGGCCTGACGGCAATGCGAGGCCAGTGCGCGTCACGAGATCTTTTAATTCTCTCAGTTCTGGCCGATCTGCAATTTGCGTGCGCATGGTCCGCACGCAATCCGTCAACAGCATGTAGAATGGGGTGTCACAGGGCGAATATCCGACGTAAGCTGACTTCCACTTTGCAAAGGTCTCGCCCACCTTATCGATATCGTTATCTGGTTCAGCAAGAATGCGCGGCGTCTTGCGGTCGAACGGAGCAACTCGAAGGCCTAGCCCCGCCAGCACGATCGCAGCATCGCGTCCTGTGGCCATTGCGAATGCGTCAGAGGTCGACAGCGATTGCGCTTTCAGCCGTAGAAGAGCCGTCTCAAACAGAGGATGCTGAAATGCTGCCAAACCATGCTTCAAAGCGTCCAGTTGAGCATTTGGGAAGTTCTCCGCCGCGACTCGAAGCATTACGTCCTGAAAGACTTTTCCTGCGACGCCGGGAAGCAGTTGATCCGGAGATGTGACGCCATACTGCGAGAGCGCTTCCGCAAGCAAAGGCTCAGCCTTTTGCATGGCGCGCGTCATTGCCGCGATTACGATTTCGTCAAGCTGTCCCATTGCGATCGCAGGCCCTTCCTTTTTGGTCCAATACACGTGCGATGAAGTGTCGTCTTCCGAGCCAATCTTTGACTACCTTCAAGACGGATCATCACAGTTCTATCAGAGATACGTCGCCTTTCATCGACTGCAGCAGCGTCACCAGCCGCGACGCCTGCGATCTTGGAACCGCAATCGTCAACAGGCGCTGTGCGCGCGAGGCGCCAACATAGATCTTCCGCGCTTCCTCGTTATCGGTGGTGGGGTTACTGGCGCTTAGAAAGTCAAGAATCCCCTTGGCTGTCCGCGATGACATCACCACGCACACCGCAGGAAACTCCACGCCTTTCACGCTGTGTATCGTGCGCGCGCTATGCCCGTTTGGTGGGGCGGTGGATAGCGCCTTTGGCAAATCCACATTACGGCGAAGCCGCTGATTGATCGACTGTCCACCAACCGGCAGCAAGGGAGCGAGCAAGACACGCGCGTGATCATGCCATGCATCAACAGTGGCAAAGCGTGCAGGGTCGAAGCGAAGCTCCTCAACAAGTTCGAGAACGCGAGCACGCCAGTCACCAGGCTCAAGTTCGGCGTCAGCAATATGCTGATGATAGGTCTTGTCAGCGGTATGGCCCTCAAGCTCCAGCATAATCCTGTGTACCGCCTCGAGCCCTTCTTTTCTGCCGCCCAATTCAAATGAGAAATGGTAGTCGCTAATCGCAACAGCCAATCGGTAACTGAGATCCTTGACACCGTTATCAACCGGATGGCCGAGCGCATTTGCCCCGCTTCGCCTCGTCGCCGCTAAGACCGGGCACTGGCCTGGATCGAGTTGTAGCGCTTCCGTCAGTTCTCGGAATTTGATCCCGACGCTCGCTGGCACACTGTTACCCCGATAGGACAGGACATAGACCGGCGTTGGATCATCGCGATGTTTGCCGAGAGCATGGTCGACAACGGACCGTGCATTGGGCGCCCGAAGTGCGACGATTGCCTTGGCAATGTGGCGGCTTGACCGAAAGTTTCCGGTCATCGGCAGTCGTTCATCGTCCTGAAAAGTCTGGGCAAAGACCTCGAGTTCAATCGTTACGCCACCACGAAAACCGTATATCGCCTGATGAGGATCGCAGATGACTTTCACCGGAATTTTTGCGTCCTTGAACCAGGAGATAATTCCAAGATCGAGCGGATTGCAGTCTTGAGCCTCGTCCACGACCAGTTCTCGAAATCGCGCTCCCAAGGCACGAGCAAGAACGGCAGATGAAGCTGGGTCGCGCAGCCGCGCCAGTGCGATATCGCGAGCGTCGGTGAAATCGATCTCACCTCGCTCCAGGAAACGGGTGCGGGTATTGCGGGCTGCCGTCTCGTGCGCCTTGATCTGACCCTTGAATCCGTGACGCGCGAGCAACTCCGGTATGGCGTTGCCGGTCGATCTGTCGAAGCATTCCAGCGGCAACGCCCGCGCGACAGCAAAAGGCTGGATGGACCGCTGATCTTTGTCTGGGATCAACCGAGGCCGTACCACGCAACCAGGCACACCGAAAGGCGAGATCAGGAATTGCCAGAGAAAAGCGTCAAATGTCCCGATGAAATGAGGAAAAACCGGAGTTTCAAGAAGTCCTTCATGGCGTAGCCGATCCTCAAGTTCGGAGACCGCTGCGATCGTGAACGAAAGAAACGCGACGCCGCGTCCCGCCGCTTGGTCAGCCGAGAGAAAACGCGCTCGCTCGACCAAAACACGCGTCTTGCCCGCCCCTGGACATGCGGAGATAAATGCAGAGCCATCGTGGTGAATGATCCGCGTCTGCTCATCCGTAGGTCTGAACAGCTTCGGTGTCATGCAACCAGCACATCGATCGCACGCTTGAGATATCCGGGAACAGCGAATGCTTCGCCCTTGTTGATCTCTTCAGCCAGAAGCTGGGCAAAATCACCCTTGCGCGTTGTCTCGAACAGCTTCTGAACGGCGAGCGCTTGGGCATCACCGCTTAGGGCAATCGCGGTATCCCACTTGTCGCCGGAGCGGGAATGAAGCTTGAGATAGACGTTTTTCAGAAGCGCCGCATTACCTGCTCTTACAAGTTCAGTTTCGAGCGAATAATCGTTGATGATTACCTCAAGCAATCCATCCGCGCCCAGTCGAGTGGCGATGGCATCGAGATTTCGTTTCCGCAGCACCCCAGGCGGCTCCTGCCCGACTTCCAGATCGCCGCCGTCGCCATCGGTAACTACGACAAGCCGGTCTGCAATGCGAACTTCATCAAGCGGAGTCATCAGAAGCTTCGCATAGGGTTCAAAGTCAACGCCATCGATCGGCACAAAAACCGCCGAGCGAAACAGCCGCAACTTTTCTGGATCGTCCTTTAGCACGATCTTCTTGGCAATCACGGGCAGCAACAGCGCCTCGGCAATACCCTCGACCAGGAGGATGCGCCCACCAAACAAGAAGGCTGATTTTGTCACGTCAAGGTAGCGGTCCACCTTGCGACGTTCAACGGGATCAAGTGCCAGTTCGGCCAGTGGAATGCAGCGGGTTTCCCGGCGCAGCCGGGGCTCCGACGTGAGCGTCTCCTGATCAACCACCGGGTCGTCAGCCGGCTCAGGCGGCTTCGGGAGAAATGAACGAAAGAATACCAACTTTCTGCTCTCTACCCATGCCGAGAGATTTGGAGAATGAGTCGCCACAATAATCTGCAATTCGCCGGCCGGCCCGTGATGACCGAGCTTCGGTTTACGCGATTTTTCAGCCTGCTCATCGAGAAAGCTGAGTACCGCCGCCTGAAGCTGAGGATGCAGGTGCGCCTCCGGCTCCTCCACCAAGAACAACGTCAGGTCGGCATCGTTTACTTTCTCCAGTTCGACTGCGATCGTCGCCATGTAGAGCAGATTGGCGTAGCCATGGCCGGAATACCGAAGATCCTCGGGCTCAATGCCATGGTCGGCAAGCTTGAACCGCAGATCGCGGGCAATATCGATCAGCTTCTCATCATTCGCAAAGCCCAGTGCCGCCGATTGTCGACGGACGCCGGAGGTGAGCGCGCTGAGACCAACCTCCACCGCCCCGCCAACCTTCCCGAGGATTTCCGCGTCAACACCGCGCCTCAGGGCTTTCGCCAGAACCTCGGGGTCACCGCCGTCGAGAAAATGATTCAATAGCGCATAGATTCGCGTCGGATTGCCCGACGCGAGCGCCCTTTTCGCATCACGCAGCGGTGGCAGATAGACATGCCGCACCATCTCGTGGCAACCGGCCTCCGGTGTGCCTTTCTGAAGGCCACTCCATAGCAGCGGGCGAACCGGGAAACGTCCTGTGCTCTCGTCATATCGCAGGCCGAAAACGCAGCCTGTGATGGCGTGATCCGTGGCCGCCGAGATCATGCGTCCCTGCTGTGCTGGGCTAAGCTCCTCAAAGCAACCGATGAGTTCGAACATGCGCTTCGTACTACCGAAACGAATATCGGTCGTCTCACAATACAGTTCACGTCGGCCGCCGAGCGGCGTGGTCAACAGCCGTATGGCATCGATAGCGTTGCTCTTACCGCCGTTGTTCTCGCCAACAAGGATTGTGAGATCTTTGCTCAGCGGAATTTCAGATTCCGCAAACGACCGGAAATTACTCAGCGTCAAGCTCTTAAGATACATCGCCCGCTCCGGCAAAGGCCGGCCTCCTAATTGAAAGCAGACGGCTGCTTAATTGTGCAATTGTCTACGATCGCCGATCGTGACCACATCGCCGTCATGGATCCGAATCAATAATGCTAACTTGCAGATCGTTTAATACGGTGGCCAATCCTGGCGTTCCTATAAGTGTCGTCACGCGTCCCGCCCTCAGCTTTACGATGGCATGGTCGAATACAGCGAGATTGGTGTGTCCGTTAAGCCGGGACGGGTAGACAATGCCGTCCGGCTTCTCCGGATGATCGTGGAACGCTACGGACCACTTCCGCGCGAGGCTTTGGTTGCTCGCCTTTGCCACATCGGTCGGAACGCCCATGACGACGGCCCGATCATCGCGAAGATCGACCATCTTGAGCGTCGCTGTCGTTTCGATCACCGCAAAGCGCCGAACGAATAATTCCTTCTCCTCGATCGGTAGATCACCGATGACGCCATCGCGCTGATCGCGAAGCACCGCTTCCAAAAAGCAGACCTTTAGGGTTTCACCGAGATATAGCAAACCAAAACGGTGTGCTGTAGCGCGCCGTCGAGAATCGCTGAACCGGCTTGGCGTTTTGCCAAAACCGAGAGGGTCGGGATAGCGGTCCATATAGATACGGCCGAACCGAAGTCCGGCCGCTACGCGGTGAATCTGAAGCTTTGCACGTGCAAAATCTTTCGGAGGGAGAACCTTCACCATCTAGTGGAAATCTCGGCCGACACTTTCGGCAGCCGCCAAAACCATCTTTGGCTTTCCCTGCTCTAATGCTTGTCGTCCCGTCAATCCATCGAGCTCACCGTGCGGCTGGACCAGAAAGCGATAGACCGCCCAGGCTCCGCCGAGAAGATCGTGCAAGACTGCAAGTTCAGCGAAGGGCTTCCCCTCGGTATTGAGCTGCCACGTCGGGAAACGAAACCCTCGCTTCGCCCCGTCCAGCCCTAGAATCTGACCGCTCTGCCGCTTGGTATTCACCGTCACACGCGTCGTCCCAAGCAGTTTAGCGAAGTCTTCGGCGCTCAGCATATCGTCACTACTGAGGATCTCAGCGGCTCGCAGCCGGCCGCGCTCGCGGGCGGCCGCGAGCGCAACCTGCAGGTCCGCATTCGGCGCTACAATTTCCTCGGGCAGATGTTTCGGTGCAGGCCTAACTTCCTCAACAGGGGTCATAGTCGTGGCACCCGCGGGATCCACATCGACGCGAAAGCTAACGGTGTACCCGGCGGCCCGGCTTCTTGTGACCGCGTTGCCATATTGCTGTAGCACGGCCTTCACGCGATCCGGTTTGCTCACGAGCACCTGATAGGCCTTGCGCGGGACCCGGAGCTTGAGGCCGGGGGCCCCCTTCGGCAGGCTTGTGCCTTCGGCAAGGAAAAAGGCCGTTTTCAGGGTGGATTTCGATGCGGCTCGTCCCTGCCGACCCGAACTGCTCCGCATGCCAGCCTTCGATTTTGAAGATGCCATGTCACTATCTCCTACCAGAAGGCAATATGGCAAAACTCGATAAGTTCGTCAAGTTCGTAAAGAGACCGTCTCGCCGCGGGCGAAGCTCTCACTCGCGAAGCCGCATACGAAAAGCGAGAGAACACCATATAGGAGGAACTGCCGCTACGGCTGAGAACGGTTGAGGCCGGCAGCCTGAATTGGACTTCGGGCAGCGGTCCTTACCCATGCGGTGCGCACAGACGGACAATTTCCGCTCGCGGTTCGGCTTCGCGCGGGTGATTTCTGGATCAGAAGGACTCGTTCGACCTGTCCGGTGCGACTAACCGACGGCGCACACACCAAGCGGCGATCGCAAGTCGTCACTGATATTCTGTCTACTGCATGGCCAAAACATCTTTGGATTTAGCCGCAGCGTCATGCTCAATTCGGTCGCCGGTCTTGCGGATCGCCTCTGTTGTCGCACAACGAACACCTTCATCGGCAGCGGCGGCTGCTGTAATCTCACGACAGTGAGTCGTCGGCCATATCGGCTGCGGCATCTAATGGTCGTTCCCGGGACTGGGATAAAGAATGATCACCGAGATTCCGGCTAATCAGATATGGCCGACACCGGCATTGATACGCGCCGCCCGCGGTTTGGTCGGCATCGACCAGGCGACGCTCGCGAAAAGTGCGACGGTCAGCCGCAAAGCCGTCATCACCGTGGAAAACGACAGTTCCGAGCAGATGGACTACCGGCGGGTGGCGGTGCTGAAGAAATTAGCGATAGCGCTCGAGAAAAAATTCGGAGTCGAATTCACGAAACCAGTTGCGGGACGCGGCGAGGGAGTGCGGCTTCTTAAATCAAGGGGCAAATAGGCGGCGGCTGGGTCCACAAACATGTTGCCACATCCTGCAGACAAACCGAAAAGCATGTCGGTCGGATGAAAATGAAATCTCACGACCATCTACGGCGCAGGCGCATCGGTCCCTTCCTGCTCTCTAACAGAGGACTACTAGCCTGCCTCCTAACCGTTTCCGTACCGGATTTGTGGCCACGGCCGAAGACGGGGCCGAGTTAAAGCTCGGCCGCCCGAAACCCGGACGTTGGACGCTCCACTATCGCCCAGCGCGTCAGGCGATCGAGATCGCCAGCCGCGGCAGACCATCCGTCATCCCCGTCAAATCGCGGCTCCTTGTCGAAGCCGACGAACGAACCGATGTCGTAGTGACGTATCCACTGAATACGACGGCTACGAGTCCATCGTTCCTAGAGCCAAAATACGACACCCTGCGCACCATCACCTTCGACCAATTCGGCTTGGCCGGCGCTGCGCTGGAAGAAGATGAACTCCGCGAGCTCTTTCAGAGACTTCCATCTGGCTTCGTAAAAGACCCGTTTTTCGGACTCGGCCTTAATTTCGATATCCGTCACATCGCGAAGACTGTGGAAGAGATTTCGGGCGTAGTCGATCTTTGCCTTCGGCGGGGCCGCAGCACCAACTTGCCGACCGTCAAAGGCGGAAGTTATGTCGTATCGGCGCGACAATTCGACGATCTGAGGAAGGCTATAAACCGCATCCACAACAAAGCATTGAACGTGGCCACTGACGAGAAGTGGATGGTCACACACAACTCTCTGCTCTCGACGATCGATTCAACGAAGTTTCCTGTGAAAAACCGGACCTACCGCAGAGATGCGATCCGGGAAGCCGTTGGAGCAAGCGTTGTCCGAGGGACCGCGTTGTCGAAATCTGATCAGAAGATCGTGTTTGAGGCAACAGTATCCGCCGCCCGCACAATACAACGAACCCAGCCCGAATCCCTTCTGAAGCTAAGCCGCGAGATCGAAATAGTCACCTTGGAAGAGCTCGCGGAGCGGTTGAGAAAAATGCTTGCGAGGAAACTCAACGAAGGCGCATGGCAGTCCTTTTTCACCGACAATCCGTTCGTGTTGCGTCTCGCTTTCGGTCATCCGATTATGATGATCGGCGGACAGATTTCGGTCGGCGGACGGAAATTCAGCGGAGCCGGCGATAAGATCAGTGACTTCGTGATCAAAGCCGCGGCGAGCGGAAACCTCGGTCTAATCGAGATCAAGACGCCCGATACCCTCTTGATCGAGAAGACGCCATATCGCGGCGATCTTCATGCACCCAGTCGCGAACTCACGGGCGCAGTCAATCAGATACTTGACCAGCGCCATCATCTGCAAAAATCGATCCCCGCGCTCAAGGATAACTCCGGCGCATGGGACGTCCAAAGCTACGCGATTCAAGGCCTCGTGATTGCGGGGCGAATTCCCGAAGGCGCTGCACTGCTCAAATCCTTCGAACTCTTTCGCAACGCTCTGAAGTCGGTCACCATTATTACGTTTGATGAACTCGGTCACAAGCTGGAGCATCTCCTAGAAGTTCTGGGAACCTCCAATGCGATGCCCGACGAGAAGCTAGACGGAACCGATGCGAAGTGACGCATGGTGTGATCCCGCCTGTGTGAGTTGGCTGTTGCGAACGTGAATCGAAGTGGAATTTGCCAGCGCGGCCGCTTGGCGTGGCCTCACAAAAGAGAGATCCAGTGGTGATCGGATGCGTTGCTGCTTTCAACAGGCTCATCAGATGTGTTACTGGCACTCATGCAACGCGAGACGCCAACGCAGAGGCCCGCGCGCGCAATCCTTTAGTCACCGAACAACGAGGGTTGGTCCGCAGAGTTGCCCTCTGTCGGGCGCGGTTCCTCCCTCACGACTGCTTCCAACAAAAGGCGGGGTTCGCTGAAATCCACCATCAATTCATTCCGTCTGAGCGCGAACAATTCGGGGCCAATTCAGGCACCAAAACTTGGCACCGGGGCACCAACAAACAAGCTATCATATTAAAAATGCTGTACTTTCTGCGAAAATGCAGGTCCAGTCGGACGTTTTCGCTGTACTCTTATACATGCATAAAACTCGTTCAATTTCGTCCAAAATGACCCCTTTTGGGGCCATTTGAGCCTCCTTTCGCAGTCCGATTCATTCTCATTCTGGCAATTTCCGATACCAATTCGGGTACCAGCTTTCCGTCTATTGGAGGTATTTAGGTAGTCAAAAGCCGCTGCCCAAACTTCGCCAGATTCGTCCAATTTCGCCACAATTCAGCTGATACGGCAGTCATCTGGATCTCCTGTTCGCATCTGGATGACCATAGACGAACGCCGCCCGCCGCCGCAGGCGGTGGCATGGGGGCACTTCGCGGTGTGTCGTTATCTTCGGCTGGAGCGGTGCGGAATCGCGAACGCCGTCCTGATATCCTCATAGGACGCCAGCCGAGAGGACGCGTTTGGTTTCGCTGGCCGCAGCTTCTTCGTATGGCCGGTTTCATCGATCGTGATGATTCCAACTCTGGGCATGTCGAGCAGGTCTAGCGCCTGTTCACTGGCTGCGACCGTTGCCGCCGACACGCCAGGCGCGAAGACGAGATAGTAGGATGGCAGGTAGCCGGCCAGCAGCAGTGACTGCGCGAGTCCCTCCGACGAATCCTTCGAACCATCGGACGCTTCTGCCAGATAGAGGTCGGCACCGCCGAGGATTCGACCCCGGGAATGGATCTCGAAGCCGATGCGGCGAAAATGCCTAAGCACCGGCCGGCGAACGATTGTGCTTCCCGCCCCAAAGAGCCTTCCAGCGTACTGCGCCAGCGCGTCCTCGCAGCGCTGCACCAAGATGCCGCGCTCCCGCAGCGACACCGACCGGGACACGGCGCTCGGATCGGCCGCTCCCGCCGGGGTCTGAGACAATTTCTTCTGCAGCGCCTCTATGGTCGTTCGGCGTTCGCGCAGGTCAGCGAGCGCATCGAGGCCTGACCTTGGGTCGCGGTCGTAGAGCCGTAGCGCCAGTTCGACCGCACCGTACGACGACGACACCAGGTCCGCGACAGGCACACCAGCGTCGTGGGAAACCTTGTCCAGGCGGTTCATCAGCACCAAAAATCGCTTCAGCACGACGGGCGCCAAACCGGCAGCTTCGCCTGCGGTGTCCCAGGCTTCAGTCCGGCGGCCCCAATTCTGGCTGCCCTCGAACCGCTCCTGCAGCAATCGACCGAGATGATGCCAAGGCAGCCCGTCCTGCCGCGCAGCCCTTAAACTTTCCGTTAACCGGATATCCGGATCGCGACCGGTCATTCGAAGAGTCTCCTTGGCAATCTAGTGAATAATCACTAGACTGGTAGTAACATATTAAACTAGTGCAAATCTGACGGAATCACTTCCTAGTCCGGAGGTCAAGCGACGTGAGCGGCGCCATCGTTCAAAGTTTAAGGTTGTCTCCTTTTGCAGGCCCTGCCTGGATCGGCGCTGCCGACAACCTCATCGCTGGGGCCCGACGGGATGGACGTCAAAAGCGCCTTGCCGAGAAGGATCTCGCGCTGGTTCGGCGGCTCGCGCGCGAGCGGATGATCGCCACCTTCGGCGAGGAAATGAAGCTTCCCTACGAGGCCGAGTATTCCGGCTGGAGCAAGGTCACCGGACCGTCCGTCGACATGCTCGAAGTGATGGTCCGCCGCCTCGTGATGGACGGGGTGCCGATCGATCGGGCGCGCAGGCTCGCGGACGTAGCCGACGCCCAAGAAAAGGCACGCGGCAGGAAGGGTGGAAAGCGCAAGCGCGGGCGCCGCCCGTCCGGCGCCCGTCTGTGGGTCCGGCGGCGCGGCGGAAAGGGCCCGCGTTTCGTCTACATCAAGTATCGGTCGCAGCGCGTATCGACCGAGATCGAAATCGCCGACGACCAGGATGTGGAGAGCCACCTTGGCGCGCTTTACGCTCTCGGCGACTTCGTCGAGACGAAGGTGCGCGAGATCCTCGGGACTGTCCTCGTCCGCGACGTAACGATGAAACGCGTCTATGCCGAATATCTCGACGAGCATTTCCCGGGCAACAATCCGGATGCCCTCGACCGCGATGCGTGGAATCGCGCCGCCGCGATCCTTGAATCCTTCGAAGACTTCAATGGTGATGCCGCGCTGGACAGGATTGGCATCAACACGGGCAGGCAGTACAGCGCCCACTGCACCACCGTTCAGAGCAAGACGCAGAGCTCAGATGGTGAGGAGATTGAATATCTCTCGTCGATGACGGCCCGCATTCACGTCGATATCATGATCACCGTCGTTAACTGGTTCTGCCGCAAATACTCGCTCTCTCCGATCAAGATTGATCGGCCCAAGGTACGCGGTACCGCCTACAAGTATATTCCGTTCGCATACGTCCTTCGGTTGCTGAGGGCCTGCCGGGGGCGAGTTTTCGACAAAGACGGAAGACTTATCGGCCGACATGAATTGGCCGCGCGATACGAATGCGTCGAACGGTTCATTTGGCTTTATTTCTACTCCGGCACACGGAACGCCAATCTCCCCGAGTTACTGTGGCACTGGGACGAAAAGATCGGACACATCAGCATTTCGCTCGGACGCATCGTTCGCCAGGGGCAATGGGCGACAGTGACCAACAAGCGTCGCGGCCAATCGAAATTCCTTGGTTCCCTCGATCTCCTTATTCCGGATTGGGAGGCGAAAGACCGCAACGCGCGCGGCGAGTCGAACGTGCTCTACCGGAACGTCCTTCACGACGCGGACGGCAGGAAGCTGGCCAAGAATCGCATCGCGGCGCTCTTTCGCGAGGTCCGCGAGTTGGCCGGGCTGAAGAACGTGACGCCCCACATGCTCAAGCATGCCGGTGTGACGATCTGTACCCATGCGGGCATGGATCGCATGAGCATTTCCTACGCCTATTCGACCCATCCCGATACGCTCGAGCGTTACTACACCCATCTGAACGAGGAGTGGAGCACGCCGCGGGTGTTCGAGGATCGCGATCTGCTTTTCTGCAACCTCCGCAAATTCTCGGAGCGCCCCTTCATGGTAGTCGCCGATGCCGCCTGACGTAGCCGAGCGCTGTCCTCTTCTCCTTGCCGGGCGCGATATTTCGGTGGCCGACGTCTTCGTCCTCTTGCAGGATGGCTTCTGGCTGCGACGACACCTTTCCTTCGATCCGGTGTACGCCGCCCGTCAACGACTGGTTATGGGCCTTCACGCCCTCGCCGGCTTCAAATCCCCAACGATTAGCGCGATCGCCTTCGAGAATTGCTACCCCGAACGGCGGTTGATCAAGATGGCCTTCCGCGACCAGCTACTCGAAGTGCCGATCACGCCCGCGCTTGCCCTCATCTTGAGTGACTGGATGAGGAAGCGTCCGGCTACAGCATCGACACGGCTCCTCACCACCGCAGACGGCCCGATCGAGAGACAGACTCTCGACGCAAGCCTATGGACCGCCGGCGAGACGTTCGGGGTGGGCCACAATCTATCGGAGATGCTCTGCAGATTCTTCGAGAAAAATCTTACCGGAGAAGACGCTCCGAACGGCAGCGAAGACGTGGTGGAAGCCTACCTTCGGCGTCGAATGGCCGGCGGCCAAACGTCGGCGGTCAGCTTCCCAGCGTTCCGGCGGCTGATCGAATGCACCGATCCCTTTCGCGACAGCCTCCGGCCATTCGGCAATATCGCCTTGGTGAAGCGGGATGCATTGTTCGCGGCTTCGGCCCTGCCGCCGACCTACGACGCGTGCCTCTCGGCAGGGTCATTCCCGGGAAAGCCGAAGCGCGATCTGACGGCGGCGCACCCATTGATCGCGGAACTTTCGTCCATGACCTGGCCCAAAAACCGCCGCGAACGGGCGGCTGCGAGAGAGGCGGCCTATAGGAAGCACCAAGCGGAGATCAACGAACTCGTGGATTCGGGCAAACTTCCCGTTCGCCAGCTCGCGCGTCTGTTCGGCATGAGGCGGGAAAGCTTTACCAGGTTACGCCGGTACCTGCGGAATCGATCCGCAAGGATCGGGGAAGATGCTCCTCCCGCGCACCGGTTTGCCGATCCAACCTGTGCGCTTTTTCCCTCGGTCGCGGCGTTGTCCCGCGTCACCTGGTCGAAGAACCGGGAGGAACGTCTTGCCAAACGTGAGCCGTTATTCGCGACGTACGGCCGCGACATCGAAGCGCTGGTTGCGCAGGGTCGCCTTCTCATGAAGGAGGCCGATGCGCTGTTCGGCTTCGCGAAGAACGGTTTCAGAAACCGCCTCGCGCGCGCCGATCGAGAAGAACATCGCGGACGTCCCGACCACCGAGTGTCCGGTGCGCTCCGCGATTGCTCGTCCGACGAGCGGACTCGTCTTGACAAAATCGCTCTCACGAAGTGGCCCGAGGGCGAACGTCGCATCGCGTTTCGCCGCGCCATGTTGCGCAAAAACGCGGGGTTCGTCTTCGCACTGATCAAGGCCCGCAAGCTCCGCGTATCTGATGCCGCATCGCTTTTTGCGGTTTCGCGGACGAAGCTCTCGGAGCTTCGCGGGGAATTCAAGGCTGGCACGTTTGAGCTGGCCATTGGCACCGACCGTGAACAGGATCGCGATCACTGGCGCGAGATCGTGATCAGGGAGATGCCTAACCGGCCGGAGGGTCAGGGCGATCGGGCCTTCTGTATCGAACTGCGCAAGAAGTTCGGCCTTCGCCTTCCATTCGATTTCGTCCGTACCGTGGTCCGCTCGATCGAGAGGAAGCCGGTACCCGCGAGACATGTTCCTCCGACACGGGTGGATCGCGCTCCGGACGAGGAACAGCGGATCGCGCTGATTGCGTCCGTGCTGTGGACGAAGGACAACCGGTCGGAGCAACGCCGAGCGATTCTGAAGGAACACTTTCCATTCGTGTTCGAGATGATCGATGCACGCAAGCTGACCGTGCCGGAAGCGGCACAGCTCTTCCGGTGTCCGATTGGCCTGATGACCGAACTGCGTTCCGATTATCGGGCCGGTGTATTCGACTGGGCCATCGCGCCTCCGGTCTCAGCAAGCGAGCACGCGGAATGGCTCGCGCTCATCCGGCGCGAGTGGCCCAAGCGACCGGACGCGCAGACGCCCAACGAATTCTGTCGCGCATTGCGCAAGCGGTTTGGCTTTCCGCTGCCTTTCGCTTCTATCAATGGCTTCCTCGCAAGGCAGCGGAAAACTCGCCCCGCGGACCCATCGCTCTTCACCGTCAAGGCAGGCCGGGTGAAGCCGGCGCTATCGATCGCTGACAAGGCATGTCTTGCCGCCATCACCAAGGCGAAGTGGTCAACAGCGGACGATGTCACCGCATTTCGACGGGAGCTGTTGCGGGCGCATTTTCCGGTCATCGCGGGCATGCTGCGCGACTGGAAGCTGAATTCGGAACAAGCCGGTAAACTATTCCGGCTCAGCCCACAGCGGTTGCAGCGGCTCTATTCCGAATATCGGAACGGAACGTTCGACCTTGCCATCGCCGAGCCGCTGTCACGCGACGAGTTCGCCAAGTGGCATGCCTTTCTGGTGGATGAGATTGCGAAACGCGGCGGGAGGGTCGACAACGTCACCGAGTTCTGGCGAACGTTGAGGAAGGAGCGGCGATTGCCACTCTCTCTGGACACGGTCAGATCGGCTCTAAAAGCAATGCACCGCGATACTGCACAGTTTACGGGTTGCGCATTGGCCGCGTGACGCTAGAAGCGGCCGCACTGCTCGTCGATGCTTATATTCATTTCGAACGCGTTTGGCCCGAGCCTGCCATCCTGGTTCTTTCCAACTCCAGTGCGCGTTTGGCGCGAACTTCTGCGACCGACCGTGGCACACTATTCTGTTGTCCTGGGCTGACGGGCTCATTCTCGCGACGGGGCCGGCACTCCGACATGCGGCCGATGGCTCGCTTGTTGGTCAAGAGCTTCCCCGCGATTTCCGCGACCTCCAATACCTGATCGCGGACGGCGGTGCGCAGGCTCGTTGTGGTGAGCGGCCCATCTGGCCAAAACAATGCGCTCGCTTCAGCAAGCGTCATCAATTCGTCGTCCGACCAGTCCTCAGGAGTTGGCCGTCGTCTGACGCGCTCGGGCATCTTTGCGTTCGGTTGTAGCCCGCCCATGGAATGCTCGCCTGTCATTTTTGTTGGTCCTCGCCTTGAGATCTCGACGTTGCGATCCGGGAGCCGCTACCGCAGCGCCTCGCTATCGGGTCGTCCCTGCTCTTTCGCAGCCTTGGCATTCGGTGCACTCGCGCTTGTGGGTTACGAACTTTGTTGGTGACAATAAGTAACCTACGATGCTGCTGGTCACAAGCTGAAATGGACGCAGATCCGCATCGAAGCGGCAGCATGGTTAACCGAGATCGAATGTGCGGTGTTGCGATGCGTCGGACACTGGACGCAGAAATTTCCACGGTGCTAGGTGATTCCCAACTCGGCGATGGTGTCGCGAGGATTTGCAAAGGATGCCGGCGCGCGCAGAACACAAACAGCATCGCGTGCTTTTCCGGGGAAATCCACTTAAGTACGGCCGGGCTCCGGATAGTACGCCTTTGGCGACTCGCTTAAGATGTCTGCATCTTATGATCCGGAAGTCCTCGCCCGAAAGCATCGCAGAGCAAATTGTGAACTTTCCCGACCGAATTGAGCCTCATGCGAACCTGACCTTTGAGGTAGTGGACGACCTCGTCGGCGCCCATGCGCGCGGTCGTCTTACGGAACAAGCGAGGACCCGTTACGCCGCGGCGGAGGTCTGCCCTCTCATCGAGCTGATGTTTGAGAAAACGAATGGCCGCAGTGGCCCGTTGTTGCGCAGTGCGTGGCTCGATGACGAAACGCAGATAGATTTGCGGATGGCGCTCTCGGGTCGGCAAAACTCGTGGTTGGATCAGGCGGGCCGTCGCGGCTTCCTGCGTACGATCTTCGATCCCTTAAATGAAGACGACGATGTCCAACGCAACCGTTTCCTGATGGCGGCGCGGGCCGCGGCGGAGGCGGCGGGTCTGGACAAGCGGACGGCGCAATGTCTGGCGGCCGCACTTCGCGAGCTAGAATCCAATATTCACGAGCATTCGGGGCGCGCGGCGTCCGGCATACTCGCATTTCAATCGCAGCCGACATTGTTCGAGTTCGTCGCGGCGGACGGCGGAGTGGGAGTGCTCGCGACGCTCCGCGAGGCTGAAGAATTCGGTGATCTCGCCGACCACGGCCTAGCAATGCACGCAGCTTTGCAGGAAAACGTCTCGCGCCACGGCCGTGGGTCGGGTCACGGCCTAGGTTTCCGCGATCTCTTTCTCGGGCTTGCGCATTTGAATGCGGATTTGCGTTTCCGTTCGGGGGACCACGCCCTGCTGATCAGCGGACCTCAGCCCGAACTAAAAACCGCGCGGCTGGCGCAGAAGACCCCGTTTCAAGGATTTCTGGCGGCGGTGCGCTGCCGACCGATGATGCCGGGTTCTTCTACGCGCCATTAAGAAAACCATCGACGCGCGCCCGCATCGTCGCGATGTTGTCGGCCACCAACCCGTCCACCGGTTGTCCGGTCAATGTGAGCTCGGAGACCTTCCGCATCTTGCCGTCATTGGCAACGTAGATCCGTTGGCGGTGGACAGCACCCATGAACGCCGAAGTGTCGATGTAAGTGATCTTTGCATAGGCGGCGGCAAGCATCGGCAGGGCGGTGATGCCGCCAACCATGATTAGGTTGAGCGGACGGCCCACGCGACCCGCCAATTGGGCCAGTTCGGCGAGATGGAACAAGCGTCGTTTCCTCCAAGATGCGCCGGTCTTGAATTCAAACGCCACTTCCCTCACTTCCTCGCGCTCACCGATGAATCTCGCGAGGCGGCGATAGTCCTGTGGCGTGCGCGCGTTCAGGTGATAGGCGCCGGGCACGCCGCCGGCGACGATCTCCTGCCACGCGGTGCCGATGCGCTTCATGTTGTACATGTCATTGTAGCGAACCTCGTCGGTGAAGATCGAGTAGTTCGGCCCGGTGATTAGGGAGATGCCGAGCGCACGCAACGCTGCGATGACCGTGCGACGTTGGTCGCTGAGCCCCCACCACGCTTCGATCGGCTTGTCGCGTCCGCTGCCGATCAGCACGATGCGCGTGCCCGGCGCGATGCCGAAGGTAGCCTCGATGTGCGCTCGGCTGGTGAACGCAACGCTGCCGTCGGACCGGTAGAATCGGCGCAGCGGCAGGGCGACTGCCGGTATGTCGAGCGGCAAGGCGCGGCGGTTGCCGTGATAGATGTAGGGAACATAGGATGGAATGCCGGTTGCGGGGCAGGGCTGCGTGCGTGGTAGATTGTCCAGCTCAAGCCCGTTGATTTCGCGCATACGCTCGATGAAGCCCGCTTCGTTGCGCGGGCACATGCCGTCGCAGGTGGTTGGATCGCCACAGCAATCGTCGAAGCACCAATATGAGTCCTGTTTTTTGCGCACGCCGCCGCATAGTTCACGGTCGATACAGGCGGCGCATCCGAGCGCCATCGGCAGTGCATCGCCTTCATCCCACCGGCGCCGCTCGCGACGTAGGCTCCGGGCAGCCTCCTCCTGTGTCGGGGGCGTCAGTCGCAAATGCCAATCTCCACGGTCTGACTGATGGGTTGCAGGGACTTAATCTCGCCCCGTGCCACACCCGCCCCTGAGTTCAGGTGGGCTACAAATTCAGCGGGTGGGCTAACACATTCGGCGATCACGAGATTGCCGCGTTGCGCCACGATCTTGTCCTTCATCATGCGGAGCAGTATCCGTTCTCCCACCATCACCTCGGCACCGCCGCAGATGTCCGCGATCGCAGTACGCGAGACAATCGCCATGTCGCGTCCGAAGAGCTTCGGCGTGCGCATCTCGATGGCGCGGCGATCAAGTGCGCGCGTGAAGACTGGGGCCGTCAGCCGGATGAAATCGAGTCCCATTAATTCACCTCTAGAACAGGCCGGTACTTCTTGGTCCGGCCTTGCAGGACTTCTACGACCAGACTTTTCGCGGCTAGAGCCGTGAGCCGGTTGTTCCATGCGGTCGGACCTACAGCATCGACGGTCCGCGATTCAGCATGTAGCTGGGCAGCGGTCGTTTCGCGTTTGCGGCTGACGAGGGTGAGCGTTTCTTGAAGCTTGTCCTCGAGATTTCCGCAAAGCTGTACGTCTCGGATATGCCCCTCGGTATCGGTCCTACAAGTGAGCAATGCATCGCCCGAGCGGCGCAACATCTCCTCGATCTCCTCGCGCACGATGTCGGAAAGATTCGCGGCAACGGCGTAGCCCGGCGGATGGCGAAAACGCAGGTGATCGCGCAGCGGCAGCACCACCTCGCTGAGAAAGCTCGAAGTGGCGAAGTCCACATTACGGAAATCAAGCAGGACTAGTGTGGGCTCGACCATTTCTGGCAGCGCCTCAAGGGCTGTGACGAAGGCGCGTTTGCCCGTGAGCCGTCCCGCCAAGATGGGCTCGTTGCCGGGTCGAAGCATGGGAAGGGAAAGATTCTTCATTTATCTCACTGCGATTAGTGAGATACATATAGGGGGTTTTGCGCCCCAAATGCAACTAGATTCTGTATCTCCCCAAAACCTACAAAGATTCAGCCAGTTGCCGGATGCATCTTTGGCCCTGCGGTGCACCCGTACGGAGAATCGCCGCAGGCAGGCGAGCCTGCGATACCCCGAGTCGGTTTAGTAGACGACCCGCTGCGTTCCAGCACGGAGCTTGGTTACGAATACTCAGGTCACAGGGAATGGGCGAAGAATGCCACGGCATCAGGCAACCCACTTTTTTACGGGGTGTATTCGGGGGGTTGGTTGCGGAAACCGAACATTGGCTCATCCGACTCCTGCGCCCCTCCTGTGGGCACGTGGCCCGCTCCAGGTGGCATTCACTTGGGAAATAGCGGACGCTTCTCATGAAGCTGGATCCACTCCAGAAGCTTGGACTTTCGCGCGTAGAGAGTGCTGCCGACTTTGAAGGCGGGGAGTTCGTGGTCTTTGGCGAGATGGTAGACTCGCCTCCGCAGGCGATCATCCACTGCTCCAAATAGGAACTCCGTGATCTGATCCCCTCCGGCCAATAGATCACCACTCCCGCGCTCCTCATCCCCAGGGTCGCGCATGATCATGGCGTCCTCAAGCACGTCGCGATGTCGCGCAACGCGCCCTCATCGCACTCACGAATCTGCCTGAACTTCCGCTGGCGCTTCTGGCCGTAGATCCAGCCCTCCGAAAACTGACCATGCACGCCGACCGTAAGCGAAGCGAAGTATTCTGGATAATGGACCGCGAATCTCGCATAGATTCCGGTCTCCTCGCCCCTCCGTGCATGCGGATCGAAATGTTGACGAAGTTCTTCCTCCCTGTCGAAGAGCTCGATTGCTGCTGCCAGTCCGTCGACGATCGTATGTGACGGCTCCAGTCCGAGTGTGAAGAGGGGTACCATCCGTGCTCTGTCTTCGTGAGGTGTCGGCCGTCGTACACGGACGCCGTGTGGCGATGCAGGAAGGCTCTTCAACGCGACGAGAGTCGAGACACTCTCCTGCACCGATTCCGAGCCAAAGACGGCGCAAACAAGAGAGGCTGCGTCGGCGGCCGTCATGCGCGGAGCAGTGATCCCTCTTCCACCGGTCGTCACCAAACTCGGCTTGGCCTCGCGCAAGTTTCTCATATGGCCAACAATCTTGGGCACGGGTCGGCCCGTGACCGTCGCTATGCACTCCACCAATTCACGAGAGTTTGCCATTAACCAAGCGAGTTTAAAGGGTTGACCGGCGACATTGCTAACTGTGATATACCCATTAAGTAAATGGGATATTCCCAGTAAGAGGCGGTGTCAAGTGGCAAGTATCCGGAAGCGTTTTGTAACCAACCCGAAAACAAAGAAGAGGACCGTCTCTTGGCAGGTCGACTATCGGGACCTGAAAAAGAAGCGCAGGCACCGACAATTTGCGACGCGCCGAGAGGCCGACGCATGGCTCGTCACGGCGCGCTCGGAGATCGCGGAGGGCACCCACGTGCCCGCCGGCGAATCCCCTACGTTCAAGGAAGCTGCGGATGCATGGATTAAGGACTGCAAGCGAAACGGACTAGAAAAGACGACGGTCGACGTCTACGAGCAGCGGATGCGCGACTACTCGGTACCGCTCATCGGCGATCGCAAGATCGGCGAACTCACCGTTGCCGATGCCAATACTCTCTATGAGGACGTGCTGGAAAAATCGCTGTCCAGGGAGACTGTCCGGCGCGTCCGCATCGAAGTGGGTGCCGTGCTCCGCTATGCCCAGCGGAAGGGATGGGTGGTCAAGAACGTCATCTCGCTCGCGCCCTACAAGCACGGCAAAAGGAACAAGAAGCGTCCGCCGATGCCGCGGCTCGAGGAAGTCCGGTCGATGATCGACACGACGACAGAGAACTGGACTGACTGGCTCGCCATGTTGTTCGTCCTCGTTTTCTGTGGCCTGCGCGGTTCCGAGCTCCGCGCGCTTTGTTGGAGCGACGTCGACCTCAAGAATAACAGAATGTCCGTGACAAGGCGCGCCGACCGCTGGGGCAACATCGGCTCGCCCAAGTCGGATGCCGGGACGCGCGATATCGTGTTTCCAAAGATCGTCGCCAAGGCGCTCAAAGAGTGGAAGCTGCGCTGCCCGAAGAGCGACTATGGCCTAGTCTTTCCGACTTCGACCGGCACGGTGCAGAACCATTCGAACATCATGAACCGCTGGTTACGCCTCGTCCAAATCGAGGCCGGAGTCTGCAACAGGAAGGTTATCGTCGACAAAGACGGAACAAAGACGGTCAAGCTCGTCGCTAAGTACGGCATGCACGCGCTGAGGCATTTTTGCGCCTCGGTTTGGATCGAAGCCGACTTCTCACCAAAGAGGATCCAGACGATGATGGGCCACGCGTCGATCGACCTCACCTTCGACACCTACGGCTATCTGTTCGAGGCCCGCATGGATGTCGAGAAGGCGACGCAACGCACCCAATCTATCGTGCTGGCCAGTTGATGCTATCGACGACAGTTGCGTTTAAACACAAGAAAATGCATGGCTGAAGTTATCATCGCCGCTTTTTTTGGGGCCGTCCAAACATCGAAGCCGGTATGCGGCGGTTTGAGCACGCTGGCTGGCGGACGAGAGTCAGTCAACTGGGCAACGCCAAACAGATTCCGGCGTGTGCATCAGTTAGCAATAGATCACGAGACTCCAATGCCAAGCGCCGTATGCGATCTGTCCCAAAGCCAAGAACTCTCGCGACAAGTTGAGGAAGGCCACCTGATCGTCTCTTCCCGCAAAACACCAGTCGCCGGCTAAGCGGCCGGAACGGGTGGCCTTCGTGCTTCGGCATTACAGACTTCCGGCAGAGGATCATCCTTGGTGCAGACGAGCCATTCGCAACCCCGCGTTCGTCCGCACCCTTGTCCCCGCCCGCGATACGATCGCCTTCAAAAAAGCAGGGGACGCGTGGATCGCCAACTGCAACTGTCGCCGGTTAGAAGATACGACGATTACACCGATACTGGCTCTGTCGCGGTCGTGCCATCCGAATATTGACCTTGCCAAATGCCTAAAAGCTCCGTCAGACTTACCGACGTGCTGGCCAACCCGAGGAGAATTAATTTACACTCCCTGAACGACCAGAATTATTTCTATGCATCGCTAAGCGCTACTTACACCACCCGCTTGCTCCTTTGTGGGCTTACCTGGTTGTCTACTCTCCTACACCCACGTTTATTTTGAAGGAACGAAGTTATGTCTTCGGACCAATTTTATTACGGCAGAGACGATATTGAGAAGCTGCTTGAGCGGGAGAAGGAAGAGATTGCACGAGGTCGAGAGCGATACGACGCCAACGAGTGGACAGGCGTTGCGCTATCGGGGGGAGGAATTCGGTCGGCTATCTTTTGCTTAGGAGCTCTTCAGGCGCTTGGCGCCAACGGCGTCCTAAAAAACTTTGACTATATGTCGAGTGTTTCGGGCGGCGGCTACATTGCGTCCGCACTCCAGTGGCTCTGGCGCACGGATGCTTCGAGCGGTACCCAGAAATCCGACTTTCCGTTTGGAGTCGATCGGTCGCTCAAGTCTCACGATGAACTAAAAGATAAGCGGCTTTCTTATCTCAGAAATCACGGGAAATACCTTACACCAGGGAACGGATTGAGTATTTGGTCCATGACCGCGGTCACGATCAGAACTCTTTTTCTGAATCTCATAACCTGGCTGCCAGTCGCGGCCCTCGCGATGTGGGTCTGCGTCGTGATCTGTAGATTGTTCGACACGATTTTGAGGGATATGCCGAACTTCTATTCTCCTATTTTAGTACGATGGCAGTGCGGAGAGTCGTGCGCAAAGACATGGCCTGTGGAGACGTTTTTCGGACTCTCAGCCTTAGCCGGTTTCCTTGGGGTTATATTTTTCACGGTTTGGGCGCTCGGATTTGCATTGGATACGATGATCTCGCCCGCTAAAGACCGCGACCACGTCTCTATATCCAAACGTCGACTGTATTTGATCGTTCAGGCTGCACTCGCGCTCTCCGTCGCCGTAAGCTTGGTTACTTTGGAGATCGCCGTAAAAGCCGGTCCGATTCTTCAGGGTCTTGCGATAACCACCACCGTAGTTGCACTTCTTTTTGTCGTCGTCAGGGTTCTCCAGGTGCGGGGAGCAGACATGTCGATGAATTACGAATGGCGACGGGCTATGGAGGTGGTTGCTGGTAGTTGGCTTCCGCGGATTTTGATTGCCTTCGCTATCTCGACGATTCCTGTTGTGCCGTATCTGTTAGCGAACAATCCCGACCCACTTTTAAAATTGGCCGCCGCCGCCACCGCGGCTGTAAGTGGTCTTGTGTCCGCTTTCGCGGGTCATGGGGCGCAAGCGCAAAACAAGCCGCCGAGCAATGCCGTTCGCTGGATCCTTATGGCCGCGTCGGGGGTGTTTATCTACGCACTAGGCATCGGGGCATACTTAATTGCACAGCTTATTCTTTGCCCGGAGTGTGTTGTCGGATCCGACTCGACTAAGCAAAATCTTTTGCGGGGAGCCGTTCTCGGTCTAAGCGGCGTCGCGATATTTTTGACGTTTCGCACGAATGTAAACTACGTGGGCCTGCATCGTTTCTACCGCGATCGGCTGATGGAAGCTTTCATGCCATCTACGGAGAGCGTTCAAAACAACTTGGTCGGCGCTTCCCCCGACGCCGACCGATTATCGCTCTCCGAACTCTGGCCACCCCGGCTTGACCCGGATGGTTCGAAGCGACCTATCCCCTTCCCCATCCTGAATACGAATGCAGTACTCGTAAACGATCCTGATCGAACGATCATGTCGCGCGGGGGAGATAGCTTCGTTCTGACTCCGCTACACATGGGCTCCCCGGCGACTGGCTGGGAGGTCACAACACGTCATATTTCCAAACACGGGCCGATAAGCTTAGCGTCTGGGATGGCGGCCTCCGGCGCTGCGCTCAACGCAAATGCGGCCTACGTCGGGGCCGGCGTAACACGCGACCGACTCCTTTCGATTGTTCTTATGCTTCTGAATTTGCGGTTGGGATTATGGGTCGGGCGTCCCAACAAGAGGGAAGCGAAAGGCCGAATCCAAATGCCAAATCATTTCAATCCTGGCTTTCGATACGGCATGACTCTATCTGGATTTCGGAGTGATTCCTCGTTCATCGAGCTCTCGGACGGTGGACACTTCGACAATCTGGGAATTTATGAACTCATACGGCGGAAGGTGTCGATCATCGTTACGTTGGATGGGGAGCAAGATGCCCCGAGCTCGATGCCCGCCCTCTATTCTGTTGTTCAGCGTGTTGCTGAAGACTTTAATGTGCGGATAAACCTCGAGGGACGGCTGGACGAGCTCATTTCTCAACCGCATCCGGGGTACCCGGATGGCGTCCGCTTTGTTCGGAAGCCCTTCTTCGCCGCTCCGATTGAGTATCCTGATGGAAAAGTCGGGGTTCTTGTATATGTGAAACTATCGCTGGCATCAGACGCCAGTTTTGCTGCGAAAGGATATCGCGCGCAGTATCCCGATTTCCCACACCAATCCACCACCAATCAGTTTTTCGTTCCTCAACAAATCGAGGCCTATCGGGATGTCGGCTACATAAACATGAAGAACGCTATTGATACTCTCGGACTTGGCATCGAGTTCGAGCCTGCGAAAATTTTGGTGAGGTGGGACAGACTTACGCTCTACTCGAAAGTCAGAGCAACCAAATCTACCTAGCTGCGGGCTCTAGAGCGCAATTAGGAAAATGCCGCTGAGAAAGAGCGCGACGCCTAGAAAGAAGCTGACGAGTCTCTGTATGAGAACGCCACCCAAGCTATCAAAACGAGTTCTAAGAAATCGCCACGCAACAACGGCGACAAACCCCAATCCGATGTAGATCGCCGAGAGTACTAAATACCGAAGCGTACCCGGCCCGAACGTGTCGTAAATCGAATTCTCGTAGAACTTCGACAAAGAAGTAATGCGTAGAAGTACGAAAGCTAAAAGCGAAGAAGTCCAAATCGCAAGAAAGTCAGCGCTCTCGACGGCCGCGCGCGAAGACGGCGCGAACTTCATAACGAAGAAATAGCCTGCGTAAGGCAGAATCGCGAGTGCCCACAGTCCCACTTCGGCGAGTGACTCTTCACGGCCCCAAACCAATTTCCTACTTGCGGCGAACAGCAGGCAGCCGGCTGCAACGGCCACGATCTCCGCTGCAGCGTGGCGGTAGCTTCCTCCGTCCGCAGGATTCTGGTTGGCGAGAATACTCAAAGCGAAGCCTCCCGGATCGCGCCTATCATTACGCTACTCCAATAATACTCAGTTAAGACCTGGCCAACGTTTCTCTCGCAAGCGGCGATTTGAGGGCGGGGCTTCGCGACCTTCCAAGTCATTGATTCGTATAATATACTCCTGAGGAACCAATGGGATTGCAAAAGTCACACAGGCGTTTCCGTTCGATGTCTGGTATTTGACCACCCGCGTCCGATTGTCAGCCGTTCTTTCAAAAGGAGACGCCACGGGAAAAACCAATCGCCATTCCCCTAGTACTCCGCTCGCGACCACATGCTCATTGAAAGAGAATTGGGCTCGATTGCTGTTTTGGTTCCAAGGCCAACTATCATAGCTATCGTCGTCCGTGCGCACGCAGCGGCGTTTTGCATCGGAGCGATAAGCAAAGTGGAAACTCTTTATGACCTTTTCGACTGCGCGGACAGACGCCGGATCTCGCGCTGGATAATCATGGTAGTCTTCGTAGGCTTGGGTTGGAATTCGTAATCCTTCCCGAGGGAAGTCTGGCACGCTGTCGCACCCCTCATCGCTCTTGACGTCTTTTCGAACCAACAGAACTTTTTTTGTCAGCTCTTCATTGTCGCCGGCCAATGCTGTGCGGTTCGATTTAATGACAAGAATTCCGCGCCTGTCGTTCCCGAAAAAGGGACGAACGACGTAAGCGAACATTTGCTTCTTGGGCGCCGCAAGGTTCAACGCGGAGACCGACGTAAACCGCGTCCAGCCTGCGTCCGTTTGAGCAAAAATAGCGCCGTCCTGAAGAACGTCTTCGGTCAATCCGAGCGCGCCGCAAGTATAATCCTTGGCGTAGGTCGCAGAATGCAGCATCGCTAAGCTGGCTAACGCCAGCACTGCAATAAAAGTCGAAAATCTCATTTTTGAACGCCTGCCGGAAATTCGAAGGCTTCAAGTTAGTAGATATTTATCTCGCGCACAACCTTTGCGTGATAACCTTAAGTTACTCTGAAAACTCAAGAAACAGCCTTAGTGCGCTGAGAACTGCAGGAGTTGCTCAGAAGTTTCGCAACGTAGGCTGCCGCGCAGATTGCGCCTCTAATAGACAATTCCGAGTTTAGCCAACGTCCCATTGTCCATCGTGCCGGTCTCACCAAGCTTATTGATGATTTGAAATGCTCTGAGGGAATTTTGCGTTTCCTGGCTCAACTTTCCGTCGACTGGGCCGCTGTATAGCCCACGTGCCCTCAGCTCGAGTTGAACACGCATAACCATGATCTCCGGGTTCTGCGGTCTGACCGCCGGCGGTGGCCGCGGTGTCGTAGGCGGCGAAACCAGTCTCTGCTGCGGTACCAATTGCATGGGTGGCGCCAGCGACGGCGCCGGTGGTGCAGGAGATGGCAAGGGGGCGACCCCACTCACCGGTGGAAGCGGAGCCGACGTTACGGTCGGCGGGCGGGAAGATGTCGCCGGCGCCATGGTTGAAGGCTCCGTCGAGGTGGACGGCGACGCGCCAGGTGCAGAGGGCGCTGCTGCTTTGGGAGTCTGCTTCGCGCTGTCTGCGGGAGGCGGCGTGTAGACGGGCGGAGGCACATAGAATGGAGCAGAATATGAACCTCCGCTTCCGGAGTAATGACTAGAGTGGCTCCTGTGGCTCGAGTGGCTGCGATGGCTCGAGTGACTTCGGTGCGCTGCGTAAATATCAGGTCCATCGATGTAGTTAGGTCGCTCGAAGGTCAATGGCGAGCCGCTACCACCGGAGCGCAGATCAGTCCCGCTGTGGTCTCGTGACACAAGTGCATTGGCTTGAGACCAAACCGTAACCGTTCCCGCAACGGGCACGGTCCATGCCAGAACGTCCCGAAGAAACTTTTTCCAATCCCTCTTCATGCCGCCGCCGTAGCCAGTTGCGGATGCGCGACGCGGCGCCGCCATTCTTGATCTGCCGATCGAAAAAATCCGCAACAATCGTCCTTGAGTGCACAATCTTCACAAGCGGCCGCAAATTCGTTTTTCCAGTCAGAAATGCTCTTCTTAGCGAACGGCCGAAGGACAGGATCCAACATACAAAGCGGGATGTTATAAAGGGACACCCGCAGTCCCGCTTGGTGCAGCCGACTTGTTCCTGCAAGGATCGTGGGGCCCAATCGCTCTGGATCGTACCGAAGCCTAGGTGCATTTGTGCGGGCTAGACCCATTGGCTCCATGCCCATCAACGCCACATGTTGTACAAACGGAAGATTGCGACTGATGAACTCACAAAGCTGCGTTATTCGCGGGAGCGTCATCCCGTGCAGGACTGTCCGTAGTTCAATGCTGTGGCCATATTCCGCGAGATTATGCAGGCCATGCATTGTCTCAGAGAATGCTCCTTTTGAACCAACCACCTCGTCGTGTAGACGAGCATTATCTGCATAGAGCGGCACGGCCCAAGTGACCCTGCCCCTGAGCTTATCGAACGCTGCGGCGAATTCCCGATCCAGAAAACGCCTCCCGTTCGTAAGAATATGGAAAGTAGTCGTGGGGAGCGATCTCATTCCTGCCTCAAGCAATTCGACAAGGCGCCCGCCGAGCAATGTTGGTTCGCCTCCTGTCAGACCGAGGGTATCGAGATCATGGTCAATTAACGGGAGAAGATCGAGGATCTCATCCACTCGCCAGGAGTCATCGACTTCACGAGGCGGCTGGCTGCACATCACACAGAGGCTATTGCAGTTCTCCGTTAGGAAAAGAGTATTGGCGTTTGCGCCCCTGCGGAAGAGGACATTGATCTTCCCACTCGGCTGAAGCCTGATTACGTCACCGACATTCACTGCGGCGGCGATAGAAAGTGATTGAAGAAACGGTAGCGGAAATCCCGTAACTTCCGACTCGCGAAGCGCGCCGCCGACGCCTATGGACCTCAGTGCCTCAGCTTCAACATCGCAGCCTGAGCGAAAATCGATAAGGACGCGTTCCAACGGCACCCGCAATTCGATCGCCTCGCGGGCATTAAGCACTTTGTAGAGGCCTGGTTGCAACGGACCACAAATTTTGCCCCGTAGATGTAGCGCCAGCGACATTAGGCGCACTCCGCGCGGTCCACACCCGGACTTCCGTGCACCCAACGGTCGAAGGTTCGCATGGTGGCGGGATTTGCTTTGCGCACAATGCCAAAGAGGAGCTCAAAAATGCCGGTGTGACGTCCGCAATGATCGCTCCAGGCACGGTGTCCCGCAGGCTCTCCCGCCGACGAAAGCGACCTTGCCGGATCGGGGCCGCAGTAGTGGACGAAAGCACAATCCGCGCAACCGGGAAGCGACTCTGCAAGGCCGCTGGCTGCGAGAAGATGCATCGCATCGGAATCTATCAGGTCGCGATAGAAATCTTGAACGCTACCCATCCGCAGGGAGTTATCACCCATCTCCGCCAGCATCCGCCCCTCGTCGGAGGCGTAAACATCACCATCATAATTATAGACAAGCGTACCGAAACCTGCGCCGACCGGAGAACGCAGATCGACATAGCCAGTTGAATATGAGGTGAAGATGCTCTTTAGCAGAATGGCCGTGTATACCTCCTCGATTTCAACGCCCCTCGCATTTAGATCGAGAACATGGCCCAAGGCGCGCTCGTAGAATGTGAGAAAGGCTGATGTACCGTACTCCATTCGTCGCGCGGCGCGCGCTGCGAAACCGAATGGACTGAGCGGCCGCAGAAAGACAGAGCGAAATCCTAGACGAACATACTCGTCAACAATCGCTTCAGGTTGTTCCAGGGATGCCTTCGTTAAAGTCGTCAGCGCCGCAACGCCATCGATGCCAAGAGCGGCCCTCGCCTTTGCGATACCTTCGAGAGTTCTTGTGTGCGAATCTCGCGTTGGCAACGGCCGGTTTCCATTGTGCAGATTGGCCGGGCCGTCGAGCGATGTCGATACGTGAAAATTGTAGTGCTGCAGAAACTGAAGCGCGCGCTCGTCGAGGTGATGTAGCGTGGAAGTAAGTGTGTACCGAATACGCCTCCTTCCATCAACGTTGCGGGCTTCGATGAGTCTGACGATCTGGGATATTCGATCAAATGCAAGCAGCGGCTCACCGCCCTGAAATTCAACAGTGAGATCAGGTGACGGGGATTCGAACATCCGCTCCACGGCGGCAACTGCGACACCTTCAGGCATCTCGGCGCTGCCAATGCGGCGCGAAACCTGGCAATAAGCGCACGAATGATCGCAAGACAGTGTGACGACAAAAATGTGCAAGGATGGCCCGTGCCGCAAGAAAGATTTGCGCGTCCTTAGCTTTGTGGCAAGGAGCCTCACCGCAAGCGAGCGGTCATCCCTACAGAGAATTTGTCGGGCGTCGAGGTCGTCGGCTATCCCAAGGTTTAACGGCTTCAAATTCACAAGCTGATTGAAAGAGCTTTCGTCGAGGAAGGCGTGCTCACCAGCTTCTGATGTCACTAGAACGGTATCCGGAGTCCGTTCGAGGCGCCGGAATCGAAAAGGCATTAGTTGGTAAGCCTCGAGCGAATTGGCAAGCTCGCTCATTTCGTATCGCTCCCGCGGGCTTCGGCGAACGCAGTTCGCCAAATCAGATTACGTAGATCTCCCGTTCTGGCTTCCACGCTCTCACGCACTGAAAAATCGATCACGGCCGAACGAAGTAAAGGCTCAATGCCTTCGACCCCGCGTCGAGGCGAACAATAGACGAAGCGACGGTCATTTTGGTTTTCGATTTTGAAAACACAGAGATGGTCGAGAGAGTAACAAGCCCGCAACAGCGCCTGCTCCGAGTGGACGCGCGCATCGAACTCAACTCGGAACGCAACAGCGTCGTCGCCAGCGTTTGCGGTCACTCCACTCCCCCAGACATATCCCCGCGAGATGCTCGCTCAGGACCATCGGATGCGCAAGTTTTGAGTCTCACCGAGCGCCACCAAGCCTCGTCTACAGGCGCGTTATTTTACTTCGCGGCGGTCGTCCGCGTCAGGCGGCAGCCGACCTCCTCGTGTTGCATCCGTGTTGCATGGAGCAGACGGTACCCTGTGTAACTGCTTGTAATCACACGTACTGCTCGAACCAGGCGGAATCGACGAACTGGCACCAAAATCGGTGCGCGAACAAATGGAGAAAGTCGATAAACGCCCAATTCGCAGGGGTTTCTAGAGTTGAAAGACTGGCGATCCCGGGAAGACTCGAACTTCCGACCTACGGTTTAGGAAACCGTCGCTCTATCCGGCTGAGCTACGGGACCGGTCTCAATCTCTTACCGAAGATGAACGGCAAGAGCGCTTAAAACTTTCGCAATTCCATACCAGAGGGCGTGCACGACCGCCACCCCGCCTTGTAACCGTCATGGCGGGACACTAGTCTTTCCGCTGGGCGGGCGTTCGACAGGAGATAACGATGGGTTTGCTCGACATTCTCAACGGCATGCAAAACGGACCTCGCGGGCCAAGTGAACCAAGCTCACCGGGTCAGAGCAGCGGCGGGATGTCGCCAATGACCATGGCGATCCTTGCTCTTCTTGCCTACAAGGCGGTCAAACATCTTGGCGGAAGCCAGCAGGGCACAAGCCCCAACGCGCCTGCGCCATCTGCACCAACCCCGTTGCCGGGTACCACGACCGCCAGCACCGGCGGACTTGGTGGTAGTCTTGGCGGCAGTCTTGGCGGCGGACTCGGCGACCTGATGAAGGGTCCGCTCGGAGGGGCTCTCGGCGGATTGCTGGCAGGCGGCGCAGCAGGAAGCGTTCTGAGCGGCGGACTGAACGATCTGCTCAAGCAGTTTCAGGAAAAGGGCCATACCGAGACCGCCAACTCATGGGTCAGCGCCGGTCCCAACAAGCAGATCTCCCCCGGTGATCTCGCCTCCGCGCTCGGTGCGGATCAGATCAGCACGCTGACATCACAGACCGGCCTGTCACGCGACGAGCTGCTTGCGGGTCTTGCCAGGCAGTTGCCTGATGTCATCAATCAGCTGACGCCGGATGGACGGCTTCCGACCGAAAAGGAAGCCTCGCGCTGGATCTGACCGGGATCACGACCGCGTGGAGCGATTGTTCGCTCCACGCCGACAAGCGGCTCTTTGAATTTCAGCACGAAGGACACCAGCAATGCTTTACGTTCTCATCGTCGGACTGGTCGCGGGTTTTCTTGCACGGCTTTTATCACCGGGGCCAAATAATCCGACCGGCTTCATCCTGACGATGGTCCTCGGCATCGCCGGCGCATTTCTGGCGACCTTCATCGGTCAGGCGATCGGCCACTACGGTCCGAACCAGGGCGCCGGATTCATCACCGCCACCATTGGAGCCCTGGTGGTGCTGTTCATCTGGAACCGGCTGGTGGCGCGCGGCGTCGTCTCCGATCCCGGCAACAAGGTCTGAGCGGCAGGCGTTCTGCGCTCAGGTCCGCTTGGGCAGGAGCGCAGGGCCCAGATGCACGCCGGCATCGATACGCACGATCTCTCCGGTCATGCTGCGTGACGCCGGGCTCGCGAGAAAACACACGAGTTCGGCAACATCCTCTGCCGTGGTCGCGATGTGGAGCGGCGCCTGTTCCATCACCGTCTGGCGAACCTTCGCTGCCTGGTCGGCGCCGCGGCCCTTGGTGAACCACGGCGTATCGATATATCCGGGACAGACCGCGTTGACACGGATCACAGGCGCGAGCGCACGCGACAGCGACAGCGTGATGGTGTTCAGCGCGCCCTTGCTCGCCGCATAGGCCACCGACGAACCGATACCGGCGATACCCGCGATCGACGAAATATTCACCACCGACGAGCTGCGGTCGGCGTGCTTGGCGCCCGCCTCCAGCAACGCGCGCGCCGCGCGGATCATCTGGTACGGACCGATGCTGTTCACCGCATAGATGCGCTGGAAATCCTCGGCGGACAGGCCATCGAGATTGCCGTGATCGACATGCTTGGTCATGCCGGCATTGTTGATCAGGGCGTCGAGCCGGCCCCACGGCGCGGCCGCGGCAACGATCTTCTTGCAATCCTCGTCGCGCGACACATCGCCCTGCACGACCACAACCTCTGCACCGGCGCTGCGGCACACATCGGCTGTCTGCTCGGCTTCCTTCTGGCTCGACGAATAATTGATGACCAGCCTCGCACCCTGCTTTGCCAGCAAAGCGGCAGATGCCGCGCCAAGACCCGAAGCCGAGCCCGTTACAATTGCCGTCAATCCATCCTTGGCCATCTGTTGTCCTTCTTGCGAGGCTGTCGTTGTGGGCCGCAACCTAGCGGCCAAATTCCGGCCGGAACAGCGATTTTTGATCCGATCCGGCGCAGGAATGGCAGATGCGCGATGATGCTTGCGCGCGCCGTCAGCCCGCTGACGCTGCTTTTCCTGCAATCAGCGCATCGACGATCGTGACACCCTTCCCTTCCTCATGCACGCGCGCCGGATTGATCTCGATCTCCGAGACAGAGTCCTTCAACTCGGCCGCAAGCAGGGAGATCCGCGCAATCAGTTTGGTCAGTGCATCCTTGTCCGCCTTCACAGCGCCCCGGAATCCGTCGAGCAGCGCAGCCGACTTGAGTTCGGCGACCATCGCGGCGGCTTCCGCTTCGCTCACCGGCGCCGGCCGATAGACCACGTCCCTGAACAATTCGGTCGCGATCCCGCCGAGCCCGGTCATGATGATGGGGCCGAATGTGGGATCGTTGATGGTGCCGATAATCATCTCGACGCCCTGCCCGGCCATCGGACCCACCAGCACGCCCTGAATACCGGCCGCGGAATTGAACCGCCGCGCGTTTCCGATCAGTGCGTCATAGGCTACCGCAGCCTCATCGGCATCGCGGATGTTCACCTGCACACCGCCGGCTTCGCTCTTGTGCGGAATGTCGCGCGACTGGATTTTCATCGCCACCGGAAAACCCGTCGTCGAGAGCGCCGCAGCGAGCGCGGCCTTGTCCCGCACCAGAATTTCCTGCGGCACATCGATGCCGGCGTTACGCAGCAGCGCCTTGCTTTCATGCTCGGACAGACGCGCGGGCACAGGCGTCTCCAATCGCGACGGATGGGCCTCCACCTGTGGTGCGAGTGCGTACCGGCTCCGCTTCACAAGCTGGCTCACGGCCCGCCCCAGCGACGTAATGCCGGAGAAGGCCACAATCCCGGAAGCAGCCAGTTCCGTCCGCGCGAACTGCGACGGCAAGGTGTAAGTGAAAAACAGGATCGGCTTGCGCTGTGCATCGATCAGCGGCTTGATTTCATCCGCCTTGACCGGAATGCGCGTCTCGCTGGCGAGCGACACCACGACGACGATGGCATCGATATCGCTCGATTGCTCCAGCAGTTCGATCACCTTCTGCAATCCGCCGCTATGAACCGCCTGCGCGGTGATATCGACCGGGTTGCGCGCCGAACCATAGGACGGGATCAGTGCACGCACTTTTTCCTGCATCGATGCGGCGAGCTCCGGAATCTGCAATCCCTCGCCCGCAAGCGCATCCGCGACCCAGGCCCCCGCGCCGCCCGAGACAGTGACAACGGCCACGCGGTCGCCGCGCGGCAGCGGCGCCGCCGCGAATGCTGCAGCGATCGCCACCGCCTCATCAAGATCGTTGCAAACGACAAAGCCGTATTTGGCGAACACCGCATCGTAAGCGGCCGTCCATCCCGCCATGCTCGCGGTATGAGAGGCCGCGGCCCGCTCACCCGCACCCGAGCGGCCGACCTTGATCACGATCACCGGCTTGCCGGTCTCCGCCGCACGCCGCGCCGCGGCCGCGAACATCTGCGGGTCGCGAATGCCTTCGATGAACATCAGGATGACGTCGGTCGCATCATCCTGAACCAGATAGTCGAGGAATTCACCGGCGGCGAGATCGGACTCGTTGCCGGTGCTGATGACCTTGCTGACAGCGACGCCCATGGCCTTTGCGCGATTGTAAATCGCAAAGCCGATGCCGCCGCTTTGGGCAACGATGCCGACACGGCGCTGGCTTGCCAGCAGCCGTGGTGCGTCCGGCCTGACATCGACCGTCGGGCTGAACGTCGCCGCGATACGCTGCGGCTCGTTATAGTAACCCTCGGCGTTCGGCCCGGAGATGCGCATGCCGGTGCGTTTTGCGAGTTCGGCAATCTCGGCCTGCATGCCGGCGCTCTCACCACCCTCTTCCGCGAACCCCGAGGAGATCACAATCGCATTCTTCACACCTGCCGCGGCGCATTCCTGCAACGCGCCGAGCACCGCCCGCGCCGGAATGATGACAATGGCGAGATCGACCGGCTTTCCGATCGCAGCGACCGATGCAAAACATCCGAGATCGCCGATGCTGTCATAGGCCGGATTGACCGGGAATATTTCGCCAGCGAATCCGTTCCGGCGCAGGAACGTCAGCAGCAGACCGGGAATTTTCTTGTCGTCCCGCGACGCGCCGATGATTGCGATGCTGCCCGGTGAAAAGAATGTATCCAGCGGATGCTTTGTCACGTCTTGTCTCAGGCGGTGATACGAAAATCGACGCCGCCGATACGAAACGAATTTCCGGCGATGGCGTATCCCCTCGCCTGCGCGGCATGAAGCACAACGGCGGGATCGCGGACACGAAACGTCAGCGCGCTCATGATCTCGTTGCCACCTTGGGTAAAATGAATCCTGCAATTGGGCAGCGTGATGTCCGCTCCCACCGCAGAGATTCCGATGATCCGGCCCCAGTGATCCGCGAGCCCGCGCGGATCGGGACTCGTCAGCACGACCTCGGTCAGCGCGGTCGTCACATCGCCGCGGATCGCCTTGTCCCAATCGGGCCCGGCCGGTGGATAGGCGCCGCGAATGTGGTCGCTGCCACTGGTGTGATTGAACTCGATGAACGCCGCGCGGCAATCGCGCGGGTGAAGCTGAACGCCGAGATACGGCGGCCGATCGATGACATGAGAGGTTCGCACGCCGATCTCTCCGGCATTCTTCTGCCGCTCGCGCGGATCGGCACAGGAGAAGATCGCCATGTAACCGCCATGCCCGCCGGTCTTTTCGATAAAGCGGCCCGCAGCCGTACCGCCCTGAAACGGGGCCACCACTTCAAGCAGAATTGTATCGACCGGAAGCAGCGCGTTTTCCAGACCGTAGCGGGCGACATTTGGATCGCGATAACAGACCGTCAGCCCCATGATGGCGGCGATGTCGCCAACCACCGGCTCAAGCTGCGGCGCGACGAGACATATCTGCCGCAGCCTCGTCGCGTCCGTCATTCGCGCTCACTCCCGCTTTTGATTTTTAGTGGACTAGTGTCCCTTGAACACCGCAGCCCGCTTTTCCATGAAGGCCTTCGCGGCTTCCTGGTGATCCGCCGTTTCGCTGCAGCGGGTATGATGCGCAGCCTCGGCATCGAAGCAGGCTTCGAGCGAGAGATGTTCGGCATTGTTGATGTTGCGCTTGATGTAGCCGAGCGTCACGGTCGGCCCCTGCGCCAGCGACATTGCAAGCTCCGTCGCGGCATCGGCAACCTCCGCGTCCGGCACGACCTTGGTGACCATGCCGAGAGCCAGCGCCTCCTGCGCCGTAAGCACCGGTGACATGAGATACAACTCGCGCGCCTTGGCGCTGCCGAGCATCTGGGTCAGGAAATAAGTTCCGCCGTAGTCGCCGGAAAAGCCGACCTTGGCGAAGGCCGTCGTGATTTTCGCAGACGCCCCCGCAACGCGCAGATCGCAGGACAGCGCGATGGAGAGACCCGCTCCCGCCGCCGCGCCGTCGATCTGCGCGACGACCGGCTTCGGCAATTCATGCAACAGCCGCGAGATTTCCATACCCCGGCGCAGATTGGCGCGCTTCACCTCGTATGACAGCGTCGTCTTGTTCTCGGCCATCGATTTGACGTCGCCGCCGACGCAGAACGTTCCGTTGGCGCCGCGCAGCAGCACCGCACGAACCTCCGTATCGTCCGCCGCCCGCCGCGCCGCCTCGATCAGGTCTGCCGACATCTCCGCATTGATCGCGTTGCGGCGATCGGGCCGGTTCATGGTGATGGTCAGAAGACCACGGTCGAGGCTTTGCAGAACGGTGCCGCTCATGGGGATTTTCCTGTGCTGAACAGAGGACAAGCGCCGGCCTCAGCCGGCGCTTGCGACAACATTACTTCTTGATGAACGAACAGCGCGACGCGTCCAGCGACTGGAACGCCTGATCGCCCGGAATGGTGGCGAGCAGCTTGTAGTCGTCCCAGCGCGCCTTCGATTCCGACGGCTTCTTCACCTCGAACAGATACATGTCGTGAATCATGCGGCCGTCCTCGCGGATCTTGCCGCCCTTGGCGAACATGTCGTTGATCGGGGTCGACTTCATGACCTTCATCACCGCAGCCGAGTCCGTGGTGCCTGCTTCCTTCACCGCCTTGAGATAGTGAAGCACCGAGGAATAGACGCCGGCCTGCGCGGAGGTCGGCACGCGTTTGACGCGTTCCTGGAAACGCTTGGTGAAAGCGCGGGTGTCGTCGTTCAAATCCCAGTACCAGGCTTCGGCCAGCACGAGGCCCTGCGCGGTCTCGAGCCCGATGCTGTCGATGTCAGTGATGAAAGCCAACAGCGGCGACATCTTCTGTCCGCCCTTCATCAGGCCGAATTCCGCACCCTGCTTGATGGCATTGATGGTATCGCCGCCTGCATTGGCGAGGCCGATCACCTTCGCCTTTGAGCTCTGCGCCTGCAGCAGGAACGACGAGAAGTCCGAGGTGTTCAGCGGATGCTTGACGGTGCCAAGCACCTTGCCGCCCATCTTGGTCACGACGGCGGATGTGTCCTTTTCCAGATCCTGCCCGAACGCGTAGTCAGCCTGCAGGAAAAACCATGTGTCGAGTCCCGCCTTCACGGCAGCGAGGCCTGTCGAGTTGGCCTGCCCGAACGTGTCGAACACGTAGTGGACCGTGTAGGGGCCGCAGGCCTCGTTCGTCAGGCGGATGGAGCCCGGACCGTTGAACATGATGATCTTGTTGCGTGCCTTGGCGATCTCATTGGCGGCGAGCGCGGTAGCGGACGCGGCAACGTCGACAATCGCCTCAACGCCCTGATTGTCGAACATGTCGCGCGCAATGCTCGACGACAGATCGGCTTTGTTGAGATGATCCGCCGCGATGATCTCGATCTTGCGGCCCAGCACTTCACCACCGAAATCCTCCGCCGCCATTTTCGCGGCGGTCTCGCTGCCGACGCCCGTGATGTCGGCATAGAGGCCGGACATGTCGAGGATCGCGCCGAGTTTCAGCGGCGGCTTGCCTTGCGCCATTGCGCCGCCCGAGGTGAGCACAAATGCGGACGAGAAAAGGGCTGCGAGAATTTTCTTCAATGTTGTCTCCCGTGATCGATGACGCGCCTTCGCGGGCGGCATCTTTGATTGCTTTCATCATGGCGCAACCCTGACATGGCAGCAAGCAACCGGCCATGCAAATGCCGCCGGTCAACATGCGCGCGCACTTGACTCACATCGGCAAGCCGCAACACATTCCGCAGGTCGAAACTGGTTTGGTGCCGAACTCGCTTCGGCGTGCCCGCAAGGCCTGACAGCGTGGTGATGAACCGCCGCATCCCGATCACCTTTTGTTGCGCGCTGCTGCTGATCGCGAGCAGCGGCTCGCTTCATGCCGCATGCGAGTTCGCTCGCCAAGGTGACGGCCGCGTCAGCGAGGTGTTCGACATCCGCACATTCCGGCTCGATGACGGGCGTGAGGTGCGTCTCGCCGGAATCGAGCCGGCGGGAGAAGCAGCCGCTCGCGGCAAGGAAGTGCTGGCTTCGCTGATCAACGGCCGCGATGTCACATTGCACGGCTCCGATGACAGGCCGGATCGCTACGGCCGTCAGGCCGCCTTCGTCTTTCTGCAAGGTTCGGAGACTCCCATTCAATCCGAACTTCTGGCACGCGGCGAAGCGCTGGCGTCTCCCTCTGCGGCGGACAAGGCGTGTTCCGCTGTGCTGCTTGCTGCCGAAGCCTCCGCCCGCGCTGCAAGGCGCGGCATTTGGGCCAATCTGGCTGCCTTAAAAAACGCGGAAAGCACCGACGATATTTTGGCTGGAATTGGACGGTTTGCCGTGGTGGAGGGGACGGTTTCGTCGGCCCGTCTCGCCGGGACGGTATTTTATGTCAATTTCGGCCGGCGATGGACACGGGACTTTGCCGTGACTATTTCAAGGCGCATGATGCCGTCGCTGGAAGGCGCCGGGATCGACCTTAAGTCTCTGAAAAACAAGAGAATTCAAGTTCGAGGCTGGATCGAGAAGCGTGGCGGCCCAAGGATTGAGGTCACTCACGTGGGGCAGATCGAGTTGATTTCTGCGGCTAATGTGGCCGCAAAGGACACGATACCGAGGGACGAGGGCAAATAGCGGCGTGGCAACACCTGCGAACCAACGCGAGGCGAGGAACCTCAACCGTGTTTTCGCGGCGGCTACGCTGTGCGCGTCATTGGCGTTGGGCGCTTGCGGCGACCTCGGCCGGTTCCAGACCGCATCCAGTCCGGGGTTCGCTCCGGTCAAGCCGAACAAGCCCGCGGCCCAGACGCCGGCCACCGAGCGCGAACACAGCCGCATTCTCTCGTCCTACGGCGGATCGTATGACGATCCGCGGCTGGAAGCCCTGATCACCAAGACCGTCGATCGCCTTGTCGCGGCCTCCGAGCGGCCTGATCTCACCTACAAGGTGACCATCCTGAATTCCGGCGCGGTCAACGCCTTCGCGCTTCCGACCGGGCAGCTCTATGTCACGCGCGGCCTCATTGCGCTCGCCAGCGATACATCGGAATTGTCATCGGTGCTCGCCCACGAAATGGCGCATGTCCTCGCCAAGCATGCGGCGATCCGCGAAGACCAGGCCAAGCAGGCCGCCGTCGTCACCCGCGTCGTCGCCGACATGGGCAATGACCCCGATATGAACGCGCTGGCGCTGGCCAAGACCAAGCTGACGATGGCGAGCTTTTCGCGCGCACAGGAATTCGAAGCCGACGGGATCGGCGTCGGCATCTCGGCGCGCGCCAAGTTCGATCCGTTCGGCGCTTCCCGCTTCCTCACCGCGATGGAGCGTAACGCTGCGCTGAAAGCCAATCGTGCGCCCGCCGATCCGCGCTCGCTGGACTTCCTGTCGTCGCATCCGGCGACCCCCGAGCGGGTGCAGAATGCGCAGGCCAATGCGCGGCAGTACTCGTCGCCGGAAGCCGGCGAACGCGACCGCGATGCCTATCTCTCCGCCATCGACAATCTGGTCTATGGCGAAGATCCCAGCGAAGGGTTTGTGCGCGGACGCCGCTTCCTGCATCCCAAGCTTGGCTTCACGTTCCAGGTGCCGGACGGCTTCGTGCTGGAGAACACCGCGCAGGCCGTCGTTGGCGTTCGCGAAGGCGGCACCCAGGCGATGCGCTTTGACGTGGTGCGCGTCCCCGCGGAGCAGTCGCTTGGCGACTATCTCAATTCCGGCTGGATGGAGAATGTCGACAAGGCCTCGACCGAGGATGTGACCATCAACGGCTTTCCGTCCGCGACCGCGACGGCCAGCGGCGATCAGTGGCAGTTCAGGATTTACGCCCTGCGTTTCGGCAGCGATGTCTACCGCTTCATTTTCGCAGCGAAGAAGAAAACGCCGGAAAGCGACCGCAGCTTCCGCGAAACGGTGAATTCCTTCCGGCGTCTGACGCTGGCCGAGATTCAGGCGGCACGGCCGCTGCGGATCAAGATCGTGACCGTACAGCCCGGTGACACGATTGAATCGCTGGCGTCCCGGATGCAGGGCGTCGACCGCCCGGTCGACCGGTTTCGCGTTCTGAACGGTTTCGACAGCCGCTCAACGGTGAAGCCGCGCGATCGCGTGAAGATCGTCGTGGATTAGGCATGATCCCGAAAAGTGGGAACCGGTTTTCGGACAAGATCATGTCCTGACAAAAATGACTCTCGATAAAAAAGCCCGGCTCTGCAGCCGGGCTTTTGATTCAATCGCTCGCGATGCGATCAGGCGGCTTCGTCTTCCGACACGGAGTCGTCGCCATCACTATCGTCGGCGTCGTCAGCAGTTGCATCGGCTCCCGCATCGGCATCAGCCTTGGCAGCGCCACGGCGCGGGCTCTTGGCGAGATTCGATTCGATTTCCTTGACCGCTTCGGTTTCCGTCGCATGCTGAACCACGGCGATCTCGCGCGACAGGCGATCGAGCGCCGCTTCGTAAAGCTGGCGTTCGCTGTAGGACTGCTCAGGCTGGGATTCCGAGCGGAACAGGTCGCGCACCACTTCGGCAATCGCGACGATGTCGCCCGAATTGATCTTCGCTTCGTATTCCTGCGCGCGGCGCGACCACATGGTGCGCTTGATACGTGCACGGCCCTTGAGGGTTTCCAGCGCGCGCTTCACCAGCGACGGATCCGACAGCTTGCGCATGCCCACATTGGCGACCTTCGCCGTCGGCACCCGCAGCGTCATCTTGTCCTTGATGAAGTTGATGACGAAAAGCTCGAGCCGCGCGCCCGCGATCTCCTGCTCTTCGATCGCCAGAATCTGGCCGACGCCATGCGCCGGGTACACGACGAACTCGTTGGTCTTGAATCCCTGACGCTGGGTCAGCGGCTTCTTCGGCTCCTCCACGCGCGGCGCGGCGGCAGCCGGCTTCGCGGCAGGCTTGCCCGCAACGGTCTTCACAGGGGCCTTGGCGACAGGAGCCTTCGACACCGTCTTCGCAGGCTTCGCAGCGGACTTTGCTGGGGCCTTCGCAGACGGCTTTGCAGTTTTTTTGTTGGGCATTGTGCTTCTTTTGTTTTTTGAGGTTGGGGCGGATGCGCGAGCATCCTTTTTCGGCGCGCTGCGAATCGCAGACGCCTTCTTGGTGCCCTTATCCTTGGAACCCTTGTCTTTTATTTTGGAGTTCTTTTTATGACGCAATTTGTCTGACACAGCGCCTATGCGTGGAACCGCCACGCCCCTGTTCAAATGGTTTCTCGGGGAACCCGTCCGAGTCCTAAGCCGGGGACAAAAGGGGGTTCGGCTCTATAATGTGCCCAAAATAGCACATTTCCCGCAAAAATCAATGATTTATGCCCTACAGCCCCCCTCGGACGGTGTCCGGGAGGCCCTGATCGCAGGGTAGGGTTAAAAGTTACCCGCACCTCGGGCGGCGCAGACAGGCCAGATCAGTCGCCGGAGCCCGGATTGGCAGAAAAATATTTGTCGAACTTGCCCTCGACGCCGTCGAATTCCTTGGCGTCGTCCGGCGCGTCCTTCTTCTGGGTGATGTTCGGCCAGGACTTGGCGTATTCCGCGTTCACCTCCAGCCATTTCTCGAGGCTGGGTTCGGTATCCGGCTTGATCGCATCAGCCGGGCACTCAGGTTCGCACACACCGCAGTCGATGCACTCGTCCGGATGGATCACAAGCATGTTTTCGCCCTCGTAGAAGCAATCCACGGGGCAAACTTCCACGCAGTCCATGTACTTGCACTTGATGCAGTTTTCAGTGACGACGTACGTCATCCAAGGCTCCGGAAGGTCTAAAATTCAGGTTTGGCGTAGCGCAGGATGTGCATCGCCGCAAGGGAAGTTCTGCCCGTCATTCGAGGCAATTGGTTACTCGGGGGGCGTTTGCAAATCGGCGTAAATCGTGCGCCCGGCGGCCGCATCCCCGCGCCGGTCCGCAAATCCGGTCACCTTCAGCACACGAACCCGGCTGTCGAGCGCGATGGTGAGAACGTCCTCTGCCTTCACCGCATGTCCCGGCGACGTCTGGCGCATACCATTGATGCGAACGCGACCCTTTGCGACCAGCGCTGCCGCATCGACGCGGGTTTTCACGATCCGCGCGTGCCACAACCACTTGTCGAGGCGCTGACGATCCAAATTATTCCTTGCGGTTGCCCGCAAGCTGCTCCTTCAGCGCCGCGAGCTTTGCGAACGGCGAGTTCGGATCGGCGGGACGGTCACGTTCACGCGGCACGGCGCTGGTCGCGAAAGTGCGATGCGAGCCGCCACCGCGGTCGCGATCATCCTTGCGCCCGTCACGGCCACGCTTGTCGAACTTGCCCTTGCCGCGCTCCTGATTGCGGTCCTTGCCCTTGAAGTGCTCGCGCGGCGGACGTGCCTGCGCAGCATCCGCGCCTTCCGCAGCAACCGCCGGAGCGTCACCGCGTGGCCGGCGATGTTCGTTGTTGCGGTCGCGGCGATGGCGGCCATGACGCTCGCGCTTGTCATCGCCGGAAGCGGCTTCACCTTCGGCTGCGGGAGCGGCGGATTTATCCGGCCCCTTGTAGCGGCTGCGGTCATGGCGCGGACGGCGCTCGTCGGAGCGGCCACCGGGCCGCCAGACTTCCACCAGCACAGGCTCAGGGGGAGCCGTCGCTTCGGCGGCCTGATCAGGCGCGGCCTCGCCAGCAGGCGCTTCAACAGCCGCCATCTCAGTGGCTTCGGCCACAGCAGCCGGTTCGGATGTCTCGGTCACAGCCGCTTCCGCAACAGATTCGGAGGTTTCCGACGGCGGGGCGAAATTCACTTCGGGTAGACGCGAGGCAGATGCATCCGCCGCTGGCGGCGCATCGGTCGTTGCTGCGTCGTTCGTCACGTTAGCAATCGACTCCGTTGCCGCTGTAACTTCGGGCTCCGTCACGACAGCTTCGGATACCGACACAGTGTCGGTTGTTTCAGCGGCCGCATCCGCCACGGTGTCCGCAGCGACGGGCGGCGCAACGACCTCCGGCAGCGGCGGACGCTTTTCCATGCGATAGCCGAGCGCCTTCAGGATCGAAGCAAAGTCCTCACCTGCCGAGCCGGTCAGCGACGTCATGGCCTGTGTCGCCGTGAACGAGCGGCCGTCGAATGCGCCTGCCGGCTTGTCACCGGGCGAGCCGGGACGCCACGACAGCGCCGGACGAATGAGATCCGCGAGGCGTTCGAGAATATCGACGCGCACCGCGCGGTCGCCGCACAGCTTGTAGCCGAGCGTGCGGTAGGCCTCCTGATCGAGCGCCTTGTCCGCCGGGAACGAGGTGCGCCCGCTCGCCGCCAGATGCTGCGCGCCGGTCAATGCCGACCAGTCGACATTGTCGCGCTTCAGACCCCACAACAGCGATGCAAGACCGCGCGCGGCGGGCTTCAGCAGTGCGGGAAGGAAAATATGATAGGCGCCGAAACGCACGCCGTACTTGCGCAGGCTTGCGCGCGACGGCTGATCGAGATCCTTCATCTCGGCGGCGATCTTCGGCCGCTCCAGCACGCCGAGCGCCTCGATCAGCTGGAAGGCAATGCCGCGCGCGATCCCGGTGACATCCTCGGCCTTCGACAGCTCGAACATCGGCCCGAGAATCTTTTCGATATGCGTCTTCAGCCACAGATCGAGCCGCGTCTGCACGGCCTCGCGTGACGGACCGGTCAGCCGTTCGTCCGCAATGATGCGGATACGCGGATGCAACGCATCGTCGGCCGCAACAAGCTTGGCGACGGCGTCGCCGGTCCAGCGCAGCGTTCCGTCGGACGCCAGCACAAACTGTTCGTCCGGTGCCTTTGAAAGCTTTTCAGCGCGCGCATCGATTTCGCCGGCCAGCGCCTTGAGCGCCGCGGCCTGCAAGGCCTTCGCATCGGAGCCCGCTTCAGCGGACTCTGGCGCGAACATGAATCCGTCGAGACGGCCAATCATATGGCCCTCTACGATCACTTCGCCCGTCTTCCCAATCTCAGTATTCAGCATCGTGTTTTCCCGCAAGCGCCGCATCAATACACTGGTCCGGCGATCAACGAAACGCTCAGTTAGCCTTTCATGCAGGGCATCCGACAATTTATCCTCGACGGCGCGGGCAATTGCCTGCCAGCGCTCGGGGGCCACCAGCCAATCGGGACGATTTGCCGCGAATGTCCAGGTCCGTATCTGCGCAATCCGGGCCGATAATGTGTCGATATCGCCGTCTGTGCGGTCGGTTTGCGCGATCTGGGCCTCGAACCAGTTATCCGGGATCCGGCCCTTCCGCATCAGGAAACCATACAGCGTGGTGACGAGTTCGGCGTGGGCGGCGGGCGACAGCTTGCGGTAGTCGGGAATCTGGCAGGCCTCCCAGAGCCGTTCCACGGCGTCGGCCCCCTTGGCCATGTCGCGAACGTCCTCATCGCGCGCGGCGTGGTCGAGCACGCGGATGTCCTCCGCGATCGGCGCGCGGGTCAGAACCTCGTGGTTCGGCGTCAGCGCCAGCGAGACCTGGAGCGCGCCCAGCGAGGAGAAATCCAGCCGCGTGTTCCGCCACTGCAACATTTTCACGCTGTCGAAGGTGTGATTCTGCAGCGCATTGACCAGTTCCGGCTCGAACGGCGCGCAGCGGCCCGTGGTGCCGAACGTGCCGTCGCGTGTCGCACGGCCGGCGCGGCCCGCGATCTGTGCAAACTCGGACGGCGTCAGGCGGCGAAACTGATAGCCGTCGTACTTGCGGTCGGAGGCGAAAGCCACGTGATCGACGTCGAGATTGAGGCCCATGCCGACAGCATCGGTGGCGACGAGATAATCGACGTCGCCGGACTGGAACATGTCCACCTGCGCATTGCGGGTGCGCGGCGACAACGAGCCCAGCACCACGGCTGCACCGCCATGCTGGCGCCGGATCAGTTCGGCGATGGCGTAGACTTCATCCGCCGAGAACGCGACGATCGCGGTGCGCCGCGGCTGCCGCGTGATCTTGCGGTCGCCTGCAAACTCAAGCTGCGACAGCCTAGGCCGGGTGACGATGTTCACACCGGGCAGCAGCCGCTCGATGATCGGCCGCATCGTCGCCGCGCCGAGCAAGAGGGTTTCGTCTCGCCCGCGCCGGTTCAGAATCTTGTCGGTGAAGACGTGGCCGCGCTCAAGGTCAGACGCGATCTGGATTTCATCCACCGCCAGAAACGACACATCGAGATCGCGCGGCATCGCCTCGACCGTGGAGACCCAGTAGCGCGCGTGAGGCGGCTTGATCTTTTCTTCGCCGGTGATGAGCGCGACCGCGCCTGCGCCGGCTCGTGCTGCGATCTTGTTGTAGACCTCGCGCGCCAACAGGCGCAGCGGCAGGCCGATGATGCCCGACGAATGGGCCAGCATCCGCTCGATGGCGAGATGGGTCTTGCCGGTGTTGGTCGGGCCGAGCACCGCCGTAACACCGGCTCCGGGGGCGCGCTCATTGGAAAACAGCGGAACGGAAGACGACAGAGGCATTTCGAGAGGTCCGCATGACGCACACGACGCGGACGCCGCAGCAAGTTTGAAAGAAGTGTCTCACAATGCGACGCTTTTCGTGCCGCAACTTAAGCTTTGGAACGGGTAAGGAACGAAAGAAGCCCGAATCGCTGACTCTCGGCCTAGCAGGCGATATGGCCTCAACATGTCGCACAATCTGGTGACCGGCGATACTATATGGGGTTTGAAGTTACTCCTCGCATGCCGCGATCGGGATAAAATCGTTAAATCCGGAGTCGAATCGGATTGGCCGGAGAGTCAACACGATTCACGGTGAGATTCGTTCCTGAATCGCAGCGCTGCCGGATCGGGGCGCTCGTCTTGATCAGTTCGTCTTGGCGGTCTTTTGCGCCGAAATGAATTCCGTCGCCTCGATCATGCCGGTGCCGAGCGGTGTCGGAATCGTAATTCTGAAGGGTGCCAGCACCCGCGTTCCGGCGATGGGCGCGAACCAGATTTCCATGTTGCGCTGGGCGGCGACGTACTTGATCGAGGCGCGATCGGGAACGTAGCCGGCGATCGGGGTGAAGTAGACCGCGCAGACCACGACGGGGCCGTGATAGCCCTTCTCGGCCTTGACCGTTTCCATCCGCTTGTAATCGAGACGCAGATCGTAGCGCATCCTGCCGTCGAACACCGACAGCGTCTTGCGGCAGGCCTCGGGACCGACCGGATCGCCGGTGCCCGCAACTTTCAGCAGCGCACCCGTCATCGGATCAAGGACGTTGCGGCGATGCACGTCAGTGACCGGAATCCGGTCCGGATTTTCGTCCGGCTTGGGCTCGATGGACGAGTCTTTGACATTGCCGCCGCCGAGCGTGATGCGGATGACCTCAGCCTTCTTGCCGTAGTTGACCGTCGAAATGTAGCTCAGTGGCGCAAACTGGCCGGCGGTGATCCGCCCCTGCGAGGTGCCGGTGCCATTGCCGCCGCCTATGGATTTCATCAGCCCCGTGGTGGCGCCGCTGACGGCTGCCGAATACTGATCCTCGGCGACGTCGACCACCCAGGCGCCCTTGCCGATCGGAAGGCCCGCGAGCGTTGCTTCATACTTGGCGTCCAGACGGCCCTGGGCGCTGGCCGGGCTGGCAGACATCGCCAATGGAGCCACGACGGCCACAACACCCAGACAAAGCTGGTTTTGGGCGGTCCGGGAGAGCATCCAAGAAAGCTTTGGGAACCGGGGCATTGCCGACGAAATCCTGCTGACCAGCGATTGACCGGAGCCACCGGGCGCAGCGTCTGCGGGACTTGTTCCCGAATAGGCCGCGAAAGTCGTATCGATAGCCTCAGATATCTGTCTGGTCACGGATTACGTCGATTATATGTTAGGAAATCACTGGTTTGACGGGCAAAATCGTCATTTCCTGCCGCCGCTACCTGCCCCCTGGCGCGCAGAAAAGCCGCTGAAACCGCCTCTCAACCTTGACGCTGGGCCGCCAGCCCCTTATAGCTCCGCCGTTCCTGAAATGGACGGTTTAAACCCCCACGTGACCCCTTTGGGCGGTCCGGGGCGACACTAGGTTTCGCCAAAGGATTACACGATGTCTCGGCGCTGCGAATTGACGGCCAAGGGCCCTCAGGTTGGCCACAAGGTCAGCCACTCGAACCACAAGACCAAGCGCCGGTTCCTGCCGAACCTGTGCAACGTCACCCTGATTTCGGAAACGCTGGGCCGCAACGTGCGCCTGCGCGTCTCGACCAATGCGCTGAAGTCGGTCGACCACAACGGCGGCCTCGACGCGTTCCTGCTCAAGGCCAACTCCGGCGACCTGTCGCCGAAGGCAGTCGAGCTGAAGCGCCAGATCGAAAAGAAGAAGCTCGCCGCAGCGAGCTGATCCTTCGATCCGCAATTTTAGATTTCAAAAAGGCCGGGTTTCGACCCGGCCTTTTTTGTTTTCGTGCGAAGCCAGACACCGTCATTGCGAGGAGCGTAGCGACGAAGCAATCCATTTCTTTCTGTTTCAAAGAGCGGTTTGCTTCGCTTCGCTCGCAATCACGAAGAAAACGCGAGCGGTGGACGATAATCACTCCTCAATGAGCGTGAACTGCAGCAACAGCGTGCGCTGGATCATCGAGAAATTATCGTCGGACACCATCGTCAGCACCGTCGCGCCATCGTCGGCGACATGCACATCGATCCCTTCCATGTTGTCGATCTCGTATCCGAGATCGACCTCGAAAATCGTCGGCCCATCGATCACCGCATCCGGAACGATGGATTTGGCGGGAATGCGCCGGATGCGGATGCCAACGCCTTCCAGCAGCGAGAACTTCCGCTCCAGCAGCAACAGATCGCCGGACGGCAGCAGAACCGCATCGCTGATGTCGAAATTGCCGGTGCGCTTTGCCGTGAACTGTCCGGGTGAAGGCCCGCCGATCAGAAAGCATAAAATGTTTCCCGATGGATCGAGCCCGCGTTCGGAAATCGCGATCAGCGTTCCCGCAAGCGGCTGTCCCTTCGGCACGAACACAAGCGCCTCGAGCCCCTTGTTGAACGGCAGCTTGCCGATTTCGGGCGGCACCGGCACGACCTCGCCGCGCGAGCGCACGCCGCCTTTGCTGAAATCGAACCGCAGGATCTGATTGACGCGCTCAAGACCCACATAGAGCGCCGATCCATCGCGCGCGAGCGACTCGGTGTCGAACCAGCCGCGTGCCGTAATCTTCCTGCCGTCGCTGTCCAGCATCGGCGCGGACTTCACGTCGGAAAGGCCCGTCATGACCTTGCCGCGATAGGCGATCCGGCCCGTGAACCAGTTGCCCTTGTCGCTGACGGCGATGAACTGCTCGCCCTTCTTGTCGAGCCGCAATCCCGACAACCCGCCGAAGCCGCGGAACGGCGAGGTCAGCACCAGCCCGCTGCGGAATTCCAGCGCACCATAGCGGATGTGGGACGCATCGCGCGGATCGAACGATTCGATCCTGCGGGCATTGACCACAAGCGAAGACGTCTGCGCCTGGGCGAACTCCGCTCCGGCCCCGATCATGCCGGCCGGCAGCGCCGCCATGGCGTTCCGCAGAAACGACCGGCGGCTGATGTCGATGGCCATGATCTCAGGAATGCAGTCTGCGGCGGCGCGGCGTCGGAGCCTCAGTATGAGTCTCGGTGAAAAGCTCAGCCAGCTTCTCGGTGATGGCGCCGCCGAGTTCTTCCGCATCCACGATGGTGACGGCGCGCCGATAGTAGCGCGTCACGTCGTGGCCGATACCGATCGCAATCAGTTCGACCGGCGAGCGGGTCTCGATCTCTTCGATGATGTGGCGCAGATGCCGCTCGAGATAGTTGCCCGGATTGACCGATAGCGTTGAGTCGTCGACCGGCGCGCCGTCCGAAATCATCATCAGGATCTTGCGCTGCTCCGAGCGTCCGAGCAGGCGCTTGTGCGCCCAGTCGAGCGCTTCGCCGTCGATGTTTTCTTTCAGGAGTCCTTCGCGCATCATCAGGCCAAGGTTCTTGCGCGCACGCCGCCAGGGCGCGTCCGCCGACTTGTAGATGATGTGCCGCAGATCGTTGAGGCGGCCCGGATTGGCAGGCTTGCCCGCCGCCAGCCACGCCTCGCGCGACTGACCGCCCTTCCACGCCCGCGTGGTGAAGCCGAGAATCTCGACCTTGACGCCGCAGCGCTCCAGCGTCCGCGCCAGAATATCGGCGCAGGTCGCAGCTACCGTGATGGGCCGGCCGCGCATCGAGCCGGAATTGTCGAGCAGCAGCGTCACCACCGTGTCGCGGAAGGTCGCTTCCTTCTCGTGCATGAACGACAGCGGATGGAACGGATCGGTGACGACACGCGACAGCCGCGCCGGATCGAGAATGCCTTCCTCGAGATCGAAGTCCCAGGCGCGGTTCTGCTGCGCCATGAGCTTGCGCTGCAGGCGATTGGCGAGCCGCGCGACGATGTGCTGCAGATGCGCGAGCTGCTTGTCGAGATAGCTGCGCAGCCGCTCCAGTTCGTCGTGCTCGCAGAGATCTTCCGCCGAGACCACCTCGTCGAATTTCGGCGCGAAGGCATGGTATTCCGGCCCGCGCGGCTCGTTGGCGCCGCGGCCCGGCGGCCGATGCGCTTCACCCGGCGTTTCGTCCTCGCCCATTTCGTTGTCGTCGAACGCATCGCTGGCGGACGCCTGCGCGCTCTCCATCGCGTTCTCGGACATCTCCTCGGTGGAGGACTGCGACTGGTCGGCGCTCATCTCCTCGGCGGCTTCGCTGTCGGGCGAGCCGTCCGCACCGGACTGGTCCTTCTCGCCGTCGCGATTCTCGTCCTGACTGTCGTCCTCGTCCTGATCGGCGTTACTTTCGTCGCCGAGCTCAAGTGCGTCCAGCAGATCGTGAACCACATCGCCGAAGCGTGTTTGATCTTCGGTGAACTCCTTCAATCGGTCGAGACGCGCACCGATCTTGTCTTCGAGGATCGGACGCCAGAGATCGACCATCTTGCGCGCGGCCACCGGCGGCGCCTGGCCGGTCAGCCGTTCACGCACCATCATCGCCAGCGCATCGGCCAGCGGCGCATCGGCGCGGTCGGTGATCTCGTCGTATTTGCCGCGATGGAAATGATCGTCGAGCATCGCGGTGAGGTTCTTGGCGACGCCGCTCATCCGCTTGGCGCCGATGGCCTCGACGCGGGCCTGCTCGACGGCATCGAACACGCCGCGCGCCTGCGGATTGCCCGGCACCAGCTTGCGGTGAACCTTCGGGTCGTGACAGGCGATCCGCAGTGCAATGGAGTCCGCATGGCCGCGCACGATGGCCGCGTCCTTGCGGGTCAGTTTTCGCGCCGGTTCAGGCAGCCGCGCCTTGCCGGGCGAGAGGCCCGGACGTTCGGCGGCAAACGTCACTTCAAGTTCAGGCTGCTTGGCGATGGCCCGCAAAGCGGACGTCACCGCGCGCTTGAACGGCTCCGTCGGCGATTCCTTCGACCCGGTCCTGAACTTGATATTGGACGTGCTCATGCAACCTTTCCTCCCCGCTCAAGGGGAGAGGCAATCCTAGCTCAACGCCACATTGACCGCGGATTCCGGCAGTTCCGCATTGAAGCAGCGCTGATAGAACTCCGCCACCAGCGGACGCTCAAGCTCGTCGCACTTGTTCAGGAAGGTGACGCGGAATGCGAAGCCGATGTCGCCGAAGATCTCGGCGTTCTCGGCCCAGGTGATGACGGTGCGCGGCGACATCACCGTCGACAGATCGCCGTTGGCGAACGCGTTGCGCGTCAGGTCCGCGAGGCGGACCATCTTGTTGACGGTGTCGCGGCCGGCATCGGTGCGATAGTGCTTCGCCTTGGCGAGCACGATCTCGACTTCCTCGTCATGCGGCAGATAGTTCAGCGTGGTCACGATCGACCAGCGGTCCATCTGGCCCTGGTTGATCTGCTGGGTGCCGTGATAGAGGCCCGACGTATCGCCGAGACCGATGGTGTTGGCGGTCGAGAACAGGCGGAACGCCGGATGCGGCTTGATGACCTTGTTCTGGTCGAGCAGCGTGAGGCGGCCGGACACTTCGAGCACGCGCTGGATCACGAACATCACGTCCGGGCGGCCGGCGTCATATTCGTCGAACACCAGCGCGACATTGTGCTGGAGCGCCCACGGCAGGATGCCGTCGCGGAATTCGGTGACCTGCTTGCCGTCGCGGACCACGATGGAGTCCTTGCCGACCAGATCGATACGGCTGATGTGGCTGTCGAGGTTGACGCGCACGCAAGGCCAGTTCAGCCGCGAAGCAACCTGCTCGATATGGGTCGACTTGCCGGTGCCGTGAAAGCCGGTGACCATGACACGGCGGTTCTTGGCGAAGCCGGCGAGGATGGCGAGCGTGGTCGCGCGATCGAACCGATAGTCCGGATCAACATCGGGCACATGGGGATCGCTGTTGGAATAGGCAGGAACCTCGAGGTCGCTGTCGATGCCAAAGACCTGACGGACCGACACTTTCATGTCGGGAAGGTTCGTGGGTTCCTGCGATAGAGTCGTGGCGGCGCTCATCAGTCCTCCGTGGTCCCGGATGCTCCCGAAACCAGACGTGCTTGCTGCGGGTGGGGTGCGTGATTCAACCTAGCAGACAGATGCAAACGGCAGAAGCCCACCATACAATGAAAGTTCCAGTGTATTTTCATTGAGATAAGCTATTTTTGCGCGTTTGGTAGGTCTGCCCTGCGATTGCGGCGATACGCGGCGGATTTTCACCGAGCCGATTTGACCGTTTTGCCGGGTCCCCTGCGGCGCCACCTCCGGTTTCCCGTGTATGTTATGGTGCAGGAATCGCGCCAGCAGCGGGCATCCGGTGAGTGATCTCAATCAACTGATCAGCTTCGTCTCGCTTCACGCCGCATTTGCCTATGCCGCAATTTTCCTGGCCGCGTTCCTCGAAGCCATTCCCATTCTCGGTTCGCTGATACCGGGATCGACCGTCATTCTGGCGCTCAGCGCGCTGATCCCGGCCGGCAATCTCCAACTGACGCCGGTGCTGGCCTGCGCCATCGCCGGGGCGGTCATCGGAGAGGCTCTCGCCTACTCGATCGGCTATGTCAGCCAGCGCGAGATCCTGACATCCTGGCCGATGTCGAAATACCCGGCGGTCATGGCACAAAGCGAGGAATTCTTTCACCGCTACGGGACATTTGCGGTGTTCTTCGCGCGTTTTGTGCCGCCTGTCCGCGCGCTCGTTCCGGTCGTCGCGGGGGCACTCGGCATGCCGCCATGGCGCTTCTATCCCGCCAGCATAGCAGCCTGCCTGTTATGGGCGCCGGCGCATGCGTTGCCGGGTATTTTGGCCGGCACAGCTGCCGAGCGCTGGGGCATGAAGATCGAACATTACGGCGTGCCGCTGGTGGGCAGCATCATCGCTATCGGGACGATCGCGGTGGCCATTCATTACTGGCGCAGCAGCCGCAATGCGGCCGTTAGCAGAGGCATACAATGACGCGCACGACCGGACAGGGCGGGACTTTCAGGGACCGCAATGTCGCGAAGGTTTTCGCGGCCTATCCCGAAGATGCCCGCGCGAAATTACTGACGCTGCGCGCGATCATTTTCGAGACTGCAAAAGCCATCGACGGTGTCGGACCGCTGGAAGAAACGCTGAAATGGGGTCAGCCCAGCTATCTCACGACTGAATCCGGCAGCGGCAGCACGATCCGGATCGACCGCGAGAAGTCGGATGGCCGCATCGCGATGTACTTCCACTGCCAGACCGATCTCGTCCCAACCTTCCGGGAGCTTTATCCGACGCAGATGGAATACGGCGGTAACCGGAGCATCCTGTTCAAGGTTGCAACGCGGTTTCCCGAAAAGGCGCTTCGCCACTGCATCGGGCTGGCGCTGACCTATCACGTACGCAAAACACCTCCCAGGAAGGTGGCGTCAGCAAGGAAGGCAGCTTCAAAGAAAAAGCGCGCACCCGGCAAACCAAAGACAGCCGTGCTCAGGACGCGCGCACGACCGTCTTGAGATAGTTGTAGGCCTTGATGATCTCGATCAGGCGATCTTCGGTCGACCGATCGCCGCCGTTGGCGTCGGGATGATGCTGCTTCACCAGCAGCTTGTATTTCGCCTTCACGGTCTCAAGCGTCGCATCGGGGCCGAGACCCATCACCAGCAGCGCCTTTTTCTCTGCGTTGAAGATCTTCCGCGTCTCCGCCTTCGGCTCCTCTGCCTTCGCGTTCGAGCGCCAGCGGCCGCGGCCATTCATCTCGCTGAAGACGCTGAACGGATCGACGGCGTCTTCCAGGTTGACCGCGCCGGACTTGCCTTTGCCCTTCGCTCCGTTCTGACCCATCTTCCAGGTCGGGCGGTGACCGGTCTGCGCATCCTTCTGGTAGGTCGCGACCGCCTCGTCACTCATGCCCTGGAAGAAATTGTAGCCCTGATTGTATTCGCGGACGTGGTTCAGGCAGAAATGCCAGTAATCCTTCTCCTGACCGCGGCCCTTGGGTGCGCGATGCGCACCCCTGTTCTTGCAGCCGGGCGCCTCGCACATCGCCACTTCCTCGCGCGCAACCTTTTGCTTCGCCGCGGTTTTAGTGGGCTTGATGCGAATGCTGTCGAAGAATTTGGATGAGTCGATGGCCATGGCTGCTGTGGTAACGCCTTGCTGGAAGCTTCAGGTTTTGACGCGATTTTTTACGGTCGCGGAGTATACATCACCGCGACGGTGAACCGCAATTGAAACGGTCATTGACCTTGGCGAATAACGCACGATATTGCGCAGATCATGACCACAAAAGATCACATCACAAAGAAGTTGAGCGAAGCTTTCGCGCCCGAAAGCCTCGATGTCGCCGACGAATCCCATCTGCATGAGGGCCACGCGGGCCACAGGCCGGGCGGCGAGACGCATTTCAGGATATATATCGTGTCGAAGGCATTCGAAGGGAAGAGCCGGATCGAGCGCCATCGCATGATAAATTCGCTTCTGGCGCCGGAACTCGCAGGCTCTGTCCACGCGCTGGCGATGCACACCTATGCCCCTGGCGAGGATGCCCGGCGTCCCGCCCCTGCAAAGGCGTGCAAACACTGATGCACTGATTGTTGTCGATCAGCCGCCGCAAATTTAACTGCCGCGCGCCAAAGATCTGCAAACCCTCTCTGCGACCCATTCCCGCAAGGACGAGGGAGCAGGAAGCGCTCCTCGCATCCATCTCATCGCCTCACATCGTCGTCAGTGGCGCTAGAACGAAGTTCCCGCCTTCGGCTTTTTCTCGGGCGTGTCGCTCTCGCGCGGCAGCGGCACGATCCATCAATCACTCCCCTCCCCCTTGCGGGGAGGGGGCGGGGGTGGGGGTCAACGCATCCTGAATCTCATGAAGCACACCGTCCAGATTCTGGATCACATCGTGATTCCAGAACCGCAATACACGATAACCTTCTGCCTCGATCTTTTTCGTTCGCGTCTCGTCAGCCACCCGCCGCACGTCGTGCTGGCCACCATCAAGCTCAATAACAAGCTTTGCCCGGCGACTGACAAAATCGACAATGAACGGGCCAATCAATCCCTGCCGCCGGAAGTGCGAGCCGGTCAACGCAATGTCGTGACGAAGGCGCTGCCATAGGACACGTTCAGCATCGGTCGGCTGGGCGCGCATACGCCGTGCGAGCTGTCGCTGACGATCATTCATTGCCCGCTCACGTCACGCTTGGCCAACCCCCACCCCCGACCCCTCCCCGCAAGGGGGAGGGGAGCAGGGAGCGCTCCTCTCTATCTCATCGCCTCACATCGACGTCAGTGGCGCTAGAACGAAGTTCCCGCCTTCGGCTTTTTCTCGGGCGTGTCGCTCTCGCGCGGCAGCGGCACGATCCGCAGCGCCGTGATGCGGTTGCGCTCGCGCCGGAGCACCCTGAAACGGAATCCGTGGAAGGTGAAGCTCTGGCCCCGGTCGGGGATCGAGCGCGCCTCGTGGATGACGAGACCGGCAATGGTCGTCGCTTCTTCGTCCGGCAGATGCCAGTCCATCGCGCGATTGAGATCGCGGATCGGCACCGAGCCGTCGACCACGACCGAACCGTCCGGTTGAGCCCGGACACCGGCGACCGCAACATCGTGCTCGTCGGAAATATCGCCGACGATTTCTTCCAGGATATCTTCCAGCGTCACGAGGCCTTCGACCTCGCCATACTCGTCGACCACAAGCGCGAAGTGAGTCTTGCGGCGGCGGAAGGCTTTGAGCTGCTCGGACAGCGGCCGCATCTCGGGCACGAACCACGGCGGCAAGGCGAGCGCACCGACGTCGATCTTGGACAGATCGCCGTCGTTGGCACGGATGGCGCGCAGCAGATCCTTGGCGTGCAGGACGCCGATGATGTTCTCGGGTTTCTCGCGCCAAAGCGGGATCCGGGTATATTCGGACTCAAGAATTCCCTTGATGACCGCGTCAGGCGGGCCATCCGCATTGACGCTGACCATCTTAGTGCGGTGGACCATCACGTCGGACACAGCAAGATCGCCGAACCGGAACACGTTCTGGATGTATTCGGCCTCGCCGCTCTCGATCTTGCCGTGCTCGGCCGATTCTTCCACCAGCCCTTCGATTTCGGAATCGGTGAGGATTTCGTTCGTTGACGATTCCTTGACGCCGAGCATCCGCAGGATCGCGCGCGACGCGCCGTTGAGCAGCCAGTTCAGCGGGTAAAGAACGAGATAGGAGACATAGAGCGGATACGCGATCCATTGCGAGACCGGCACGGGCTGCCTGATCGCCAGCGTTTTCGGCACCTGCTCGCCGATCACGATATGCAGCGACGAGAACACCAGAAAGCCTGTGATGAAGGCCGTGAAATGCAGCGCAGACTCCGGCATTCCCAGCGGCTCGAGCACCGGCTTGAGCAGCGCCGCAACGGTCGGCTCGCCGACCCAGCCGAGCCCCAATGAGGCCATGGTGATGCCGAGTTGGCAGCACGCGAGATAGGCTTCGATATTGCCCATCATTTTCATCAGCAGCCGAGCGCCGAAGCGGTTCTGCTCGGCCATCGCCTTGACGCGAAACCCGCGGCTTTTCACCAGCGCGAATTCCGCCGCCACATAGAATGCGTTGGCGGCGAGCAGAAGGATGGCGATGAGCAGATTGACGGCGGCTGAATTCATGTTTGTCCCGCGACTGCCTCGTCCTTATGCGGGGCGCCGACGATAAGTCCTGGCATGCCGCGTTGAGACAGCTTCACCCTCACCCTGACAATTTTTCCTGAAGAAACGCACGAACCGCCGACGGATCGACGTCGTTGACGATCACTGCCTTGCCGACCTGTTCCAGCAGGATGAACGTCAATCGCCCGCGCTTCACTTTCTTGTCCTGCGCCATCAGCGTCATCAGCGTGTCCGCATCCGCAAGACCTTCCTGCTGGAAGCCGGCGATATCCTGCAAGCGCGTCGGCAGACCGACCGACGCGAGGTGACGCTGCACGCGCGCGGCATCGGACGGAGAGATCATGTTCAGACGCGCCGAGAATTCAGCGGCCAGCACCATGCCGACAGCAACCCCTTCGCCATGGAACAGGCGATCGGAGAAACCGGTCGCAGCCTCCAGCGCATGGCCGAACGTGTGCCCGAGATTGAGCAACGCGCGGTCGCCGGTTTCGCGCTCGTCGCGCGCCACGATCGCCGCCTTGGCGCGGCAACTGGCCGCGATGGCCTGTTCGCGCGCGGCGCCGCCGGAGAATATCTCGCCGTGATGGGCCTCCAGCCAGTCGAACAGTTCCGCATCGCCGAGCACGCCGTACTTGGCGACTTCCGCATAGCCTGCACGGAACTGACGTGGCGACAACGTGTCGAGCACCGCCGTATCCGCGATCACGAGCACCGGCTGGTGAAACGCGCCGACGAGATTCTTGCCATGCGGCGAGTTGATCCCGGTCTTGCCACCCACCGACGAGTCGACCTGCGCGAGCAGCGATGTCGGCACCTGCACGAAATCGACGCCGCGCCGGACGATCGATGCCGCGAAGCCAGCGAGATCGCCGATCACGCCGCCGCCCAGCGCAATCACCAGATCGTTGCGCTCGATCTTCGCTGCGATCAGTCCTTCGGAGACCTCCTGCAGCACCGCATAGCTTTTCGATGCCTCGCCCTCGCCCACCACGATGCGCGACGATGCAATGCCGGCGTCCGCCAGCGCGGCTTCGGTCTTGCCGAGCCAGTGTTTGGCGACGGTGCGGTCGGTCACGATGGCGACGCGTGCACCGGGGCGCAGCGCGGCGATGCGATGGCCGAGCGAGGGCAGCACGTCGCGGCCGATGACGATGTCATAGGCGCGATCGCCGAGGGCGACACCGACAGTCACCGGATTGTTGTTCTTGATAGCAACCGTCATTGTGTTTCGCTTGAGGAAGAGGACGCCGCGCCGCCGGACAGCAGATGGGCGGACAACGCATCGATGCATTCATCGACGATCTTTTCGTGCGGCACATCGCGCGAGGCAATCGCCAGATCGGCAAGCTGATAGAACGGGCTGCGCTCGCTGATCAGACGCGCAATGGTCGCAGCGGGATCGGCGGTTTGCAGCAGCGGCCGGTCGGCGCGGCGCTTGACCCGCCGCAGAATGATGTCGCCATCCGCCTGAAGCCAGATCGAGACGGCCTTGTCGTGAATCCGCTTGCGCGTCTCCTCGCGCATGAACGCTCCGCCCCCGGTGGCGATCACGCTCGGGCCGGCCTCCAGGAGGCGCGCGATCACCCGCGCTTCGCCATCGCGGAAATATGGTTCGCCATGCTGCGCGAAGATTTCGCTGACCGTCATGCCCGCATGGGCAATCTCGATTTCATGATCGGCATCGAGAAACGGGATGTGAAGCCTCGCGCCGAGCCGGCGCCCGATGGTCGATTTGCCCGACCCCATCATGCCGACAAGCACGATCGAGCGGCCGCCCAGAGCCGCGACGATGTCAGCCTCATGGGTCATGCCGTCCTGATGGCTGGCTGCGGTTTCGGTCATCTCTGGCCCGGTTGGCCGCAAATGCGGCTAAGCTAATGTGTCACCTATACTACTCCTGCCGATCCCGTTGCCAGAGACTCTTGCCGAAACGGCGCGAACATGTTGGTAGTTTAGTCGGTCCGAACCGCAGTGTTCCGGCGGTTAACACGCCTTTGGCGCCGCATCTCAAAGGTTAATTTCGAGGCTATTCGCGATGCCCAGCCTGTTTCGCTTCCTGACTGTCGTGGCGGTGCTCGGCGGGCTGATCTACGGCGGCATCTTTGCGCTCGCCAATTTCGTCAATCCCAAGCCGCGCGAAATGACGGTCAGCGTTCCGCCCGACAGATTCCTCAAGAAGTAGGCGGCTGGAGGAACGTCATGCCGTCCGACAAATCCTCCGACGCACGGCTCACCGGCCTGTTCCTCGATATGCTCGCGGCCGAGCAGGGCGCAGGCGACAATACGCTCGATGCCTATCGCGGCGATCTTGAAGACCTCTCCGAATTTCTCGCGAAAAAAAAATCGACCTTCCTGAACGCCGACACCCAGACACTGCGCGACTATCTGGCCGACCTCGACACTCGCGGATTCAAATCGTCGAGCGTGGCGCGCAAGCTCTCGTCGACACGCCATCTGTTTCGTTTTCTTCTCAGCGAGCGCAGGCGCGACGACGATCCCGCAGCGATCCTGTCGGGCCCCAAACGCGGACGCGCGTTGCCAAAGGTGCTGTCCATCGCCGACGTCGACCGTCTGCTGACACAGGCGAAGACATCGGCGAGCATCTCCGAACAATCGCCGCTGCAGAAATTGCGCGCGTTGCGGCTCTCCTGCCTGCTTGAAATCCTCTATGCGACCGGACTTCGCGTTTCGGAACTGGTGACGCTGCCTCTCTCCGCCGCGCGGCGCGACGCGCGCATGATCGTGGTGCGCGGCAAGGGCAACAAGGAACGTCTGGTCCCGCTCAACGAGACATCGAAGCAGGCGATGGCCGACTATCTCGCCGCACTCGAAGAAGCGCGGCGCGCGCAGAAGAAATCTTCCGCCGCGTCGAAATGGCTGTTCCCGTCATCGGGTGAGAGCGGCCATCTGACACGGCAGCATTTTGCCCGCGACCTCAAAGAACTGGCGGTCGCCGCCGGTATTGCACCCCGCCTGATCAGCCCCCATGTCTTGCGTCACGCCTTCGCCTCTCATCTTCTTCACAACGGGGCCGATCTGCGAATCGTCCAGACGCTGCTTGGTCATACCGATATTTCCACGACCCAGATTTACACCCACATCGTCGAGGAGAGGCTGAAGAGCCTGGTGCGTGATCTGCATCCGCTGGCCGACAAATGACCCACCAAAAACCCAGCAATATTGGCACTTTCTATCGCGGCGCTTGACTTGGGGACGCTTCTTGACTTGAAAGGCCCCACGAATGACTTCGACCCTCGATTGAGAACGGCCAAAAGATCGATTCGTGCGCCTTTCGCCCAAGCGCGCCTGCCCCTTATATTTGTCACATGCCGGACCTGATGCGCAGCTATCTGGATTTTGAAAAACCCGTCGCCGAACTCGACGCCAAGGTGGACGAGTTGCGTGCGCTTGCCGCCAGCGGCAGCGACATCGGCGAAGAAGTGTCGCGCATCGAAGAGAAGGCAGCGCAGGCGCTCACCGAGCTTTATTCGGATCTGACGCCCTGGCAGAAGACTCAAGTCGCGCGCCATCCGCTGCGTCCGCATTGCGTGGATTACATCAAGCAGCTCATCACCGAGTTCACGCCGCTCGCGGGCGACCGCAAGTTCGGCGACGACGAAGCGCTGATCGGCGGCTTCGGCCGTTTCAGAGGCGAGAGCATTTGCGTGATCGGCCAGGAGAAGGGCTCGACCACCGAAACCCGGCTCAAGCATAATTTCGGCATGGCCAAGCCCGAAGGCTATCGCAAGGCCGTCCGGTTGATGGAACTTGCGGATCGCTTCGGTATTCCCGTGCTGTCGCTGGTGGACACCGCAGGCGCCTATCCCGGCATCGGCGCTGAGGAGCGCGGACAGGCGGAAGCGATCGCGCGATCGACCGACGCCTGTCTCAATCTCGGCGTGCCCAATGTCGCCGTCATCATCGGCGAGGGCGGCTCAGGCGGCGCGATCGCGATTGCCACCGCGAACCGCGTGCTGATGCTCGAACACGCGGTGTACAGCGTGATCTCGCCGGAAGGCGCGGCCTCGATTCTGTGGCGCGATTCGACGAAAGCGCAGGAAGCCGCGATCAACATGAAGATCACCGCACAGGATCTCGCCCGCTTCGGTGTGATCGACACCATCCTGAAGGAACCACCGGGCGGAGCGCACCGCGATCCGGCCGCCATGATCGCCCGGGCCGGCGATGCTGTCGCCCAGGCCTTCAACGATTTGCGGAGCCTCGATTCCAAGGCAGTCCGCAACCAGCGCCGGCAGAAATTCCTCGATATCGGACGCAAGCTCAGCTAGGGCATCGCCCAAGCCAAATCTGCGCAATCCATGCGGCGAAGTCACATCGTGGCTTTTTCGAGACAAGCCCGCTTCTGCCCTAGCCGTTTTTCCTCTGCATTTTGATTTACTTAGCGTTGACCATAAAACGCTTCCCGTCTCTGCGGGACGGGGCGCTCGGCTTGCGACGGAGGGGTATTTAAGGATAATAATTGCTCAATTGCTGACGCACGTTTTTAGCCAAAAAGCGAACGCTGCTTTTACGACGAAAACACGTGCGGCCTGTTTTAACAGACAGTGTTTTCCGGCCGCCTCCTGCGCGCCACTTTGCCGGAAGACGATCTGTCACCGGGGTCGAGTCTTGGGTCTAGCCGGAGTATGGGGATTGCCGGTCTGCCGCGGAGCCTTGCATGATTGACCGCACGCACATTCGCGCGCTTGTCACGTCGGCTGCGCTTGCGGCCGGCGTTTTGCTTGCTGGATGCAACGGCGAACAGCTCTCGCCCAGCTCCAAGGCCAACCGCCCGATTCCCGACAAGCTGCTCGCCGACATCGAATCGAAGAACATGGACAAGGCGTCGCCGATGCTTGTCCGCCTGTTCAAGCAGGAAGCCGAACTCGAAGTCTGGAAGCAGGACCGCAACGGCAAGTTCGCGCTGCTGAAGACCTATCCGATCTGCCGCTGGTCGGGAGACCTTGGACCGAAGATCAAGGAAGGCGACCGTCAGGCGCCGGAAGGCTTCTACTCGATTACGCCCGCGCAGATGAATCCGACGTCGGCGTATTTCCTGTCGTTCAACATGGGCTATCCGAATGCCTACGACAAGGCATGGGGCCGCACCGGATCGCAGTTGATGGTCCACGGCGATTGCTCGTCGCGCGGCTGCTACGCGATGACCGACGAACAGATCTCGGAAATCTATGCGCTCGGCCGTGAATCCTTCTTCGGCGGCCAGAACGCATTTCAGGTGCAGGCCTATCCGTTCCGCATGACGCCGCAGAACATGGCCCGCCACCGCAACAATCCGAACATGCCGTTCTGGAAGATGATCAAGGAAGGCAACGATCACTTCGAGGTCACCAAGCAGGAGCCGAAGGTCGATTTCTGCGAGAAGAAGTACGTCTTCGACGCGGAGAAGCCCGCAGGTTCGACCCGCCCGCTGACCTTCAACGCCTCCGCGCAATGCCCCGCCTATCAGGTTTCGCCCGAGATCGCCGAAGCGGTCCAGGACAAGCAGCGTCAGGATGAATTGAAGACCGCGCAACTGATCTCGCGTGGCACGGCGACGGCGCGTTCGCGCGCCGGGATCGACGGCGGCATGCATCCGGTGTTCGCCTCCAAGCTGCCGGAAGGCGAAGCCGCGATCGACCGGGACGTCACCGACTATGCCGTCGCGTCCAACGGTCCCGCTCCCGGCACTGTTCCGGCGCACGCAACGATTCCAAAGGCGCCCGAGCCGGCGGTACCGTCGTTCAGCTTTACCTCGTCCAACAGCGAGCCGATGGTGGCCGTGACCAGCACCACGCCTGCGGCGTCCGCGAATGCCAGCGCAAGCTCCTCGGAAGGCTTCTTCAGCAAGCTGTCCCGTTCCGTGGGCCTGCGTGGATCGGATCCACAACCGCCCGCCGCAGCCCCGGCAAAGCCGACCGCGGTCACTGCGGCCCCGAAGGCGAAATCACCTGGGCCGACCAGGGAAGCCGCCAAGAGCACGCCGCCGCGCGTCATTCCACTCGAACGCTCGCAGCAGGCTCAGGCGCCCGCCAAGCCTGCCGCTGCCGCGCCGGCCACAACAGCCGCAGCAGCGCCTGCCGCCCCGGCGCAGCAGCCATCGCTGGCCGGTGCTCAGCCCGCAGTGCAGGCGAACTCCTTCGACAGCCGCTGGTCGACAGTCCGGTAAACCGGCATCGTCATCGCCCACAAAAAACGCCGGTCTCTCGACCGGCGTTTTGCATTTGAAGACTTGAAGCCGCTCAGGCGAACTTGCCGTGGCAATGCTTGAACTTCTTGCCGGAGCCGCACGGACAATCCTCGTTGCGGCCAACCTTGCCCCAGGTCGCAGGATTTTGCGGATCGCGCTGTGAGGCCGGGACCGGCGCAAGAGCGGCCTGCGCAAAGGCCATCTCGTCCTCACCGGTATTCGGATTGAGCTTGTGCGCCTCCATCTGAGGCAGCTCCGGCTGCTCGTCCGGCGGCACGATTTCGACCCGCACCAGTTGCGCAGTCACTGCCTCGCGCAGATGCGAGATCAGGCCCTCGAACAGATTGAACGCCTCGGATTTATACTCCTGCAACGGATCGCGCTGGCCGTAGCCGCGCAGGCCGATCACCTGCCGCAGGTGATCCAGCATCACCAGATGCTCACGCCACAGATGATCCAAGGTCTGAAGCAGGATCGACTTTTCGACATAGCGCATGACATCGGGACCGAACTGGGCCGACTTCGCCGCCATGTGCTCGTCAACGCGCTGCTCGATGCGCGACAGCATCTCCTCGTTGGCGATGCCCTCTTCCTTGGCCCATTCATCGACCGGCAGGTCGAGATCGAGCACGCGCTTCAGTTCGTCCTTGAGCCCGGCCACATCCCACTGCTCCGCATAGGCATGCTCAGGCACGTGTTTGGCAACCAGATCGTCAACCAGCGCATGGCGCATGTCGGCGACGGTCTCGGCCACATTCTGGTCGCGCATCAGATCGATGCGCTGGTCGAAGATCGCCTTGCGCTGGTCGTTCTGCACGTCGTCGAACTTGAGCAGGTTCTTGCGGATGTCGAAGTTGCGCGCCTCGACCTTCTGCTGCGCCTTCTCCAGTGCCTTGTTGATCCACGGATGGATGATCGCCTCGCCTTCCTTGAGGCCAAGACGGGTCAGCATGCTGTCGAGCCGATCCGATCCGAAGATGCGCATCAGATCGTCTTCGAGCGACAGATAGAACTTGGTGCGGCCGGGATCGCCCTGGCGGCCGGCGCGGCCACGGAGCTGGTTGTCGATGCGCCGGGATTCGTGACGCTCCGAGCCGATGATATAGAGGCCGCCGGGCTTGGTGATGGTCTTGGCCGGCTTGCTGCCCTTCGCCGGTTCGATCTCGATGACTTCTTCCGACTTCAACACCATCTCGCGGAAGCGTTCGATGTCGGCCTTGATCTGTTCGATCTTGGCCTTTTTCTCGGCCTCATCCGTGATGTCGGCGGTCTCGATCTGGCTGCGCATTTCCAGCGAACCGCCGAGTTTGATGTCGGTGCCGCGGCCGGCCATGTTGGTCGCGATGGTGATCGCGCCCGGCACGCCGGCTTCAGCCACGATGTAGGCTTCCTGTTCGTGGAAGCGCGCGTTCAGAACCGCGAACAGCTTGGCCGGCTTGCCGGCGCGCGCGGCCGCGTAGAGCTTCTCCAGCGCCTTCGGATTGCCGAAGTCGATCTGCTTGTAGCCGTTCTTGGCGAGATACTCGCCCAGCACTTCCGACTTCTCGATCGACGCCGTGCCGACCAGCACCGGCTGCATGCGCTTGTTGGCCTGCTCGATCTCCGCGAGGATCGCACGATGTTTTTCCTCGGCGGTGCGATAGACCTCGTCGTCCTCGTCGAGACGCGCGATCGGCACGTTGGTCGGGACCTCGATCACCTCGAGCTTGTAGATGTCGAACAGTTCGTCCGCTTCCGTCGCCGCCGTACCGGTCATGCCGGCGAGCTTGTCGTACATGCGGAAGTAGTTCTGGAACGTGATCGAGGCCAGCGTCTGGTTTTCAGGCTGGACCGGCTGATGTTCCTTGGCTTCCAGCGCCTGATGCAGGCCTTCCGAATAGCGGCGGCCCGGCATCATGCGGCCGGTGAATTCGTCGATGATGACCACTTCGCCGTCGCGGACGATGTAATCCTTGTCGCGCTGGAACAGCGAGTGCGCACGCAGCGCCTGATTGATGTGGTGGACGACGGAGACGTTCTCGACGTCGTAGAGCGAGTCGCCCTTGAGCTGGCCGGCGGCCTGCAACAGGTTCTCGATCTTCTCCATGCCGGCTTCGGTCAGCGTGACCGTGCGCTGCTTCTCGTCGACCTCGAAGTCCGTCACCTTTTCCAGTTTCGGAATATAGGTGTCGATGGTGTTGTAGAATTCCGAGCGGTCGTCGAGCGGGCCGGAAATGATGAGCGGCGTGCGGGCTTCGTCGATCAGGATCGAGTCGACTTCGTCGACGATGGCGAAGAAATGACCGCGCTGGACCATGTCCTCCAGCCGGTACTTCATGTTGTCGCGCAGATAGTCGAAGCCGTACTCGTTGTTGGTGCCGTAGGTGATGTCGCAGGCATAGGCCGCCTGACGTTCCGCATCGTCCAGACCATGAACGATCACGCCCGTGGTCATGCCGAGGAACGAATAGATCTGTCCCATCCACCCGGCGTCGCGCTTGGCGAGGTAGTCGTTGACGGTGACGACGTGGACACCGTTGCCGGCCAGCGCGTTGAGATACACCGCCAGCGTCGCCACCAGCGTCTTGCCTTCGCCGGTTTTCATTTCGGCGATGTCGCCTTCATGAAGCACCATGCCGCCGATCAGCTGCACATCGAAATGGCGCTGGCCGAGAGTGCGCTTGGCCGCTTCGCGAACGGTCGCAAAGGCAGGCACGAGAATATCGTCGAGAGACTTGCCTTCGGAGAGCTGCTTGCGGAACTCGGCGGTCCGCGCCTTCAGCGCCTCGTCGGACAGGGCCGCGATCTCGGGTTCCAGCGCGTTAATCGCATCGACGCGGGCTTGGTATCCCTTGATCCGCCGGTCGTTGGCGGAGCCGAAAAACTTGCGGGCGAGCGCGCCGAGCATGAATAATTCCTGTCTTGCAGTTGGCGTTGCGGCTGAAGTCACCGCAGCCCTGAAACCGGTATGAAACGTCCGCAGAATTGCTGATGGAGCAAACCCTTGCGCGAATCCTCGAGGATGAGTGCGGGAGCGAATTCTAAAGGTTCACCCGCTTGAGCGCGGCAAAGCCCCGCAGCAGCCAGGAGAGCCTGCCGGGAGAGATATGGGCCGTCCAAAGCCTTGTCAACGCGCGAACCTGTCAAGGATTTCATGATTTTGGCGGGTTTTTCACGTTGCGTCCGGGCAGAGGTTGGGCGAGTGTCCGGCCTCCCGAACCGCCCGGTCCTCCGGTCTTTGAGATTCGCATCATCACGAAGCGAACGCCGGCTCGGTAACCAGCCTTTGACCCATAAGGATTTTCCATGACCGTTTCTCCGAACCGCACAGCCTCCCACACCGGACTGGGCGCGCGACTAGGACTGCTCACATCGGCCGCTGCAATTTGTCTCACGGTCGTTCTGAGCACCGGCCAGCCGCTCCGCGCGCAGGATGCCAATGCCGTGATCGCAAAGGTTAACGGGGCTGAGATCCGCCAGAGCGATCTGACCGTCGCCGAGGAAGAGCTGGGACCGAGCCTCCAGCAGATGGACCCCGCAACCCGCCGCGACAATCTGATCGCCTTCCTGATCGATATGAAAATCGTCGCCAAGGCCGCCGAAGCCAAGAAGGTCGGCGACTCGGCGGAGTTCAAGCAGAAAGTCGCCTTCGCGCGCGACCGCCTTCTGATGGACAGCCTGCTCGCGACCGAAGGCAAGGCGGCCGTCACCGACGAGGCCATGAAGAAGGTCTATGAAGACGCCACCAAGCAGGTCTCGGGCGAGAAGGAAGTCCGCGCCCGGCACATTCTGGTCCCCACCGAGGAAGAAGCGAAGGCGATCAAGGCCGAACTCGAGAAGGGCGCCGACTTCGCCAAGCTCGCCAAGGAAAAGTCCAAGGACCCGGGCGCAGCCGACGGCGGCGATCTTGGCTTCTTCACCAAGGAGCAGATGGTGCCGGAATTTTCCGCCGTCGCCTTCGCGCTTGAGCCCGGCAAGATTTCCGATCCCGTGAAGTCGCAGTTCGGCTGGCACATCATCAAGGTCGAGGAAGCCCGCGACCGCAAGCCGCCGGACTTCGAGCAGGTGAAGGGCCAGATCCAGAACTTCGTGATCCGCAAGGCACAGGCCGACTACGTCACCAAGCTGCGCACCGAAGCCAAGGTCGAGCGCCTCGACAAGCCGGCGGACGCTGCGGCTCCGGCGGCGAAGCCTGATGCGAAGGCTGCTCCGGCCGCACCTGCGAAGAAGTAAATCGACTTCACGCCAAACCTTCAGTAACCTGACGTCATGCCCGGGGCTTGCCCCGGGCATCTACGTCTTGGGGCCTTCACAATTGTAGGCGTAAGACGTGGAGGGCTGGAATCATCCGGCCACACGCTGACATTCCTCGATCCAGGGCCACCGATCTCATGTCCACCGCCGTTTCCCCGCTCGCCCCCACCGATGTCCCCGACATGCCGCAGATCGACGGCGTGCGCCTTGCGACGGCGGCCGCCGGCATCCGCTACAAGAACCGCACCGACGTGCTGCTGGCGCTGTTCGACAAGGGCACCACGGTGGCGGGCGTGTTCACGAAATCGAAATGCCCGAGCGCCGCGGTGGACTGGTGCCGCGCTAGGCTCAAGGGCGGCGAGGCGCGCGCGCTGGTGGTCAACTCCGGCAATGCCAATGCCTTCACCGGCAAGACCGGCAAGCAGGCGACCACGCTGACCGCCTCCATCGCGGCGAAAGCGACCGACAGCAGTGCCAACAAGATCTTTCTCGCTTCCACCGGCGTGATCGGCGAGCCGCTCGACGCGACGAAATTCAACGGCGTGCTCGACGATCTCGCAAAGGCCGCCGAACCCGATGGATGGATGAACGCGGCCACCGCGATCATGACCACCGACACCTTTCCGAAGGTTGCCACCGCCACCGTGAAGCTCGGCAAGGCCAAGGTCACCATCAACGGCATGGCGAAAGGCGCGGGCATGATCGCGCCGGACATGGCGACCATGCTGTCCTTCATCTTCACCGACGCGCCGATTTCGGCAGCCGCGCTGCAATCGCTGCTCAAGACCGGTGTCGAGGATACGTTCAACGCCGTGACCATCGACGGCGACACCTCGACATCGGACACGCTGCTGGCATTCGCCACCGGCGCCGCAGCAGCACATGGCGCACCGAAGATCACGCGCGCATCCGATCCGCGCTTGAAAGCGTTCACCAAGGCGTTCAACGGCATTCTGGCGGACCTCGCCGAGCAGGTCGCACGCGACGGCGAAGGCGCGCGCAAGCTGGTCGAGGTCGTGGTCGAGGGTGCCACGTCAAAGACGTCCGCGCGGAAAATCGCGATGTCGATCGCCAACTCGCCGCTGGTGAAAACCGCCATTGCCGGCGAGGACGCCAACTGGGGGCGTGTGGTGATGGCCGTCGGCAAGGCTGGCGAACCGGCTAACCGCGACAAGCTGTCGATTGCGTTCAACGGCATCCGCGTCGCCAGCAAGGGCGCGCGCGATCCGTCCTACGACGAGAAGGAAGTCTCTGCGCTGATGAAGCAGGACAAGATTCAGATCAAGGTCGGGCTCGGGCTTGGAAAGGGCCGCGACCGCGTGCTGACCTGCGATCTCACCAAGGAATACGTTGCGATCAACGGCGACTACCGCTCGTGATCAAACTGGTCCTCGTTGTCGCCTGCGCGCTGATCGATACGGACAGCCGCGTCCTGATCGCGCAGCGGCCCGAGGGCAAGACGCTCGCGGGATTGTGGGAGTTTCCCGGCGGCAAGCTCGAGCCGGGCGAGCGGCCGGAGCCCGCCTTGATCCGCGAATTGCGCGAAGAACTCGGCATCAAGGTGGAAGAGCCGTGTCTCGCGCCGCTCACCTTCGCCAGCCACAGCTATGAGACCTTCCATCTGCTGATGCCGCTCTACATCTGCCGGAAGTGGGAAGGCACCGTGACGCCGCATGAAGGCCAGCAGCTCGCATGGGTGCGCGCCAACAAGCTGCGCGACTATCCGATGCCGCCCGCGGATATTCCGCTGATCGCGCATCTGACGGATTTGCTGCTGTAAATCCTCGACTGTCATGGCAAGGCTTGACCCGGCCATCCCGATTGTCGAGGCACAATGCTCAATTCATCGGGATCACCGTGACATAGGCAAGCGAAGCGACGCCGTCCTATGCCCGGTGATGACACCTGTGGGTGATGAGGCTCTGAACGGCGCACACTGTCCCATCACATCAGATGTCGTCCCCGCGCAGGCGGGGACCCATAACCACCGCACCCCGTGGTGATGGCGAGAAGGTTGCTCCAGCATCTTCCTCACATCGACAATTCAGGGAGCATGGGTCCCCGCCTGCGCGGGGACGACGCGTTGAGAGATGCGCAATATCTCGGCAATCATGTGCGTCATTGCGAGCGCAGCGAAGCAATCCATCTTCACTTGTCGCCACGAAAGACTGGATTGCTTCGTCGCTTCGCTCCTCGCAATGACGGGCTGCAACATTTCGTGATGGGGATACGCGTCCCCGCGCTCCGTACCGCGCTTAAGTTCGCCATGTCCTGTTTGTGAGGGGCGCTTCTCGAGGGCGCTTTGAAGCGAAGCAGGATGCGGCGCCTGCGCGCACGGTTCGCACCCGTTGCGCCCGGGAGGCTGGGGTCACCGTCCGGGCCAACTATGTGGCTCTGCCGTTCGCGGCTGGACGCGGAGCGGACGAAGGCGGCGAAAGCCGTCCGGATCAGGGGTCGAGTAACCTCCCCCGTCCGCACCCGGAAGTACGGTCCCCTCGCCCAAAGTCCCGCAGTGGAGCGCCGCAAGGCGATGCGCTTCCGGAATCCCATCGCCTCGCAAGCGATGCCGGAAGCGAAACGAACACCAGGTGCGCCTCGCGGCGCTCCATGCCCCTCAAAGTTTGGGGCGGAACTACAAGTTTACCTCGCGCGATGCGCGAGAACGATGGCGCACGCCTTTCGTTGGCGCGAATGGGGCAAGCCCCACACGCGCATGCTGTTTGAAAATTGAATCGGGAAGTCAAGATGACGCACGCCGTTGCAACGCTCTCAGTCGTCATCACCGGGCTTGACCCGGTGATCCACGCCTTGCTTGCAATATCGAAGAGTAGACGTGGATGGCCGGGTCAAGCCCG